>Ga0210386_10001454_pt1 | contig 21200 bp, 24 predicted proteins | sample IncBWH32OmetaG_FD_160091 | JGI IMG/M metagenome (GOLD analysis project Ga0210386, IMG submission 160091) | Forest soil microbial communities from Barre Woods Harvard Forest LTER site, Petersham, Massachusetts, United States - Inc-BW-H-32-O ...
CGATGATCTCCGCCGCCTGCCACCACCTGATCTTCTTCGCCATCGCCCGCAAAATCACTTCCTGTACCTTCATCGCCCGCTCCACTGCGGCCCTCGGATCGCTCTCCACGCTCGTTCCCATGGAACCATCCTCGCCGCACGCTAAGCGGACATTTCATCAGCTATCTCCACCGGACATATCATGTGCTTACAACAGACAGACAGAATGAGATTGCCAAGGAAATTCCTATGCGCTACCCTGAGTGCCCAACCGCTCTGCCTGCTGGTATTCGTTCCAGGAGTGGCTAAACCCGAGGCGCGCTGGTTGTACGCTGACGCCCCCCGCGGGCCGGCGTCGATGGACGCGGGAGAAAGGTGATCGCCACGTAAAGCCAGTCGAGGATGTCTTTTTGACCCTGTCTTACTGGGAAGGGCGACGACGGGCCGACTACGGAGTTCGCAGCCTTCTGGACCACGATGCTTAGCAGGCGAATGCCCCCGGCGTATTCAGTTCTCAGCCAGTACCCTTGTCGTGGTTCGATCTCTAAAACTTCAGGGTTTTCGCCGAGATTGTCGCAACAATTGGTTTTGTGGGCGATTGATTCGTTATTCACATTAACTCGAGATAAGCATCACGGCCAGGGAAGCACGCTCGCGCTGCTTCTAAGCGCGTGCTTGTTATTGGTCTCCTCTCCCGCGGCCACCCAAGTGAAACCAACGAAGCGGGTTTTGATTTTCAGCGAGATGGGGCTTTCCTCTACCGCGGTTGCATTGGTTACGCAGGAGATCCAATCGTCGCTCGAGAATGACCCTTCGTACCACGTCGATGTATACAGCGAAGCACTTGAAACCACGCTCTTTCCAGATGAGGCTTCGCAGCGGGAGTTTCATGCCTGGTACGTTTACAAGTATCGAGATCGTAAGCCCGACTTGATGGTTGCCCTCGGGCCGGGCCCTATAGCTTTCTTGGCAAGCTATCATGCGGTTTTTTTTCCCGACGTCCCCGTCGTCTTCTGTGGCAGCAGCCGCGAGGCGGCACATAATCCAATACTCGATTCACATTTCACCGGTGCTTGGTTGAAATTGGAGCCCGACAAAACTTTGGGCGTCGCGCTACGGCTTCTACCCACCACGAAACGCGTAGTAGTAGTGGGAGGAGTGGGACCATTCGATCTTGGGTTTGAAGGACCCACGAGGAGAGCTCTACGTGGCTATGAATCAAAACTAGAGATTACATATCTGACTGATTTGGAAATGCCGTCTCTACTCGATACAGTGAGGCGACTACCGAAGGACAGCATCGTCTTCTACACTTCAATTTCGGTGGATCCATCTGGGCGCCACTTCATAAATGCGAAGCAATCAGCTCCCATGGTTGCTGCCGCATCCGATGCACCCGTATTTAGCATGGTAGACGTCCTTCTGGGGACCGGCACGGTGGGCGGCTACGTCATCAGTTACTCCGCTCAAGGGGAGCTTGCCGCACAAATGAGCAGGAGAATCCTAGCGGGAGAAAAACCGGAATCCATTCCAATCGTCGAGGGCAACAATGCTTACATGTTCGATTGGAGGGCATTACGAAGATGGAAGATCAAGGAGAGCAATCTCCCCAACGGCAGTATCGTGCTCTTTCGGACACCCACGATTTGGGATAGCTATTCGTGGCTGATTGTCGCGACCGGGCTAGTGCTCTTGGTATTGCTGGTTCTAAGCGCTTATCTGCTGTTCGAACGGAGACGGCGCAGATTGGCCGAAGTATCGCTACAGTCTAATCTCGCGTTCGAGGAACTCATTGCCGAACTGTCTACTTATTTTATTGATCTCAGCCCCGACGCAATTGACGCCGGAATTCAGCACGCTCTGGATAAACTGCTCTCATTTTTTAAGGTCGATCGAATAAGCGTGTTGGAATTCTCCGTGGATGGCACGGAACTATTGAGAACTTACAGCAGCTCTGAAGCACAGAGTACTCCCACCATACACCGTTTCAGGCTAGAGGAGTATCCCTGGTACACGGCTAAGCTACTGAACCGAGAAAAGCTGGTGATTGCTGATCTCGAGAAAACGGCTGGATTATCCCAATCCGAGAAGGGCTCCTTCACGTCGCACAAAATCAGATCCATAGCTTCCGTGCCCCTGGAAGCGGGGCACACGATGTTAGGCGCTTTGGCTCTGATGATGGTGCGCGATCAAGCCGAGTGGTCGGAAGATCTGCTGGACCGACTGGCGACGGTGGGACACGTCTTTGCCAATGCACTGGTCAGAAAACGAGCCGACGACGCGCTGGTAAGCAGCGAAATGCTGAAAGGCTCTATTCTGCGCGCGCTGAGTAGCAGCGTTACAGTGCTGAATGAAACGGGCGAGATTATTTTGACGAATTCGCGTTGGAGTGAGAGTGCAGATCCACTCGTAAGAGACGCTTCTATGGTCGTCGGAACGAACTATCTTGAGGCGTGCCGGCGAGCGGGTGAAAACGGCGATGCCGCGGCAAGGCAAGCTCTTGTCGGCATGGAAGGAATCCTCCACGGTCAACAGGAGCGCTTTGAGATGGAATGGCCGCATTTGAAGTCCGCCACTTCACAGTGGTCGCTGATGACGGTGACCTCGCTGAGCAATCATATAAGCGGGCTGGTGGTCAGCTATGTAGACATATCCGCACGTAAACAGGCGGAAGAGGAACGGCTGGAACTCAGCGGAAGACTGATCCGGGCGCAAGAGGATGAGCGTAGTCGGCTTGCTCGGGAACTGCATGATGACTTTAACCAGAGGCTGGCTGTTCTGGCGATTGATCTTGAACGAGCTGCTTCCGTTATTTCCGACTCTCCGATCGAAGCCACCCGGCGCATGCATGAATTATGGAATCGAGTAAGTGAAATTGGAGCCGATCTGCATTCTTTGTCTCATCGATTGCATTCCTCGACGCTAGAGAGTCTGGGGTTAGTGTTGGGCGTGAGCTCCTATTGCGGAGACTTCACCGAACAACAGGGCATTCAGGTTGACTTTGCCCACAAGGATGTTCCTCGTCGCCTTTCTCCGGAGGTCGCCTTGTGCATTTTTCGTATCGTCCAGGAAGGGCTTCGCAATGTTAAGAAGCACAGCGGCGCGATCCGGGCCGAGGTGCGTCTCGAAGGGGTTGCGGACACTCTTCATTTATCGCTAGAAGATGAAGGGGTCGGCTTTGAGACCACGAACAGATTCTCTAGAGCTGGTCTTGGGGTTAGAAGCATGCAGGAGCGTCTCCGATTGGTGGGAGGACGATTTGAAATTCGTTCCCGACCAAAGCAGGGGACGACGATCGAGGCTTGGATACCGCTGAATCCATTGATCGCCGACGCGGAGTTGACACCTTGGCTGGCTGGTAAATCTTGAGGAGGTGCACGATGATGGTTCTAAGCAAGTCTTCAATACGTCCCCGCATTCTTCTTGCCGATGATCATGCCATAGTCGTCGACGGTCTTCGCGCCCTGCTGGAGAAATGTTATGACGTTGTCGGCGTTGTAGCGGATGGTCGCACACTGGTGTCGGAGGCGCCCGCACTCCGCCCTGACGTCGTTGTTGTTGACGTGAGCATGCCATCTTTGAACGGTTTAGACGCAGCGGCACGACTGATGACAGTGCTTCCAGACGTCAAGTTGGTCTTCCTCACGATGCAGGATGATCGCAACCTGGCGGCGGCTACGCTACGATTGGGAGCGGTCGGATATGTGCTCAAGCATTCCGCCGCCTCTGAGTTAATGACGGCGATCTCTGAGGTGCTGGAGGGCCGCTCTTATGTGACACCGAAGCTCCGACCGGAGAACTGGGCAGTGCGGGACACCCGTGCGCAACAGTATTCGAAGGAGCTGACGCCCCGCCAGCGTGATGTTTTGCAGCTCCTCGCTGAGGGGCGTCCCATGAAGGAAATTGCCGGAATCCTCGAAGTGAGCGAGAAGACAATCATGTTTCACAAGTACCACATCATGCAGCAGTTCAACCTTAAGAACAACGCAGAGATTGTACTTTTTGCCGTCAAACAGCACCTAATTCCTGCTTAGCTATATCGTGGTGGCCCAACCTCCAAGCGCACAGCGACTTGAAAAACAGCACTTACAGACGCTCAAGCCAGCGGAGGACGATTCTTATAAGTTTTCAGCTCCACTTAGATTGTGACCTCCAGCACTGGTTGAATACACCCCGAATATGGCACAGTCGAGCGTCCGCGGCGCCTGCGGCTTCGTTCTTGTCGGCAATCCGGAAACAATCCAGCGTTCACACGGCGGCATATCCCGAGGAAGCTTGGAAAGACGGTGATTGGGTAACTTCGACTCAGGGGTGCGAACTTGCTCAAAACGGACCTCGCAGCCACTACGCCACAACAAATGGAAAATCAGTTGGTCGTGCAGTTCGAGGCACGACCTCAGACGACTTCGTGTCCAGTTATAGCCTCATGCCCAGGTTGCCAGGAGTGGAGCTATTCCTGGCGAAGCGCTCGTGCCGGATCGATCGACGCAGCGCGCAGTGTCGGCAGCGTGCATGCGATACTTCCGACCACCAGGAGCGTGATGAAGGCACCGAGCAGCATTAGTGGATCATGCGAGCTGCCGGAAGCCCAGAGCACCATCACGCGATTGAGCGCCAGGCTGCCTGCGATCCCGACCGCCGCTCCGAGAAACACCATCAGCGCGGTCGAGCGAAAAGTAAGGTACATGACATCCCCACGTTGCGCGCCCATGGCCATGCGGATGCCGAACTCACGCGTGCGCTGCGCGGCTGTATACGAGACCACGCTGTAGAGTCCTGTGGCCGCCAGGGCAAGCGCCAGCAGAGCAAAGCTGACAAACAGTGAAGCGATGAATCGTACTTTGCCCCAAGCCTGCGTCCACAGGAACCAAGTCAGATCGTGGACGTCGTGAACGACAATCTGAGAGTTGACAGTGCGCATCTGGCGGCGCATTGCCTCGTAAACTACATCCGTATTTGTTGAGGTGCGGACCACGAGAAAGAGATTCGGAGGCAGGACGAAGGTGTAAGGCAGAAGGACTGCGGGAATCGTGGGGCGGTCCACACCCTCGTTGACCGCATCTCCTACTACGCCGACGATTTCCAGATAGCCGTCGGGTTTTTCCGTCGAGATGAGGTTCGGAATATTGAGCTTAAGCGCCTGGCTGCGGACACTCTTCCCGATGGGGTTGTGTCCGCCGAAATACTGGCGCACCATCGCCTGATTCACCACTGCCACATGGGCCGCGCGAGCCGTTTCGGCATCGGTGAACATTCGTCCGGAGACCAGAGGAACGCGAAGTACCTGGAGCTCCTGAGGACTGACCAGTTCCAGCGATGCCGTTCGCCGCTGCGCTGTCGGATCACCGAGGATCTCGACCGGCGCATCGAAGGACGGGAACGGCGGCAGGTAGGTAGTCGATGCGCTGGCGAAGACAACTCCGGGTGTGCGTTCCACAGCCTGCCGGACGAATTCCATCTGGTTTGCGCGCTGCTGCCAGGTTGGGTTTTCGACTTTGGGGAGTGTGATGTTTACCGCCAGCGCGTGGTCTGGATCGTAGCCGAGCGGTGTGTGATAAAGCGCGAGAAAAGCTCGAATGGCCGCGCCGGCGCAGGTCAACAGCAACATGGTAAGGGCCACCTGGCTCACGATGAGCGCGGCACGGGTGCGGCTGCCGCCGGAGCTGCCATCGAGCCGGTTCGAAGCAGATTGCGCCATCATCTGCCCAATCTGCGGGCGAGAGAGCTGCAATGCGGGCGCGATGCCGAATAGAACTCCCGTCAGCAATGATGTAACAACCGTGAAGAGGAGCACGGGCAGACTTACAGCGATGGCGGCTTCGTGCGGGAACGACTGCGGGGGCAACCACGCGGTGATAAGGCTGACGCCTCCGTAAGCCAGACCGATTCCCAGCGACGCCCCGATCATGGACAACAGCACCGATTCGGTCAGCAACTGACGAACGATACGACTGCGAGTGGCTCCGATCGATGCCCGCACCGCGAGCTCGTGCTGACGCGCCGTGCCGCGTGCGAGCAACAGAATCGAGACATTGGCGCAGCCGATCACGAGCAGCAGTGCGACCGCACCGAAGAGCAGAATCAGCGTTCCTTGGAACTGCCCGAGTATTTGCTCGTTGAGGCTCATGACACGCGCGCGGATGTCCTTCGGGTAATAGAAGCTGTCTGTCGGGATCCAGTGTCCGATCATTGTTTGCAATTCCGCGGTCGCCTGGGCATAGGTAACTCCTGGCTTAAGACGGATGAAAGCGAGCCAATGTTCGGCAGGGTCGGCGCTCGGCACGCCGGGCAGATAAATATCGGCGTCGCTCCACGTGAATCTCCGGGGGACAACGCCGATCACGGTGTAGGTCTTCTGGCTGATCTCAATGGTCTTTCCAAGAATGTCTGTTCGGCCACCGAACTGACGCTGCCAGAAGAGATAGCTAAGTACAGCTACGGGTTGTGGTACATCGTTCGGAGCATCTGCCTCCGTGAATCCCCGGCCGAGCAATGCCGGAACACCCATGAAGGTAAGAAAGTTTGGCGTGTTATAGGTGGCAATCACGCTGACGGGCAGGTCGTTCGTCGCCAGTGTCTGTGAGAAGTCGTTACGCACAGCAAAGGCATCCTCGATGGAGCGCGCTTGCAGTAGCTCACGCCACTCAGCTCGATTCACTGCAATCAGCGAGACGCCGCTGCGTTCCTTACTTGTGAGCTCGACGTGCACCATGCGGTCCGAGTTTTTGTACGGATAGGGGTTGATGAGCACCCCATGAATCACACTGAAAACTGAGGTGGTGGCGCCAATTCCGAAGGCCAGAGAAAGCACTGCGACCGCAGCATAGGTGGGATTCTTGAAAATCTGTCGGAGGGCAAAGCGCAAATCTTGAAGCAATGCAAGCATCGTGAATCCCTCCTGCGAAGGCTCATCGCCGATCCCCGAAGATACGTTGATGATTGAGGCGCAGTTCCTAAGCAGCGCAATTAGTGACGAACGCGCCTTTTGTGGGCCAAAATGGGCCCGCAGGCGCGCGCCCTTTTCGAAAAGGCCAGCAACAGCGGATACAACCCCGGCTACCCGGACGTCTCATCCGCCGTGTTCGAAACGTCCCAGTTGCCGACAAGGCGGGCGCAACCGCCGACCAGCGCTGTGGGTTTGTTGTGAAACTAGAGTGAAGCAAATCGCGTAGTTGTGTCGCCAGATAGAGAATGGTGTGCGTCTTGCCGGTTCCCCGGTGGACCGTAAAACAGCAGGCCCTTCCGTGCCTGAAATCGCATGGACTTCAGACCCACGCACCGCGATGAAGCCGTGATACTTGGATCAAGCGTGGCCACCTTGTGGACGTAGAATTCCTCCGGGGAAACTAATCCCTCCGGAGGTCACACTTGTCAGACGCCGAAGACCACCTCACCCGCCGCACCTTCCTCGCCCACGCCGGAGCGTTCGCGGCCACATCTCTTGCCGCATCCGCCAGGCCCTCGTGGGCCGCGCCCGACGCATCGACGTCCTCGCTGGGTGACTGGATGGAAGACGACTACGGCCTACCTGCCTACCATTACACCGGACCGATGCGCTTCCCCAATAGCCCACAGCGCGACAGCGCTCCAATGATCCCCGATGACCCGTTCTTCCTCACCGGCAATTACCGGCTCACCCTCTTCACACACGCCAGTGGGCTCTACCAGATCCTCACCGGTGAACGCGCCTGGGGCCGCATGAACCAGGGAGACGACCGCTGGGGCGGAGCCAATTTCGCCACCGTCGAAATCTCCGGCCAGCGTCACGATCTCATCGGACTCGACGCACCTGCGGCCATTGCAGCCACCAAGCGCTTCGGGGTCGGCTTCGCACGCTACGACTATGCCCTCGCCCCATCGCTCTCCATCACACGCGTGCTGTCCGTTACACCATCCACAACAATCGGCGAAGGCACATCTGCATTCCTTACGCAAGTCACCATGCGCAACAGCGGCTCTGCTCCGCTTCAGCTCCGCTACTCCGAGTTCGCCCGGGCAAAGTATCAGCAGCTCTTTGCCGCATGGGACGATTCCAAGCAGGGCCCCACCTGGCCCATCCAGCCCGCCGGATCTCCGATCAACGGAATCGTCACGGCATCCTTCACCGCGCGCGGTAAACGCAGGCTCACCTTCCCGCCCCCCGGCGAAATGTCCCGTTACGAGCAGTTCCCGCCCACGATCTTCGTCAAAGCCATCAGTAGCGGCCTGACTGCCGTCTCTCACACCGACTCCGCCCATCAACGCAACATCGGCGTCACCGCCGCGCTCACCCTTCAGCCCGGAGAAGCCCGTACGCTTGCCTTCGTCACCGGATACACCCGTGACGTCGCCTCGATCGACTCGCTCTGTGCCTCCCTCGCCGTGCCCGCGTCCGCAAAGCCGCTTGGTTCCGCCTTCGGCAACGCATGGCTTTACGTCCTGCCCAGATTCTCCGGAGAAGCCGACCCCGCCCTCCGCCACGAAATGCTCTGGAACGCCGCTGCGCTCGAATCCATGACCACCTGGCGCGAGTACTACGATGAGACGGTGGTCCCGCAGGGCACCATGTACGACTACATCTGGGGAAACATGGCCTCCAGTCGTGACCTCGCCCAGCAGGCGCTGCCCTTCTGCCACACCAACCCCGCCGTCGCTCGCTCAACCCTGCGATTCATCATGAAACGGATGCTCCCCGATGGCACCGTTCAGCTCAACGAAGAGGGCTTTGGGTGGTGCCCCAGCGGGGCCCAGCAAACCAGTGACCAGCAGCTTTACTTTTTTCTGCTCCTTGCCGAATACCTCCGCGTCACGCACGATGCACGCATTCTCACCGAAACCGTCGGCTATTACCCGCTTGAAAACTCCGGTCACGGCACTGGCCTCACCCACGTCCGGCAGTCATTCCTCTTCCTGCGCGACCGCGTCGGTACCGCTTCGCATGACATCATCTGCCGCTGGAACTCCGACTGGAACGACGTGTTCGGCTGGTGGCCCAGCACCATCCCTTACAACGTCGAGTTCGTCGTGGGCGAAAGCCACATGAATTCCGCCATGGCCCTCGTCATCCTCGGCGACCTTGCCTCCGCCATTGACGCGCTCCAGCTGCCCGAGGCTGCCGAACTCACCGCCGCTATGCGCGAGTTCCGCTCCGAGTTGCACGCTGCCTGGAGTCGCGACCTTGCCGACCGCACCTTCCCGCGCCGCGCATGGATGGATGCAAAGACCCCTCTGGGCGAGGACGATATGTGGCTTGAGCCGCAGGGCTACACCCTGCTTATCCCCGAATTCAGCATCGAACGCAAGCGCCGCCTCTTCATTCAACTTCAGAACCGCCTTCTCACGGGAGAAGCGCTTGGCCCGCGCCAGGTCGAGAAACCTATGACGCGCTCGGGAACTCCTCAGGGCTCCCGCGAAAATGGAGGTTTCTGGTATGCCCTTAACGGCCCGGTGATCCTCGGTGTTGCCACCTTCGACCCCGCCGCCGCGCATGACCTGCTCCGGCGTATGACCTTTAGCAACTACGCCGCGCTTTTCCCCGACTATTGGACCGGCCGCTGGTCCGCGTCCGATAGCCTCGACTCCTCCCTGCTACCCACCAACGGACTCTCCATCGCCATCCCCTGGTGTGCCCACGCTCACGCCTGGCCGCTCTACTGTTATCTCCGCCTTACTGAAGTCATCACGAGTGGCTGAGGCTCGCCCACCAACCTGATCGTCGAGGGGGTACGTGGGCATCCGCCACGCACGCCTCGAAGGCCAGGCACATCGGCCGGCCTTCTATGCAGCTCGATCTGGCCACCATCCTGTCCCGCTGTTTCAAAAAGCCTCGAAAACCCTGCCCCCTAACTAAACTCCACTGCTTAAACTCACAAAATACCGAGAATGTTCTCGGCTGCGGTGATTCCGCGAAACTGGGCTTCTTCGAAGAGAGAGAGGCTGCTTAGATCAGAATTCGCAAACTGCAATCGGCCCCGCCACTGAGCAAGTCGGCGGTGTTCTCTGGCAAATACACTTCCGACCGTCGGCCTGATCATGGCGTGCCCCATGCGCATGATGTCAATGCGCGAAACGCAACTGCGGATATCCGGGTGCACCCGCTCCAGGTCGTCGAGGGTCGCATTTTTCCAGTAGGCCCAGTCGGTCGACAACAGCTTCGCGCGGTTGGCGCTCGGCGGACCGTCAGCCAATGCCCAATAGAATGTCCACACCGAACGATCCACCTGAGTTCTCAAGGTCTGGTGCGTTGCGTCGACATAGCCGAGTGTCGGGGAATCCAAAACCACGTTGTCCCATGCCCGCTCAAGAGTGCTTGCACCACGTGGGGGCCGGTCTACCGTGAGGTTGGCGGTTAGCCAGGGTGAGTATTCGAAAGACGCAAGGTGAGGAAAACCTTCGATGATGTAGGGAGTTAGAAACGTGGGAGCCGCGAAGATGGCGGCTTCGGCAGCGTATTTGCGATTCTTTCCCAAGTGGTTTCGTACTTCTGAGCAGGGCGTAGTCCCAGCAGCGCACAAAAATCCTCAAGAGCACGGAACGGTTTCCCACTCTCATCTACGTCAAAGCGATGCACGATGAGGACGTTGCCATCCTCCGAGAGTTCCGTCTTGCCGTTGGAAGCACCTTCGCCGCAACCTGCATACACAGATGCTCGTTGGCCGTTGCAAACGGAAGCCGCGATGACGAACCCTTGACGATATGCCGGTGGGTCAGCATGGTCGCCTTAGGATGCTGTCCCAACAATCCGGTGTTCCTCCCTTTCTCCACGTCGAGGAACTTCGGCAAGATGCCTGAGACGCCACTCCTTGCATGCTCCCGAACAAGTTGAGCGAACGCCTTTAGGGGGTAGTCAAGCCAAAGTCCATACTGTTTTCTAGCTCGATGAACCATATTCTAATCTCCGCTTTTTTGGCGGATTCTGAGATATGAAACGCAAACAGTTCTTGTATCATATACATATTTCCGCTATTATAGCGGACAATGGGATATGTTCCTGCCAACCAACAACCGAATCTTGCGTCCTACCTCGAGGGGCGGCTCGCAGCCGGTCGTCTTGTGTTTTCCAGGGAAGAGGCCCAGTCGGCTCTTGGCATAAGCAGAGGGGCTTTCCTCGACGCCGCCGAGAAACTGCAAAAGCGAGGTAACCTCCTAAACCTGCGCCAAGGCTTCTACGTCATCGTTCCTCCGCAGCAGCTGAAATTCGGGAGTCCGCCGCCCCCCTCCGTCATCGACGACCTGATGCGCCACAGGAACCGGCGCTACTATGTGGGTTTGCTGAAGGCTGCGGAGCTGCACGGCGCGTCGCATCAGGCTGTCATGGAATTCCAAGTTGTCACAGACCGACAAATGCGGGATGTGCAGGCTGGCCGCTCGAAAATCGCCTTCTACTTCAGAAAAGACATGCCGGCCATCGCCTCGGGCATCGAAGAGCGCAAGACGGATACGGGGAAGATGAAAATCTCTTCGATCGAGCTGACGCTCCTTGATATCCTCCGTTATCCCCAGGCAAGCGCCGGTCTTGATAACATTTTGACCGTTTTCTTGGACCTCGGCGCCAAGCTCAATCCCGAGAACATGGCGGCACTGTCTCATACGTTCGAACGATCCGTCGTTCAACGGGCCGGATATCTCTTGGATCTGTCTGGGTTCGCAGACCATGCGCAAACGCTGCACGAATTGACACAAGGCTCGCAGATGCCATGGGTCGAGCTTGATCCGTCGCTATCGTCCAAGCCGGATTTTGCTCCCGTGGTTCAAGCTCGCGACGAGCGCTGGCATGTGTTGGTCCGCCACATTCCGGAGCGCGACGAATGATCCCCATGATGAACATCATCGCCTGGAGCGCCTCGGCACCTTGGACGGACGTAAGGCAGGTGGAGCAGGATCTGATAATCAGCCGTGCTCTGATCGAGTTGTTCGGGGACCCGGTGCTGGCGTGGGAACTGCGCTTTCGCGGTGGACTGCATTGCACAAGCTCCATCTCCCTAGGCCGCTGCGCTACTCCGAAGATATCGACCTTGTCCGCACCACAGCCGGGCCAATCGGCCCGATCCTAGATCGCATCCGCGAGAGGCTTGAGCCATGGCTGGGCCGCGCGACATTCGAGCAAAGCATCACTGCGCCCAAGCTGCGATTTCGGGTTCCGGCGGAGGACGGCTCTGGCGATATCCGGCTCAAGGTCGAAATCAACACGCGGGAGATCGAGGCCTTCGATCCTCCACAAGCGATCCTTTTCAGCGTCGAGAATCCGTGGTTGGGGGAGAAGCGGAGATTTCGACCTTTTCACGTGAGGAACTGCTCGCGACGAAGCTGCGCGCACTCCTGCAGCGAAACAAGGGACGCGACCTGCTCGATCTTTTTCAGGCGCTAGAAACATTCGAAGCTTTGGACAGCCCGCGCTAGTCGAATGCTTCGGACTCTACATCGAGCGCGGCGGCACACCGATCAGCCGCGCGCAGGCCGAAGAGCGGATGTTTGCGAAACTCGCAACGCCAAGATTCATGGCAGATATCCGTCCGCTCCTTTCGCCTGACCGGGCAGAGCTGCTGACCGAGAGCGAAATTCGCCGGGCTTTCGTGGCTGTGTTCGTGACGCTGATAAGCATCATGCCCGGCGCGTCCTGGGCGAAGACATCCGACATGAAGAAGAGGTTTGGAATCGCTGATGTTCAGGATTGACACAGGTGTGGTTCAACAAGCGCAGATCAGGCAGGATTGATTGGGCAGGGCGGTGCCGCGACTATCGAGGGGAATGGTTCGCCAAAGGCCATCACTTCCACACCGAAGACTGGACGGCATCAGAATTGAGGGTTGAAATTGCCGGTGAAGGCTTCGACCCGGCGAGCCTCGCGTAGAAAGGACGGGAAGATGACAGCGATCATCGGCTTCACTTGCTTCGACAGCGTTTTGATGATGGCCGACACTGAAGAATCGACCATGCAGGGCAAATCGTCGTGCGATAAGCTTTATCACTTCCCATCGCCCTCCGGGTACGTCCTGACCGGCGGGGCTGGTGACGCTCATCTGATCGATTGCGCGAATCAGGAGTTGCAGAAGTTCTTCTGCGAAGGACTGCCCGGCACATCGCCCAACGCGCCCCTGACCCCTCAACTCGTCCTCGACGGGCTAAACATCTTCGCACGGAGAGCCGGGTTCGAACCTGGGTCTCTACAATTTCCGCTACACTCCAATGGTTGGCTTTTCAAAGCCAAGCTTATAAGTGATTGAATCTAAATGGTCGGGACGGGCAGATTTGAACTGCCGACCCCTCGCACCCCAAGCGAGTACTCTACCATATCCACCAATTACCCTAGAATGCTTTCAGCTGCTTTATTCCAATAATTCCATAGGTTTATCAACACTACGCTTTGCCCTCAGTTTCTCTCGAATTCCATCTAGCATCCCCACAAAACTCCCCACAGCTTTTTGCTCATCGTCTCGATTGCACCGGTCAGAACCTAAGCATAGATCGGTGGTATGCTTCCGCAAGTGTTCGTGGCCGGCATTTTTGCCGCAATAGGAGGCATTGAATATGAGCGATTGGGCCATCGCGCGCAGCTGAGGAAGATTTGGCGGGCCGAAAAAGGCTGAGAAACTTCGCTCGCAAAAGAGAGAAGATGATGGATGCCGCTTGAGGATAGGCGTGGCGTTGAACTATTTCGAGAATTGCATGCCCCTTAACGGACCCTCGCGTTGTTATTGGACCCGCGCAAATTGCTAAATGATTGATTCTATGGTGGACGCAGCAGGATTTGAATCTACGACTTCCACCGTGTGAAGGCAAAACTTTAACGTAACTTATTGAAACCAAATGCCGCGGATGGCTCCCTAAGGCACGTTTTGGACCCTGCGGAACTCTTATTGGGCCCTTAATGGACCCTAAATCGACGACGCTGCAAAGCCTCTGTCCCTCAAATCGCAGTCAGACTGGCAAATTATAGCTAGGCAAACGAACCAATAATGACAATAAAAATATTGTCATTATGAATTTAATTGCCTATATTTAACTTGTCGCGAGGCTGGTGAATGCGCAAAGAATTCAGGGATCTTCGGCTAAAACAACTCGATCGCAATCTGGAACCCTACCAAGCGGTGCGGAAAATCCCGCGGCCATCAAGAGGATGGATACGCACCATCCGGCAGGCGCTCGGCGTGTCATCGGGCGAGCTGGCGCGCAGATTGGGGACTAGCCGCCAGCTACCACTGCAACTGGAAAAGGGTGAGGCGGAAGACCGCATCACCTTGAAGAGCTTGCGCGCCGCGGCCAACGCGCTCGATTGCGATCTGGTCTATGCACTTGTGCCCCGAGCGGACAGTATGCAGGAGCTGATCGAGAACCGCGCGCGCGCAGAGGCAAAGAAGCATGTCTTTGGCGTGGAGCACTCCATGGCGCTGGAAAATCAGGCTGTCGGTAGGATCGACGAGGCGGTCGAGACGGAGACACGCCGTCTCGTTAGAAAGCGCGTATCCCGATGACTCTCTTCACAACGGGAGACGGCAATACGCCTCTGTCTCCCGAAGAACAAGACGACCTCATACCCGATCTCACCACCAAGGAAGAACTGAATGAATGGGAGCGCCAAAACATTCTCGAAGCCTACGCGTGGGCGCTCGATCCGAAAAACCTCCACCGTCAGGAGCCGTTTACGGAAGCTTATGTGAGAAAACTGCATCTGCGCATGTTCGACCAAACATGGAAATGGGCTGGCACCTACAGAACCACAGAAAAGAACATTGGTATCCCTCATTATCAGATCCGTGAAGCTCTGGCTGCTCTCGTGGGCGATGCTTGTTATTGGGTCGAACATCAGACCTTCGAGCCGGATGAGCTTGCTGTCCGATTTCATCATCGCCTCGTTTGGATCCATCCATTTGCCAACGGCAACGGTCGCCACGCTCGGCTCATAGCGGATGTCATTGTGCAAAGGCTCGGCAGACAGGTGTTCACATGGGGCGGTGCCGACATTGTGCGAGCAGGCGATTTTCGGCGTAGCTACATTGATGCTCTTCGCGCAGCTGACAAGAACGACATTCAGCCACTGCTGGCATTCGCTCGTTCATAGCGTGCAACTCTTCCCAGCGGCGGTTTGTGAGAGCCTAGGCAGCCACATACTATTCCGTGATTCGATAAACAAATAAGCGAAGACTCATGCACAGTCCATTCGATACAGAAAAGGGAACGTTTGATCGTGAGAACGATCCTTTCAATCAGGCGGCCGTCAGCCGTGGACAACACAGCACGCCTTTGCTTACGACGGACAGACGAGTCATGAACTGGAGGGCGCGATCGGGCAGGCAACCGGCGTCGAGCCGACCGATGGAGGTTCTTGATGTCAGCGCGAGCATCTTCCGCGCTATGCTGCGCAGGTCGAGTTGACCTGCGCAGCTGCATCCATCGCGGCGCGGTTGATAAATTCGGCAGCGCGTTGCGCGTGGGCTGCCGCGGTAAACACTGCTCGATTGTCAGCCTTCAGAACTTTCAGCCAGCTTGCGATATAGGATGCATGATCCTCGCGCGGTTCAAGTGCCAGTTCTAGATCGGCGCACAGGAACGCAGCCCCGAGTTCGGCCACCAGTTCCTCGATAGCGTAGCCTTCGCTCCCGAACCGATGGTCACTGAAGTCACGATTGAGCCGGCTCTTGCTGCCCGTCCAGTGCGTAAACTCATGGGCCAGTGTCGCGTAGTAAGTGTCGGCGTCCTGGAAGCTCTCGAACGCCGGCATCTGGATCGCATCGACAGCGATGCTGTAAAACGCACGATTGCCGCCGTGCTGGATGGTTGCACGCTGAGCTGCGAAGAACTTCTCCGCGTACGCGATGCGGGCGACAGGATCGAGTTTCGGTGCGGCTTTTGCGTAATACTTCTCCGGCAGGCCGTCGATCTGCTCGACGTTGAAGACGATGTAACCTTTCAGAAACGGGATCTCGCGGTTGATTTCCTCGCCTGTGTTTTCGTCAGTTTCCGTGCGCGTGATGTGGTCCGTGTAGACGACCAGTGAGCCTTTCTCGCCTTTGCGGATCTGAGCGTCAAGCTCCAGGGCTTGTCTGAAGGTCATCCAGATCGGAGCCGCGAAGTTCTGCGCCATCGCACTGGCCCACAGAGAGAGAACGTTGATTCCAGAATAGGGCTTCCCGTCGTGACAAAGCGGACGATTGATCCGCCCTCCAGCGATTTCGGCGTTCCACGGCCTGACCCATGGCCTCACACTTTGTGCGAGTAGGCTGACGATCTGGTTCGTGATCCGGCTGTAGACATCCTGCTTTTCCTTGTTCTGCATTGTCTTTTCTCCTTTACGAGCGTTTTGAAAACTTCATTCCCTCGTAATGGCGGGGTTTGCAGACCGGACCGAGCCGTCATAGGGCAGCCGGTTTGTGGCTGGCGACAGCTTCACCCTTGACGGCGGAAAGGGCCGTATCTGCTAGCGGTTGCACACGAGGGAATGAAGGTTTTAAAACGCGGGAGAACAAGGAAGGACGATGACCGGATTTCAGTAGCAACGGCTCTGGGCACCGAGCGCTAAGGGGGCAAAATGCCTTATGGGCTCTCACGGACCCCAATAATTGGGGCTATCTCGTAAGTGATTGAAAGGTAAACGTCAGAGTAAGTACATGGTTGATGAACCTCATAGTTCGTGCTGGAGCCGTGTTTTACCGATTTGTGTCTATGGAGGTTATCAAGGCATACATTGGATGTGGATTCCGCGGCGGCGGAATCCGGTACGGGGGAGAGGAGTTCTAATGAGAAAGCCTTACCTCTTTTCACTTCTGATGCTTTGTGGTTCCGTTGCTGCATGCTGCCAGGACTGCGGGATTGATAGCGCTGCATCATTCACAGATGTCAAGAGCGCGGTTCTGAGATTCACCACCGAACACATGTTTAGGTGAAACGGAGGCAGGCTCTGCAGGGATGCAACCATGCTGAGGGATAACCCGGAGGGCTCATCGAGCCGATGCTCAGCAGCGCGGGAGGTCCTTCTCCCGCGTTGCGCGTTGACGGGAGGAAGTCATCGGACGATAGACCCCATACCTTGAAAATCCCCGCCCCGAAGGGGCGGAATCTACACTAACGGAGAACTTTGCTTCTCCATTTCACGCTGAGCCAAGACAAGACACTGTCTTGGCATTTTGGGCTAAGCAGGTCAACAAGGCTCATAACTGGTATAAGGCGGACCGGTAGATCAAACCGCCCAGCGCTAGGAGAACGAGTGAAAAGCACCGCCACTTGCACGATTTATTTCGAGGATGGCACCGAGCAGACTTTTGTCAACGTCACTCATTCCGGGTTCCCATTTCGAGATTCTTTCACGTCACCGCCAGCGACCCTAAAAGTTGCAACACATCCGAAAAGAGCATCTTCGTCGCAATCTCGCGCTCCCATCAACCTCTCGCTGTGCCTTCATGAATGATGCAGGTTAATCAGGGCGTTCGCGGCCAAAATAAGATATCATTGCCGTCTCTATCGGGCTCATTCCGGCAGAATTTCATGTCCCCAAGGTATGTTGATATCCACGGGAAGCTCATAGGGAATATCAAGAATGGAAGGGGCTTCTATGACGCAACGCACGAATGCTTCCCGATCCGTGTCGATCGGTGCCGTCACCGGTGGAATTAAGGGCTCACAGATAGCGGCAGGCGACATAAGCGACTCGAAGGCTTCTGCAACTCAATCGACTGTTGCCGACAACATCAAGCCGTCGATTGAAGAGTTAACCAAACTCCTAGAGACCATAAAAACCGAACTGGCCAGTCTGTCCTCTCAACATACTGCTTTAACTGCGGTCTCCGCGTCGGCGCCTTCTGGCGTAAAGGGCGCGCAAGATTGTGTGGAGGCGGTGACTACCAAATTAAAGCCTGACGCCTCCGAGGAGGACAAGGCATCTGTCGTCAGTGAGATCACCGAAGCTGAATCATTAATCTCGCGTCTCATGCAAAACACGACGAAAGTCCTCAAAGGTGCTTCGCAGATTTCGCAATCAGGCAAGCCGCTCGTCGATCAATTGTCGCCGCTTCTTCAGCATCTGTCCCAAGCCGCAACTTGGATCGGCCAGATTTGGCCCTAGCGTCAGGCGGAGAGACATGGCGGTACACGACACGGTTGAGCCAGAATCACACAGCGTAAACGTCGGCAATGTAACGGGCGGAATCATCAACTCAATCATTGCGAGCGGGAATGTTTACATAAACCGGTTCCTGTATGGCCAACGCGAGGATACTCGGGCATTGACCAAGCTAAAATCCAGAGTTAAGGAGGACTGGGTCGATGGTTTTCTTGCCGATTCCTTGGGCGATGGACCATTAATCACTCTTTTACTTCAAGATCGGCCCGATCTTTTGACTCAAGGTAGGGCGCATTCTTTCCAGGCAAGCGCATTTCTGAGTTCCAACATTGGGATGCCACTCCAACCGGGTTTACCAGAATCCGTTTTGATCCTTGGGGAGCCAGGATCAGGTAAGACGACTCTACTTCTTGAAGCGGTGAGTAGAATACTTAACAGCCCCGACTCTGATGAGCTAGCGACACTCCCGGTAGTTCTGAACTTGTCTGGTTGGAAACCCTCTCCTGCGTACGAGCGACGCGCAGGCAATAGGCAACCAAACCAAGAGCCTGAATTTTCAGTCTGGCTAGCTAAGCAGATCACCAAGAATTATGGAATCCCTCATCATTTTGTCCAGATGTGGTTGCGGAATGGCAGTTTGACCTTGTTCCTGGACGGTCTCGATGAAGTTGACACACGCCATCGGAATGCGTGCGCGCTTGCTCTCAATGAGATTCTTGCCGCGCATCTATGCAATTTTGTCATATCCTCTAGAACATCCGACTATGAACAGCTTAAACATCGCATTGCAGTTGGACGCATTGCAGAGATTAAAGCACTATCACCAGAGCAGATAAGGGAGTTCATTGAATCGAGGCAGCCGAGCGCCCAAGCGCAACTTAGCGAGCTAGTGAAGGACCCGGATATGCTGGAGCTGTCTCGATCGCCATTGATGCTAAGTATTTTGACCGCAACAGTCAGTGAGGATGAAAGCTTCAGAACTCTGGGCGAGTCGATCACAGCCAAACGAGATACGATCTTTGCAGCTCATACCAAGGCCATGTTCAAGAGAAAGCGGGCTTCGCATTCTGTCGTAGTCTCAAGGAACATATTGATTGCTTTGCGTTCAATTGCTGTCTTTCTCCGACTAGGGTCAAAGACCCAATTTGAAGTCGAAGAGCTAAACTCTAAGATAATTTCAACAGAGAAAGGTGTTTGGTGTTTTAGAGCCTGTTACGTTTTCTTCAGCATTTGCGTCCTCCTGGCGACGGGTTGGCTCGGTTTCTTGCTCGGGTATCCAGGCTTTTTCCAGGTTCATCCTTTTTGGGGAACCATCATAGGTTTGGCCCTTGTGTTAGCTGCGTTCGGATATGGATGGTACGTATTTTACAGCTCCACATGGGTTCTGTTTGATTCTCTGAGCTTTTCAGTTAAGGGATGTGGAGTCGGCGCATTTGCAGGGCTAATAGGTGTGGTCTTATGGCCAGTCTGGATGTCACTGAGCCTACTCTTACCTTTCCTGGTGTTTAGATTTGCAGCTTTCTTAACATCAGTCTCAATCTGGCTCTTATGGGCTGCGATAGCAGTGGTCGCGCTTATTTGTATTCTGAACCTGGAAAAGGCCCACGAGAAGTTTGGATCTTTGCTCAGCTTCTGTTGGGGGCCCTCCATCATCGGGTTGGGCGTGCTTTGGCTCGGGGGTGCTTACTATGACCCTCGGTGCGGCCTGGCAAAGATAGTGTTTCAGCACTTAACTAGATCGTACCAAATATTTCTATTGGAGTATCACATGGTTGGTCATGCGTTCTGGAGAGATGTCGCCAAAGACTGGCTGAAGATAAGCCTCGCCTTCGGGATCGTACTCGGCGTGTCTGGCTTTTTCGCGGGCGGGATTAGAGCTGGGAGGTTGAGCGTCAGGAGATATCCTGGATTCTCTCTGATGCGGTCCCTGCTTAATAGTTTTTTGTTCTCTTTGGCCGGATTGGTTGGCGTAGGGCTCATTGTTTCAGGCTGCCACTTCGTTTTCCATGAGCAGGGAGCCTTCGATAGTAGGTATAGGGTGCTTGCCGGGTGCATAGGTGCAATCCTGTTTGGAGTCCTCAATGGCCCGATGGCGATACGGACCTTCGTTCTCAGGGCAGTACTTGCGATTGAGGGCACATTACCGTTCCGACTTGTTAGAGTGTTGAACCAGGCGGTTAAACTCGTCCTCTTGCGCAGGATCACAAGCGGATTCTTCTTCATTCATAAGACGCAACTCGATTACTTTGCCATGATCACTGACGAGGAGTTTGAAGAACTGTTCAAATCGATCGGTTAGTAAGGCCCTCAGTGGTCCTTGCTGTACAGTCTGGGTATCCCATCGCGCTCACCCCAGATGATGACGGATTGTATACTGGAGGAGTGGAGGAGTGACATTGTAATTGGGTGCCAGTTCAAGGTGCAGCCCATCGATCGCGAGGGGACCTAAAGGTAAGCGTTGCAGTGTTGCGCGGAGGAATGAGGTTGTTAGGTTGTTACGAAACTCTTCTCAGTGAACAGTCAAGGAAGGGTCGACAATCTATCTGACCGAACTCACGCTTCGTATATTCACAAATCGTAGGGTCGTTTAATCAGGCGTGGAGGAGTGTCTTCGTCAGTTTGGCCGCGTGAATCTAAACCCTGCCTATGCGTGGAAATCGATCAACTTCCACTGCGGGATTGAAATCCCGAGCACGTCGCGTCTTGGCGTCTTGGTGACCATCCAGTCGGCACTGTCCGGCGCGGCGCCGATAAAGTGGACCAGAAGCGGCGTCTCCGGGTGCTCTTGGCTCCAGGCGTGGCTCCAGTTGGCCAGGAGCGCTGAGTTGCCCCCTCCCGACTCGCCCACGATCACAAGCGGTGCCCCCGTCGCCCGCGGCATGGGCGTTGAGCCGGTCCATGTATGCTCGCCGGCTGATATAGATGGAGCGCAGGCTGGTCGAGTAGGCCTCCTGGTCGAGCGCTGCACGGTCGAGCTGGTTGGGGACCTCCCATTCCGGGTAGAGCTCGAATCCTGCCGCCGACTCAACATCCCCGTCCGAGAGTACCTCGCCGATGTTCTGCCGTAAGCGTCCGTCGAGTCCCTCTTGACTGTGTAGGTGGGATATCCGTTTGGCAAGGGTGTGCAGCTGAAGTGCTGAAGTGGGCTTTTAGCGAGCCGAGTTTTTGCTGCGGCGACGAGGTGAGAGAA
>Ga0210386_10001459_pt1 | contig 21153 bp, 18 predicted proteins | sample IncBWH32OmetaG_FD_160091 | JGI IMG/M metagenome (GOLD analysis project Ga0210386, IMG submission 160091) | Forest soil microbial communities from Barre Woods Harvard Forest LTER site, Petersham, Massachusetts, United States - Inc-BW-H-32-O ...
TAAGCCTTCCAGCTCGGCGTAGAGAATGTCGAGTGCATCCCGTGCCGCTTCCACCCGCTTTGCGAAACCGCCTTTGCCTTTCGGCTGATAGGTTACGTGCCAGCCGGAAACGGCAGTTTGAGCGGCTGCACGCAGTGGCCCTTCAGGAATATGCTGCTCTTGATCCGTGGCCTGTACATCTGTTGGAACTTGATCTGTCATGAATTCCTGCATCATTCCTGCGAACGTTACCGGTAGCTGGCAGCTTGCATCTCGAACATAGCCGCGTAGCGGCCGCCGAGCGCCATCAGTTGTGAGTGGTTGCCGGCTTCGACGAGCCTTCCGCCTTCGAGCACGACAATGCGGTCCGCCATGCGCACCGTTGAGAAGCGATGGGAAATGAGCAGAGCCATTTTGCCTTCCGTCAGTTCTGCAAAACGCTCAAAGACCTCAAGTTCGCTCTTTGCATCCAGAGCAGCCGTCGGCTCGTCCAGAATCAGCAGCTGTGCATCGCGCAGGTAAGCCCGCGCAAGAGCAATCTTCTGCCACTCACCGCCGGAGAGATCGACGCCCCCTTCAAAGCGGCGTCCCAGCATTTGATCGTAGCCATGCGCCAGCTTGGCGATCACCCCGGCTGCGAGACTTTTCTCCGCCGCGCTTTCAATCTCTGCTTCCGTATGCGGAAGCTCGACACGTCCGATCGAAATATTTTCGCTGGCCGACATTTCGTAGCGCATGAAATCCTGAAAGATGACGCCGATCTCTTTGTGCAGATCTTCCAGCGAATATTCGCGCAAATCCACTCCATCGAGAAGAATCTGACCTTCCGTTGGGTCGTAAAGACGAGTAATGAGCTTGACGACCGTCGTTTTGCCCTGCCCGTTTTCACCGATGAGCGCAATGCGCTCGCCCGGGCTCAGTGTGAAATTAAAATCCTTCAGCACCTTCCGCTCAGTCCCCGGATAAGCGAACGACACATTGTGGAACTCGAACCCTTTGCGAATGGGCCGCGGTGAGGGAAGAGCATTGGGCTTCGATTGCACCATCGGCTTCATTTCGAAAAACGCGATCAGGTCGGTCAGGAAAAGTGCCTGGTCCGCGATGCCCGATGCAGTCGAAAAGACCTGTTGCAGACTGGAACTGGCCTGAACAATCGCGTTGGTGATGAAGTAGAACGTTCCAATGCTGTAGGAACCGTGCACTGCCCGCCAGATCACATAGGCATAGGAACCGTAGTAACCCATCGTGCCCAGTACGCCGAGGAGTCCGCCCCCAAACAGCTTTTTACGCGAAAGCGCGACGTTTTCTTTGTAGATCTGATCCGAAAGTGTTGCAAAACGATTCGTCAGGTATTCATTCAGGTTGAAGAGCTTGAGTTCTTTCGCCGCTTCCTTGCTGCCGCCTATCTGGCGCAGGTAGTCCATCTGGCGCTTGGCCGGCGTCTGGCGAAAGTTCTTGGCGTAGCCCAGGAATGCAAAATGCGTTTCGCCCAGAAACGAGGGAATCACGCCGAGCGCCAGCAGCAGCATCAACCAGGGCGAGTAGTAAAGAAGGGTCGCCGTAAAGACCAGTGTCGTAATGATCTGCTGGAAAAGCCTGCCCATCTGCTGGATCAGAACCAGACGATCGGTAGCCTGCACGCGCGCCCGTTCTAGCCGGTCGTAAAAAACAGGGTCTTCATAGGTGGTAAGGTCAAGCTGCGCGGCCTGGCGCATGACCTCGATGCTCACATGATGCGTGTAACGGTCCGCCAGCAGGGCATCGAAGTAGTCGATCGTCCGCGTCAGCAGTCCGGCCAGGACAGCGAGTCCGACCTCAAGTCCGACCACCCACCAGAAATGCGGTGGCAGACCACGGTGTTGCAATACCTGATTGACACCGTTGATGATCCACGCGGCTACCTTCGCGATCGCCAACGGCATCACCGCGACGAAGACACGCAGAATCAGGCCCCACGTCACCACCTGCGGCCCCGATTCCCAAAGAATGTTCAAAACGGGGGGAACATTCTTTAGCGCGCGAATACGGTCGCCCCACGCATTCTGCGTGCTTTGATTTTGGCTTTTACTCATGAGTCAGGTACTTGCCTCATCCGCGTCTCGGCATAAGTACACCCATTCTTCTGGATCAAGGCTAACCATGGGATGCAAACCTCTATAGGAGTGTTGTTTAGATCGCATTCCTGCCTGCGTGGTGTGAACAAGCCCCCGGCTGAATCACACCTTCATCGCCCCCGCTTTTAGCTGGCTATTCACGGGAAATTCGCCTGATTTTAACAGCACACTGGGAAGCTAAAGCAGGATCAGGCACGCTCTCTCGCTGGATATACGAGGTTTTTTTGTTTGAAAAACCAGGCGATACGTGTGCTTGCAGAGGCCAGGGGTCGTGTCACTCGGTCCGCAGTGAATCAATCGGTTGTACATGGAAGGAATCCTTTGTTGTTAAAGAGAGGCCAAATGAAAACGAATTTGAAAGCGCTGGCGAGCCTTGTGCTGGCATCAGCAGTGTTTGCTGGTCATGCACAAACCGCCACCACCAGCAAGGCTCACCGGGCTAGGAACGCAGCGCCCGCCAAGCCATCGGTGGAGTCGCAAATTGAATCGCTTCGCCAGGAAATGAATTCCCAGATCCAGTCGTTGAAGCAGCAACTTTCCGATCGCGACGCCCAGTTGCAGCAGGCGCAGCAGGCTGCCGCACAGGCACAGGCCGCAGCCGTACAAGCGCAGCAGGCGGCACAGGCGCAGCAGGCAGCAGTTGCCGATAACACGCAGGCAGTTTCCACCCTGCAAGGCTCTGTCTCCGACCTCAAAATCAATACGCAGTCGATCGTGACCACGGTTCAGGATCAGCAGGCGCAGGTGAAGAAGCAGATCGAGAACCCGGATGTCCTGCACTACAAGGGCATTACGCTTTCGCCAAATGGCAGCTTTATTGAAGCTGCGACTGTGTACCGGAATCGCGCGACAGCGTCGGACATCAATACCCCCTTCAACTCCATTCCTTTTGAAGGTGCCAACAACGCGGCGATGAGTGAGTTTTACGGTACAGGTCGCCAGTCGCGTCTTGCATTGATGGCTGAAGGCAAGCTGGACAACTGGACTCTGCGCGGCTACTACGAGATGGACTGGCTGGGCACCGGCGTTACCTCGAACAACAACGAGAGCAACAGCTATGTGCTGCGTCAGCGTCAGCTTTGGGCTCAGGCCGAAGCGCAGAACGGCTGGATCTTTACTGCCGGTCAACAATGGAGCCTTGCCACGCAGAACAGGACTGGCATCGTCAATCGCACGGAGCTGCTGCCGCAGACCATCGATTCTGCATATAACGTGGGCTTCGTTTGGGAGCGTCAGTACGGCGCACGCCTCGTCAAGAACTTCAAGAATGGGTTCTGGGCCGGCTTCTCTGTGGAAAACCCGCAGACCCTTACTCCAAGCTGCTCTCCGACAGGCACCACGAATTCCGGTACAGCACTTGCTTGCGCCAACAATTACCTGGTGGGCGCTACCGGAACCAATGGTGGTCTTTATAACGGTGCAGGTCAGCCGGGCGCGACTTCTTCTGCCCCGGTTACAACCTATTCTTACAACCTTGCTCCCGACCTGATTGCCAAGGTCGTCTATGAAAAGCCGGGCTTCGGCCACTATGAGCTCTTCGGCATCGGGCGCTTCTTCCGCAATCGCGTGTTTCCGAATGCTACCTCCACCACCGTCCCGACCGGAACAGGCGCTTACAACGATGCGACTGTCGGCGGCGGCATTGGCGGCAGCCTCTACGTCCCGGCGACCAAGTACTTCGACGTTGGCCTCAGCGGACTGTGGGGCGATGGCATCAATCGGTACGGCGCATCGCAGCTGCCGGATACGACGATCCGTCCGGATGGTCAGCTTGCCCTGCTGCATGGCTTCTCGGCTCTCAGCACCGTGGCCTTCCACGCATCACCGCGCTTGGATGTGTACTTCAACTATGGCGGCGACTATGCCTTCCGCAACTACTTTGCTACACAAAACGGAACTGTAGGTTACGGATCTCCGTTCATCAAGGACAGCGGCTGCGGCATCGAGCTTGCTCCAGGTACCGCCCCACAGGTTGGCTATCAGCCAACCGCTCCGGCAAACTGCGGAAGCCCCACCAAAAATCTCCAGGAGTTTACGCTGGGTTATTGGTATGACTTCTACAGGGGACCGAAGGGCCGTTTCCGTCAGGGCATCCAGTACAGCTACTTTGAGCGCTACGGCTGGTCTGGCGTGGGCGGTGTAGCCAAGGGCAACGACAACATGTTCCAGACCTCGTTCCGCTACTACCTGCCGTAACCCATATTTCAAACTGCACACCAAAGGGCATCCAGAGATGGATGCCCTTTTTCTTTCTTGCAAAAAGCGCCGCAACGGAAGAGCCGCCGCGGCGCGTCAGTTCAGACAGGAATCATAACCTGCGCCATCCAGCCTTGCCAGCCTTCTTCCAGGTGTTTGTAGCAGTGTGAAAAAAAGAGCGCTAATTTGCTCCGAAAGAATTTCTTGATCGGTGCTTTAATGGGCCATGCACGTTTCCGCGCGTCGAAATATTCTCAGCGTCCTGATACTTTCCCTCTGGCTTGCCGGCAGCGGGTGTACTTCGCAAACCGCTACCCAGTCACAGCCGCAGAACGGCACTACGGCAGCCAGCACCGTCGATCAGGCAGCCGTCTCCTCTCGCCTGCACGAAATCGCCGCCGCCGGAAATCTTGCCGATCTGCACTGGCCCAACTTTTCCGATTACCGCCTGCATTTTCAGCACATCTACGAGTCGTCGAATTTCGCCCCTGTCTGGCTGAGAGATGGCAAACCGACCCCGCAGGCTCTCGCCGTCATCCAGGCGCTTGAGGCGAGCCAGCAAAAAGGTCTCAACCCGGATGACTATGACGCCTCGCACTGGTCCGATCGTCTCCATGCACTCGATGGCGCTGTCACTCCTGACACACTGGCGCGATTCGACGCGGCGCTGACTGTAGCCACCATGCGCTACATCTCCGACCTGCATATTGGCCGGGTTAATCCGAAGCACTTCAATTTCGGCATCGACATTGAGGCCAACAAGTATGATTTGCCGCACTTCGTCACCAGCAAAGTCATCAATGCCGCCAATGTGCAAAGCGTTCTCGACGGAGTAGAGCCTTCCTACAACGGTTACAAGGCGACGGAAGCTATGCTGCAGCGATATCTGCAACTGGCCGCGCAGGGCGATGGGCCGCAGGTGCCGGATGTTACAAAGACGGTGGCCCCGGGCGACGCCTACGCCGGAATCAGCCCCCTCGTTACGCGCCTCCGGTTGCTCGGCGACCTGCACGCAGACACAGTGGTCGATGCCAATTCGCCAACCTACTCAGGGCCTGTCGTCGACGGGGTCAAGACCTTTCAGTCGCGTCACGGACTCTCGGTGACAGGCAAGATCGACAAGGACACCGTCCGCCAGCTCAACACGCCGCTCGCCACCCGTGTTCGCCAGTTGCAGGATGCCCTCGAGCGCTGGCGCTGGCTGCCGCCACAGTTCCCGCAGCCCCCGGTTGTCGCCAATATTCCGGAATTTATCGTGCGCGCCTACGGCCCGAATCAAAAGGTGGAGTTCGCCTCCAACGTCGTTGTAGGCAAGGCCCTGCGCACGCAGACGCCCGTCTTCGCAAACAACATGAAGTATATTGTCTTCCGCCCGTACTGGAACGTTCCCACCGGAATCGTGCGCGGCGAAATCATTCCCGCCATCACGCGTGACCGGCACTACATCAGCAAGAAGAACTTCGAGGTGACAGACTTCAACGGAAAGGTCATCACCGACGGCGTCGTCAGTGACGATGTACTGGCCCAGCTGCGTGCCGGAAAGCTGACCGTCCGCCAGAAGCCGGGTCCAACGAACTCGCTCGGACTGATCAAGCTCATGTTCCCGAATGAGTACAACGTCTACCTGCACAGCACGCCCGCGCAGCAGCTCTTTTCACAGTCGCGGCGCGATTTCAGCCACGGCTGCGTGCGCGTCGAGAAGCCCGCGGAACTCGCCGCCTACGTGCTTCGTAACCAGCCGCCGTGGACCCTCCAAAAAGTACAGCAAGCGATGCAGTCTGGCCCCGACAACCAGCAAGTGAACCTAACCACTCCAGTCCCTGTGCTGATTCTGTATGTAACGGCAGTTGTCGAGGAGGACGGCACCGTGCATTTCTTTGACGATATCTACGGATATGACAAGACGCTCGAAGCGGTGCTGGCAAAAGGGCAGCCCTATCCGGGTTAGGCGCTTACCAGCGGCGGACGCGGCCTACGTCCACATGCACAAAATCTGACGAGGCATAGTACCCGACGCCGCCGCGCTGCATCGCGAGGGCCGCATCGCGCACCTGTGCAGTAGGTACGCCGGGTATGCGGATATCGATGGCCTTGGCTTCCATGTGCTGGCTGTGCAGGGCCACGCCGTGTCCGTGCTCGCGCAGATAGTTGTTGCTCCACGGCGTGCGGTAGCCGCAGACAATATCGATCTCGCCGTTGGGATGGCCGAGCCGAGCCATCAAGTCGTGCAGCAGGTCGAATTCCTTTACGTCGTAGTCTTTCTCGTCGCCGGTACGATGGTCGCGCAGAAAGCGGTCCAGCTGGGCAACAGCCTCCGGCAGATAGTGGTCTCCGACGCGGTACACCACGTCAATCCGCTCGCCCGTGTGCAGATGATAAAGACGGAGACGATACGGTTCCGGGTTCGTGGAGGAGTCGCCGCTGGATGCCCGTACATGGGCTACAGGAAATAGAGCCAGAAGGCTGAATGCCCCGGCGAGAATGAATTTTTTCAATGGCATTGGATCAATCGCTTTGTCTCTTCCATTATAGAGAAATGGAGAAACAACAGGCCGCAGCGCCCGCCCACTTTTACGGTTAGTTCCTTATTTTTCAATCGCTTGGTTAGGGAAATATTATTCAGTGTCTATCAATGACTCTCGCCTGAAGTTGCTGGTCGCGGATGCGACTGCGTACTGCCTTCCGTCATGCCCAGCGCCCACTTGATCGCTTCGAAATACATCGTGCGGATGTCTGGATCGCTCCAGGACTCTTCCGTATGACCGAGCGTGGAGTAGAAGACGCGGCCTTTGCCGTACATTTTTGTCCAGGCAACGGCAAAATCGTGATCCGTGCGGTGGATGCGGGGATTGTTCTGGTAATCGAGCTTCGAGGGGTCGAGGCTGAGCAGAACATTCACTTTGTCGCGGGACCAATCCATCGGCTGATAAATTTCGTCGTATTTCACAAATGCATGGGGTAAGTGACGCACCGCGGGGAAGTTGGGGTCTTCGTTGATGATGGGCGCGTTAAAGGTGCTCCACGGATGCTGATCGAACCAGCCACCGATCATCTCGCCATACTCGGGCCACTTGTAATTGGTATCGAGCGCCGCGTGGACGCCGACAAAGCCTTTGCCGTCTTCCTTGATGAAGGACATCATGTCCTTCTTCTGGCTGTCGTCCAAATCAAGCTCGCCCGTAGTGCTGGCAAAAACAATGGCGTCGAAGTAGTTGAGGTTCTTCGCATTTCTGCCGAGATCTTTTTTGGTAATGAGCTCCGTATCCGTTCGCAGCGTCGTATCCCAAAGCCCGCTGTCGTGTCCCATCTTGTAAATGGCAGCCATCGTGTCGGGGACAGAGTCATGCTCCCAGCCCTTTGTTTCGCCGATGACCAGAATGTGCTTCAGGCGAATCTGTTTTACGTGCGGCACAGGCGGCGTAGTAGAGGCCGAGGGCTGCTGGGCGCGGCTGAGAACGGTGAAGGAGACGAATGCAAGAGCGAAGAAATACAGCAGGGCGGTGTTCCGGGTAAAACGCAAGGGTTCTCCTCAGCCGAGGTTTATTTTTTGAAAATGTGAGTCGGCGAAATTCTACACTGAATCGTTTTATCGCGGGGCTTCCAGCCATTAAGGACCCGTAGAGTCTAGAGACCCCTGTACGATCCGCCATCGACAAGCACCGTCTGCCCGGTAATCGAAGCGGCGCGTTCCGAGGCCAGCCAGACAATGGCATCGGCCACCTCCTCAGGCGTTGCCATGCGGCCTACAGGAATGTCCTTCACCAGATCCTGCTCCGCCTGCTCGACGCTGACGCCCTTGGCAGCGGCGCGCTTCTCGATAATTTCCATGGCTCTTCCCGTCGATGTAAAGCCGGGGCCGACGTTGTTGACCGTGACGCCATCGGGGCCGAACTGTCCGGCAAGCGAGCGCACCAGGCCCATCACTCCCGCGCGGATGGAGTTTGAAAGCACTAGCTCGGGCACCGGCTGCTTCACCGTATAGGAAGTAAGAGTGACAATGCGGCCCCACTTCTGCCGCTGCATAAAGGGCAGCACGGCCTGCGCAAAGGAGACGATGCTGCGCAGATTCAACTGCCAGGCGCGCTCCCATTCCTCCATGGTCGTCGAGAGAAAAGGCTTGGCCGGCGGCCCTCCAGCGTTCGTGACGCAGACGTCGATTCTGCCAAATTCGCGGTGGGCGGCCTCGACAAAGCCGCGCACCGCGCTGTCATCGCTCACGTCAAAGGCCGCAGTAAAGGTCTTCACGCCGAAGCGATGCGCGGCTTCGCGGGCTACGGCTTCAAGTGGTTGCTGTCCGCGAGCACACAGCGCCAGATGGGCGCCTTCCGAGGCGAATGCGAGAGCGGTGGCTTTACCGATTCCCTGGCTGGATGCGGCAACGATGGCGACACGGTCTTTCAATCCTGTTTCCATAAGAATGGCTCCATGGTACCCGAAGATGCCGTAACAGGACCGGTCCATAGATCAGACAACAGAGAGGATTGGACAAATAAGCCTGGTCGCTGTTAATTGTGCTTCACCAACACAAATCAGGGAGCCCGCTTTGACACAGACAGCTTGGAAACACGAACCCCTTTCTGCGATTCCTGTAGAACACCTCAATCCGCTTATCGAACGCCAGTTTGTGCACGGCGAACAGGCGATGCTGGCTCGTCTTCTCCTGCGCAAAGGCTGCATCGTGCCCGAGCACAGCCATCCCAACGAGCAAATCACTTACATCCTTGAAGGCGCGCTGCGCTTCACCCTTAATGGCGATGAAGTGGTCACAGTCCATGCGGGAGAGATGCTGGTGATCCCCTCCAATGTGAAGCACAGCGCCGAGGCGCTGGAGGACACGATCGACCTGGATGTATTCGCGCCGCCGCGGGAGGATTGGATTCAGGGGACGGACGCGTACTTAAGAAAATAAGCGTCTTCGTCATGGCGCGGGTGCTGTAGTCAGCGGCCGCTCGATCCGAATCCTTTCGCTCCACGCGTGCTTTCGCTGAGCGCTTCGACCGCCATGATGGCAAGGTCGGTCATGGATTGGAAGGGAGACATCTGTGCAATCTTGTCGCCCCGGCGGATAGCGACTGCAGCCTCGGATTTCTCCAGCTCAGCACCCGTGAGAGCTCCCTGCGCATCGCGAACGAGGCGCAGGGAATAGCTGGGCTGGTTTACATTCACCAGGCACACGAGGATCTCGCCTCGATATCCCGCATCGATTCGTCCTCCGGCATAGGTCACTCCCTTGGCAGCCATTGACGAGCGGTCGCCAAGAACGAAGCCGCATCCCTCCGGTCCTTCGACTGCGATCCCGGTTCGTACCCTGGTGGGAACTCCCGGTTCGAGTGTGACATCCTCAATGGCGTAGAGATCGAAACCCAGGTCGCTACCCGCATAGTTGACGGTAGGCACATGGGCATCAGGGTGAAGAAGTTGTACCTTAATCATTTGCCGACGTGCTCTCGTGTTTTATTTTGCGGTGTTGGATGTCGATTGTTTCTTCTGTTTAGCCCAGCGGCGCTTCTGTGCATCTGCAATCCGCTTGCGAGCTTCGGGACTCAGGTGACGCTTTTTGCGGGTTCCGGAAAACCCTTCGGAAACAAACAACTTACTTCCGTTAGAACCCTGCAGCAGGGAGCGCACTTTTTCCAGACGGCTGATTTCTTCATCAATCGCAGCAACTATTTCTTCTCTTGTCATTTTCTGTCCTTACTCATGTCGGTAAAGTATTGCAATTTTGGTTGAACGGGGAACTGCTATCTATATTAGCGAACCCTCTCACTTTTATGACTATGAGCCGTGATTTGGAGTAAAAGTTGGTTGCGGTGACTCAAGATTTGCGGCCCGGCAGTTAATAAGTGCAGGGGTATGCCAAATTGGAACGTTTACACGGAATTTGCAGCCTTTTCTCTGTCTTGTAAACTTGTTTCATCTTTTGCATAGCATGATGATGGCGTGTTCACCCAACTACGTGCCATTAAGCCCCGCAAGCTAGCCGCTCCGGCTTCCGGCTCATTGGACCTGTTTGGTCCCTCTTTCGGCCCGGGTACGGACCTTTTACCACCCCATCCAGCGCCTCAAGTCTATCTTGAACTGTCGAAGTACCGAATCCGCCTGGCTACATCGGAAGCGGAACGCGAAGCCGCGTGCCGGCTTCGCTTCAAGGTCTTTAACCTGGAGCTGGGTGAAGGTCTGATGACATCTTACTCGACAGGTCTGGATAAAGATCGCTTCGACTATGTATGTGACCACCTAATTGTAGAAGACAGTACATCTGGAACAGTCGTCGGCACTTATCGCATGCAATCGGGTAGCGACGCGGGCAGGCGCCTCGGATTTTACAGCGCGCAGGAGTTTGATTTTGCTCCTTACGAACAGGTGCGCGATCAGGTGCTTGAGTTAGGGCGCGCTTCCATCGACCGTGACCACCGTTCGAGCGAAGTCCTCACACTGTTGTGGCGGGGCATCACCCAATATTGCAGATTCTACGGACTGCGCTATCTTATCGGCTGCTCGTCACTTAACTCGCAGAACCCGGCCGAGGGGTGGGCAGTCTATGAGCAGTTATCCCCCTTTCTGGCTCCCCCGGAATTTTGCACGCAGCCGACCGAGGCCTACCTGTTGCCGCGCAGCTCCGGTCAACCGCAAAATTCGTCGAGGATTCCGAGGCTCCTGAAGACGTATATTGGTGTGGGCGCGCGTATATGCGGAGAGCCTGCGTGGGACCGGGAATTCGGAACAATCGATTTCCTCACGCTGCTTGATCTGCAACAGATGTCGCCCGCTGCGAGGAACCGATTCCTACTGGACGAAGCACATTAGCGAGCTTTTTCCGCGGCAGATGGCGTTTTACTCTTCTCCTGCTCACGCTTCTGCAACTCCAGGTACGCTTCGCATGGCTGCGTCTGCGCAAGCCGCGATTGACGATGGAGGAGCGGGCAGAATGGCTGCAGGCAGCGTGCGTCCTGGTGCTGCGCCGCCTCGCGATTTCTCTTTCTGTGCAGGGTCCGGCGCCCAGGTCTGGACTCATCGTTTCCAATCACCTCAGCTATCTTGATATTTTGTTGTACGCTGCCTCCACGCCGTGCATCTTCGTCTCCAAGGCAGAGGTGCGCCGCTGGCCCGGTTTCGGTCGGCTGGCGCAATATGGCGGGACGATCTTCATCGAGCGGGGCAGCCGCACAAGCGCGGCTGAAACCGCAATGCATATGGAGTACGCTCTGCGCTCCGGGGTTACGGTGATGCTTTTTCCGGAAGGTACCAGCACCGACGGCACAACGCTGCTGCCTTTCCATTCCTTTCTTTTTGAGCCCGCGATCGAGGCCGAATCTCGCGTGACCTCGGCTGCGGTGAGCTACCAGGCCGAGGGCGCGGAAGAGCGAGACCTCTGTTACTACGGTGACATTCGCTTCAAGCGGCACCTGCTCGAGACGATAGGGCGCAAGGCGGTGGTTGGCCGGGTCCGCTTCGATGCTAAACCGCGCATCTATACCAGTCGGAAGCAGGCCGCCAACGACACATGGGAGCGCGTAGCGCGTCTGCGTCTGGGCGCAAGCATGGAGACACCGCGAGAATCGTTGCGGAGAACCAGTTTCGCCGGCGAGGCCCGATAGGCACTGTCCCCCAGGCCAGATTCCTGGCGCGAGACGAAAAAGTAGGCTATTGACGATCTCGGGTAAATGTTTTCTCATGCCTTGGTAGACAATTTCCCAACACACTGCAAAGACCATTACCGAGGGAAAAATATGCAACGACGCGATTTCCTGAAGACCAGTGCTCTGGCCGCTTCAGCCTGCTTCCTCTCCCGCACACGCGCACTGGCGGGCACAGGGGATGCCCACATCGAAGTCCTGCTGGATGAGCCGGTTGCAACCATCGCCCCGGAGATTTATGGCCACTTTACCGAGCATCTCGGCGGCGTAATTTACGACGGCGTATGGGTCGGCGAGAAGTCGAGCATTCCCAATGTAAACGGCATTCGCAGGGAACTGGTTGAGAGGCTGAAAGCGATCAAGGCGCCGGTCATCCGCTGGCCCGGCGGATGCTTTGCCGACAGCTACGATTGGAAGGACGGCATCGGCCCGCGCGATCAGCGCCCTCGCCGCACAAATTTCTGGGTCGATGACTCGCAGGCGCGCAAACTGGCGAACGATTCCGTGCAGAAGTTCGAGCCGAACACCTTCGGCACCAGCGAGTTTGTCCAATTCTGCAAACTGAGCAACGCCGAGCCGTACGTGGCGGCAAACCTGCGCAGCCTGCCGGCGCTGTCATTCGATCAGTGGGTGGAATACTGCAACTCACCTGCACACAGCACCACCTATGCGGATATCCGCGCCGCGTCGGGTTCGCCTGAGCCGTACAACGTACGCTATTGGGGCATCGGCAATGAGAGCTGGGGCTGCGGCGGAACCTTTACGCCCGAGGAATATTCCAATGAATATCGGCGCTACACTGCGTGGGTTCCGCGATACGGTGTGGATCTTCGGTTCGTCGCCTCAGGGCCGAACCAGAATGACGTCGACTGGACGACGCAGTTCTTCGAGGACATTCTGCATCGCCGTCCCATTCCCCCACCCTTTGGGTGGTCCATGCATAACTATACGAATGCGCTCGAAGCATTGAAGTTCAACGATCAGGATGCGTACTCGCTCTTCTATCAGGGAACATCGACCGAACAGATCATCCAGAACATGTGGACCGCAATGGGCGTCTTTGATCACGAGCATCGGACACGGCTGGTCGTAGACGAGTACGGCCCATGGTATGGAGTTGGAACCGAAGTGGACCCCACCCATATCTTCGGGCAGCAGATTACGATGCGCGATGCGATTGTGACCGCCTTCACCCTCGATATCTTCAACCGCCATGCGGAGAAGGTTTGCATGGCGAACTGCGCGCAGCTCATCAACTGCATCGATTCACTCTTTCTCGCCCATGAAGACAAGTTCATCGTCACGCCTAACTTCAACGTGTTTGAGATGTATGCGTCGCATCAGGGGGCGAAAGCGGTGCGCACGGAGATCTCCGTGCCTTCGATTGGCTTTACCGATCTGGTGAAACCGGATCGCTGGGGGCCGCCGCGTGGCGGCGAAAGCTCCGTACAGCGCAGCCTTGCGGGGTTGATGGGTTCGGCATCGGTGAACGGAAAGCAAGTGACGCTCACCGTCGTTAATCCGCACCTTACCGAGGCGCGGGAGGCCCAGACTGTCATCCGTGGCGGTAGTGTTGCTGCTGTGGCTGCGACTGTGCTGGCGGCGTCCGATATCCACGCGCACAATACCTTTGAACAGCCGAATGCTGTGTCTTCGAAATCGGCGCAGGCAGCTGCAAACGGCTCGACGGTGAGCTTTACCTTCCCACCGATGTCAGTCACGAAGCTGGCGATTGCTCTGACTTAACTCTGAAGGCGGGTATGTGCCTGTTCCTTCGAAGTCAGTTCGGCATTTCTTGCCTGGCATACACCCGTATGTAATCGACCAGCATCTCCTGTGGGAATCTGCTTGTCGCATCTGGCGGACCAGGCCAGTCGCCGCCAACGGCAAGATTCAAAATGAAGAAAAACTTTCCTGCATCGAAGGGCCAGACGGCACCGTGCGGAAGGCTCGACGGCGTAAACGTTGCATAAATATTTGTTGGGGTATCGACGTAATATTGAATTTTCCGCGGCGACCAGATGAGCCCAAAGGTATGGAAGTCATCGCCGAATGCCCGATTGTCCGGCAGTGTATAGGGTAGCCCCATGACATCGCCGATGAAGCCAGTTCCATGAATGGATCCGTGAATCGTGCCTGGCTGTTTACCGATGTTCTCCATGATGTCCAGTTCGCCGGATGCCGGCCACTGGACATCATGGATATTGTCGCCAAGCATCCAGAAAGCGGGCCAGAATCCCTGGCCTTTCGGAATTTTGATGCGCGCTTCGATGCGTCCATATTGAAAGCTTTGCAGTCCCTGCGACGTCAGGCGTGCTGAGGTGTAATGCCCTTGGCCATCGCGGCGCGCCACTATATGCAGGAAGCCATCTTTGCCGATGAAAGCATTGGGATGCGCAGGATCGCACGGCAGCTGAGCTGAATCGTAACCGCAGTACGTTTCCAGTTCATGATTGCCCCAGCCGCTGGAGCCTGTTTCAAATTTCCAGTTTGCAGCGTTGGGCGGAGACGAGGAAGCAGAGTCATTGAATTCGTCGCTCCAGATAAGTTGTTCTGTAAATTGTCCGGAGCGCTCTTGCGCATGCGAGATTCCCGAGAGAACTGTAAATATGGCGCTTAGAACCACCAGCCAGCTGTTGCGCGTCATTTCTTTTGGGTCCTCGGCGAAAGCATCCGCTGCTCCCGCAAGATAGTTCATCGAATACGCTGAAAACCGTATCATATATGTATGCTTGTCGAGTTTGCAGCAGAGAATATCGTCAGAGAGGAATCGATTGCAGCTCTGGTAGATCGCTTTTACACGCGCGTCCGACAGGATGAGGTTCTAGGTCCCGTCTTTGCGGAGAAGATCGGCGACGAGTGGGAGCCGCATCTTGAAACCATGCGTGCCTTCTGGTCTTCACTGATGCTTGCAAGCGGGCGCTATAAAGGCAATCCAATGGTGAAACACCTGCTGTTGATGCCGCGTATCGGCTCGCAGCATTTTGAGCGCTGGCTCGAGATCTGGAAGCAGACGGCAGCAGAACTGTTTCCACCAGCAACCGCGGCCATCTTCGTGAGCAAAGCCGAGAGTATGGCGGAGCGGCTGATGGAAACCATCGATCAGCACCATGCATCGCTGGCTGCGAATCTGATTTAAAGCCTCAGGCCGCACGACTCATAAATGCGGCTCATCCATTCCATATCGCGCAGGCCCTCTTCGCCCGCCGTCTTTGGCGTCTGGTTTTGCAAGATGCAATGGCTGAAGTAGTCGCCCATGCGCGCAAATTGCGAAGGGTCCTTCGCCGGATTCGGCTCATCGAGGCTGGTCTTATCGCTAAACTCAGCTTTAAGGTGCTGACCCTGGTAACCGAAGGCAGGCTGCACATCGAGCACGCCCCTCGATCCATGCACGCGATAGCAGCCGTCCATGTTGGCGCCGTAGGTCGTGTTGCAACTGGCGACAATCCCGGAGGGAAACTTCATCGTCCAGGAGAGATTTTCCTCCACCTCGTCGAAGCGCCCATCGTGGTCGATCACAGACCAGTAGCCCTTCACATCCTCCGGCTCTTCGCCCGTGAGATAGCGGCATGCATTCAGCGAATAAACTCCCACATCGAGCAGCGGACCGCCGCCGGCTAGTTTTTTGTTCAAACGCCATTCGCCCGGCCTGATGTTGAATCCATTTGCGCTCTCAATCGCCTGCACCGTGCCGAGTCTGCCCTGGCGAATCAGCTCGATCGCCCGCAGATTCGTCGGCTCGTACTGGCAGCGGTAGGCGATCAGCAACTTTACATTCGCTTGCTTGCAGGCATCGATCATCGCGTTCGCGTCGGCAACCCTGGTCGCCATTGGCTTCTCGCACAGCACATGTTTTCCGGCCTTGGCTGCCCGTATTGTGTATTCAGCGTGCATGCTATTGGGCAGCGCGATATAAACGGCGTCGACCCCTTTGTTATGGCGAATTTCGTCATAATTTTCATAGCTGTAGATCGAATCTTCCGGAACGCCATATTGCGCCGCCATCTTGTGCGCCTTATCGGGATGCCCGCTTACGATTCCCGTGATCTTCGACTGGCTCGACTGCGCCATCGCCGGCATAAAGTGCTCCATGGAGATGCGCCCCAGCCCTACAATGCAGTACCCGATCGGGCGATCCGTTGATTGTGCGTTGTGTTTCTGTGCGTTGAGCGCGGGCAGAGCATGCGATAAAAGGCTTGCCCCTGCAAGAATATGAAATTCGCGACGGTTCAGATGCATGCCCTGTCTCCTCAGTCGGCTATAGGTTAGATCATCTCAGATCAGGCTTTTCGTAACCGGAAAGATGGATCGGGCGGCAATGGCTCGCTTTCTGTCCCTCCCGCTCCCGTGATTAGATAGATGGCATGGGTATCGCAACGGAAAAGCTGCGCTTGAGCGAGATCTCTCCGCGCATCATGCAATCGGAGATCCGCTCCATGACGGTCGAGTGCGACCGGATCGGCGGGGTGAACCTCGCGCAGGGTGTCTGCGACACTGAGGTGCCGTCTGCCGTCGTCGAAAACGCGATCCAGGCCATTCATGATGGTCACAATATTTACACACGCCTCGATGGAATTACGCCGCTGCGTCAGGCCATCGCCCGCAAGCTTGCGCACTACAACGGCATCAACGTTGATCCTGAATCCGAGGTGCTCGTCACCTCAGGCGCAACCGGCGCGCTGTATGCGACATGCCTCGCTCTCCTCGATCCCGGCGACGAAGTGGTGCTCTTCGAGCCCTTCTATGGCTACCATGTCAACACTCTGCTGAGTCTGCGCATACAGCCGAAGCCCGTTCCGCTGGCCATGCACACCTGGGAGATCGACTTTGACGCGCTGCGCTCTGCGATCACGCCGCGCACCCGCGCCATCATCGTCAATTCGCCGTCGAACCCTTGCGGCAAGGTCTTCACGCGCGCGGAACTGGAACAGATTGCTGCCCTGGCTGAAGAGCACGACCTCTTCATTCTGACCGATGAGATTTACGAATACTTTTTGTTCGACGGTGCAGAGCATGTATCGCCCGGGTCGCTGCCCGGAATGGCGGAACGGACCATCACCATCTCCGGCCTATCGAAAACCTTCAGCATCACCGGATGGCGCATCGGCTATCTCGCCGGAGATAAGCGCTGGCTCGGCTCTATCGGGTATTTTCACGATCTCACTTACGTCTGCGCGCCGTCGCCCTTTCAATATGGGTCTTCAGCAGGACTGGTGGAATTGACCGACACCTTTTATGCGGAGATGGCCACCGAATATCAGGCCAAGCGCGACCTGCTCTGCGGCGCTCTCCAGGATGCCGGTTTCACGCCGTTGATTCCTCGCGGCGCATACTACGTGCTGGCCGACGTCAGCGCCGTGCCGGGAGCAACGGCGCGCGAAAAAGCCCGCAATCTGCTCAAGGAAACTGGAGTGGCGGCGGTAGCAGGCACCGCGTTCTTCACCGGAGGACGCGGCGAAGACATTCTGCGTTTCTGCTTTGCCAAGCGAGACGAAGACCTGCAGCGTGCCTGCGATCTTCTGCGTAGCTATCGGAGCTGAAAAACCTGGGTGCCACCCACTACTTCGCTCAAGTCGTCGACGTTGGGCTTGCCGAACAGCGAGGTGTGGGGAGTCCACGCTCATCACTAAAAATTGTCATCCTGAGCGGAGCGCAAAGCGCGCAGTCGAAGGACCTGCTTTTTTCTAACCGTTGGAAGAACCCAGAAGAATCCAGATGGAAAACGCGATTCCCAAGCGATATAAGCCGGAAGTGTATCACCGCATCTGAAATTCCGGCGACCCGAGGATAAGCGCCGTCATCGTATCCAGAACCTGACCCGCATCCTGCTGCCCGGCCTGAGCTAGTTGATTGTCGATGACACTGTTCGTCTTCGCGGAAACATCGCCTGCAATCAGCAACTGTTCCATCAGTTCCAATGCTTCCTGCTGTCCTCCCGGATAGCCCGATTTCTGCTCCAGCATGACTGGCTCGGCCACTGGCCTGCGATGCAGGGAATCAGCCGGAGCCGCGGGCCGCGACAGCAATCCGGCGGCCAGCAGATGAGGAGCGTCGAACTTTATGCCGCCAAGCTTGCTCGTGGCCAGATCCATTGAAAAGTTCAGACGGTCAACGAGTGCTGCCGAGTTCATCCAATGATCTGCCGTCACCGGATAGCCGGTCGGCGGCTGCATTTGATACAGCGGTTCGCCCATCCGCGCGAGCGTGCTCGTCAAAGCTCCCGGGTTGGTCGGGTTCGTGTCGGTTGCGCGAAAGGCCGAGGCCACGAATTCGAGCGGCGTTTTCATCTTGGTGCGATAGTTTGCCCGCGACCAGAACTCCCGCGAGTTCACCATGCTGCGAAGCACCTGCGTTATGTCTCCATCAGTGGAGAGATAGGTTTGCGCCATACGATCCACCAGCGCGGGTGGCGGATCGTCGGCAACGAAACGCTGAGCTAATTTGTAACTAATAAAGTGCGCAGTCTGCGGCTGCGCCGCAAGCCAGCGAAGTGCCTGTACGCCTTCATTGAATCCATCTTCCTTCACCGTCTGCCCGAACCACTTTTTTGTGCCCGGCTCATGCCGGCGCGGGTCAAAGACGAACGGGCCGCCAAGCTCAGGATGGTCGATCGTCCAGCCTGTCATGATTTTTGCGAGGTTGGTCACATCGGCCTGTGTATAGCCGCCGTTCACGCTGACGGTATGCAGTTCCATTACTTCGCGACCATAGTTCTCATTCAAGCCGCGGTCCGCCTGCTTTGGATTCGCTTTCTGCCGATTCGCGGCAAGTGAATCTGGCCCAATGCTGGTCCGGTTATCGAGATAGTCGAGCATTGCCGGGTGCTCGGCCGTAGCCAGCAGCAGGTCTCCAAACTTGCCCAGCGCATGTTCGCGGATCACATTGCGCTCGTAGTCGGCCAGATAATACGTCTCAATCGGGTTCTTGTGCAGAAAGACATTGAAGTGGTTGAACCAGAAATCCGTCATCACCTCCTGCAGCTGCCGTTCGCTCAGGATGGCGCGGAGAATTTTTGCCTGCTGCAACTCATTCTGCGCCACGCCAATACCCGCCGCGCCGCCGCCCATCATCTGGAAAAGCTCACGCTCACGCGGGTTGAAATCATTCATCAGCATGCCGCGCTGCGGGTCGGCAACGCGACGGCAGAGGATCATGCGCTGCTCCACCGGCAAACGCATGATCGCCTGCATGCGCAGATTTTTCGAGTAGCCGAGAATCTGCTCGGCCAGCATCTGCGCCGTGGGTCCTGATTGTTGGTCGTCGTCCATGTCGATCGGCGGCGGAGCCTGCATCGCGGCAGCTTGAGCCTGAGCCGTGACCGGACCTTGAGTCTGGGTCGCCACCGTCTGAGTTGTCGTCGCAGCGTCCTTCGCCTGCTTCCGCTTGTACCGCTCCAGCATCACCTCGTAAGCGCCTGCCAGCATGGGGTCCTGCGGCGTCGGCAGCTTGCCCGCTGCAATCTGTCGAATCACTCCACCATCCGGAAAATTCATCGCCACCTGCGGCGGCGACATTGTCAGAGACGGATAAGCCGTCAGCCGTTTTTCAAGTTCCGTATCCGGAATCGATTCAGGCTGCAGCTGCAGATCAAACCACGCTTCCCACCCTGATTTCGTGATGGCGGCAACATCGCCGGGACGCGGGCCAAAGGTGAAGCGGTCGAGAATCTGTTGCGCACGCTCTTCGTTTGTGAGCGGCGGCTCGACTGGCTCCGTCTTTGCCGGGGCCTTATGGTGTGCGGCTTGATGCGTGACGCTTTGCGCAACGGCTACGACCGGAAGCAGGCAAACCGCCGCAAATTTTAGGACGGCAGAAGCACGAACCATCACCAACTCCTGACAGTCCATACAACCCCTCTTTTCGCGCTAGAGTTGCGCTGGCTGGGCTGCGGCTGGTTTTGGCCGGGAACGGCGAGAGACGTAGCTGAGCACGGGACGCGCCAGAAGCAGAATTGCCAGCACCACGGTGATGGTAAGCGGCGTGCGGACACCCGACTTCACGCCCCACCAATAGTGCACAACTCCCGCGATGGCAGCGAGATAGACCAGCCGATGTAACGACTGCCAGCGTTTGCCGCCGAGTTTGCGGATCGACCAGGTCGTCGATGTCAGCGCCAGCGGAACCAGCAGCAGCCATGCCGTGACCCCCGCCGTGATGAATCGCCGCCGGCTGACGTCATTGACGATAGCGCTCCAGCTGAAGGCGGAGTAGAGCCAGACATAAGTCAGCAAGTGCAGACAGGCATAGAAGAAGGCGTAAAGCCCCAGCATGCGGCGAAAACGGATCAGCCAGCTCAGCTTGGGAATCAGTCGCCGTACCGGCGTGATGGCAAGCGAGAGCACCAGGAGGCGCAAGGTTCCTTTGCCGGTAAAAAACGTGACGAAGGCGATGGGATCGGCGCCTAGCGCGTCGGGGGTTGAGGTGCTCGCACGCCAGAAATTCCATACGAGCCACGCAACCGGCGCGAAGCACGCAATGTGCACCAGGGCTTTGAGAAAGACGATTGAGCGGTTCGACATCAGTAGTATTTACGCAAATCCATGCCGTTGTAGAGGCTGGCTACCTGGTCGCCATAGCCGTTGAACATCAGCGTCTGGCGGCGCTGCTTCAAAATCGGCTCGCCGATGCGGCGTTCATATTTCTGGCTCCAGCGTGGATGGTCTACGTTGGGATTCACGTTCGAATAGAAGCCGTATTCGTTCGGCGCCTGATCGTTCCATGCCGTGTGCGGCTGCTTGTCCACAAAACGGACTTTCACAATCGACTTGGCGGATTTGAATCCGTACTTCCAGGGCACCACGATGCGGACCGGCGCGCCATCCTGGTTCGGCAACGTCTCGCCATACAAGCCGAAGGTCAGCAGTGTGAGCGGGTTCATGGCTTCATCCATGCGCAGCCCTTCGGAGTAAGGCCAGTTGATCGAAGACTGGCTGAGTCCCGGCATTTGCTTGCGATCAGCGAGTGTTAAAAACTGCACAAATTTCGCATTGCCCAGCGGTTCGCATTCCTTGATGAACTCCGAAAGCGAGTAGCCAACCCACGGAATCACCATACTCCACGCTTCGACGCAGCGATGACGGTACACGCGCTCTTCCTGAGGACGCAGCTTCAGCAGCGTATCGATGTCGAAGGTCTTCGGCTTTTTCACCAGGCCCTCAACGGTCACGGTCCAGGGGCGCGTCTGTAATCGCCCGGCATTTTTCGCCGGGTCGCCTTTGTCCACACCG
>Ga0210386_10001460_pt1 | contig 21150 bp, 17 predicted proteins | sample IncBWH32OmetaG_FD_160091 | JGI IMG/M metagenome (GOLD analysis project Ga0210386, IMG submission 160091) | Forest soil microbial communities from Barre Woods Harvard Forest LTER site, Petersham, Massachusetts, United States - Inc-BW-H-32-O ...
GACGCGGGCGAGTCCGAGCCGGTCCGCGGCGTCTCGCTGCCAGATGTCGAGGGCCCGGTGGGTGGCGGGGGAGAGGTCGACGGTCCGGCGCGTTCGTTGACCACGCGAAGCTTGTTCGCGCGACGGTGGGTCGAGCTTCTGTCGCAGGTTGGTGAGGCGTTCGGTCGGCGCCGCGGCGTCCGCGCGCCGGGGTGGCGTGGCTCGGAACGATGGCGAGCTGTTGTGGTCCATGCGGCTGGGAGACCTTCTGTCGGCGTGAGATTTCAGTAGATCAGGACTTAAGTATGTCCGTCAAAGCGGAGTCTCGCATCGGTGCCTGGCTGGACGGCGTGTCCGCTCCGCCGATGCCGTGGCCAACGGCGGCGACCCGGCACGGATGTGTTGTCAACCTTCACGAGCACCGCTTCAATTTAGTGCGTGTGGGTAGCGACTATGATTGCTGGACGTAAATTTCCGTTGATGTAGAGCCCATAAATGTCAATCAGTCCTGTGCGTCGCAGCCGATCCGATGACTTCCAGGGCAATGCGGGGCATCCTCTGTAACGGAAGAGGAATTATCATGAAATGATGAAACGCAGAAGTACGGACATCAGTAGACCAGTATATAGGTCTTGAACTGCAGCTATCGTGGTTTACTTAGATACTGAAAGGCGTAGTTACGGATGGTATAAGCTCATGAGTGCAGTAATTAATGAGCGATCCATTCAGTAGAATAGGGCTTATCGAGTGCAATATCTACGAAAAGTCTGTGGCGGGATTCTCAGCGCGATTATTGTCCAATTTCAGCGTTTGCTAAGGATTGTGCTTTAACGTCTCGTTGTGTCAATACCCCGTGATCACCAAGGAGCTAACAAAATGTCGATCTCACTTTCTTCGGCCCGTCGCCTGGCCGTTGGCGCAGTTGGCACCAGCGCGGTGGCTGGCGCGATGCTGTTCGGCGCCATCCCCATGGCGCAGGCTGCCTCGGTTCCCGCCCCGACGCCTACGGCCGCACCGGGCGCCATCCATGTCGCCCCCGTGTGGTTTGGCCACCACCACCACCACAGCCACGGCGGCATACACATCGCGTAGGCCTGAGCCGGGTTGTACGCGCGGTAGCCACAGCGGTTAGCTTCGTCCCTCGACAGACGAGGCTCGCCGGCCGCCCGGGAAGAAAATCCACGCCGATCTGACAACCGTCAGTCGGCGTGGATTTTTGTGTGCAGGACTATGGGTCGCGCGGCAGCCCGAGGAATCGCCTGCGCCCAAGGCCGGCAAGCATTCGTCGATCATCATCCTGACCAGCGGCACCACCGGCACCCCTCAAAGGGGCGAATCGGAGCAGTCCGCCATCGCTGGCGCCCATCGGCGGCATTTTGTCGCACGTGCCGTTCGAGGCCAACGAGGTGACGTCAGCGGTCGTGCGTGCGACGGTTGTCGTTGCTTCGTTCCTGCAGAAGTTGATCGAACCAGCAGATGCTTGATCAGCGCGCCCACGGTTGTCGACGACGCCACGAGGCTGCGGCGGACTCGCTCGTTGGCGGGATCAGCGCCGGCCCCGGATAGTCCGGGTCACCTCGGCGGAAAGTTTCGGGTCGGATAAGAGCTGCTCGATGAGCGCGCAAATGACCTCTTGGCCGGTGACGCGGGCGAGTCCGAGCCGGTCCGCGGCGTCTCGCTGCCAGATGTCGAGGGCCCGGTGGGTGGCGGGGGAGAGGTCGACGGTCCGGCGCGTTCGTTGACCACGCGAAGCTTGTTCGCGCGACGGTTGGTCGAGCTTCTGTCGCAGGTTGGTGAGGCGTTCGGTCGGCGCCGCGGCGTCCGGGCGCCGGGGTGGCGTGGCTCGGAACGATGGCGAGCTGTTGTGGTCCATGCGGCTGGGAGACCTTCTGTCGGCGTGAGATTTCAGTAGATCAGGACATAAGTATGTCCGTCGAAGCGGAGTCATGCAGCGGTGCGGCCGTCTGCGGCGTGTCCGCGCCACGGATGCCGTGGTCAGGGTTGGCGGCCCGCCCCTTGCGGCTGCTCGAATCAAGGAAGAACACGTCGAGGTTAAGTTATCGGCCGAGATTATGATTGCTAAGCGCGGAATGCCGTATCAGCTACAGCGAGATGAGGCGCCAATTACGTAGTTCGCTGTCTAACGACACTATTTGCGCGTTCGCACGACGTCGTCAAATGCACTGTACTGACAATTATCATTAAGCACGGACACGCGGAAGTACGGACATCAGTGGATCAGTATATGCGTTGTAAGCTGCGAAGATATCTATATCAGTACCCACTGAAGGCAGTACTGGCGTATCTCAGGATGCCATGAAGCCAGTAAGGTATACAATAATCTGAGCAATATAAATCGTTCGAACTGAGTAATAGCTGACGCCAGTCGTTGGATGCATTATTAGCCTTATTAATGCGGCAATTCAGCGTTTGCTAAGGATGGGGATTTAACGTTCTTCGTGTCACTCCCCCCAGATGACCAAGGAGCAACCAAAATGTCGATCTCACTTACTTCGGTCCGTCGCCTGGCAGCCAGCGCTGTGGGCGCAAGCGCGGTGGCCGGCGCGATGTTGTTCGGTGCCACCCCCGCGGCCAACGCTGCCCCGGCGGCACCTATGCCCCAGGTGGTCGGCCTGCACCACGTCGGCCCGCCCCTCCGCGGCGGCTACGGCCACGGCGGTTTCGGCCACCGCGGCTTCGACCGTGGTTTCGGCCACCGCGGCTTCGACCGTGGCTTCGGCCACCGCGGCTTCGACCGCGGCTTCGGCCACCACCACCGCGGCTGGTGGTGAGGCCACTTCCCTGGGGGCGGTGGCGGCTAGCCTCACCGACCTCGATAGGCAGAGGCTAGCCGCCCGGCCAGGGACCTAAATCCGCGCCGATCTGACACCCGTCAGTCGGCGTGGATTTTTGTATGCAGGACTACGGGTCGCGCGGCAGCCCGAGCAACCGCTCGGCGATGATGTTGAGCTGTACCTCCGAGGTGCCGCCGTAGATGGTGGTGGCGCGGCTGGCCAGCAAGTACTCGTCCCACTCGCCCGCCGGCGTTTCGGGGTCGCCGATCGCGGCGTCGGTGCCGAACGAGGACACCCCGAACTCCGCATAGCCCTGCCCGGTGCGCATCGACAACAGCTTGGAGATCGCCGCCGACGGCATCGCGTCTCCGCCGGCCAACGTCAACAGGGTCGAGCGCATGTTGAGCACCTTGGCGGCGTGGCCCTCGGCGATCAGCTGCCCGGCACGGTTTTGCGCGATCTGGTCGAAGTGCCCGTCTCGGATGAACTCGACGAACTGGTCGAGGTTGGCCAAGAACGGCGCCTCGCTGCTGCCGATCGACACCCGCTCGGCGGTTAGCGTGTTGCGGCTGACCTCCCAACCCCGGTTGACCTCGCCGAGCACCAGCTCGTCCGGCACGAACACGTCATCGATGAACACAGTGTTGAACATCGCGCCGCCGGTGAGCTCGCGCAGCGGCTTCACGTCCACGCCGTCGCTGCTCATGTCCAGCAGGAAGTAGGTGATGCCTTGATGTTTTGGAGCGCTCGGGTCCGTCCTGGCCAGCAGCGCCCCCCACTGGGAAAACTGGGCCGCCGTAGTCCAGATCTTCTGTCCGCTGATGCGCCAGCCGCCGTCAACCTTGGTCGCTTTGGTGCTGAGCCCGGCCAGGTCGGATCCGGCACCTGGCTCGGAGAACAGCTGGCACCAGATCATTTCGCCGCGGAACGTCGGCGGCAGGAAACGTTGTTTCTGCTCGTCGGTACCGAAGGCCACGATCGACGGCACGATCCACGCCGCGATGCCGATGGTCGGCCGCCTTACCCGTCCGGTGGTGAACTCCTGGGCGATGATGATCTGCTCGACGGGATTGGCCGCCCGCCCCCAGGGCTCGGGCAGATACGGCAGTACCCACCCACCCTCGGCGATGGCGGTTGCGCGTTCTCCGCGGGGTATCGCCTTGAGCCCGGCGACCTCGGCACGTATCTCCGCCCGCAGTTTCTCGGTGTCGGGATCCAGGTCGATGTTGAGCTCCCGCATCCCCGTGCCGGTCGCGGTATCGACCACCCGCTGCGGGTACTCGGATTTACGGCCGAAGCTGGCGGCCAGGATCAACGCGCGACGGTAGTAGACGTTCGTGTCGTGTTCCCAGGTGTATCCGATACCGCCGTGCACCTGGATGCAATCCTGCGTGCAGCGCTGCGCGGCCGCCGGCGCCAATGTCGCCGCCACCGCCGCTGCGAACTCGACCGCGGAATCCCCGATATCCCAATGATTTTCGCGGGCCTCGTCGACGGCGCGGGCAGCGTCCCACACGGCTGCGGTGGCCCGTTCGGTGTCGGCGATCATCTCGGCGCACCGGTGCTTGACCGCCTGGAACTGACCGATCGGCCTGCCGAACTGTTCACGAATCTTCGCGTATTGCGCCGCCGTGTCGGTGGCCCACCGCGCGACGCCGATGGCCTCGGCCGACAGCAGCGTGGACATCAGCGCGTGCGCGGCGACCACGCTGAGGTTGCTCAGCACCGCGTCGTCACCGACCTCGACGGCGTTCGCCCGGACATGCGCGATGGGCCGCAGTGGGTCGACGCTGCGGACCGGCACGATTTCGAGTTGATCGGCGCGCAGCACCACCCACTCTTCGCCGCTGTCGATCGCCACCGGCAACACCAGCACGGACGCCTCGCCCGCTGCGGGCACTGCCCGGACTTCACCGCGAATCACCAGCACGTCGCCGTGCCGCGTGGCGGTCAGCCCGGAATCCAGCGCGTAAGCGGCGATCGCCGCGCCAGAAGCCAGGTCCACCAGCGCCTTGGCCTCCGGGTCGTGCGCTGAAATCAGTGCGCTGGCGATCGCCGACGGCACGAACGGGCCGGGGACTGCCCCATAGCCGAACTCGGCCAGCACCACGGCAAGCTCGAGGATGCCGAAACCCTGGCCGCCAACCGATTCGGCCAAGTGCACGCCCTGCAGGCCTTGTTCGGCCGCGGCGTGCCAGTACGGCGGTGGGTTGTCGATCGGTGTTTCCAGCGCGGCGTGCAAAACCTCCGACGGTGCGACCCGCGCGACCAGTGATCGGACCGAATCGGCCAGGTCTTGATGCTCAGAAGTTATCGCGATCGGCATTGTTCGCCTTCCGTTGGGCCGTGTTCCCTCAATCTAATAACCGGTGGGTTGGTTGACCACATGGGCTAGCTGCTTCCCGTCGCGCAACCGACGGCAGTTCGCGACGGCCTCGACCAGATACCGCCGCATGGTGTCGACGGTGTACCAGGTGACGTGCGGTGTGAGCACGACGTTGTCCAAGCGCAGCAGCGGGTTGTCCGGCGGCACCGGTTCGACGTCGAAGACATCCAGCCCGGCGGCGGCCAACCAACCGCCGCGCAGCGCGTCGACCAGGGCACCTTCGTCGACAATCGGCCCGCGTGAGGTGTTGATCAGCACCGCACCGGGTTTCATGCCGGCCAACGCGTCGCGGCCCAGCAGGCCACGGGTGTCATCCGTCAACGGCAGGTGCAGCGAGACGATGTCGCTGCCGGCCAGCAGTTCCGGCAGTGGTCGCCAGCCCGGCAATCCGTCATTGCGGGTGCTGGTATGCAGCACGGTGGCGCCCATCGTCGCGACGATGCCCGCGACGTGTTTGGCGATATTGCCGTAGCCGACCAGTCCGACCGTGCAGGCGCCGATATCGCGCACGGTTTCGCCCAGCTGGGGGTCGGATGGCCAGCCACGGCCCTCCCGGGTGGCCCGGTCGAGCGCCGGCAGTCGGCGCAGGGTGGCCAACATCAGCAGCACTGCGCCTTCGGCCACCGACGGCGCGTTGGCGCCGGGCATGTTGGCGACCGCGATACCGTGCTTGGTGGCGGTGTCGACGTCGATGGTGTTCACCCCGGCGCCGAACTTGTGGATCAGCCGCAGCCGAGTCGCTTGTAGGAGATCGGCGCCGGAAAGCGGCCGCAGCACATGCCAAATCACATCGGCCTCGGGTAGCTCCCGGTAAAACTTGGCTTGCGAATCGGCCGAGTCGTCGTCGGCGCACCAACGGATGTCAAGCCAATCGGCTTCCGGCGCGAGAAATTCCAGCACCTTAGGACCGGGAACGAAATGCGCGAGGACCCTTAGCGCCACCGCTTTGCAATCCATTTGGCGATGGTGTCAGCCTGCTCGCTGCGCGCCCCCGGTGTCGTGAAGTAGTGATCGGTGTTGATGGCGCACAGCGATTTGTCACTGCTGGCCAGCGCGTCGTAGATGCGTTGGGCATCGCTGGGAAAAACCCCGGTGTCGGCCTCGGCGTTGATTACCAGGGCAGGGCAGCTGATTCGCGCCAAATGCGGCTCGGCCCGGGTCTGTGCGGTCCGCAGACTCCACATCGCCATCCAGTTGCGCAGCGTGCAGGCGGCCGCGATCCCGTGCGCGGAACGGTTAGCCTTGGCCGGGACGCCGGCATAACACATATTCGGTGGGCGTTTCGTCGGCTCCAGTGCCGGATCCACCATGCGGGGATCCGCCCATGTCCGCATCACGGTGAATGGACGATCCGAAAATCCCGCTGCCCGAACACGTTTCAGTTCTTTCTCGGCCCAGTCAGTGATCGCGTTGTTGCGCGCAACCTGTGCCGACCGGTACCGGGTAAGGAATTCCGACGAGTACGGCGGCCCGTTGCGTTCGTTGAACAGATCGAGGTCGGGGTCGGTGGCGACCGGGTCGTTCTCGTCGACGATGGCGGCGTCCATCCAGGCGGTCAACACGTCCGGCCGTCCGGGATGCGCGGCACTGGCCACATAGCCGTCGGCGGCAGGTAGGTCGGTCAGCCCGGCCGCGGGCCGCATTCCCGGAAGAGGAGTCACGTTGGGTTCGACCGCCTGGGCCTGGTAGGCGGCCATCAATGATCCGCCTCCGGAATTACCCAGCAGCACAATCGTTTCCACTGCTTGAGTTTCGCGCAGCCAGCGCACACCGATGCCGATGTCGACCAGCGCATGGTCGAGCAGAAAGCTGCTCTCAAAACCACGGAACCGGGTGTTCCAGCCCAGAAATCCGATGCCGCGGGTCGCCATGTAATCGGCGAGATAGTGCTCAGAGAAGTCGATCTGGTAGTGCGTGGCGATCATCGCGACCTTCGGCTTGCGTCCGACGCCCCGGTGGTACAGCCCCTGGCAAGGGTGTCCGCCCGCACCGGCGCGCCGAGCGGTCGGCGACGGCAGTCCGATGAATTCGCGGATAACCCCGGGCGTGCCGGTCGTGCGAGTCACCTCGGGCGGACCTCCTTGTAATAGATGGCACGGTAGAAGATGTTCGCCAACGTGTCGATGCAGGCCTGATCATCGGGAGCGCTGGCCGGGCTCAACCCGGGACCGGCGAGTTGCAGGTAGCAGAACTGGTTAAACATCGCCACGATCGCCAGGGCGATCAGCTGTGGGTCATCACCTGCGCAATAGCCCTCGGATTGGGCGCGCCGCACCATTTCAGCGATGAAAGAGGTCGGGATGGCGCAAATGTCGGTCCAGTACTGGGCGAAGTCGTCGTTGATCATCGCCAGCTGTGACACGCTGACTATCTCCGCCAACCGGTTTCGATAGGTGTGCCAATGCACCGCCGCGGCCTGCTGGGCTCGCTCGCGATTGGTTAGGCCATGCCGGATAACCGTCAGCGCCCGCTGGTTGGCATCGTCGCGGAAGCGCAGCGCCCATTCGCGGACCATCGCCTCTTTGGAGTCGTAGTAGTTGTAGAACGACGCCGTCGACCGGCCCGCTTCCGCGGCGATATCGGCAATGGTGGTGGCCAGGATGCCTTTGCGGGCGACGACTGTTCGGGCGGCGGCGTCGATGGCGGCCTGCGTTTGGCGGCCGCGGTTGGTCGGCAACGGCGCACGCCGGGTCGGCTGGTCGGACACGGTGGACACCGGCGGGCCTCCTTCGTCGTGACGGTGGGATCGGCGCGATCGCGGTAACGTCGAGTCGTCTGGAATAGACCTGAATCTGATGTTAGGTTCAGATCCGGATCTCCGCCACGTAACCAGCGATGCGCAATGCCGAGGGAGGGGCCGGGAGATGATCAAACCGCACAACACCAATTCCGAGTTCGAGCTCGGCGGGATCAACCATGTCGCGCTTGTCTGCTCGGACATGGCCCGCACGGTGGACTTCTACACCAACGTCCTGGGCATGCCGCTGATCAAATCGCTCGACCTGCCCAGGGGCGCCGGACAGCACTTTTTCTTCGACGCCGGCAACGGTGATTGCGTGGCGTTCTTCTGGTTCGTTGACGCGCCCGATCGGGTGCCGGGCCTCTCGTCGCCGGCTGCGATCCCGGGCATCGGGGAGATCACCAGCGCGGTCAGCACCATGAACCATCTGGCGTTTCATGTTCCGGCGGAGAAGTTCGACGACTATCGTCAGCGTCTCAAGGCCAAGGGCGTACGAGTCGGACCGGTGCTCAACCACGACGAAAGCGAGACGCAGGCCTCGGCCACGGTGCATCCCGGCGTCTATGTGCGGTCGTTCTACTTTCAGGATCCCGACGGAATCACGCTTGAGTTTGCTTGCTGGATAAAGGAATTCACGTCGACTGATACGCAGGCCGTGCCGAGGACGGCGGCTGATCGCCGCATCCCGGCCGCCCACTAGCTCACCGAGCCGATTCAGTCGCGGTAAAGGCTCGGGTCGGCAAGCTCGTCGAGCAGTGAGGCGAGCTGGTCGATGAGCTGATCGGGATCGAGTCGCACTTCACCGGTCAGCCAGGCGCTGATCGTCTGTGCCACCCCACCGACCACGAAATGCGCGGCGGCCTTGATCCGGTCGTTCTCCGGTACCCGCAGTGCGTTTTCGGCGTGGCGGCGAGAGAGCATCGCGAACAGCGTGTTGGATTCGACACGCTTGCGCACCAGCACGGCGTTGGCCAGTTGCACGCTGAACAGCAGCCGGCCCACGCGTGGATCCCCGCCGATAGTCCGGACCACGTTGGCCATGCCGGCGCGGGTCTGCTCCTCCGGCGGTGCAGCGGCCACCGCGGCCTGCGTGGTGGCGGCCAGGTCGGCAATGACCCAGTCGAAGACCGCTGCGACGAACTCGTCCTTGTCGGCGAAGCTTTCGTAGAAGTAGCGCGCGGCCAGGCCGGCCCGCCGACAGATGCCGCGAACAGTCAGCTCCGCGGCGTCCTGCGGGTCGGCGCCCAGCAGATCGAGACCGGCCCCCAGCAGCTTGGCCCGTCGGGTTGCCAAGCGGTCGGCCGCCTCGACGCCACGGTAGGGCCGTGCGCCCGTGGTCGCGGTTGCAGCCATGAATCCCATCTTGACATCGGACTGGCCCGCGCTGCAATATCAGGAAACAAGCGTTCTCACATTTAGCGGGTAGGTGTCCGATGACGGTCAGCGAGCCAATCAGCCATGTCGAGCGCGCGATGAGTGATCCGCCGATAGCCCGGTTGACGCGCCGCCGCACGCGCCGAGAAGTCCGTCTCGACGAAGGGCTGATGGGCATGGCGCTGCTGCTCGGCCCGGCCAACGTGATCATGCAGCTGGCCCGGCCGGGTGTCGGCTACGGCGTGATGGAGAGCCGTGTCGAGAGCGGCCGGGTCGACTTACATCCGATCAAGCGGGCCCGCACCACTTTCACCTATCTTGCGGTGTCGATGGCCGGTACCGACGCGCAGAAGGCGGCGTTTCGCCGCGCGGTGAACCGCGCGCATGCCCAGGTGTACTCGATGCCCGACAGCCCGGTGGAGTACAACGCGTTCGACCCGGACCTGCAGCTGTGGGTGGCAGCGTGTCTGTACAAAGGCGGGGTCGACTTCTATCGCATGTTCGTCGGCGAGCTCGACGAGCAGGACGCCGACCGCCACTACCGCGACAGCATGGTGCTCGGCACCACGTTGCAGGTGCCACCGGAGATGTGGCCGCCGGACCGGGCCGCGTTCGACCGCTACTGGCATGATCAACTGGAGAAGGTTCACATCGACGACAGCGTCCGCGACTACCTGTATCCGATCGCCGTGGGCCGAGTGCGCGCCGTGACGCTGCCGGAGCCGCTGCGCCGGTTGCCGGAACGCCTCGCGCTGCTGCTCACCACCGGCTTTCTGCCGCAACGCTTTCGCGACGAGATGCGATTTTCGTGGGATGCCACCAAGCAGCGCCGTTTTGACCGGTTGATCGCCGTGCTCCGGACAATGAACAACGTGCTGCCGCGCTTCGTCCGGCGGTTCCCGTTCAACGTGCTGCTGTGGGATCTGGATCGACGGATCAAGGCCGGCCGGCCGTTGGTGTAGCCGAACAAGTACCCCCTACCCGGACGGGGTCTTGTTCTACGACACAACGTCGTATTGAATGCCGTCGTGGCTGGACCGGGCGATGGCAGGCGCCAAAGCGTGCTGCTGGGCGGGCGTAGGGTCGGTTGCCGTGCGTACTGACGACGACAACTGGGACATCAACACAAGTGTCGGTGCGACCGCGTTATTCGTGGCCACCGCTCGAGCATTGGAGGCGCAAAAACCCGACCCGTTGGCTGTCGACCCGTTTGCAGAAGTGTTCTGTCGCGCCGTGGGAGGAAACGCGGCCGACGTGCTGGACGGCAAACTTCCCGAACACCAACTGAAAACGCCTGATTGGGGCGAGTATTTCGTCAACTTCCAAGGCGCCCGCACCCGGTATTTCGACGACTACTTCCGGCGTGCCGCCGACGCCGGCGTCCGACAGGTGGTCATCCTGGCCGCGGGTTTGGACTCCCGCGCCTACCGGCTGCCTTGGCCCACCGAGACGACGATCTTCGAGTTGGACCGTCCGCAGGTCCTCGACTTTAAGCGTGAGGTGCTCGCCGAACAGGGCGCCAAACCCAACGCCGAGCGCCGCGAGGTTGCCATCGACCTACGCGAGGACTGGCCGCAGGCATTGCGGGACAGCGGATTTGATAGCGCCAGGCCGTCGGCCTGGATTGCCGAAGGTCTGCTGATCTATCTCCCGGCCGATGCCGAGCAGCAACTGTTCACCGGCATCGACGCGCTGGCCACCCCGGCCAGCCACGTCGCGGTGGAGGATGGCACACCGATGGCGCCCGACGACTATGCGGCCGCCGTTGCAGAAGAGCGTGCGGCCGACGCCGGCCAGCGGGTGTTCTTCCAGCTGCTCTACAACGAGCGGCATGCTCCGGCCGACCAGTGGTTCGGCGAGCACGGCTGGACCGCGGTGGCGACACCGTTGGCCGACTACCTGCGCGAGGTGGGCCGACCGGTTCCGGGACCGGACATCGAGGCCGGGCCGATGGTCGCTCGCTGCACATTAGTCAGGGCCGTCAAAAAATGAAGGAGCTATGCCGTAGAGTCAGCCGCTAATGACACCCATTTTCATTAAGCTGCGGTTCGATTGTGCCGACGGCGTGGGAGGGCCTTGCGTCTCGCCAGCAATCCGGAGGCCATCGCGGGGAGGCTGTTTTGTGGACTGACGTGCAGCGGTCGGCGTTCCGCGACCCCGCAACCGAGACCACGAATCGACCCAATACGTGCGTCTCGACACTTAGCTTATGCAATGCTAACTTCGGGCCGAGGTTAGCTTAGGCAACACTATGTCTGAAGGGATACGGGGCGTGGAAACCGCTGACACCGGCATGGTTGCGACAAGGCCGGCGACGGCCCGGGTGGATGACGACCTAACGAGCCGATTCGCTAACTGTTGCCGGGCGCTTGGACTGACCGTCTACGACCGAAAGCGACCGGCCGACCTGGCCGCCGCCCGGTCCGGCTTCACCGCGCTCACCCGTATCGCTCATGAACAGTGCGACGCGTGGGTCGGGCTGGCCGCCGCCGGCGACGCGTCTACACCTGTGCTGAAAGCGATTTCGGATGCGGCGGCGACCGCCGGGCTGTTGCAGCGCCAGGCGGAACTCGCGCCGGGCGCCCTGGGGTTCCACTACGACACCGGGCTGTATTTACGGTTCCGTGCGACCGCACCCGACGACTTTCACCTCGCGTACGCCGCGGCACTGGCAGCCGAGGGGCACTTCGCCGACGCGCACAAACTGGTCATCGACGTCACTCAACGCCGGCCGAGCTCGCGGGAGGCGCGCTGGGTCGCGGCCACCATTCACTACCGGGCCGAGCGCTGGGCGGATGTGGTCAAGCTGCTGTCGCCGATCGTCAACGACCCCGGTCTCGACGAGCACTTCGCGCATGCCGTGAAGATCGCCCTGGGGATATCGTTGGCGCGGCTGGGCATGTTTGCTGCCGCGTTGTCTTATCTCGAGGAGCCCGACGGTCCGGTCGCCGTCGCCGTGGTGGACGGCGCGCTGGCCAAGGCGCTGGCGCTGCGCGCCGACGGCGACGAGGACACCGCACGAGAGGTGCTGCAGGACCTCTACGCCGCCAATCCGGAGAACGCCCAGGTCGCAGAGGCACTGACGGATTCCAGCTTCGGGATCGTGCCCACCACGGCGGATCGCATCGATGCGCGCATCGACCCGTGGGACCCGGCCACCGAGCCCAAGCCCGGCGATTTCGTCGACCCCGGAGCCCAGGAGCGCAAAGCCGTGTTGCTGTCCGAGGCGGAACGCCAGCTCGGTGAGTTCATCGGCCTGGAGAAGGTCAAAGACCAGGTGGCGCGGCTCAAGAGCGCGGTAGCAATGGAATTGGTACGCAAGGAGCGGGGGCTGGAGGTGGCGCAGCGCACCCACCACCTCGTCTTCACCGGGCCGCCGGGAACCGGCAAGACCACCATCGCCCGTGTCGTCGCGAAAATCTATTGCGGCCTTGGCCTCTTGAAGAAGGAAAACATCAAAGAGGTGCACCGCGCCGATTTGATCGGTCAGCACATCGGGGAGACGGAGGCCAAGACCAACGCGATCATCGACAGCGCGCTGGACGGTGTGCTGTTCCTCGACGAGGCCTACGCCTTGGTGGCCACCGGCGCCAAGAACGACTTCGGGCTGGTGGCCATCGACACGCTGCTGGCCCGGATGGAGAACGACCGCGATCGGCTGGTGGTCATCATCGCCGGCTACCGCGCCGACCTGGATCGGTTCCTCGACACCAACCAGGGTCTGCGGTCGCGGTTCACGCGCACCATCGACTTCCCGTCGTACCAACCCGCCGAGCTGATCGAGATCGCCAACTTCATGGCACAAAAACGCGACAGCGCCTTCGAACAGCCCGCGCTCGACGATCTGGAGGCATTGTTCGCCCACTTGGCCAACACCATGAAGCCCGATACTGCTGGGGTAGAACGCCGCGGTCTGGATATCGCGGGCAACGGCCGGTTCGTCCGCAACGTCGTCGAAAAGTCCGAAGAGGAACGCGAATTCAGGTTGGACCACAGTGCACACGCGCAAACCGGCGAATTCACTGACGAGGAGCTCATAACGATCACCGCCGCAGACGTCGCCAACACGGTGCCAGGGCTGCTGGAAGGTCTCCGCTTGGAGGTGCCGGCATGACGAGCCAAGAGCCCGGCGACGATCGACGCTCGTTCGCGTCGCGCACCCCGGTTAACGACAATCCCGACAAGGTGGTCTACCGCCGCGGCTTTGTCACCCGCCACCAGGTGAGTGGCTGGCGGTTTGTGATGCGCCGGATCGCATCCGGCGTCGCGTTGCACGACACCCGGATGCTGGTCGACCCGTTGCGTACCCAGACCCGCGCGGTGCTGATGGGCGTGCTGATGGTGATCACCGCGCTGGTGGGCTGCTTCGTGTTCTCGCTGATCCGACCCAATGGGTCGGCGGCCAACAACCAGGTGCTGGCCGACCGGTCCAGCGCCGCGTTGTATGTGCGGGTCGGCGATCAACTGCACCCGGTGCTGAATCTGACGTCGGCCCGGCTGATCGTCGGTCGGCCGGTGAACCCCACGACCGTGAAAAGCAGTGAGCTGGACAAGATTCCGCGCGGCAACCTGATCGGTATCCCGGGTGCGCCCGAGCGGATGGTGCAAAACACCGGCAAGGACGCCGACTGGACGGTGTGCGATTCCATCGTTGGCCCGGCCGCCGGGGTCACGGTGATCGCCGGAACCCCGGACAGCACCGGCACCCGGGCCGCCGCGTTGAGCGCAGGACACGCCGTGTTGGCCGGCGACGCCACCAGCACCTGGCTGCTGTGGGACGGTCGGCGCAGCCGGATCAACCTGGCCGACCACGCGGTTACCGGCGCGCTGGGCCTGAGTAGCGACATACCAGCGCCGCGGCCCATCGCCGTCGGCTTGTTCAACGCGGTCCCCGAGTCTCCGCCGCTGTCGGCGCCGGCCATCCCGAACGCCGGAAGCCCACCGGGGTTCAGCCCGCCGGTGCCCGCACCGATCGGCGCCGTGGTCGAATCCCATGGCTTGGATGCCACCTCAGCCAACAGCATGCTCTACTACGCGGTGCTGCCCGACGGCCTTCAGGCGATCTCGCCGGTGCTGGCCGCGGTCCTGCGCAACGCCAACTCGTACGGTCTGGATCAGCCGCCGCGGCTGAGCGCCGATCAGGTCGCCAAGCTGCCGGTGTCCCGGATGCTGGACACCACCCGCTTTCCCGACCAGCGGATCAGCCTGGTCGACGCCGCTCGCGATCCGGTCACCTGCGCGCACTGGAGCAAGCCGGCCGGCGCTACCACGAATTCGCTGACGTTGCTGACGGGTTCGGCGCTTCCGGTGTCGGAGGCGGTGCACACCGAAGACCTGGTCGGCGCCGGAACCGGCGGCACCGCGAGCCGGGTCGCGATGGCGCCCGGGACCGGGTATTTCACGGCTACCGTCGGCCAAAACGCGGCTTCGCCGGCCGCCGGCTCGCTGTTCTGGATCTCCGACACCGGGGTACGTTTCGGCATCGACAATGAAGCCAACCAGGGTGGTGTCAATGGACCCGCCAAAACCGTTGAGGTCCTTGGCCTGAACCCGCCGCCGACTCCGATCCCGTGGTCGGTGCTGTCGTTGTTCGCGCCCGGGCCGACATTGTCACGTGCCGACGCGCTGCTCGCCCACGACGGCCTGGCGCCAGATTCCCGACCCGGCCGTACCGCAGCCCAGGGGGAGAACCGATGAGCCGACTGATCTTCGAGGCCCGCCGGCGGCTACCACCACCGGCCACCCGCAAGGGCAGCATCAACATCGAAGCACCTCCGGAACTGCCCCGGGTGATTCCGCCGTCGATGTTGCGACGGGCCCTGCCGGTGGTGATCGTGCTGTTGATCGTCGGCATGATCGTCGCCTTGGTAGCCACCGGGATTCGGCTGATCTCCCCACAAACATTGTTCTTCCCGTTCGTGTTGCTGCTGGCCGCCACCGCGTTCTACCGCGGTAGCGACAACAAAAACCGCACCGAGGAAGTCGACGCCGAACGGGCCGACTATTTGCGCTACCTGTCGGTGGTTCGGGACAACATCCGGGCTCAGGCCGCCGATCAACGTGCGGCGGCCGAGTGGTCGCATCCTGATCCGACAGATTTGGCCGCGATACCCGGCTCGCGGCGCCAGTGGGAACGTGACCCCCAAGATGCCGACTTTCTGGTGGTACGTGCCGGCCGGTATTCGGCAACACTGGACACCGCATTGCGGGTCAACGATACCGCCGACGAGATTGACCTGGAACCGGTGTCGCACAGCGCATTACGCAGCTTGCTGGACACCCAGCGCACCGTCCGCGATGTTCCGACAGGTATCGACCTGACCAAGGTGTCGCGGATCACCGTGCTCGGCGACGGCGACGAGGTGCGTGCCGCGATACGGGCGTGGATAGCTCAGGCGGTGACCTGGCACGACCCGACGGTTCTCGGCGTCGCGGTGGCTGCTCCGGATCTCGATGCGCCGGATTGGTCGTGGCTCAAGTGGCTGCCGCACGTCGACGTTCCCGGCGAACTCGACGGCGTCGGCCCGGCCCGTTACCTGTCCACCAAGCCCGACGAGCTGGCCGCGCTGCTCGGCCCGGCGCTGACCGAGCGCCCGGTATTCACCGGCGGGCCGTCTGATGCGTTGCGGCACTTAGTGATCGTGATCGACGATCCCGAATACGACCTGGATAGCGCGGCTCTGGCGGTTGGCCGGGCCGGGATCACGGTCGTGCATCGATCGGCGAAGGCACCGCATCGGGAGCAATATTCAGATCCCGAACGGCCGATCCTGCGGATTACCGATACCGCCATCGACCGCTGGCACACCGGCGGCTGGCAGCCCTACATCGACAGCGTCGACCAGCTCGGCGCTGACGACGCCGGCCACCTCGCACGCCGACTGTCGCGGTGGGACTCCAACCCGACCCACAGCTTGCAATCGAGCGGGACCCGCGGCGCGGCATTTACCACGCTGCTGGGAATCCCGGACGCGTCCCGGTTGGACGTGCCGACGATGTGGGCACCACGACACCGCGACGACGAGCTGCGGGTTCCGATCGGTGTCACCGCGACCGGCGAGCCGCTGATCTTCGACCTCAAGGACGAAGCCGAGGGCGGGATGGGTCCGCATGGCTTGATGATCGGCATGACCGGCGCGGGCAAGTCGCAAACGCTGATGGCGATTCTGTTGTCGCTGTTGACGACTCACTCCGCTGACCGGTTGATCGTGATCTACGCCGACTTCAAAGGCGAGGCCGGCGCCGATATTTTCCGCAACTTCCCCCAGGTCGTCGCGGTGATCTCGAACATGGCCGAGAAAAAGTCATTGGCCGATAGGTTCGCCGACACGCTGCGCGGTGAGGTCGCACGTCGGGAAATGATGCTGCGTGAGGCCGGACGGCACGTGCAGGGCAGCGCGTTCAACTCGGTGACCGAATACGAGAACGCGATAGCCGCCGGACATGACCTGGCGCCGATCCCGACCCTATTCGTGGTCGCCGACGAGTTCACCCTGATGCTCGCCGACCACCCAGAGTACGCTGAGCTGTTCGATTATGTTGCACGCAAAGGCCGTTCGTTCCGCATCCATATCCTTTTCGCGTCGCAGACGTTGGATGTCGGAAAGATCAAGGACATCGACAAGAACACCTCCTACCGGATCGGCTTGAAGGTGGCCAGCCCTGCCGTGTCGCGGCAGATCATCGGCGTGGAGGACGCCTACCACATCGAGTCCGGCAAGGAGCACAAGGGCTTGGGCTTCCTGGTGCCCGCTCCCGGTGCTGCGCCGATCAAATTCCGCAGCACTTACGTCGACGGCATCTACGATCCGCCTCAGAGAGCGAAAACTCTTGTGGTGCATTCTGTTCCAGAACCAAAGCTGTTCACTGCCAGCCGGGTGGAGCCCGACCAGACCACGGTGATCACGACGAATGGTCACGAAGAACCGGTCGGCCCGCCACGTAAGTTGATCGCGACCATCGGTGACCAACTCGCGCGTTATGGCCCACGTGCGCCAGAGCTGTGGCTGCCACCACTCGACGACCCGATCCCGCTGAACATGGTGCTGGCCCGCGCGGCGCTGCCGCGGGGCGAGTGGCGTTGGCCGCTGGGCGAAATCGACAAGCCGTTCGAGATGCGCCGCGACCCGCTGGTGTTCGATGCACGGTCGTCGGCCGGCAACATGGTGATCCATGGTGGGGCAAAGTCAGGCAAATCGGCCGCCCTGCAGACGTTTATCTTGTCGGCGGCAAGCCTGCACTCGCCCAGCGAAGTGAGTTTCTACTGCCTGGACTATGGCGGCGGTCAGCTGCGGGCGTTGGAGGACTTGGCGCATGTCGGCAGCGTGGCCTCGGCGCTGGAACCGGAGCGGATCCGCCGCACCTTCGGGGAGCTCGAGCAGCTGCTGCGGTCACGCCAGCAGCGCGAGGTGTTCCGGGACAAGCAAGGGCCGGATGACGGGCGGGGCCAGGTCTTCCTGGTTATCGACAATCTCTATGCCTTCAGCCGGGATAACACCGATCAGTTCAACACCCGCAACCCGTTGCTGGCGAAGGTGACCGAGCTCGTCAACATCGGGCTGGCCTACGGCATCCACGTGGTCGTCACCACCCCCAGCTGGCTGGAGGTGCCGCTGGCGATGCGAGACGGTCTTGGGCTGCGGCTGGAGCTGAAGCTGCATGACGCCCGCGACAGCAACGTCCGGTTGGTCGGTGCACTGCACCGTCCGGCCGAGGCGGTGCCCGCCGACCAGCCGGGTCGCGGGCTGACCATGGCCGCCGAGCACTTCCTGTTCGCGGCACCCGAACTGGACCAGGTCGCCGCGATCAACGCCCGCCATCCCGGCGTCACGGCGCCGCCGGTGCGGTTGCTACCGACCAACCTGGCGCCCGCCGCGGTCGGCGCGGTGTATCGAGGCACTGACCGGATCGTTATCGGCCAGCGCGAAGAAGACTTGGCCGCAGTCGAACTCGACTTCGCCGAGAATCCGTTGCTGATGGTGCTGGGCGACACCAAATCGGGTAAGACCACGCTGTTGCGCCACATCATCCGCACCATCCGCGACAACTCGACTCCCGACCGGGTCGCGTTCACGGTGCTGGATCGCCGGTTGCATCTCGTCGATGAGCCGTTGTTCCCCGACAACGAATACACCACAAATGTCGACCGGGTGCTGCCGGCGATACTCGGCTTGTCGGCGCTCATCGAAAAGCGGCAACCACCGGCGGGGCTCTCGACCGCCCAGCTGACCGGCTGGTCATACGAGGGGCACACCCACTACCTGATCATCGACGACGTCGATCAGGTACCGGATGCGCCGGCGATGACGGGTCCGTTCGTCGGGCAGCGGCCCTGGACTCCGCTGCTCGGGTTGCTGGCACAGGCCAGCGACCTGGGGCTGCGGGTGATCGTCACCGCGCGCGCAACCGGTTCCGCGCACGCGCTGATGACCAGCCCGTTGCTGCGCCGGTTCAACGACCTACAGGCAACCACGTTGATGTTGTCGGGCAATCCGGCGGACGGCGGAAAGATTCGCGGTCAACGATTCGACCGGTTGCCCGCAGGTCGGGCAATCCTGCTGGGCGACACCGACACCCCCACATATGTGCAGTTGGTCAACCCGCTCGTCGACGAAAGTGTGGCCGTCGATGGTCGGTGAGTTTCATCGAAAGTGGTTCATCGAAAGGATGGAATTGCCATGACGTTGCGAGTCGTCCCGGAGGGTTTGGCCTCCGCCAGCGCCGCGGTCGAAGCGATCGCCGCCCGGCTGGCCGCCGCGCATGCGGGCGCGGCGCCGTTGATCTCCGCCGTAGTTCCGTCGGCGGCGGATCCGGTGTCGCTGCAGACTGCGGCCGGATTCAGCGCGCAGGGCACCGAGCACACCGCGGTTGCTGCCGAAGGCGTGGAAGAACTCGGCCGTGCCGGGGTCGGTGTCGGTGAGTCCGGCGTGAGTTACGCCGCCCGTGATGTGGCCGCTGCGTCGTCGTATCTCGGCTTCCACGGCTGACGATGACAGCGCCGGTGTGGATGGCTTCGCCGCCGGAGGTGCATTCAGCGCTGCTCAGCAGCGGTCCTGGACCCGGGTCGCTGCTGGCGGCCGCTGGGGCCTGGACGTCGCTGAGTACTGAATATGCCTCGGCTGCCAGCGAACTCACCACACTGTTGGGCGCGGTACAGGCCGGCGCGTGGGAGGGTCCAAGCGCCGAGCAGTATGTCGGCGCTCACTTCCCTTATCTCGCGTGGCTGACGGAGGCCAGCGCGAAGAGCGCGGGGGTGGCTGCTCAGCACGAGATCGCGGCGACCGCCTATACCAGCGCGTTGGCTGCGATGCCGACGCTTCCGGAGTTGGCCGCCAATCACCTCATTCACGGCCTGTTGATGGCGACGAACTTCTTTGGGATCAACACGATTCCGATCGCGCTGAACGAAGCCGACTACGCACGGATGTGGATTCAGGCGGCCACCACGATGGTCAGTTATCAGGCGGTTTCCGGGTCGGCGTTGGCGTCGGCCCCCCGCACCACGGCGGCACCGCCGGTGCTAAAAGCCAATACCGCGCTGGCGACCCCCGCCCAGTCATCATCGGGATCGAACTTCTTTACCGAGATTTTCGACCAGCTCCTCCAACTCATCCAGAACCCGGCCGGGACGCTCAATGCGATCTTCGCCGACCCGAGCGTGTGGTTTCCACTGTTGTTCTTCATTGGCTACGAGGCGTTCTTCATCCCGTTCGGAAACACCTTCTGGTCGATCGTGCTCAGTTCCCCGGCCTGGCTTGGGCTCATCCTCGGTCTGGCTCTCAACGCGCCGGCCGCTTTGGCTGGGCCGGCCGTCGTACCCGCAGTGGTCGGGGCCCGTGGAATCCTGGCCGGACAAGCCGCCGAGTTACCCGCGGTCGGCTTCTCTTCGCCCGGTGTTACCGCGACCACGACCGCATCGTCGACACCAGTGACAGGCGCCATGGCCGGCGTCTCGGCGGCCGCACCTGCCGCCGGCTTCGCCTACATGGTGGGCGGTCTTGGTCCCGATGCCGGGTCCGGGCCGACCTTGATTGATCGCAGGATCGACAAGGCACCCGGCCGCTACATCCCCGCGGCGGCCGCAGTGGGTGCCGTGAGTCGCGCGAAGGCGCGAGTACGGCGGCGTCGACGCGCCGAGATGCACGACCACGCCGACGAGTTCGCAGATATGAATATCGATGTCGACCCCGACTGGGGTGCGCCAGCAGAGGCCTCGGTGCTGGCGTCGGATTCCGGTGCAGGGCCGTTGGGGTTTGTCGGGACGGTGCATAAGGACACTGCCGCTGAGGCGGCGGGATTGGCGACACTGAGCGGCAATGGGTTTGGCGGGGGGCCGAGTATGCCGATGGTGCCGGGGACGTGGGGGCCCGATGCGCCGCCGGGGGAGGGGGATGACCGCTGAATGTGCTTGTTTGGCAACGGTAGTCGATTAGAGAAAGGATTTACTTGATGAGTATGTTGGATGCTCATATTCCGCAGTTGGTGGCCTCGCAGTCGGCGTTTGCGGCCAAGGCGGGGTTGATGCGCAGCACGATTGGTCAGGCCGAGCAGGAAGCCATGTCGGCGCAGGCGTTTCACGCCGGGGAGTCGGCGGCGGCGTTTCAGGCCGCGCATGCCCGCTTCGTGGCGGCTGCGGCGAAGATCAATAGTTTGCTGGATATCGCTCAGGCCAACATCGGCGATGCCGCCGGTACCTATGTGGCCGCCGATGCGGCCGCGGCCGGCAGTTACCCGGGCTTCTGAGGAGAGGACTTCTGATGTCGCAGATTATGTATAACTACCCGGCGATGCTGGCTCATTCCGCCGACATGGCCGGCTATGCCGGCACGCTGCAAAGCCTGGGTGCCGATATCGCCAGTGAGCAGGCGGCGTTGCAG
>Ga0210386_10001462_pt1 | contig 21147 bp, 17 predicted proteins | sample IncBWH32OmetaG_FD_160091 | JGI IMG/M metagenome (GOLD analysis project Ga0210386, IMG submission 160091) | Forest soil microbial communities from Barre Woods Harvard Forest LTER site, Petersham, Massachusetts, United States - Inc-BW-H-32-O ...
CTCGCGCACGTGGCGCCGCGCCGCGCCGAGCGCGCGGCCGGCGGCGTTCGACTTCGGCGCGAGCGCCAGGTAGATCGCGGCCTGCGCGAGCGCGTACGTCGCCTCCGGCAGCCCGACGTGCTCGACCGCCGCCGCCGCCGCGGTCGCGACCGTCAGTGCCTGCGGGTCGGCGTTGCCGATGTCCTCCGACGCGAGGATCACCATCCGCCTGACGATGAAGCGCGGGTCCTCGCCGCCGTCGAGCATCACCGCCAGGTAATACAGCGACGCGTCCGGATCGGACCCGCGCGTCGCCTTGATCCATGCTGAGGCGTAGTCGTAGTGGCGGTCGCCGCCTTTGTCGTACAGCACCGCGCGCCGCTGCAGCGCGTCCTCGACGCGCGCGAGCGTCACGCGCCCGCCGAGCTCGCTCGCCGTCTCGCTCGCGAGCTCGAGCGCGTTGAGCGCCGTCCGCGCGTCGCCTTCGCTGCGCGCCGACAGGAACTCGATCGCGTCCTCGTCGACGTCCGGCGCCGAGCGATCGCCGTCGCCGCGCTGCTCGATCGCGCGGCGCAGCACCGTCGCGACCTCGTCGGCGCTCAGCGCCCGCAGCGCGTACACGCGCACGCGCGACAAGAGCGCGCCGTTGACCTCGAACGCCGGGTTCTCGGTCGTCGCGCCGATCAACGTCAACAGCCCTTCCTCGACGGCCGGCAACAGCGCGTCCTGCTGCGCCTTGTTGAAGCGGTGGATCTCGTCGAGGAACAGCACCGTCCGCTCGCCGCCGCCGAGCGACCGTCGGTGCTCGGCGCGCTCGATCACCGCACGCACCTCCGCGCGCCCCGCCTGCACGGCGCTCAGCTCCTCGAACGCCGCCCGCGAGCGCTCGGCGACCATCCGCGCGAGCGTCGTCTTGCCCGAGCCCGGCGGCCCGTACAAGATCATCGAGTGCGGCCGCCCCTGCTCGATCGCCGTACGCAGCGCCGAGCCCTCGCCGAGCAGGTGCCGCTGGCCGACGAACCGCTCGAGCTCGCGCGGGCGCACGCGGACGGCCAGCGGGCGCCCGCCGATCTGCGACCGGTCGGCTCGCTCGGAGTCGAACAGCCGCTCCATCCGCCCAGTATCGCGCGCGAACCGCCGGCCCGAACGTCGAGACGCCGAATAACGACAAGCGAAAGCGGGCAACAGGAAAGACAGCACCCTCGCGCCAGGCGTCGGACAGCTGTGGATCTGGCGAACGCAGGAGGTTGGCCATGCGTGGGTGTCGAACCTTTACGTCCGATGTATATCTGCATGGAGAGCCTTCCGATGCGAGAAACGCCCTGAGATGGGCGCCGCCGAGATTCTCGCCGGGCCAAGCAGCGGCTTCGACCTGCTCGACGTCGGCGAGGAGATCGCCGCGCGCTCGCCGCTGCAGCTGTTCTGGCGGCGCTTTCGACGCGACCGCGTCGCGCAGGCCGCCGCTGCGTTCATCCTGTTGCTGATCCTCGTCGCGATCTTCGCGCCGCTGATCGTCAAACTGCTCGGGCTGCCGAGCCCGTACACGCAGAACCCGAGCCTCACAGGGCCGTTCGGCGAACCGCTCGGCCCGAGCGGCGCGCACCCGTTCGGCGTCGACCCGCTCGGCGAGGACGTCGCCTCGCGCGTGATCTACGGGACGCGCGTGTCGCTCGAGATCGGCGTGATCGGCACCGCGATCGCGACGATCATCGGCGTCACGCTCGGGCTGCTCGCCGGCTACTACCGCGGCTGGCTCGACACGGTCATCTCGCGCCTCTTGATCGACGTCACGCTGTCGATCCCGCTGCTGCTGCTCGGCCTCGGGATCGGCGCCGCGTGCGCCGTGCGCGGCTGCCTCGGCGGCGCGATCCAGCCGGGCGTCGGCGTGATCATCTTCCTGATCGCGTTCGCCACGTGGACGTACTTCGCGCGGATCGTGCGCGGCCTCGTGCTGTCGTTGCGCGAGCGTGAGTTCGTCGAGGCCGCGCGCGCGATGGGCGCGTCGGACCTGCGGATCATGTTCCGCGAGATCCTGCCGAATCTCGTCGCGCCGATCATCGTCTACGCGACGCTGCAGATCCCGCTGAACATCCTGATCGAGGCGTCGCTCTCGTACCTCGGCGTCGGCGTGCGCCCGCCGACCGCGAGCTGGGGACAGATGATCGCCGCGGCGACGCCGACGTTCAACACCGCCTGGTGGTACATGGTCTTCCCCGGCGCGGCGCTGCTCTTGACCGTGCTCGCCTTCAACCTGCTCGGCGACGGATTGCGCGACGCGCTCAACCCGAGGGCCGTGCGGTGAGCCGGACTGTCACACAACAACAAAGGAGGCGTCTCGATGAGATCGCTTAGGACGATTCTGCTCGCGCTGGTCGCGGGCCTGCTGGCGGTGGCGCTTGCCGCGTGCGGCTCGAGCAGCAGCTCCAACGGGACCGCCACCTCTGGCAGCTCGCTACCGACCGGCGTCAAAAACCCGCTCACCGAGTCGCTGACCACGGGCAAGCGAGGCGGCGTCTTGAACGAGGTCCAGAGCGAGGACTTCGAACACCTCGACCCCGGTCAGGCGTACTTCCAGCTGGACTACCAGATCACCAACTCGACGCAGCGCGCGCTCTACTCCTACAAACCAAACACTTTCTCGCAGACGACGCCGGACATGGCCGAAGGCGAACCGACGATCTCAGACGGCGACAAGCTGATCACGATCAAGATTCGCAAGGGCGTCCACTTTGGCCCGCCGGTCAACCGCGAAGTGACCGCCGCCGACGTCGTCTACGCGTTCGAACGCGTCGCGAACCCGAACGTCGCGAACCCGTACTACCTCGGCTACCTCGGCGCGATCGAAGGGATGAAGACGGCCAAAGGCGGCGCGATCCCCGGCGTGAAGGCGACCGGCAAGTACACGATCCAACTAAAACTCGTCGAACCGCAGGCGGCGATCGTGATCGCTTCGATGGTGCTGCCGTGGAGCGCTCCCGCGCCGAAGGAATACGCGGCGAAATTCGACTCCAAGAAACCGAGCGAATACGTCAACTACCAGGTCGCGAGCGGGCCGTACATGCTCAAGAACAACGCCGAAGGCAAGGTGCTCGGGATCGGCTACCAACCCGGCAAGTCCGCGACGCTCGTGCGCAACCCCAACTGGAATGCGAGCACCGACTTCCGCCCGGCGTACCTCGACCAGATCAACATCTCGATCGGCGGCGACCCGAACGTGATCGGCCGCCAGGTGCTCGAAGGCAGCGCGATGGTTCAGTCGGACGCGCCAGCGGCGCCGATCCTCAAGCTGGCCGTCCAGCAGCACCCCGGGCAGCTGACGATCTCAGGCGGCGGCGGCGCGGGCGATCGCTACATCGCGGTCAACAACAGCTATGGGCCGTTCAAGAACGTCGACCTGCGCAAGGCGCTGTGGGCGGCGACCGATCGCGAAGCGCTGAACAGGCTGCGCGGCGGCAAGACCGTCGCCGACCTGATGACGCACTTCCTCTGGAACGGGATCGCCGGCTTCGAAGAAGCGGGCGGCTACCCGGGTCCGAAGGTCGACTACAACGAACACCCCGAAGGGAACATGGCCGTCGCCGAAAAGTACATGAAGCTCGCCGGCTACCCGAGCGGCAAGTACACAGGCTCGCAAACGCTGCAAGTCGTCGGCGACTCCTCGGCTCCCGCCAACAACGTCGCCGAAGCCGTCAACAGCACGCTGCAGAAGCTCGGCTTCAAAACGAAGCTGAACCTCGTCGAGCACACGGTCATGTACTCGAAGTACTGCGGCGTCGTCTCGGAAAAGATCGACGTCTGCCCGAACGTCGGCTGGATCCCGGACTTCGGCGACCCACAGGCGGTGCTCGACGTCCCGTTCAACGGCAACCTGATCGTCCAGAACGGGACGAACTCGAACTGGGGCCTCGTCAACCAACCGAAGATCAACGCCGCGATGGAAGCGGCGACGAAGGTCGTCGGCGTCAAGGCGCGCGGCGAAGCGTGGGCGAAGATCGACCGCGAACTCGTCGACGAAGCGGTCGCGATCCCGTACCAGTGGGCGAAGGAACCGTACATCGAGTCGAACGACGTCAACGGCGTCAACGACTACTGGAACGCGGGGACCTGGGACTACTCGTTCACGTCCCTGAAGTAGCGGCGAGCGGTCGCCGGGGCGGGCCGAGCGCCCGTCCCCGGCGACGCCGCTCGGCGCGCCGTCCGCGTCGCGCGGCGAGCGCGCGCGAGCCAGAGCCGCGGCGACGTCGAATCGCAGACGATGACTCCAAACCGCAGACGATGACCCGCTACATCATTCGCAGACTGCTGTGGGGCGTCGTGCTGCTGGTCCTCGTCCTCGCCCTGCTGTTCGTGCTGTTCCGCGTCCTGCCGACGGCCGACCCGGCGAAGCTCAGGGCCGGGCGACTGCAGAGCCCGAAGATCATCGCCGAGATCCGTCACGACCTCGGCCTCGACAAATCGCTGCCGGCGCAGTTCTGGATCTACCTGAAGGGCATCTTCTTGCACTTCAACCTCGGCTACAGCTACTACTCGAACGCGCCCGTCACCGAACTGATCTTCGACCGGCTGCCGGCGACCGTCTCGCTCGTGCTCGGCGGCGCCGTGATCTGGCTCCTCGCCGGGCTCGCCGTCGGGATCGTCTCGGCCCGGCGCGCCGGCTCGAAGCTCGACCGCGCGAGCATGGGCACCGCGCTCGTGCTCGTCTCCGCGCCCGAATTCTGGCTCGGCCTGCTCGCGCTGTTCTTCTTCGCCTCGGACATCGGCAAAGTGAAGATCTTCCCCGGCTCCGGCAGTTACATCGGGCTGACCGCCGAACCGGCCAAATGGTTCACCTCGCTGATCATGCCGTGGCTCGTCGTCGCCGCCGGCACCGCGGCGATCTACGCGCGCCTGCTCCGTGGCAGCCTGATCGAGACGATGGGCGAGGACTACATCCGCACGGCCCGCGCCAAGGGCCTGTCCGAGCGGCGCGTCGTCCTGCGCCACGGCCTGCGCGCGGCGATCAACCCGATCGTCACCGTGCTCGGCGTCGACATCGCCGTGCTGCTCGGCAGCTCGGTGCTCGTCGAAACGGTCTTCGACATCCCCGGGATCGGCCGCCTCAACTACGAGGCGCTGCTGCGCTCGGACTTCCCGATCGTGCAGGGCACCGTTCTGTTCGCCTCGCTGTTCGTGATCCTCGCGAACCTCGTCGTCGACATCGCCTACGCGTTCCTCGATCCTCGGGTGAGGTACTCGTGAGGCGCGCGCTTGCAGTGGCGGTCGGCGGATGAGCGAGCCGCTGCTGCGCGTCGAGGAGCTGCGCGTCGAGTTTCCGACCGAAGACGGCGTCGTGCACGCGGTCGACGGCGTCACCTACGAGGTCGCCGCCGGACGCACGCTCGGGATCGTCGGCGAGTCGGGCTCGGGCAAGACGGTCTCCTCGCTGACGACGCTCGGCCTGACGCGAGCGCAGGGCGCGAACGTATCGGGACGGATCCTGTTCGACGGCGACGATCTCGTGGCGCTCGCGGACGAGCGGATGCGCGCGATCCGCGGCAACGACATCGCGATGATCTTCCAGGACCCGCTGTCCTCGCTGCATCCGTTCTTCAAGGTCGGCGCGCAGCTGATCGAGGCGGTGCGCGTGCACCAGGACGCGTCCAAGCAGGCGGCGCGCGCGCGCGCGATCGAGCTGCTCGGGCTCGTCGGCATCCCGGACCCGCGCCGCCGCGTCGACGAGTACCCGCACGAGTTCTCAGGCGGCATGCGCCAGCGCGCGATGATCGCGATGGCGCTCGCGAACGAGCCGAAGCTGCTGATCGCCGACGAGCCGACGACGGCGCTCGACGTGACCGTGCAGGCGCAGATCCTCGCGCTGCTGCAGCGCCTGCAGCGCGAGCTCGGGATGGCGATCGTGATCATCACGCACGACCTCGGAGTCGTCGCCGAGATGGCCGACGACATCGCCGTGATGTACGCCGGGCGAATCGTCGAGACGGCGTCGGCGAAGCTCCTGTTCGCCGGACCCGAGCACCCGTACACGTGGGGACTGCTGAAATCGATCCCGTCGCTGAGCGGCACGCGCAAGGAGCAGCTCGTGCCGATCCCCGGCTCGCCGCCGAGCCTGATCAACCGTCCACCGGGCTGTCACTTCCACCCGCGCTGCCCGTACTCGCAGCCCGACCATGCGCGGGTCGATCCGCGCCTGCAGCCGGCGCCCGGCGCGCCGACGCACCACGTCGCATGCCTGCTCGAGTCGACCGTGCGCCGGCGGCTATGGGCTGAGCTGAGCGCCGGACGAGCGCCCGAGCAGGCGCGCGCGACGGTCGGCCTGCCCGAGGAGCGAGCATGACCGATCCGCTCGTGCAGGTGCGCGGGCTCGTCAAGCACTTCCCGCTGACACGCGGCGTGCTGTTCCAGCGCAAGGTCGGCGCCGTGCAAGCGGTCGACGGCGTCAGCTTCGACGTCCGACGCGGCGAGACGCTCGGGATCGTCGGCGAGACAGGCTGCGGCAAGAGCACGACGGCGCGGCTGATCATGCGCCTGCTCGACCCGACGAGCGGCGAGATCCGCTTCGACGGGCAAGACGTCACGAAGCTGAAGGGCGCGCGCTTGAAGGCGCTGCGGCGCGACGTGCAGATGATCTTCCAAGACCCGTACTCGTCGCTGAACCCGCGCAAAACGGTCGGCGCGACGATCGGGCAGCCGTTCGCGATCCACGGGCTCGCCGAGGGCAAGAACGAGCGCAAGCGCGCGGTGCAGGAGTTGATGGAGACGGTCGGCCTGAACCCGGAGCACTACAACCGCTATCCGCATGAGTTCTCCGGCGGGCAGCGCCAGCGGATCGGCGTCGCGCGCGCGCTCGCGTTGAAGCCGAAGCTGTTGATCGCCGACGAGCCGGTCTCGGCGCTCGATGTCTCGATCCAGGCGCAGGTGCTCAACCTGCTGCTCGAAATGCAGCGCCAGCTCGGCCTGACGCTCGTGTTCATCGCGCACGACCTGTCGGTCGTGCGCCACATGTGCGATCGCGTCGCCGTCATGTATCTCGGGCGGATCGTCGAGATCGGCCCAGGCGAGGCGCTGTACGGCTTTCCGCGCCATCCGTACACCGGTGCGCTGCTGTCGGCCGTGCCCGTGCCCGACCCCGATCAGCGCGTCGAGCAGCGCGAGCTGCTCAGCGGCGACGTGCCGAGCCCGGCGAACCCGCCCAGCGCCTGTCGCTTCCATACGCGCTGCCCGAAGGCGCAGCAGCGCTGCTCGATCGACGACCCGCCGCTGCAGGACAAGGGGTCGGGCTCCGAGGCGGCGTGCCACTTCCCGCTGAGCCGTGAGGAGGTCGCCGCGATCGGCGTACGATCTGCGCGATGAGCGACGCGGCCGCGAGCGAGACCGAGGAGCTGCTGCGGACGCTGATCCGCTTCGACACGGTCAATCCGCCGGGCAACGAGCGCGCGGCGCAGGAGTACCTCGCCGACCATCTCGAGCGCGCCGGCTTTCACTGCGAGCTGCTCGGCGCCGAGCCGGGCCGGCCGAACCTGATCGCGCGGCTGCGCTCGCCCGGCGGCCCGGCCGCCGACGAGCCTGCCGCCAGCGGCCCGACGCTCTGCTACCTCGGTCACGTCGACACGGTGCTCGCCGACGCGCGCGAGTGGACGCACGACCCATGGTCGGCCGACGTCGCCGACGGCTTCATCTGGGGGCGCGGCGCACTCGACATGAAGTCGCAACTCGCCGCCGAGATCGCCGCCGCGGCGTCGCTCGCGCGCTCGGGCTGGCGTCCGGCCGCCGGCGAGCTGTTGATCGCGGCCGTCGTCGACGAGGAGACCGGCGGCTCGCTCGGCGCCGAATGGATCACCAAGCAGCACCCCGACAAGGTTCGTTGCGACCTGCTCATCAACGAGGGTGGCGGCGAGGTGTTCGAGTACGCCGGCAAGCGCTTCTACGGCGTCTGCTGCGCCGAGAAGGGCGTGTTCCGCTTCACCGTCTCGACCGACGGCGTCGCCGGCCACGCGTCGATGCCGGGGATGGGCGAGAACGCGCTGCTGAAGCTGGCGCCGCTGCTCGAGCGCCTGGCGGCGCGCCAGCCCAGCTACGCGCCGACCGATGAGCCGCGCGCGACGCTGCGCGGGATCGGCGAGGACCCCGACCGCATCGCCGCCTCGATCGCGCGCATGCGCGCGCATGACGCGATGCTCGCGACGATGTTCGAGCCGATGTTCGGCGTCACGTTCACGCCGACGCGGATCTCGGCCTCGGAGAAGATCAACGTGATCCCCAGCCGCGCCGAGCTGAGAGTCGACTGCCGCGTGCCGCCGGGCCTCGGCGAGCAGGAGGTGCTCCGCGGGATCGCCGAGGTGCTCGGCGAGGACGGCTTCCAGATCGACTTCACCGAGCGCGTCGTCGGCAATCGCTCGCCGATGCGCACGTCGCTGATGGACACGATCGCGCAGTGGATCGCCGAGCACGATCCCGGCGCCGAGGTCGTGCCGGTGATCCTTCCCGGCTTCACCGACTCGCGTCACTTCCGCGCGGCGTTCCCCGAGTGCGTCGCTTACGGCTTCTTTCCGCAGCGTCACCAGTCGATGGTGCAGACGGCGCCGCTCGTGCATTCGGCCGACGAGCGGATCGACGTTCGCGACCTCGCGTTCGCGACCGACTTCTTCAGCGATCTCGCGGCGCGCACGCTCGGCTGAGCCAGAGGTTTGCGCACATGTGCACAGGTTTGCGCACGTTCTGCGCGCGATGGGTATGAATTTGTCCGTAATTTCTCCTGTTTGACCCCTCGCAATACAACATTCGATTAGCGATACTTGACCGATGCCAGGGACGGTGCAAGCGCTGCAGCAGGCGAGCGGAGGGGTTGAAGCGGCGGTACGCGGCGTGATCGAGGCGCCGCGTGCACGGCTCGCCGATGCGCTGCTGCAATATGCGAACAATCCGCATACGCTGATCCCGGTGGCGGCCGTGCAGGCGCGCCCCGCGAACGTCGCAGCGGCGCCGAGCGCGTCGATCGTGCAGGAAATCCAGACGGCGGCGTACAACTGGTCGCCGGTCGTGATGATCCTGTTCTTCACGGCGCTGATCTTCGTGATGTGGCGCACGCTGAAGGTGATGCCGCGAGTCAAGCCGCAGCAGATCAAGCCCGCGTCCGAGGGGTCGGTGTCGTTCGCCGACATCGCCGGCGTCGACGACGCGAAGGCCGAGCTCGAGGAGCTCGTCGAGTTCCTGCGCGACCCCAAGCCGTTCCAGAAGCTCGGCGCGAACGTGCCCAAGGGCGTGCTCCTGCACGGCCCGCCCGGCACCGGCAAGACGCTGCTGGCGAAGGCCGTCGCGCACGAGTCTGGCGCGCGGTTCTTCGCGCAGTCGGCGGCGTCGTTCGTCGAGATGTTCGCCGGGCTCGGCGCCGCGCGCATCCGCCGGCTGTTCGAGATCGCGCGCAAGCACGAACCGGCGATCATCTTCATCGACGAGCTTGACGCCGTGGGCGGACGGCGCGGCGCCGACATCTCCGGCGAGAAGGACCAGACGCTCAACCAGCTGCTCGTCGAGATGGACGGCTTCGCCGGCAGCGGCCGCGTCGTCGTGATCGCCGCGTCGAACCTGCTCGACAAGCTCGACCCGGCGCTGCTGCGGCCCGGGCGCTTCGACCGCCAGGTGTTCGTCGCGCCGCCCGACGTGCGCGGGCGCGAAGGCGTGTTGAAGGTGCACACGCACGGCAAGCCGCTGCAAGACGTCGACCTCGGCTTGATCGCCCAGCAGACGAGCGGCCTGACCGGCGCCGACCTCGCGAACATCTGCAACGAGGCGGCGATCTTCGCGACGCGCCGCGGCAGCTCGACGATCGCCGACCGCGACTTCGACGCGGCGCTCGAGCGCGTGATCGCCGGCGTGCAGTCGCGGCGCGTGCTGGGTGCGCACGAGAAGCGCGTCGTCGCCTTCCACGAGGCCGGACATGCGCTGTGCGGCGAGCTGCTGCCGTCCGTCGATCGCGTCCACCGAATCTCGATCGTCCCGCGTGGCCAGGCGCTCGGCTACACGCTCAACCTGCCCGCCGAGGACCGCTATCTGAAGACGCGCGAGGAGCTGCTCGACTACATGACCGTGCTGCTCGGCGGCCGCGTCGCCGAGCAGGTCGTGTTCGGCGCGATCACGACCGGAGCGTCCGACGACCTCAAGCGCGTCGCCGAGCTCTCGCACCAGATGATCCACGACTACGCGATGGGCACCGCCGGGATCGGCCGCTCGCCCGACGGCGGCGTGCAGCTGTCGGAGACGACGCTGCGGATCCGCGACGAGGAGCGCCAGGACCTGATCGAGGAAGCGCGCCGCGCCGCGCAGCGGCTGCTCGTCGCGCACCGACCGCAGCTCGACGCGCTGGCGCGCGAGCTGCTCGAGCACGAGGTGCTCGAACGCGACGCGATCGAACGGATCATGGCCGGCGTGCCGCGCCTGGAGCGCGCGCCGGGCGTCGGCCTGCGCGTCGTCGCCGCCGCCAGCGCGGTCGACCTCGGCGGGGAGTAGCCGAGCGGCGGGCGCCGAGCACGGGTCTCGAGCGCTCGCGTGCGCGAGGCGCGCGAGGCGCGCGAGTGTATCGCGTTGTGGAACCTGATAGCAGCCGTATATACGCGGTATCTACGATTGCTATCGGAGCGCGCAATCGCAATATCGCCACCCGCGTCCGCGCCCGAATAGACTGCAACGCGTGTTCCAGCGGATCGACCACATCGGCGTCGCGGTCGAGCAGATCGAGCCGGCGCTCGAGCTCTATCGCGACCGCTTCCAGCTCGACCTCGCCCACCGCGAGGTCGTCGAGCAGCAGGGCGTCGAGGCGGTGCTGCTCGACGTCGGCGAGAACCACGTCGAGCTGCTCGCGCCGCTCGGCGCCGACACGCCGGTGGGCAAGTTCCTCGCGAAGAACGGCCCCGGACTGCACCACGTCGCCTACCAGGTCGCCGACATCGACGGCACGCTCGAGCAGCTGAAGGCGGCCGGCCTGCAGCTGATCGACGAGCAGCCGCGGATCGGCATCCGCGGCTCGCGCGTCGCCTTCCTGCACCCGCGCGCGAGCGCCGGCGTGCTGACCGAGCTAGTCGAGCCGGCCGCCGGCGTGGGGGCGCATTGACGCCGCCGGCCAAGCAGCAGATCAGCATCGGCTTCCTTGGCGGACAGGTGCTTGCGCTGCGCGTCGGCGAGCAGCAGCTGAAGGCGCTGCACAAGGCGCTCGGCCAGGACGGCTGGCACGAGCTCGAGAGCGAGGAGGGTCCCGTGCGCCTCGATCTCGCACGAGTCGTCTACGTGCGCTCCGAGTCTTCGGATCTTCGCGTCGGCTTCGGCGCATAGGCGCGCCCGATGTCGCTTGACGAGCGGCTGCTGGTTGCGGCGCGGACGTGCGGGCATACGCCGGCGCGCGAGCGGGTGGCTGCGCGGTTCACGCTGCTCGGCGAGCACGCCGGCGTCTGGCTTGCGATCGGCGCCGTCGCGCAGGCGCTCGACCACTCGCGGCGCGCGCGCTGGCGGCGCGCGACGGGGACCGTCGCCGGGGTGTACGCGGTGAACACGGCCGTCAAGCTGCTCGTCCGCCGCTCACGCCCGCAACTGCGCGATCTGCCGCCGCTGATCGGCACGCCGACGACGCTCAGCTTTCCCAGTGCGCATGCTTCGACGGCGTTCGCCGGAGCGCTCGCCTACTCGCGCGCCGGGCTGCCCGCCTCGCCGCTGTATGCGCTCGCGGGAGCGCTCGCCTACTCGCGGCTGTACCTCGGCGTCCACTATCCGTCGGACGTGCTCGCGGGAGCGCTGCTCGGCACGGCCGTCGCCGTCGTGCGGACGCGGACCGATCGCGACCGCGCGGACCCGCGCACGGCCGCGCCGCCGAGCGACGCCGCGCAGCGCAACGGACGCGCGCCGCATGCGTTCGCGGCGCCGGGTGCGGCGTGAGCACGCGCATCGGCATCGTCGGCATGCCAAACGCGGGCAAGTCCTCGCTGTTCAACGCGCTGACGAAAGCCGGCGCGGAGGCGGCTAACTACCCGTTCACGACGATCGAGCCGAACGTCGCCGTCGTGCCCGTCCGCGACGAGCGGCTCGAGGCGGTCGCGCGGACGGTCGCAGCGTCGGAGATCGTATGGGACACGATCGACTTCCACGACATCGCCGGGCTCGTAGCCGGCGCGCACGAGGGCGAGGGGCTCGGCAACCGCTTCCTCGCGAACATCCGCGAGACCGACGCGATCGTGCACGTCGTGCGCTCGCACGGCGACGAGAACGTCGTGCACCCGGAGGGCAGCGTCGACGCGCTGCGCGACATCGAGACGATCGAGACCGAGCTCGTGCTCGCCGACCTCGAGACGGCCGAGCGGCGCCTGGAGCGCGTAACGCGCCAGGCGCGCGGCGGTGAGCGCTCGGCGATCGCCGAGGAGGCGTGGCTGAAGCTCCTCGTCGGCGAGCTGCAGGCCGGGCGTCCGGCGCGCGGCGTGCCGGTCCCGGACGATGCGCCGAACGCGGCGCGCGAGCTCGGCGCGCTGACGGCCAAGCCGGTGCTGTTCGTCGCGAACGTCGACGAGGGCTCAGAGGTCGTCCCGGCCGAGATCGCCGCGCACGCCGATGCGCTCGGCGCGCGCGCCGTCGCGATCTCCTCGCGGATCGAGTCCGAGCTGGCCGAGCTCGACGACGAGGACGCGGCGGCGATGCGCGCGGAGCTCGGCGTCAGTGGATCGAATGCCCTGTCACCCGTGCAGCGCGTCGTGCGCGAGGCGTTCGCGCTGCTGCGGCTGATCGCGTTCTTCACCGCCGGCGAGGACAAGCCGGCGCAGTCGTGGCACCTGCGCGACGGGCTCACCGCATGGCACGCGGCCGGCGAGATCCACTCGGACATCCAGAAGGGCTTCGTGCGCGCTGAAGTGATCGGCTGGCGCGAGCTGCTCGACGCCGGCGGCTACGCCGGCGCGCGCGAGCGCGGCACGCTGCGCCTGGAGGGACGCGACTACGCGATCGCCGACGGTGACGTGATCACCGTCAAGTTCACGCCGTAGCGAGCTTCTGCAGCCGCTCGCCGAGGCGGCTCATGCCGAGCTCGCATGCGCGCTCGGCGCCGCGCGCGAAGTCCGTCGTGTGGTCGGCCGGTAGGTCGACGTCGATTCGCTGCAGCGTCGCGATCCGCTTGAAGTCGCGCAGCTGCGCATCGTGCTCGCGTAGCGTCGCGGCCGTGCGCGCGCGCATCTCGCCGTCCTCGCGGCGGACTTTCGTCGCGAGCTGCCGCGCGGCGGCGAGCACGTCCTCGAGCGGGCCGTAACGACGCAGCAGCTCGGCCGCCGTCTTCGCGCCGACCCCCGGCGCGCCGGGCAGCCCGTCGGAGGGGTCGCCGCGCAGCGCGATCAAGTCGGGCACGAGCGCCGGCTCGACGCCGTAGCGCTCGCGCACCGCCGCAGGCCCGAGCTCGGACGTGCGCCCGCCCTTGCCGAGCTCGAGCACCGCGACGCGCTCGCTGACCGCCCCGTACAGGTCGCGATCGCCGGTCATCAACAGCGCCCGCCCACCGTTCTCCTCCTCGGTGCAAGCGAGCGAGAACATCACGTCGTCGGCCTCGAGCGTGTCGCTCGCCGCGACCACCCAGCCGAGGCTCTCGAGCAGCTCGCCGGCGAGCTTCCACTGCCACGCGAGCTCCGGCGGCATCGGCTCGCGGTGCGCGTGGTACGGCGCGTACAGCTCGACGCGGTAGTCGGCCTGCTCCGCGCCCATGCACACGGCGACGGCGCGCATACGATCGTTCGGCGGGCGCGAGTCGATCGCGCCGAGCAGCGCGTTGACCGTCCCGAGCAGCGCGTTGACAGGCCTGCCGTCGCCGTCCGTGATCGATTTCGGCAGCGCGAAGAACGAGCGGTACAAGAGCCACGGAACGTCGGCGATCAGCAGCGGTCCGCGCGACGGCATATGCGCAGGTTAGGCGTCATGCCTTCCCGGCGACGAGCACATGGGGCGCCTCGCGCGTGAGCGCAACGACCCGTAGACGGCTCGCGTCTGGGCTTTCAGCCGGTGAGCATCCAGCAGTTGTCGGTCCACACGAAGCGACTTGCCCCGCCGAGCAGCGGCGAGGGCAGCGCGATCGATGCGCTGTCGCCGCGCACGAGCACCGTGGCCGAGCCGATCGCGCGCGCCTGCGCTCGCAGCTCCGCTTGCGCGCGCGGCTCACGACGAAGATTGGCCAGCTTGGCGTCCCAGCGCTGCGCGCATGTACGGTGTGCCTGCGTGGCCTGCAGCGGCGAGTTGAGGATCGCGCACGCGCCCGCGCCGTTGCCGTTCAGCTCATCCGCGACGAAGTTCGAGGCGGCGCGGCGCACCCAGGCGATCTGACCGCTCGTCCCGACCGACCGACCGAGCGCCGAGCGCCGCCGACGGCGGCATCGACGCCGTCAGCGACACAAGCGCCACGGCGAGCAAGGCAACGCGTGTGCGCAAGCTCATGTCCGTACTATCGGCGATCCGCCGGTCGTCGCGCGAGGCGACCCCGGCCGTGCGGGCTTCCGGCGGACGGATGTCCTATCCGACCGGCGCCGCCGCGCCGCCGGCGCTCGAGGACGGCGCCGAGGGCGTCGACCCGGACGCCGACGCGGCCGTCGCTTCGGGCGTCGCGCTCGCCGCGACCCCGCCGCCTTCTTCGGCCGCCGGCGCCGGCGCCGCGGCTGGCGCCGGGCTCATCAGCGGAGTCCAGCCGCTGCGGTCGGGCTCGGGCTTGATCGTCTGGCCTTCGCCAATGCTGAAGTACGCCCACGCGCTGAACAGGCCGAGCCGTTCGGCGAGCATCGGACCGCTCACGGCGGTCCGGCCGCCGGAGCCGAGCACGTACGCGGAGACGATTCGCGGTGAGAAGCCGCGCTTGAGCACTTCGACTCCCTCGAAGCCGCCGCGCACGAGCCCACGCAGGTCTGCTGCCGCGGCCGCGAAGCTGAGCGACAGCTTCCAAGCGTGGTGGTCGCCGCTCGGCTCGTACTGGTCGACGACGCCGCGCAGCCACGGCTCCGACTGCGAGCCGACGAACGAGTCCTCGACGTTCTCCGTGCGACCGCCCGAGCTCGCGAAGAAGTACGTGACGGCGGGCTTGCCCGCGTACGTGACGATCTGACCGGCGGTCGCGGCGACGGCGGCGTCGGTCTGCGGCGTCTGCGCGGCGACGCCGCGGTAGACCTGCGAGCGCGTGTCGGCGTATACGTCGAACGTCGAACCGCCGGCGTGCGCCGTCAGCGCGTACGTGCGGCTTGCGATCGCCTGCGCCTCGAGCGCGGCGAGCGGCCAGCTCGGCGAGACCTCCGCCGAGACGACGCCGCGCACGTACGTCTCCAGCGCGATCGACTGCACCTTGCCGTCGATCAGCACGCGCACCTTCGTGTTCGCCGGCGCCGTGGCGATCGACGTGCCGGCGTAGTAATGCGTGAGGATCTGCCGGTAGGAGTAGCCGTGCTCGGCGTACCCGAGCGCGCCCTCCTGGCTCATCCCGACGCCGTGGCCATAGCCGCCGCCGGAGATCAGGAGGGTCGCCGCCTGCGCGGCGCCAGCGGTCGCCGCGCAGGCGCAGATCAGCGCGCACGCGAGCGCCGTCAGCGCACGCGCCGAGCGGAGCGCGATCCGGTGGTAGGTTGATTTCATGGCGAGCGTCCGTGCGTCGTGGGAGTCCAGGTTGCAACGCGAAACGACACGCCGGCTCCCGGCGGCGCGCATCTCTCGGATCGGTGCGCGTCCCGCGATTCCTGAGCAAAGGCGTGCCGGGACGGCCATTCGTCCGGGCGTCGGGCGCGAGCCCGCGCGCAGGCCGCATGTGGACGGAGGGCACGCGTGAGCGCGACCGCCTCCTCGGCGCCCGAGCAGGAGCGCGTGCTCGCCGACGTGCCGAAGCAGCTCTTCATCGGCGGGCGCTGGCGCGACGGCTCGGGCGGCGGCACGCTGGCCGTCGAGGACCCCGCGACCGGCGAGCCGCTCGTCGAGGTCGCCGACGGGCGGCCCGACGATGCGCTCGCGGCGCTCGCCGCCGCCGCGGAGAAGCAGGCCGAATGGGCCGCGCACGCCCCGCGCGAGCGCGGCGAGATCCTGCGCCGGGCGTTCGAGGAGATCGTCGAGCGGACCGACGAGCTGGCGCTGCTGATGACGCTCGAGATGGGCAAGGCGCTGGCCGAGTCGCGCGCCGAGATCTCATACGCCGCGGAGTTCTTTCGGTGGTTCTCCGAGGAAGCGGTGCGTGTTCACGGCCGCTACATGGTCAACACGACCGGCAAAGGCCGGATCTTGACGATGCGCCAGCCGGTCGGCCCGTGCGTGTTCGTGACGCCGTGGAACTTCCCGACGGCGATGGGCACGCGCAAGATCGCGCCGGCGATCGCCGCCGGCTGCACGATCGTCGTCAAGCCGGCGCAGCAGACGCCGCTGTCGATGCTCGCGCTCGCGCAGATCCTCGAGCGCGCGGGGTTGCCCGGCGGCGTGCTGAACGTGATCACCGCGAAGCGCTCCGGCGAGGTGATCGAACCGCTGTTGAAGGACGCGCGCACGCGCAAGCTCTCGTTCACCGGCTCGACCGAAGTCGGACGGCGGCTGATCGAGCAGTCCGCCGAGCAGGTCCTGCGCGTCTCGATGGAGCTCGGCGGCAACGCGCCGTTCCTCGTGTTCGAGGACGCCGACCTCGAAGCGGCCGTCGACGGCGCGATGCTCGCGAAGATGCGCAACGTCGGCGAGGCGTGCACCGCCGCGAACCGCTTTCACGTGCACGAGTCGATCGCCGACGAGTTCGCCGAGCGCCTCGCCGAGCGCATGCGCAAGCTGAAGGTCGGCCGTGGCACCGACCCCGACACCGACGTCGGGCCGTTGATCGACGACGACCAGCGTACGAAGGTCGCCGAACTGGTCGCCGACGCCGCCGAGCGCGGCGCGCGCGTACTGCTCGGCGGCGAGCGCGTCGGCGAGCGCGGCTACTTCTACGCGCCGACTGTGCTCGACCGCGTGCCCGACGACGCACGGCTGCTCGGCGAGGAGATCTTCGGACCGGTCGCGCCGATCGCGACGTTCGCGAGCGACGAACAGGCGATCGAGGCCGCGAACCGCACCGAGTACGGCCTCGTCGCGTACGTCTACACGCGCGACCTCGACCGCGCGTTTCGCGTCTGCGAGGCGATCGAGACGGGGATGGTCGGGCTCAACCAGGGCGTCGTCTCGAACCCCGCCGCGCCGTTTGGCGGCGTCAAGCAGTCCGGCTTCGGCCGCGAGGGCGGCTTCGAGGGGATCGGCGAGTACCTCGAGACGAAGTACGTCGCGCTGGCCTTGTAGTCGATGACGAGCGTTCGCGACGCCGCCTTCGAGCTGTTCCGCCGTCATGGCATGACGACGATCTTCGGCAACCCCGGCTCGACCGAGCTGCCGATGCTCGGGCCGCTACCGGAGGACTTCCGTTACGTGCTCGCCCTGCAGGAGGCCGTCGCCGTCGGCATGGCCGACGGCTACGCGCAGGCGTCGGGCTCGATCGCGCACGTCAACCTGCACACCGCGCCCGGGCTCGGCAACGGCGTCGGCGCGATCCTCGGCGCGCGCGCGAACCGCGCGCCGCTGCTCGTCACCGCCGGCCAGCAGGCGCGCTCGATGATCACGATGCACGCGCTGCTGACCAACCGCGACGCCGTCGACGTGCCGAAGCCGTACGTCAAGTACGGCTACGAGCCGCCGCGCGCCGTCGACGTCCCGTTCGCGCTCGCGCAGGCGATCCACCATGCGACGCTGCCGCCCGCCGGCCCCGCGTTCGTCTCGATCCCGATGGACGACTGGGCCGTCGAGCTCGCGCCGCTCGACTACGCATCGCAGATCGCGCGCGACGTCGGCGGGCGCGCCCAGCCCGAGCCCGCACGGATCGCCGCGCTCGCCGAGCGCCTGCGCGCCGCGACGCGGCCCGCGTTCGTCGCCGGCCCCGACATCGACGCCTCCGGCGGCTGGGACGCCGCCGTCGCGCTCGTCGAGAGCCAGCGCCTGCCCGTCTGGGCCTCGCCCGCGACCGCCGGCAGCCGAATCGGCTTCCCCGAGAACCACCCCGCCTTCCAGGGCGTGCTGCCGCCGGCCGTCGGCCCGCTCGGCGAGACGCTCGCCGGCCACGACCTCGTGCTCGTCGCCGGCTCCTCCGTGTTCCCGTATTACCCGAACATCCCCGGCGACTTCCTCGCCGCCGGCAGCGAGCTCGTCGCGATCACGTGCGACCCCGACGAGGCGGCGCGTGCGCCGGTCGGCGAGGCGATCGTCGCCGACGTCGCGCTGACGCTGCGCGCGCTCGCTGACGCGCTCGCCGAGCCCGCCGACGAGCGCGAGCGGCCACCGGCCCGCGTCGAGCTCGAGCCGGCGCCCGGCGGCGCGCAGCTCACCGGCGGCGACGTGCACGCGACGCTCGCCGAGCTGTTCCCCGACGACGGCATCGTCGTGCTCGAGTCGCCGTCGAGCACCGCCGCGCTGCGCAACCGCCTGCGCATCTCGCGTCCCGGCTCCTACTACTTCAGCGCCGGCGGCGGGCTCGGCTTCGGCCTCGCCGCGTCGGTCGGCGTGCAGCTGGCGCAGCCCGCGCGCCAGGTCGTCTGCGTGCTCGGCGAGGGCTCCGCGCAGTACGCGATCACCGCGTTCTGGACCGCCGCCGCGTACGACGTGCCCGTCAAGTTCCTCGTTCTGCGCAACGGCGAGTACTCGATCCTCAAGTGGTTCGCCGCGCTCGAGGGTGTCAGCGACGCGCCCGCGCTCGACCTGCCCGCGCTCGACGTCGCCGCGACAGCCGCCAGCTACGGCGTGCCCTCGCGTGCTGTCGCCGAGCGCGATCAGCTGCACGCGGCGCTCATCGACGCCCTCGCGCAGCCGGGCCCACGGCTCGTGCAGGTCGACGTCGCGCCGGGCATGACGCTCGCCTGACGCTTCGCGTCGGCGCGCACGCCGCCGCACGCACGCCGCGCCGCCGCCGGGTGAGCGCTTGCGGAGAGCCGCCGTAGCTCGCTATAGAGTGACGCGACGATGAGCCACAAGCGTGTCCCGGCGCTCGCTCCACCGCTCGCGCTGCTCGCCTTGGTCGCGCTGCTCGTCGGCTGCGGCGGCGGCTCCTCCCCGGGCAACGGCGTCGCCGACAAGTCGCCCGCCGAGGTCCTCGCCGCCACGAAAGCCGCGGCGGAGTCGGCCAGCTCGGTTCACGTGTCCGGCTCGCTCGTCAGCGGCGGCACGCCGATCACGCTCGACATGGACCTGCTCGCCGGCAAGGGCGGGCGCGGACAGCTCTCGCAGAACGGCCTGTCGTTTGAACTGATCGAGGTCGGCGAAACGGTCTACATCAAAGGCAGCTCCGACTTCTACAAGCACATCGGCGGCAAGGCCGCGGCGCAGCTGCTCGAAGGCAAGTGGCTGAAGGCGCCCGCGACGAGCTCCAACTTCGCATCGATCGGCCAGCTGACCAACCTGCGCGAGCTGGTCGACCAGACGCTCGCCGACCACGGCGCGCTGACGAAGGACGCGACGAGCACCGTCAACGGGCAGCAGGTCGTCGGCCTGACCGACAAGAGCAAGGGCGGGACGCTGTACATCGCCGCCAACGGCAAGCCCTACCCGGTGCAGATCTCAAAGAGCGGCTCGGGCTCCGGCAGCATCTCGTTTGGTCGCTGGAACGAGGCCGTCACGCTCGCCGCGCCGGCGAACGCGATCGACATCGCGCAGCTGGCCGCCGGCGCGAAATAACCCTCATCCATCCGTCCACCCCGCCGAGGCGCCCTCAAGCGGCTCGGCGCCGCCGCCGACCGCGGGATTGCAGGGATCACGCGACTGTTTCCGATTGCCGTTATCGCGAGTGTGAGCGGAGTCATCCAAGCCAGCTTCCGACGACCCGCCCGGCGCGGGGCGTCACAGACTCGCCTCGACGACGGCGCCGCTCAGCGTCGGCGCGCTGGCGGAGACGAGGATTCGCCCACGGCGGCGCAGGGTAGGGTCGGAGGCGTGAAGCGGGAGCCTTCGAGGCCGACGCGCGGGCGACGCTCGCCCGATCGCGACCGTCGCGGCACGCGCCGTGCGTTGCTGTGGGCGCCGTGGGCGGTGCTCGCGCTCGCCGCCGCCGCCGGCGCGGTCTTCGCGGCGAGCTCGGCGATCGAGATCGTTTGCCTCGCCGTGCTCGCCCTCGCGGCGATCCTGTTCGGCTGGGGCGTCGGCGAGAGCCGGCGCAGCGCGCTGGAGCAGGAGATCGACGGACGCTCGCACGAGCTTCGCCGCGCGCTCTCCGAGCTCGAGGTCGCGCAGACCGAGACCGTACGCCGGCTGTCGATGGCGGTCGAGTTCCGCGACGAGGACACCGGCGCTCACATCGAGCGCATCGGGCGCCTCTCGACGCTGCTCGCCGAACAGATCGGCATGGACCCCGACTTCTGCGAGCGGCTGAGCCACGCGGCGCCGCTGCACGACGTCGGCAAGGTCGCGATCCCGGACGCGATCCTGCTGAAGCCCGGTCCGCTGACCGCGGAGGAGCGCGCGATCATCGAGACGCATGCCGAGGAGGGCCACCGGCTGCTGCGCGGCTCATCCTCGTCGATCCTCGAGCTCGCGACGACGATCGCGTTGAGCCACCAGGAGAAGTGGGACGGCACCGGGTATCCGCGTGGTCTCAGCGGCGAGACGATCCCGATCGAGGGGCGGATCGTCGCGATCGCCGACGTGTTCGACGCGCTCACCAGCGACCGCGTCTACCGCAAGGCGTTCTCGGTCGAAGAGGCCGTGCAGATGATGCGCGAACAGCGCGGACAGCACTTCGACCCGGTCCTGCTCGACGCGTTCATGGAAGTGCTCGACAGCTCCGGCACGGACGCGCGAGAGCGCTCGCGCGTCGATCCGCGCGAGCTCGCCGAGAGCACGCTCGAGACCTACGGCACGGCGCTCGAACGCGGCGACGCCGAGATCGCCGAGGGCGCGATCGCGACGGCGATCGAGGAAGGGATCCCCGCGATGACGCTGCACGGCGAGGTGATCGCGCCCGCGCTGCAGCGGATCCGCGAGCTGCGCGCCGCCGGCGAGATCGACGCCGATCGCGAGAAGCTCGCCAAGGGGATCACGCGCCGCGTGCTGGCGACGCTTTACCGCTACATGGTCGGCAACACCGAGACGACGCGCGAGCGCGTGTTGCTCGCCGGGATCGAGGGCGACGAGCACGCGCTCGAGCTG
>Ga0210386_10001463_pt1 | contig 21114 bp, 17 predicted proteins | sample IncBWH32OmetaG_FD_160091 | JGI IMG/M metagenome (GOLD analysis project Ga0210386, IMG submission 160091) | Forest soil microbial communities from Barre Woods Harvard Forest LTER site, Petersham, Massachusetts, United States - Inc-BW-H-32-O ...
TTGCTGTCACAGTCCGAAATCCGCCTTGCGGATCGCGGCCTTCACCAGCTCAAAGGCGTGCCAAAGCGATGGCGCCTGTACCGGGTCGAACGTTGAGGTGTCCTGTAGGAGTGGACGCCTGTTTTGAGGACTCGCTGCGCAACGCCGGAATGTGCCGCCTCAGCAAAGAGACGGCGCCCGCCGTCATGCCGCTCGCTGCGCGATGCTTGCCGCCTCGGCAGCAGCACGCTGCATGCTCGACGACATTTCGCCGGTGACCGTGCTCTGTTCTTCGACCGCCGCCGCGGTAGACGTCACATACTCGCTGACGCTCTGGATCGCCTGCTTGATGGAGTTGAGTGCTTCCACGACCTCCCCGGAAATTCCGTTGAGTGATCCGATCTCGTTCGTGATCTTGTCGGTGGCTTGTTTGGCCTGATTGGCGAGGTTCTTGACTTCCGCGGCCACGACGGCAAAGCCCCGGCCGGCTTCGCCCGCCCGCGCGGATTCGATCGTGGCGTTGAGCGCGAGCAGATTGATCTGCCCTGTAATGTTGCCGATGATCTCGACGATCCCGCTCATCGACTCGGCTGCGGAGCTGAGCCGCTTGGCCTGCCCATCGGCATTTTCAACGCGCTGGACTGCGTCTGAGGCGGTTTCCTTCGACTTGACCATCGCTTCCGATATCTCGCGGACAGAGGCGTTCAATTCTTCCGCACCCGACGCAACCGTTTCCATCATTGAGCGAACGCGCTCGTTACCCATGCGCACCAGCACCTGCCGGGTGACATCGGTCGCATATTTCACCACCTTGTATGGCTTGTTGTTCAAATCGAGGATCGGGTTGTAGGAAGCCTGAATCCAGACCTCTTTGCCTCCCTTGCCGACGCGCTTGTATTCCGCCGCCTGATACTCACCGCGATTGAGCTTGGCCCAGAATTCGCGATATTCGGCACTGTCGCGTTCGGCAGGCTCGACAAACATGCTGTGGTGCCGGCCACGGATCTCCTCCAGCGCGTAACCCATGGCGCCGAGGAAATTGGCGTTTGCGGTGATGATCGTGCCGTCCATGTTGAACTCGATCACGGCTTGCGCCTTCCCGATCGCGGCAATCTGGCCGGCAAGATTGGCGGTGCTGAGCTTCTGCTCGGTGACATCGGTTGCAAACTTGACGACCTTGAACGGCTTCTTCCGCTCGTCAAGAATGGGATTGTAGCTCGCGAGGATCCAGACCTCCTTGCCGCCCTTGCCGATCCGCTTGTACTCGGCCGCGGCGTATTCGCCGCGACTGAGTTTGGCCCAGAATTCTCGATATTCGGCGCTGTCGCGCATGGCCGGTTCGGCAAACATGCTGTGATGCTTGCCCTGAATTTCCGCCAGCGCGTAACCCATGGCGCCGAGGAAATTCTCGTTCGCCGTGATGATCGTGCCGTCCATGTTGAACTCGATGACCGCCTAAGCCCGCAGGATCGCATCGATTTTGCCGGCATATTCCATGCTTCGGATCTTTTTCGCCGTGACGTCGATGGCGAACTTGACGACCTTGAAGGGCTTGCCGTTCGTATCGCAGATTGGATTATAGGAGGCCTCAATCCAGACCTCTCTGCCGCCCTTGCCGATCCGCTTGTACTCCGCCGACTGGTACTCACCTCGATTGAGCTTGGCCCAGAACTCGCGATAAGCGGCGCTGTCGCGCTCCGACGGCTCGACAAACATGCCGTGATGTTTGCCCGCGATCGCCATCTCGGGCGCGGCCTCCACCAGAAGGCCGCTGCTCGGCGCGGTCGAAGGGAGAGTGGATACATTTAGCGTGACGAAATTCTCGCTCCCGCGCTTGCGCCAAAAATCGAATTTGTTGAACCCGTTCAACCTGATTTTAGCTGTCCAGTCCCATTCGGAAAAATTCTTCGCTTTGCCCGTCGGGCAAATCATCTCTACAAGCCCGCGCCATCCTGTCTCACCAGAGGGGCGGCTCGCGATCGTCACGGACGTCGAGACAGGATGCGGTGGACGTAAGCTGCGTTGCTGACGAGAGCGCGGATCTTGCGGACGGCGAAGTCGTGTGGTCCTGACGCCCCGATGCTGGCGTCAACTCGCGGCAATGCTTGCGCATTGCGCGGGGATGGTGACAACAAGCCCGGCTCACCAGGGAGAGCACGAAGGAAACCGTTAAAACCACTGCGCGGGGAATGCCGGGTGTTTCCGGCGTGACCGTGGTGACTAACTCGTGTGCTTTTTACTTTTGCACGCGAGGCTGCGGACGCGTCGAGCGTCCGGCATTCCCTGCGCCCTCCATTGGGCGGAAGATTTATTGCGGGACTCGCGCGGAGAACGCTTGCGGGATCGCGAATCGTGTCTGAAGTTACGCACCGAATGTGCCCGGCTTAATCCAGACAACAATCTATCGCGGTTCTGTCATCGGACGTCATTACGATTTCAACTACACCGCAGCCGGATACGGATTTCCATTACGCGGTAGCCAAATACGATTGTAATTAAGAATTTTGAGAGTCGAAGCATTTTGAGGGGGCGACGATATGGGACCCGAGATTTTTCTTCGAAGCTGGCGAAAAAAAGAGCGATCGGTTGAAGGCGATCCACCTGACGGCGCTGATCTCTCCAAAAGGTCCACGGATCGAGACCAGCCCGCGAACGACAACGATGAAGTTTGGCCGCTGATCCCGTTTCCTGATGCTTGGTGCGGTGGGTAGCCGGGCGTGCTTGAAAGCGTCCCGTTAGATACCGAGATACGCCGCCTGAACCTGCTTGTTGTTGGCGAGTTCGGCGCTTGTGCCGCTCATCGTAACGCGACCGCTTTCCAGCACATAGGCCCGCTGCACCAGCGACAGCGCGCGGCTGACGTTCTGCTCCACCAGCAGGATAGCGGTGCCCATCCTGTGGATCTCGCCGATCTTCTCGAACGTCACATCGGTCATGACCGGGGCGAGGCCGAGCGAGGGCTCATCCAGCATCAAGAGGCGCGGCCTGAGCATCAAGCCGCGGCCAACCGCCAGCATCTGCTGCTCGCCGCCGCTCATGGTGCCGGCGAGTTGCTTCCGCCGTTCGGCCAATCGCGGGAAGATGCTGTAGACCAGTTCGAGCGTCTGCCGGCGTTCGGCCTTGGCCTTCGGCACGTAGGCGCCGATTTCGAGATTTTCATGCACCGTCATTTCCGGAAAGACCTGGCGGCCCTCCGGAACGTGCGCAATGCCCAATTCGGGAATCCGGTAGGGCGGCAACGATGCAAGGTTGACGCCGTCGAGCGAGACGGTGCCCGACGTCAGTTTGACGAGGCTCGAAATGGCGCGCAGCGTCGTGCTCTTGCCGGCGCCGTTCGCCCCCAACAGGCCGACCGCTTCGCCTTCGCCGATCTCGATCGAGACATTCGAGATCGCCGGCACCGAGCCGTAACTGGCGCTGACATTTTCCAGCTTGAGCACTTATGCCGCCCCCGTCGCCGGTGGATGCACATAGGAGCCGAGATAGGCGCGGATGACTTCCGGATTTTCCACGATCTCCTTTGGCGCGCCTTCGGCGATCTTCTGCCCGTGATCGAGCACCACGATATGACGGGCCACCGCCATGATCGCGCGCATCACATGCTCGACGATGACGATGGTCAGCCCTTTGCCGGAGAGCTTGCCGATCAGCGCGACCGCCTGGTCGATCTCGGCCGGATTGAGCCCGGCCATGACTTCGTCGAGCAGGAGCAGCCGCGGCTCGGTCGCAAGCGCGCGCGCCATTTCGAGGCGGCGCTGGTCGATCGTGGTCAGATCCTTCGCCGCGGTCCGCTCTCTCGCAGAGAGGCCGACGAACTCGATCGCCTCACGCGCCTTGTCGCGCGCCACGGTCACGTTCTTGCTGCGTAGGAAGGCGCCAGTCATGACGTTATCAAGCACGGTCATGGCGCCGAAGGGTTTGGCGACCTGAAAGGTTCGCGCCAGACCGAGGGCGCAAATATCGTGCGGCTTCAGGCCGACGATTTCGCGGCCATAGGCCTTCACCGAGCCGGTGTCCGGCCGATGAAAGCCGGTGATGAGGTGAAAGCTCGTGGTCTTGCCGGCGCCGTTCGGCCCGATCAGCGCCACCGTTTCGTTTTCCTTCACTGTGAAGCTGACGTCCTGGACCGCGCGCAAACCGCCGAACCGTTTGCTGAGGCCGCTGATCATGAGCGCATCTGCCATGGTATTTTCCTAGGCCCGCGCTGGCTTTTTGGCAGCAAAACGTTGCCGCAGTTCGCCGATGATGCCGATCAGCCCGGTCGGGCGCCAAAGGATCACGGCCATCAGGATCAGGCTGTAGACCGTCAGCTGAACGCCGCCGATCGAACTGCCGAGCCAGCTCTGCAGCAGCGTCGAGGTGGTCTCCAGCAAGACCGTGCCGATCAGCGGTCCCCACAGCGTGCCGATGCCGCCGACGATCGACACCAGGGCTGCTTCAATCGAGATGTTGAAGGAGAACGCCGTCGCCGGATCGATGAAGTAGATGTACTGGGTGTAGAAGGTGCCGGCCAAAGCGGTGAGGAAGGCGCTGATCATATAGATGTCGCGCTTCATTTTCGGCGCGTTGACGCCGATGGCTTCGGCGGCGTCTTCGTCTTCGCCGATCGCGACCAGATAGTATCCGATCCAGGAGCGCTCGATCAGCCAGGTGATGAGAAGGCCGAGCAGCAGCAGGCCGAGAGCAACATAATAATAAGCCGCCTTGGTCTCGAACTGCATCATCAGCGGTGCAGAGCCGAGATTGGGGATGGTCGTGCCTTCGGCGCCCCAGGCAAAATCGCGGAATTTGAGGAAGATCAGCATCAAGGCTTGCGCGGTCGCGATGGTCGCGATGGTGAAGTAGGGGCCGCGCAGGCGAAAACACAGCCAGCCGATCGGCAGGCTCGCCAGCATCGCCACCACGCCGCCGGCCACCATGCCGATCCAGGGCGAGATGTCGTAGTTGATCTGGAGAATCGTCGAGGTATAGGCGCCCAGTCCGAAATAGGCAGCGTGTCCCAGTGAAAGCTGTTTGGCGTAGCCGCCCATCAGGTTCCAGGCGGTGCCGATGAAGGAAAAAAGCAGAATGCGGATGAAGATGTCGATCGCGAACGAACTTTTCACCACCATCGGCAGGCCGATGAGGATCGCTATTCCGATTGCCAGGAGAATCGCATTGCGCGGGTATGAGCCTTTCGTCATCGCGCGCGGCCTCCACCAAGGCCGGTTGGTTTGAAGGCGAGCGTAAGCAGCAGCATGGCGAACACGACGATCAATCCGGAATCGGCGCCGACATATTGAATGCCGAGCGATTCAGCGATGCCCATCATCAGGCTTGCGATCAGCGCGCCCATGACGTTGCCGAGCGTACCCAATACGACGGCGACAAAGGCCATCAGGACGAACACCTGGCCGACGAAAGGATAGGCGGAATAAAATGGCATCAAGAGCGATCCGGCGGCGCCCGCCAGCGCCAGCGCAATGCCAAGCGCGACGCAGAACACCCGGTTGGGGTTGATGCCCATCAGCATCGCCACGTCGCGATTCTGCGAAGCGGCGCGCATCGCCCTGCCAAGATCGGTGGTGTGCAAAAACAACCAGAGCAGCCCGCTCAGCACCATAGCGACCACGAAGGCGATCAGCTTGGCGACCGGGATATAGAGCCCGGCGATATGAAACGCTTCGTCGGAGTAGGACGTATGCACCGTGCGATAATTCGCGGTGAACAGCATCAGTGCGAGATTCAACAGCAACAGCGACAGCGCAAAGGTCAGAAAGATTTGCGGCATGTCGTTTGGCCCAAGCACCCTGCGGATCAGGAAATGCTGAATCAGAACGCCAGCCACGAACAGCACCGGCATCGAAACGAACAGCGACAGCAGCGGATCGATGCCGAACTGGTTGGCGAGGAAAAAGGAAATATACATCCCGATCATCACGAATTCGCCCTGGGCGAAGTTGACGATCTTGACCACGCCGAAGATCAGCGTGACGCCGATACTGACGAGCGCGTAAATTCCGCCGATAAGCAGGCCGTTGATCACGGCCTGGGCCACTGTCTCCCACATCGGATTTGGCCGGCTTCAGGTTTTCAGGAGGGGAGCGCGGGCATCTTCTTTCGGGAAGACACTGGCGAGATCGCCGTTCTGCCACTGCACGCCGACGGGATGGCCGTAAATGTTCTTGCCGTCAGGTCCGAACTTGACCTTGCCGCCGGGCGCCATGGCGGCGTAGCCCGAGGATACGTCGAGCGTGGACAGCGCCTCGCGAACCTTTTGCGGATCGGCCGAGCCTGCGCGTTCGAGCGCGTCGGCCAGCATGAAGGTCTGTGCGACCAGCCCGCCGGCATATTCGAACGCGAAGTCGCCGGTGCGCTTCTTGAACTCGGCGTTCACTTTCTGGGCGTCCTCGCTGACATCATGGTTCCAGTGGGCCACGCCTTGCAGGCCTTCGGCAAGCTTGCCGACATTCTTGTAGAAATCCGGAATGACGAATCCGCCGGAGCCGCCGTTGATCGAGACGTTGAGACCGAATTGTTTCACGGTTCGCACGATCAGAATGAGATCGTTCAGATAGGAAACCGAGAAAAGGGCATTCGCGCCCGAGGACTTCACCTTGTTGATCAGCGGGCTCGCATCGGTGAAGCCGGCCGAGTAGGGCTCGAACATCACGATCTCGACGCCTTCCGCAGGCGCCAGTTCTTTCAGACCGTTCGACGTCGAGGTGCCGAAGGCGGTGTTTTCGAAGATCACCGCAACTTTCGGTGTGTCGCTGACGAGCTTGGACATCTGCAACTGCGCGCGCGCAAATTGCGACGCCCGCGCAAACGGCGTGAAAGTATAGGTGCGTCCCTTGTTGAGCTGATCCGAGCTCGATCCGGTGATCAGCGGCACCTTGGCGCGCTCAGCCACTTCGCTCGCAATCAAGGTCAGTGCGCTGGCGTAGCAGCCGTGGATCGCCGAGAGTTTGTTACCGGTGATAAGACGGTCGGTTTCCGTGCGCGTGACGGTCGTGTCGCTCTGCACGTCGGAAATGAGCAGGTTGAGTTTGGCGCCGCCGAGCGACTTGATGCCGCCGCCCTCGTTGACCATGTCGACCGCGAGCTTGGCAGCGGCGACGCAGCCAATCCCGATTTGCGCCATGCTGCCGGTGGTCGGATAAAGCGCGCCGATATTGATGGGTTCGGCGGCCCAGCCGCGCAATGGCACTGCGCCGAACGCACCCGCGGCAAGCAGACCGCTCGATTTGATGAGAAACTCGCGGCGGCCTTGCCGCTTCGACCGCGCTCGCCCGTCGCCCTTGCCGGCGGAATTCCTGCCCGCTTCCTTCATGTATTCCTCCCTCTTTGCGGCCGTTGTCGCCGTCTGTGTTCGCGTGTTTCGCCTGCGACGATACCGCGATTTTTTTGGATGGTAACTGCATTCAATATTGTTTACAATACTGTTGTCAATTTTACCGCCCGTTCAAATTGCCGCACGCTCGATCTTCGCAAAAGCAGCGGGGCGGCCACGGGCGCAAGACCTTAACCCGGGAAGACGATGGTCGGAAAAACAGCCAAACGCGCCACCGTTCGAGTGCCCAGATCTCCTGATATCGCGGTGCGGTCGCGCGAGCCGGCGGCGCTTGTGATCGCCAAGCGCATCGAGGAGGACATAGTCCTGGGACGGCGTCAATCGCGGGAGCGGCTGGTCGAACTGGACCTTTGCGAATTGTTTCAGACCCATCGCGGGGACGTGCGGCTGGCGCTCTTCGAACTCGAGAAAAAGGGGCTGGTGGAGCGTATTCCGAACCGAGGTGCCTTGGTGCGCGGATTGACGCCCAGGGAAGTACGGGAAATCTATGCGGTCCGGGAGCAGCTGGAAGTGATGGCCGTGAGCATTATCCCGTTGCCGGCTTCCGCTGGTGATGTTGAGCGGCTGGAGGAAGTGCAGCGCCGGCACACCGCAGCCATCGTCGCGGGCGATCTCCTGACCGTCTTCTACAGCAACCTCCGTTTTCACCAGGTGTTGTTCGGTCTGTGCGGCAATATTTGTCTGATTGAGACCATCGATCAACTGGCGCAGAAGGTCTATGGCATCCGGTCATTCGTGAATGCGTTTCCGGACGCGCTGGAGCGCGCCCGGCAGGATCACCTCGACATGATTAAGGCGCTGCGCGGGTCGAACCGCGACAGGCTGGTGGCGCTGACCCGCCGCCATTTGCAACCGGCGCCGGAATCCTACATCCGGGACTACGAGCGGCGTTTCGGCAAAGCCGATCCCGGTTGACGGGATCGATACAGCAACTCATTCCGCACTGCTGACCAGTTTGATCCGGGGGGCGCTGGCTTCCATGAGCTTACGGTAAGCGGCCAGGTAGTCGAGGGCCATCCGTCTTGCCGTAAATCGTGTCTCGAATTGCTTTCGAACCAGCCCGCGATCGAGTTGAGCAAGGCGCTTTACCGAAGCGGCGGCGCTGATTTCATCCTCGACAATGAATCCAGTCAGATTTTCGTCGACAATTTCCGGAACTGAGCCTCGGTTATAGGCAATCACGGGAGTGCCGCAGGCCATCGCTTCGATCATGACCAGGCCGAACGGCTCCGGCCAGTCGATCGGAAGCAGTAGTCCGAGCGCGCCGCTGAGGAAATCCGATTTTTCGTGGTCGCCGATTTCGCCGATATATTCAACGAGAGGGTGGTCCATCAGAGGTCGGATCACTTCGTCATAATACTCCTGGTCGGCCCGATCGACCTTTGCCGCGATCTTCAGTGGGATGCCGCATCTGATAGCAATCCGGATGGCACGATCGACGCCTTTTTCAGGCGCAATTCGACCCAGCACGGCCAGGTAGGACGGCGTGACCGGCCGCGGCGTCAACAGGTTTTCCGGCAGGCCATGATAGATGGTGCCGGTCCAGTTCGCTTGCGGCACCGGGCGTCGCTGCGCATTCGATATCGAAATCACCGGCACGGAAGAGAAGGTCGTGAAGACAGGTTGATGCTCCGGCAAATCCAGTCGGCCGTGCAATGTGGTCAAAAAGGGCGTCGGCTGCCGAAAAAATAACGAGAACGGATAGTAGTCGAGATGAAAGTGGAGAAAGTCGAACTCCTCGTCGTCACATTTCCGTCGAACGCGCTCCAACATCACCATGTGAAGTGCATTGGGGTCGCGGACAGATCCATCGAGGCGCAATGCTCGTGGCCATGTTGCATCAAGTTTGGCAGATGTCCGGGAGTCGCCGCTCGCAAATAGTGTCACATCGTTTCCGAGTGCGACAAGTTCCTCCGTCAGCCAGTGTACCACCCGCTCTGTTCCGCCATAAAGTTTGGGCGGAACAGCCTCCGTCAGCGGAGCTACTTGCGCGATGCGCATCTACTCGTCTCCTCTTGATGTCATGGATGAAGCAACCCCACACAGCCCGGCGCAATCAACGCCGCGAGGGGAACGTTTCCGCATCTGCGAAGTTCCAATCGTGCGTGTACTTTCTTTCATCGGGAACCAATGCGCCCGATGTATGGAATCTGGTGCGTGATGCGTGGGCAGGAACTGCAAAGGCAGTGTGCGGCATTCGATTAGCTGAAACAAAAGCAGGCCTGAGGTTAGGCCTAACAAAAAGGTTTTGCGGCACATGGACAATCTCTCAGGCTACGCCAATCGCCCGTTTGCTTTTGTGCTGCGGTATCTTCGTGAAAGGCCTGTGTCACACGGCGTTATTTTGTCATCCGTCATTGCTGCTGTTGCCTGTTCCGTAGGCACGCAATACGGCGTGAAGTTTCTCGTCGATGGTTTGTCGGGCGGTCCGACCAGTGCCGACAATGTGTGGTTGGCATTTGCGCTGTTGGTGTCGTTGATCGCGGCCGACAATTTTTTGTGGCGAATTGCCGGCTGGATTGCGAGCTTCACTTTCGTCCGCGTCACCGGCGATTTGCGGCGCGACATGTTTCGCCACCTGACCGGGCATGCGCCGAGTTATTTCTCCGATCGGCTGCCGGGAATGCTGACGAGCCGCATCACGGCGACGTCGAATGCGGTTTTTTCTGTCGAAAACATGTTCATCTGGAACGTCCTGCCACCGTGTATCGCGACCATCGCCGCCATCTGCCTCATCGGCACCGTGAGCCTGGCAATGTCCGCGGGCCTGATTGTCATCGCTGGCGGAATGGTGATCGCGATGTTCCGGCTCGCTGCTGCCGGAAAGCCGCTGCATGACGATTTCGCCGACAAGGCCGCGGCTGTCGACGGAGAAATGGTCGATGTCATCAACAACATGCCGCTGGTAAGAGCGTTTTGCGGATTAGGCTTTGAACATGAGCGCTTTGATGCAACCGTAAACAGAGAGCTGACAGCGCGAGGGCGCAGCCTTCGGTATCTCGAAAAACTTCGGCTCATCCACGCGGCGGTGACCATTGCGCTGACGATCGGGATCCTGGCTTGGGCCATCACGCTTTGGCAGAGCCGCAGCGCGACCACCGGCGACGTCGTGCTGGTCTGCACGCTTGGTCTTTCGATCCTTAATGCGACGCGAGATCTCGCGGTCGCACTGGTTGACGTCACTCAGCATGTCGCACGGCTGACCGAGGCGCTCGCCACCTTGTTGCTGCCGCATGAGCTCTGCGACCATCCGGAAGCCGAGCCGCTGATCAAGAGTGGCGCGGCCATTGCCTTCAACAACATTTCCTTCCGCTATCCCGGCGGCCTGACGGTCTTCGATAAGTTCGGCCTTCGCATCCAGCCCGGACAGCGAGTCGGACTGGTTGGCCAATCCGGCGGAGGGAAGTCCAGCCTGTTCGTTCTGTTGCAGCGATTCTACGATGTTCAGCAGGGAAGCATCACGATCGATGGCCAGGATATTTCGCGCGTCACGCAGCAAAGTTTGCGCGAAGCAATTTCGGTTGTGCCGCAGGATATTTCGCTGTTTCATCGCTCGATCATGGAGAACATTCGTTACGGACGGCCGAACGCGACCGACGACGAAGTATTGCGAGCCGCGATCGCTGCTCGTTGCGATTTTGTCGAAACGCTTCCGGATGGACTGGAAACGATGGTCGGAGATCGCGGCGTCAAGCTGTCCGGCGGTCAGCGCCAACGCATCGCCATTGCGCGTGCCTTCGTGAAAGATGCGCCCATCCTGCTGCTCGACGAGGCCACCGCCGCGCTCGATAGTGAATCCGAAGAGGCGATACGCGAGGCACTGGCGCGGCTGATGCGGGGGCGAACGGTCATTGCTATTGCCCACCGACTGGCTACGCTGCGGCACTTCGACCGCGTCGTCATGCTCAAGGCCGGAAAGATCATCGAAGACGGCTCGCCCGACCGTCTGATGCAGGGACAGGGACCTTACCGCGAGCTAGTGACGCAGGAGATGAGGCGCCTCGCTAGGCATGCGGCCTGACCTGCGACAGTAGAGTTGCGTCTGTTGATCGCCACGAATCCAAAGCGGGGTCTCATGTCAGTTGAAGCCGTAACCAGCATCACCACCTTGCGGCTGCAGGAAACGGTCGCCGAGGCTCCATTCTACATTCCGATGACGGGGCCGGCTGCCCGGCCTCGGCGCTCGCTGAAACACGATGATACGTTTATCGTGCTCGACAGCCACGGCGACATCGGCGCCTCCGCAGGCGGGCCAGATGGCCTGTTTAATTCAGATACGCGCTACCTGGCGCGGCTCGAACTGGTGCTGGACGAAGTGCAGCCGCTGCTTTTGGGCTCGAATCTCCGCGACGATAATTCCTCGCTCACGGTGGACCTGACCAATCCGGATGTCTATCGCCAGGGGCGTAACGTGCTTCAGAAAGACATGCTGCACATCGTGCGCACGATCTTTCTCTGGCGAGGGGCGGCCTACCAACGCATTGGTGTTCAAAATCACGGCGAAGACACGGCAAGTTTCGATCTTACTCTGTTGTTCGGCAATGATTTCGCGGATCTGTTCGAGGTGCGTGGCGAGCGTCGGCCTCGACGTGGCATCGGCTCCGGCAAGTTGCTCGGCTCTTCCGACGTGCTGTTCGAATATACCGGCCTTGACGGCAATATCCGCACTACGGCGCTTCAGTTCGACCCGCGGCCGACGCGGCTTGCCGTGAATGCGGCGACCTATCATCTCGAGCTTGCCCCGAAGCAGACGCATTCGCTGTTCGTTGTGGTATCCTGCAATAAGCCGACGACGTCGAAGCCTGTTCCGTTCTTTCGTGGCTTGCTGGCACACCGCCGCGAGATGCGCGAGCAGACAAAGGGCGCGGCCAGCATCGAAACCTCGAATAATATCCTCAACGAGGTGCTGTGCCGCTCGATGGCCGATCTCAATATCCTGATGACGGATACGCCGGAGGGCCGATATCCGTATGCCGGGATTCCCTGGTACTCGACGACCTTCGGCCGCGACGGGATCATCACCGCGCTGCAGATGCTCTGGCTTGATCCACGGGTGGCGCGGGGCGTATTGCGGCGGCTTGCTCTGTATCAGGCCAAACGAGTCGATCCGCTCGCCGACGCCGAGCCCGGAAAGATTCTGCACGAAATGCGCGGCGGTGAAATGGCGGCGCTGCGCGAAGTGCCGTTTGCCCAATATTACGGGAGTGTCGACGCGACACCGTTGTTCGTGTTGTTGGCAGGTCTCTATGTCGAACGAACCGGGGACGAGGAAACGCTCACCGCGCTGTGGCCCTCGATCGAGGCGGCTCTCAATTGGATTGACGGTCCCGGCGATCCCGACGGCGACGGCTTTGTCGAGTATCAACGGGCTTCGGAACAGGGTCTCGCCAATCAAGGTTGGAAAGACTCCTACGATGCGATCTTCCACGCCGATGGACGTCTGGCGGAAGGTTACATCGCGTTGGCGGAAGTGCAGGGTTACGTCTTTGCGGGAAAGCAGCTTGCGGCGCGCTGTGCCAAGCGGATGGGACTGTTCGAAAAGGCACGACAGCTTGAGGCCGAAGCCGTTCGACTTGCGGAGCGATTTGAGGAAGCATTCTGGTGTGACGATCTTGGGACGTACGCGCTCGCACTTGATGGCGCCAAGCAACCGTGCCGGGTGCGTACGTCGAACGCCGGTCAACTTCTTTTCACCGGGATCGTACGCGAGGACCGTGCCCGGCTGGTTGCTGCCGGGCTGATGCAGCCCAATTTCTTTACCGGTTGGGGCATCCGCACCGTGGCCCACGGTGAAGCGCGGTACAATCCAATGTCCTATCATGACGGTTCGATCTGGCCGCACGACAATGCGCTGATCGCGCTTGGGCTTGCGCGTTACGGCCTCAAACATTCGGTCGAGCAGGTGTTCAAGGCGCTGTTCGATGCGGCCACCTACATGGATCTGCGCCGACTGCCCGAACTGTTCTGCGGCTTCCGGCGCGAGAAGGGGCGTGGGCCGACGCTCTATCCGGTCGCCTGCGCGCCGCAAGCCTGGGCGAGTGCGACGCCGTTCACCTTGCTCGAGGCGGCGCTTGGTCTCGAATTTGACGCCGACCGCCGCGAAATTCGCCTGCATAACCCGCGCCTGCCGGCCTTCCTCAACGAGGTGGTGCTCCGCGATCTGCAACTGGGCGTTTCGAGCGCCGATCTTCGGGTCAGGCGGCATGGCAATGAAGTTTCACTGGAAGTGATGAAGACTAGAGGACAGATCCAGGTTTCCATCGTGCTTTCCCGCTGATCTCGGGATAGGCGGATGGTGGATATCTGACCGCCGGTCCTCAAACGAGGGAATAAGATGCGCGCCAAAAATCTGTTCACGCTCGCGACCGTCGTCACCGTCAGCCTGTACGGCGCGTATTCGCGGGGGGAAAGCGAAACGACCACGGCCACTTCGCCGCCACAGGAAGGTGCTGCGCCGGCGATGAAGGAACCGGCGCCGCCGCCATCCGTCACCATCATCGGCGCCAGCGAAGCGCGCGGCGTGCTCGGGCGGGATGTCCGGGGCCCCGCCGAAGAAGACATGGGGCGTATCGTCGATGTGATCGTCGACCGCTTGGGCACGGTACGCGCCGCCGTCATCGACTTCGGCGGCTTTCTCGGCGTCGGCAGCCGGAAGATCGTTGTCGATTGGAATGCGGTGCATTTTGGACGCGTCGCCAACAAGGGTGACAGCGTCACGCTTGAATTGACCAAGGAACAGGTCATGGCGGCGCCTGAATACAAGGAAGACACGCCGATCGTGGTCCTCGGCGCTGCCGGGAGCCTTCAGCCATGGCAATTTGATCATTAGCGAGATTGGCGGACAGATGTTTGCGCGCCCATCGTCGCCCCAACATCGTGAGCCCCACGCTATAGAGCGTGGGCCATCCGATTGTGATGACCCCGTGGTACGCACTGAAACTGGCGCCGTGTACGCGGCGACCACCGTGCCGTCGCGGGGCAGCCTTCGCGGTCTCGACTGGTTCATCTTTTTTCTGGCGGATGTGCAGACCGGTTTCGGTCCTTTCGTTGCGGTCTATTTGACGACGCAGAAATGGACGCAAGTCGAAATCGGCTCGGTGCTCTCGATTGGCAGCGTCGTGGCACTGCTCGGCCAAATGCCAGGCGGGGCGATCATCGATGCGGCGAAATCCGAACGGCTGGTGGCGGGTCTTGCCATTGCGACCATCGGATGCAGCGCGCTGGCCTATGCGGCCTGGCCGATCTTTCCGGTGATTGCGGTTGCCGCCACACTGCATGCGGCGGCGAGCTGCGTCCTGGGTCCGGCGATCGCCGCCATCAGCCTCGGTCTGGTTGGACCTCTGGCGATCAGCGAGCGATTGGGACGAAATGCGCGTTTTGCATCGCTTGGAAATGGCGTCGCGGCGGCCTTGATGGGGACCTTCGGCTATCTGTTGTCGAGCCGTTCGGTATTCCTCGTCGCCTTCGTGCTCGCAATCCCCACTTTGCTGGCACTGATGCGTATCCGCGAACACGAAATCGACACGGCTTGCGCCCATGGCTCCGCACCGCCGACGGCGCAGGACGCCAAATCGACCAGTGTCCTGGTGTTGCTGCGTCAGCGCCCGCTGCTGGTGTTTGCCGGGAGTATCCTGCTGCTTCAACTGGCCAACGCTTCGATGCTGCCGCTGATGGCCGGGATCGTCACCACGCGATCCAGCAAATGGGCGACCGTGCTGATCGCCGCCTGCATTATCGTGCCGCAAGCCATCGTCGCGCTGACATCGCCTTCGGTCGGGCGCAAGGCGCAAGAATGGGGGAGGCGACCGCTGCTTCTGTTGGCTTTTGCTGCGCTCGCGGTTCGAGGCCTCTTGTTCGCGACGGTCCACGACCCGTATCTTTTGGTCGCCGTCCAGGTACTCGATGGCATCACCGCGGCCGTGCTGAGCGTCTTGATTCCTCTCATTGTCGCGGACGTCGCCTTCGGCAGCGGCCATTTCAATCTCGCGCAAGGGGTCGTCGGTACTGCCACCGGAATCGGCGCCTCGCTCAGCACCCTCGCAGCGGGCTATGTCAGCGACGTCTTCGGCAGCAGCGTCGCCTTTGCCGGGCTGGCGACCGTTGCGGCCTTGGGGCTGGCGATCATCTGGCTGGCGATGCCGGAAACCCGGCCGCCGTTGCCAGTCACGCGGATAAAAGGAGGTGCCATCTAGGGCGCAATCGCCTTGCGGTAGAGGGCGCCGTAGCAAGCCGCCGAAATATCCCAGCTAAAGGATCGCGCCATCGCATTCCGGCGCATCGAGTCGAGGCGGTCCTTCGCCACGAAAGTCGAGAAGGCGCGCCGGATGCCGCCGAGGAAGGATTCGGTCGAGGGCTGAGAAAACAGGAAGCCGGTTTCGCCGTCGGTAATCGTCTCGGCGAGGCCGCCTGTTTGGTGCCCGATCGGGAGCGAGCCGAATTTCTGCGCGTACATCTGGCTAAGCCCGCACGGCTCGAAGCGTGACGGCATCAGCGTGAAATCGCTGCCGGCGAAAATCCGCCTTGCCTGAGCTTCGTTGAAGCCGATATTGACGCCGATCGCATCCGGCCGGCGCCGATGCGCTTCGACCAATGCCTTCTCGATTTCCGGCTCTCCGCTGCCGGTGACCACGATCTGCCCGCCGGCATCGATGATTTCATCAGCGGCGGCCAGGACGAGATCGATGCCTTTCTGATGAACCAGGCGGGCGACCAGGCCGAAGATCGGACCGCGGGACACAGCTAATCCAAACTGGTGACGGACATAATCGGAATTGGCCTGTTTGCCTACCCAGTCGCCGGGAGCAAATTGCTGAGCCAGTTGAGCGCAGGCGCGCGGATCCCAACTCTCGTCGATGCCGTTCAGGATGCCCGTCAGTTGCGCAGCGTCGGAGCGGCGCCGAAGCAGACCCTCCAACCCGCAGCCGAGTTCGTGGGTGGTGATCTCCTTCGCATAGGTCTCGCTGACGGTGGTCAAATGAGAGGCGTAGTTGAGGCCGCCCTTCAGGAAGGACAATTTGTCGTAGAATTCGAGGCCGTCGATGTGGAAGGAATCCGCCGGCGCGCCGATCCGCCGCAACGTCTCCTTCGCAAAAAGACCCTGGTACGCCAGGTTATGGATGGTGAGGATGGTCGGGATCTTGCTCCCGCTCCAGGCAAGGTAGGCCGGCACCAGAGCAGACTGCCAATCGTTGGCATGAACGAGGTCGGCTGCCCAATTCTTGTCCAGTGTGCCCATTGCCAATTGGGCAGCCACCGAGGCCAATCGGCCAAAACGGATATCGTTGTCCGGCCAGTCCTGGCCTGCTTCGTCGCCGTAAGGGTTGCCCGGCCGATCGTACAATTGTGGACACAACACCACGTAGACGGGCAGGCCGTCCTTGGTCGCTCCTAATCCGAGCGAGCAGGCTGGCATCTCCGCTAATGCCGGAGAATGGCCGATAATTTCGAGATGCGTGAATTGTTCGACGACTTCGCTATAGCCGGGAAGCAGGACCCTGACGTCGGTCCAGCGCCGGAGCGCCCGAGGTAGCGCCGCCGAGACGGAAGCAAGCCCGCCGACCCGAATGAAGTCATCCATCTCCGTGGTAACGAACAGGACTCTCAAGAAATGCCCTCGCACGCTGCCGTGGCTAACTCTGTCTATGCAAGATCAGTTCCAACTGGCAACGGCTGGTTAGATGGGCAGCCGCTGCATGGATAACCAGCCCTTGCATATTTGGCTGGAGGGTCGGTCAATCGCTTTCCCCCGTGGCCTGCTCCTTCTAGTGTTTTAGTCTTGGTGCAGTTGGCGGTCCGGCGGGCCAAAAGGGGAGTTCTTCGATGATGATATCGGAAATCGATGAGCAGAATGCGACAGGGAGTCTTCATGGCCTGCGCGTGCTCGATTTCTCGACCACCATCGCCGGTCCGCACTGTACACGGATGCTGGCCGACCTCGGGGCCGAGGTCATCAAGATCGAGGCGGCCGACGGCGAGACGATGCGCATCCGCCCGCCCGTCCGTAACGGATGCAGCAGCGTTTTCGGTCAGCTCAACGCCGGCAAGAAAAGCATCGTGCTCAATCTGAAATCGCAGGAAGCGATCGATGTGATCCGCCGTCTGGTGAAAGACGCCGACATCCTGGTCGAGAATTTCAGACCTGGCGTGATGCGGAGGTTGAAACTCGACTACGTCTCCCTGCAACCGCTCAATCCCAAACTCGTCTATTGCTCGATCTCCGGCTACGGCCAGACCGGCCCGTCGGCCGAACTTCCAGCCTACGCGCCGGTCATCCACGCCGCTTCCGGTTACGACCGGGCTCATCTGGCCTATCAACCCGGCAGAAGCCGGCCGGATTATTGCGGCATCTATCACGCCGATATCTTGACGGGCGTTTATGCCTTCGGCGCCATTTCGGCGGCGCTCTATCAGCGCCACCTCAGCGGCAAGGGCCAGCACATCGACGTGTCGATGCTGGAATCGATGCTCACCCTGACGCCGAACGAAGTCCAGATCGCGCAATTCGAGGTGGCTCCGCCGAGCCGCCCGATGTTCGGCCCGGTCGAGACCGCTGACGGATATGTGATGGTGGCCATCGCCAGCGAAAAGACTTTTCAAGGCCTGGTTCGCGCTGCCGGCCGCCCCCAATGGGTCGGCGATTCCCGCTTTGCGAAATATGCCGACCGTCGCCGCCACTGGGACGTACTGATGGACGGCGTCGAAGAGTGGTCGCGAACGGTCACGACCGAAAAATGCCTCGCAGAACTTGGTGAACACGGCGTGCCCTGTTCGGCCTACCGAACCGTGGCCGAGGCGATGGCCGATCCGCAGATCGCCCATCGCGGCGCGCTTACCGAGGTGAAAGACGACGCCGGCACCTTCCAGGTCTTGAACCAGCCGTTCCGGATGTCCGGGGCCAGCGTCGCGGCGGGAAAGCGCGCGCCCGGGCTCGGCGAACATACACGTAGCTTTCTTGACGAAAGCGGGCTGTCGGAAGCCCAGATCGCGGTTGTGGCCGGGAAGTTGCCGCTGGCCTGAGGTAGGCCGCTGGCCTTTCGACAGCATCGGCCACTGGCCTTGCGACAGAAGCGGTTTCCGGCCTATCACACCTGCCAATAAAAGAACGGGAGCGAAACAATGAAGAGTTTCAAGGTCGCTGACTTCAACGCGCCTCTTCAAGAGGTGGATGAACCGACGCCCCAGCCCTCCGGCACGCAGGTGCTGATCAAGGTGAAAGCGGCCGGCGTCTGCCACAGCGACCTGCACATCTGGGAAGGCGGCTACGATCTCGGCCATGGCCGCAAGCCATTGTCCCTGAAGGATCGCGGCGTGTCGCTGCCGCGCACGATGGGGCACGAAACCGTCGGCGAAATCATGGCTTTCGGGTCGGATGTTCAGGAAAGCGACAAAGGCGGCCTGAAGCTTGGCGATGTCGTGTTGGCCTATCCCTGGCTCGGTTGCGGCAAATGCAAGACCTGCGTCGGCGGCGACGAGAATATGTGCATCGTCAAGCCTAGCGCGCTCGGCGTTTATTGCGACGGCGGCTATGCCGACCACATGACCGTGCCGCATCCGAAATATCTGATCGACCTGAAGGGGCTCGATCCCGTCACCGCGGCGCCTTACGCCTGCTCCGGCGTCACTACCTATAGCGCGCTGAAGAAAGTGGAGTCGGCCTTCGACACTCCGATCGTGATTTTCGGCGCCGGCGGTCTCGGCCTGATGGCGCTGTCGCTGCTCAAGGCGATGGGCGGCAAGGGCGCGATCGTCGTCGACATCGACGCCAAGAAGCGCGAAGCGGCGGAAGCCGCCGGTGCGCTCGCAACCGTCGACGGCGGCGCGGCTGACGCGCTGGAGCAATTGACCAAAAAGGCTGGCGAGCCGATCCGCGCCGTGATCGATCTGGTCGGCAACGCCAAGACCACACAGCTTGGGTTTGACTGCCTGACCAAGGGCGGCAAACTGATCATCGTCGGCCTGTTCGGCGGCGGCGCAACTTGGGCCTTGCCGCTGATCCCGATCAAGGCGATCACGATTCAAGGCAGCTATGTCGGCAATTTGCGCGAGACGGAGGCGTTGCTCGATCTCGTGCGCGCGAAAAAGATCGCGCCGATCCCGGTGACGCCGATGCCGCTCGCCAAGGCCAATGACGCGCTGGCCAGTCTGAAGGAGGGCCGCCAGATCGGGCGGGCGATATTGACGCCGTAACACAGACGTTTCCGTCATGGCCGGGCTTGACCCGGCCATCCACGTCTTGCTTGTGGTGACGCTTGAAGACGTGGATGCCCGGCACAAGGCCGGGCATGACGAACTGAATAAATTCGACACACCGAAGTTCAAGGATCCCCTATGTCTGCCAATAACGCGCTCCACATCGCCGTTCTCTCCGGCGACGGCATCGGTCCCGAAGTCATGGCGCCGGCGCTCGAAGTCCTGCGCAAGATCGAGAACACCACGGACCTGAAGTTCCGCTTCACGGAAGCGCCGGCCGGCGCCAATCACTACCGCGAAACCGGCAAGTCGATGCCGGACTCGACCATCAAGCTGTGCGAGGAGGCCGATGCGATCCTGCTCGGTGCCTGCGGCCTGCCGTCGGTGCGCTATCCCGACAACACCGAAATCATGCCGCAGGTCGAACTGCGCTTTCATTTCGATCTCTATGCCGGCGTGCGCCCGGCGCGTCTCATACCGGGCGTCCCGAGCCCGATCGTTGGTGCGGACCAGCGCGGCATCGACCTCGTCGTGATCCGCGAATCCACCGAAGGTCTGTTCGCCTCGATGGGGAAGGGCGTCGTCACCCATGAGGACGCGCGCGAGACGCTGGTTATCACGCGAAAGACCTCGGAGCGGCTGTTTGAGTTTTCCTTTAAACTCGCCGAACGCCGCAAGAAGCGGGGCCGGCCCGGCGGATTGACCTGCGTCGATAAGGCCAATGTGTTCAAGGCGTTTGCGTTCTTTCGTGAAATGTTCGATGAGGCCGCAAAACGCCATCCCGACGTGAAGACGGACCGTCTTTATGTCGATGCCTGCTCGGCGATGCTGGTGAAGCGGCCGTGGGACTTTGACGTGATGGTCATGGAGAATATGTTCGGCGACATCCTCTCCGACATGACCGCCGGCCTGATCGGCGGCATGGGCATGGCGCCCTCGGCCGATATCGGTGACCGCTATGCCGTGTTCCAGCCCTGTCACGGCACCGCGCCCGACATCATGGGGCAGGGCAAGGCCAACCCGACCGGGATGATCCTGTCGGCGGCGATGATGCTCGACTGGCTCGCCGACAAGCATGGTTTGGAGTCGGCGGCTGAGGCCGGCGAACGGATCGAGCGTGCGGTCGACAAGGCGTATGCGCAAGGCATCAAGCCGATGGAGTTCGGCGGCAAGAACGGCACCGCCGATATCGGCAACGCGGTGCTGGCGGCGCTGTAGTTTCGTTTCGTCATTCCGGGATGCGCCGTAAGGCGCAGGCCCGGAATCCATTTCTCCCAGGAACTTTGTGCGCCATGGATTCTCCGATGTGCAATCGCACATCGTAGTTCGCGCTGGCGCGCGCCCCGGAATGACGAAGGTGGATAGTTCTGGACACGCTTCATCCTTCCCGCAGCACGAACTGCCCGGGTTCTGCAAATCATGGCCCCTCAGTGAAGAAGAGGGCGCAGGGAAAGCCGGATGCGCCGAGCGCACCCGCAGCCTCGCGTGAAAAAAACACGCGAGTTAGTCGCCACAGGTTCGCCGGAATACCCGGCTTTCCCCGCGCGAATGGTTTTACGGCTTACTCCAGGCTCTCCCCGGCGGGCTTTTTGTCACCGTCATCCCTGGGAAGC
>Ga0210386_10001470_pt1 | contig 21064 bp, 17 predicted proteins | sample IncBWH32OmetaG_FD_160091 | JGI IMG/M metagenome (GOLD analysis project Ga0210386, IMG submission 160091) | Forest soil microbial communities from Barre Woods Harvard Forest LTER site, Petersham, Massachusetts, United States - Inc-BW-H-32-O ...
ACCCTAAATCCGGCAGTTGGGTAATTGCCTGGCCTCCCCGAATCGGCGGAATCTGTTGGCATGGACACACAGGAACCGGTTGTCATCGCTCACCCTGCGGGTGAACAACCGATGGTTGAGGCTCGTTCGGCGATAGCGGACACCTTTGCTGGCCGGGTGCATGTCGAGTGGGACGCGGCGGCGCCAGTCACGCCGTTCGGGCAACTGCCGTTCTTCATCGACTACCTCAAACAGGCTGGCCTGTTTGACGCCTGGGTAGCGGACTGTCCGCTTGCGTTCAGCAGTCCGAATGCGCCGAAGAAGCGCGACCTACTTGGCAGCGTGCTGCTGTCGGTGCTGGCTGGGCATCGGCGCTACGCGCATATCACCGCGCTGCGCTGCGATCCGGTGAACCCGCCGCTGCTCGGCATGCGCAAGGTTGTCAGCGAGGCTTCGGTCCGCCGCGGTCTGGCAACGATTGGCGAAACCCAAGGCCTGCCCTGGCTGCAGAACCACCTGGACTACTGCAGCGCGCCGCTGCTGAGCGAACCCTGGGTGCTCGACATGGACAGCACGGTGAAGACCTTATACGGGCATCAGGAAGGTGCCGAGGTGGGCTACAATCCACACAAGCCCGGCCGACCCTCGCACGCCTATCACACCTACATGTTGTCGAGCCTCAGACTGGTGCTGCGGGTCGATGTTCTGCCTGGTGATGAGTATAGTGTTGCCAACGCCACCGATGGACTGTGGACGTTACTGGACCATCTCGGCCCGACGCGCCGTCCGGCCCTGCTGCGGGGTGACAAGTCGTGGGGCATCGAGCGGGTCATGGCGCGGGCGGAGCAGAACGATCTGGCCTATCTGTTCCGCCTGCGCATGACGGCTAATGTGAAACGCTCTCTCGAGCGAGCGATGCAGCAATCGGACTGGGCGGATGCTGGCCAAGGCTGGCAGGGCAAGGAAACAACGCTACGGCTGGTCGGATGGAGCCGCCAACGCCGCATCGTTCTGCTGCGCCGCAAACTGGGTCGCGACCTGGCGATCACCAGCCACGGAAACCCCGCGCAACCGCGGCTTGGCTTCGCCGAGGTCGGGCCGGACCAGGCGGTCTGGGAATACGCCGCCCTGGTCACCTCGCTGGACAGCGAGATCCTGACGCTGGGCCAGTTGTATCGCGATCGCGCCGACTGTGAGAACGTGTTCGATGAACTGAAGAACCAGTGGGGCTGGGGTGGTTTCACGACGCAGGACCTGACGCGCTGCCGGTTGCTCGCTGGCATCGTGGCGCTGGCGTACAACTGGTGGAGCCTGTTCACCCGCCTGGCCGACCCCGAGCATCATCGCGAGGCGATCACCAGCCGGCCGCTGCTGCTCTCGGCGATCGCCCGGCGAACCCAGCATGCTGGTCAGGTGACGCTGACCATCAGCAGCACACACGGCATGCGTGACAAGGCGCGCCGAGCCTATCTCCGGATCGCCGGCTTCCTGAGGGAACTGAGGGAAAATGCGGAGCAGTTGGACCCGCTGGAAAAGTGGTACCGCATCCTCAGTGAGGCGCTGCGATACTTCCTGCACGGACGCCAACTTCAGCCGCCACCGCGTCTCAACACCGCTTGAATGGCCTACCTCAGGGTGCAATTCGCCAGGGATCGCTCGTCACCCAATCACCCAACTGCCGGATTTAGGATCAGGCCAAGATCCAGTTCCTCGCCAATATGAGCCACGAGATCGGCACGCCACTCAACGCCGTGCTCGGGTCGGTCGAAGTGCTGCGCCAGACCCAGCGTTCCGCCACCCAACTCGGCTATCTCGATCCGGCCATGCATTCGGGCCAGTCGTTGCTGCGGCTGGTCGATGACATTCTCGATGTCTCCAAGATCGAGGCCGGCAAACTGGAGCTCGAACATGCGCCATTCCATCTGCCGTCGCTGGGGCAGGACGCGCGCATGCTGTTCACCGAGCAGGCGCGCGCCAAGGGGCCGACACTCACCTCGACCGTGCCTGATCAGCTCAATGTCACGCTGATCGGCGACGTCCATCGCCTGCTGCAGGTTCTGTCGAACCTGCTGAGCAACGCCGTGAGGTTCACCTCGGCCGGACGTGTGGTGATCAAGATTGGCTGCGAGGACGACCTGGGCACGGAGATGCGCCTCCGTTTCGAGGTCACCGATACCGGCATCGTCATCGATCCGGATAAGCAACGGACAATCTTCGACGCCTTCACCCAGGCCGATAACTCCACCACGCGACGCTACGGCGGCACCGGGCTTGGCCTGTCGATTGCCCGCATCTCGTGCGCTGCGATGGGCGGTGAGATCGGTGTGCAGAGCGAGCCAGGCAAAGGTTCAACCTTCCATTTCACCGTCGTGCTGGACAAGCAGGTCGACGTGCCGCGGCCGACCGTCGCCACGACGACAGCCCCCGCGCGCGGCGCCGAGGCGCCCCCACAGTCGCCGCTCGCGGCATCAGTGTTCGTTTCGCCCGACGTTGCCGTGTTCCGCGACGTACTCGAACTGGCCAGGCGGGACTTCATCCGTGTGCTGCTGGTGGATGACAACGTTCCCAACCTGGCGGTGGCGCGGGCCATTCCGGAAGCGCTCGGCTGCACGGTGACGCAGGCGCAGAACGGGCTCGAGGCGGTGGTGGCCGATCGCAGCGCCGATTTTGCCCTTGTGCTGATGGATTGCCACACGCCGGAGATGGACGGCATCGAGGCCACCAAGGCGATCCGCCAGATCGAAACGTTCCGAGGTCGGCGCACGCCGATCATCGCGCTGACCGCCGACGCGATGGACGAGAACCGGCGCCGCAGCATCGAGGCTGGCATGGACGATCGGGTGATCAAGCCGTTGACGATTTCGGTACTGACCTCGCGCATCCGGAGCTGGCTCGCCGCCGCCGCGTAGCCGGGCGCTCCCGAGACCTCTCCTGCGACGCGGGGGAGGTCGGCAGGCGTAGCGTCGCCGGGTGAGGGTGGCGCACGCGGCGAGACCCTCCCCCGACTTCACGGCGTTCGCCGGCCGCTCTCTCCCGCCAGCGGGAGATGCGCACGCCTCACGCTGGCAGCTTCTCCGGCTTCCCCTTGAACGACTGTGTCGGAACATTCCGGAACAGCGACATATGCGTGTGCTGCGCCAGCCACGGCCCATCGACGCTGTCACGCACGAACACCACCGTCGCTCGCCCGGGCCGATCATACGGCGTGCCGTCCTTCTGGTACCCGGTCGAATCGAAAATCCCCATCCCCACCGCCTGCTTGCGGTCAGGCGAGACGATCGCGCGGATATCCGGCCGCCAGGTGAAGCCGTCGATGTTCTCCCACACGCTGCGCCATTGCGCCGTCTCCGCCTCCGCCTGGCCGGTCATGAAATCGGTGAAGGTGCCGAAGGCGATCATGTCGGGCGCGAAGATCGGCCGCGCGCCGATGTAATCGACCTCACGCACGTGCGCGGCCAGCGTGAGGAACCACTGCTTCACGCCGGCAATGTCGTTCGGATTGGAGTCAGTCATACAGTCTCCTCAGGCAACGCCGTAGGTCTTGAACCAGGTCAGCATCCGGTTCCACGCGGCCCTGGCGTCGGTCGCGCGATAGCTCGGACGATAATCCGCGTTGAAGCCGTGCGGCGCGTCCGGATAGACCACGATCTCGACGGTCTTGCCCGCCGCCCTGGCCTTCGCCGCCGCGGCCTGCACGTCATCGACCTTGATGCTGGCGTCCTGCCCGCCGTACTGCCCCAGCAGCGGGCACTTCAACTGGTCGGCAATCTCCAACGGGCTGTGTGGCTGGATGTCGGTGTCGGGTGTGTTGACCGGCCCATACCACGCCGCCGCCGCCTTCAGCGTCGGATTGTGCGTGGCGTACAGCCAAGTCTGCCGCCCGCCGCGACAGAACCCGGTGACTGCCAACTTCGATGCGTTGCCGCTATGCTTTATCGCCCACGCCGCCGTGGCATCCATGTCGCTCATCATCTGGTCGTCCGGCGCCTTGCTGATGACATCTTTGAAGATCGTCGGGGTGTCGGTCATCTTCGACAGGTCGCCGATGCGCGCGTAGTACTCGGTGGCCACCGCCAGGTAGCCGTCCTTCGCCAGCCGACGGCAAATATCCTTGATGTGCTCGTGCACACCAAAGATCTCCTCGATCACCAGCACCGTCGGGAAACCGCTGCCCTTGGCCGGCTTGGCGTAATAGGCGGGCAGATCGCCCTTATCGGTCGGGATCTGCGTTTCGCCCGCATCCAGTCCCGCGGTATCGGTGTGGATCATCTGCGCGTCGACCTTCGTGGTCGCCAGGGTGAAACCACTGATCAGCCCGGTCATCATCAGGCCGCGCCGTGCCAACGGATACTCGCGCAGGCCAGAGAGCTCGCTCAGGTCGTCCATCATCGCCTCCATGTGGTGTCTTGGTAACTGACGCCGCGGCGTTGTCGCGAATTCCATTCCCCCGAACACTGACGCCGGGCGCGGGACGGGCGCAGCATTGGCGAGAATGAGCGGCTCTGCAATGCCCACCTGGCATGCTGGCACCAATGCGGTGCGCCTGTCGGCTAAGCCGGGACGCGCATCGCCGCTGCCGCGTTCCCCGACAGCTCGTAAAGCTTGACGCCAGGACAAGTGCCCAGTGCGATGTCGCACACGTGTGGATGATGTGTCAGGTAAATCGCCTGCCCGGCCTCGCCGATCTGTGCCAGTAACCGTACCGCCTGCTGCGTCCGCTCATTGTCAAACGTCTCCATGATGTCGTCTGCGATGAAGGGGACAGTCGGCCGTAGCCTGGCAAACTCGCGATAGCCGGCTGCACGCAGCGCGAGGTAAAGCTGGAACCGGGTTCCCTTCGATAACTCGGATGCGATCTTCGAGCTGCCATCGGCCGCGACGGCTATCAGATCCTCCTTGTCCTTGTTCGGCTGCGACGCCAATCCGCTGTAGGCGTCGCCACTGATGATGCGGAAGGCCTGCGACGCTTCCTGCATCATCGCACTGCGATGCTGCTGCCGATACAAGCGCAGCGCATGCTCCGCCGCGGCGATGCCGGCGCGCAGGCGCAGATACCGTGCCGCACGTTCCTCGATCTCCAGCAGCACGGTGCGCCGCTGCTCCTCGATCTTTGCGACAGCTGCGTCGCCGCCGACCGCCTCGACCTGATCCGTCGCCTTGCTGTAGAGCGAGAACAGGTCGCGCATGCGCTGGTCCCGGTCTGTGAACCTGGCCTGCAACCCGGCCAATTCCGTCTCGAGCAGGGTACGGTCGGCGGTTTGCAACTGAAGCTCGGCCGCCTCAAGCGATGGGGCACGCAGTGCGTCAAGGATATCCCGTGCGGCCTCCCCGGCCTGCCGTTCGAGCTCCGCCTTGAGTTCAAGGTCACGCAGCTTGCTGGCAACGTCGTTCAATGAATCCACACCGAAATGGTTCTGCATGTCGCGGCCGCGGCGGGCGTTGATCTCCCGCACCTCGGCGAGTTGCCGCTGGTGTTGCTGCGCCGCTGCCAGGTCCTGTGTCTTGCGGTCGCGTTCATCCAATGCACGACGTGCCGCCTGCACGCGGCGAGCGATGCGTTGCTCCAGCTCGAGCGGCGCCTCGGTGCCGATGGGGCATGCCAGAACCTGGGCAATCGCCGCCACCTCGGCGGCGAACGTCGCCTGATCGGCCCGCATCTTCTCGATCCGTTCAAGCAATGAGGCCCGGCGCGTAAGCGTTGGACCGAGATCGGCGACCGCGGCAAGGCTGTCCCGAACCGTGGCCAGTGCAAGCGCCGCCCCTGTCTCGCCCAGCCAGCTTGCCGCGCAAGCCGTGTCCCATGCCGTGTGCCAGGCGCGGTCGCGCTCGGCCGACGTCGCGTCCCCCCGCTCGCGCACCTTCACCTCGCGTTGTCGGTCCTGCACATCCTGGCGCAGTGCCCTCAGCGCGGCTTCACGGTCCAACGCGGCCTGTGCCGCCCCGCGCAATACCTCAACCGGTGCCGTGGGGTCGTGCGCGATGCCGGCGCTTTCCATCGCTGCCAGCAGGCGATCGCGCAGCGCTGCGGCGTCAGCCTCGGCCTCGCGCAGATCGCGCTCAGCCTGCCTGAGCTGGCGGCGCACTTCCAGCGCCTTGCCACGCCGGCCCAGCCACGCCTCCAGTTGGTCGAGCATCGCGCCCGGCAGAAATGGTTCGGCCGCGGCGGCGATCGTCGCCTCGATTCGCTGCAACCGAAGCGCCGCCTTGGCAAATTCCTCCTGCGCGTGGGTGGCGTCTGCTTCGGCCCGGGCGAGCCCCTGGCTGGTCTCGTGCAGGCGCGCGACGTCGGCCTCGTGCCGCAGCCGGGCGTTAACGACGAGGTCATCGCGTCGCAGTACCGCCTCGAACGCGTCGGCCGACGCGGGATCGAGTGTGCGGCGATGCGTCGCCCACGCGCCCTCCCGCTGCGCCCGGACCTCAGCCGCGTCGTGATCGCTCATCACCCCGGCGCCCTGCACGATCGCATCGCGTTCGGCCGCCAGCCGCGCCTGCTCGGCCTTGGCGCGCGCGCATTCCTGCTCTCGGCGTTCGTGCTGGGTCTGCGCGGCAGTCAGCTCGGCCTTCCAGCGTTGGAGGTCGGTCGCGTCGGGCACGATCAGCGTGGCGAGTGCATCGACGTCGCCCTGCCTGGGACGCAGCGCCAGTAGCCATTCGGCCAACGCGTCTTGATGCTTCGCTCGAGACCGCTCGGCAAGGCGCCAGCGCGCAGCGTGGTCGCTGTCCTGCAACGCGGTGGCCGCGGCGGCGAGCGTCGCCAACCGTGCCGCATCCGACTCGCCGGTGGTGGCGCCAGCCGCCTGCAACCTTGCTTCCGCCTCGCGCAGCCGGTGCCGCGCCTCGGACAGCTCATGCGCCGCGGTTTCGACGGAGGTTTCAACGCCGGACCGCCGGGCGATCAGGTCCTGCAATCCCGCGATCGTCGCCGCGTCCAGGACGAGCCGATGCGGGTTGCTCTCGGCGGCGCGGCCGATTCGGCCCAGGATGGCCGTGATCTGCTGCTCTGCGTCGCGCGCTTCCAGTTCCCGGGCCGGAATGTCTTTTGCCGCGGTGACATGGCGCGCGTGCAGGTCGTCCACGCGATCAATGCGGTCCGCTACCGCCAAAGCCGCCGCGTCGACGACGATGGCGTCCAGCGCAGCAGTCATCTTGTCGATCTCGCGTGTGAGCGTGTCCGCGCGCGTCGCCAGCGTGATCGCCTCGTCGCGCAGACCTGGCAGCACGGCCACCCATTCCTGGGGCGCGGCGGGCAAATCCGCCAGCGGCAGCAGCTGCGCGCGCGCGGTGTGCAAGGCACCGAGACGAGGCAGAGCGCTGATCTGCCGCCGGATCTCCTCCATACGCGTGTGGATCGTCGTGCGCGCGGCCAGCGCGTCTTCGTACTGGCGGCGTGCCTGGTCGCGCGCCTCGATCAACGCCGCATATCTGGCTGCCACCGTGTCAATCTGTTCACGCTGCTCGCGCAACGCTGCAAGGCGCGCCTTGTAGGTCCCCAGCTCGGTGGTGTGCGCGTACAAGCGGTAGAAACCGTCGGCCTCGGCGCGCAGTTCGGTCAGCGCGCGGCTCAAATCGGCGAGGCCGGCGCTCGCGGAGAACAAGAGCTGCCCCAGATCGCCTTTGCTGGCGAGGATGCTCTCGCCGCCGGCCTCCAGCGTGTCGTCATCCAGCGAAAACATCGCCCGGTAGGACGCACGATCGATGCCCCCAAGATGGCCTGCCAGTACAGCCTCGCCGACCGGCCGTTCGTTGGCGTCGAGCAGACTGCCTTGGGCCCGCTTGACCCGGATCAGCTCGCGCGCGGTGCCGCCGAGTTCCAGCACCCCACCGACTCGCATCGCTGTGTATGGGTGCAAGAAGTTGTACCGACTGCGCGTTTCGATGCCGAACAACAGGTCGAGGAAGGCCGCCAGCAAGGTGGATTTGCCGGCTTCATTCGGTCCGTAGATGAGGTGCAGGTCCGGCTGCCCCGGCGTCGGTGTGCCGAAGTCGATGCTGCAATCGGTGAACTTGCCGTAGCGCGTCAGGTCGAGGCGGTTCAGGCGCATCAGGCCGCCTCGAGGTCGGTTCGGTTCTGGGCGTGCAGCCGCGCCAAGACGTCGTCGGTCCCCTCCGTTACGAGGGAGTCGAGGACAGCGCGGAAGTCTCTCTCGTCCGCTCCTAGCATTGTGCGGCATTCCGCCGGGAGTTGGCCGCGCAGTTCTTCCGCGATGGCCTGGATTTCTATTTTGTAGGCGTCGGAGAGCACGACCTCCGCATTGATCAGGCGGCGGAGCTCGCTGACCGGGTCGAGTTGTGTGCCCGAAACGGCCTGCGGCGGCCGACAGTCGATTTCGATCTTCTCGATCCAGGTCTTGCCGATATCGATCACCTGATTGGCGGCGTCTTCCTGCAACAGCACGCGATCGGCGCGAAGGCGCCAGGCCAGCGCCGTCGCGCCGGACAGACGCAGTCGCGCAACGAAGTGCTCGGAGGCAACGTTCGCGCGTATCCGGCGCAAGGTCCTGGTGATTGCGCCGAGCACGTCCCGCCAGTCGTCGATCCCACTCAGGTCAACCAGCACGGGTTCGAACTGAGCGATACTCGTCAGGCGCTCCTCGATCTGCACCGAACGGTCGTCGGCGATGGTGACCAGCGTGGCGGATTTGGCGCCAGCCTCGTTGATGTCGCGGCCTTGCGGTATGCCGGGCATCACGACCGTGCATTGTCCCTGCCACACTGCGCGCTGGTGGATATGGCCGAGCGCCCAGTAATCGAAGCCCGCAGCGTCGAGATCGGCCAGTACGCAGGGGGCGTAAGGATCGTGCCCTGGCGCGCCGGCGAGGCTGGTGTGCATCAGGGCGATGTTCGCGGCCCCTTCCACCGGTTGCTTGAAGCGGGCAAGCAGGCTTTCGGGCGCCTGCGGGCGGGAGAAACTCAAGCCGTGGATCACGACGGCGAGCCCTTTGGCCGATTCGATCGGAATGGCCTCTGCCCGGCCGCCGAACACTCGTACCTGGTCCTGGGGAAAGGTTAGCTCCTTGGTGATGCGCGACAGCGCGTCGTGATTGCCGCGAATCATGAAGACCTTGATGCCGGCTTCATGCAGCCGGCGAAGTTGCGCGGCGAGGAAGCCGGCGGTCTTCATCGAGGTCTGCTCACCGTCGTACAGATCGCCGGCAAGCAGCAGCGCGTCGACCTGCTCGGCTAGGCACAGGTCGATGATCGCGACGAAGGCGCGGCGGGTGGCGTTGCCGATCAGGTCCGCTAACGCGGGGTCCCGCAGGGCGAGCGAGCGCAGCGGTGAATCGAGGTGAATGTCGGCTGCATGGACGAAACGGTAGGGCATGGGGAGACTATAGCCGAGTTCGCCCAGGCATGGCGCGGCAGTGCCCTGATACCACTGCGAGGCAAGGCGCCGGGCCGGTCACTGCCGGAGCAAACGCCATCGCGCCGTCGTCCGCAACAGCCGCTGTCCTCGAGCCGGCGGCTGTTGCAGATGCGCGATCCGCCGCCAAGTCATCGCCGTCTTTAAATTCTCATCCAGCTTCGCCAGGAAGTCCTGCGTGTTCATCCACGACTGGTCCGGGCCGATCCGCACCGATTGATCGCGCGTCATGGGTCCCGACTCCGCCGTCGCTACGCACAGCTTCTCCCGTGTCTCGGCGAGCGCTGACACTTTCGGCGTGCCATTGAACTTGCCGCGATAGATCTGTCCGCGCGTCCAGGCGAAGATCGACCCGATCGGATTGGTCGACGTCTGCTCGCCCGGCTGATGCTGGCGGTCGTGCCGCGTCACTGTGCCGTGCTCCGCCTCGGCCTCGACCGGGAGAGGATGCGGACGGGGCCACCCCCGCTTGCCCCTCCCGCACGCCGGTGCGACAAGACGCGTCGAACCCGTGGATCGTTCAACTCAGCCTAAATCAGCCCGTCGCACAGAGGTGCAAGCATGTCAGATCGCGAAATCATTTGGACAAAGGTCGATGAAGCTCCGGCGCTCGCGACGTTCTCCCTGCTGCCGATTGTCGAAGCCGTCGTCGGCACGGCCGGCGTGACGATGAAACTGAAGGACATTTCGCTGACCGGCCGCATCCTCGCCAATTTCCCCGAGAAACTCACGCAACTGCAACGGATTAACGACGAACTCGCCGAACTTGGCCAACTCGCGATGCGGCCCGAGGCCAACATCATCAAGCTGCCCAACATCTCCGCCTCGAGCCCGCAGCTCAAGGCCGCAATCAAGGAACTGCAAGGCAAGGGTTACGACGTGCCGGACTATCCGGACAACGCCACGACGGACGCCGAGAAGGACATCCGGTCCCGCTACGGCAAGGTGCTCGGCAGCGCCGTCAACCCGGTGTTGCGTGAGGGCAATTCCGACCGCCGCGCCGCCGGCGCCGTGAAGCAATACGCCCGCAACAATCCGCACAAGATGGGCGCCTGGAGCGCGGACTCTAAATCGCATGTGGCGCAGATGTCAGGCGGCGATTTTTACGGTTCGGAAATCGCGACCACCGTCGCGGTGGCGACCAATGCCCGCATCGAGCTGGTTGGCGCCGACGGCGCGGTCACGGTGCTGAAGGCGAAAACGCCGATTCAGGCCGGGGAGATCATCGACGCGTCGGCGATGAGCCGCAAGGCATTGCGCGCATTCTATGCCGAGCAGATCGAGGACGCCAAGAACAAGGGCGTGCTGTTCTCGCTGCACCTGAAGGCGACCATGATGAAGATCTCCGATCCCATCGTGTTCGGCCATGCCGTTTCCGTCTTCTTCGCGGATGTGTTCAAGAAGCACGCCGCCACGTTCGCGCGTATCGGCGTCGATCCCGACAACGGCGTGGGCGATCTCTTGACGAGGATCGAAACGCTGCCGGACGCTGAAAAGGCCGCGATCAAGGCCGACATTGCGGCCACCTACGCGGCACGACCTGGCCTCGCCATGGTCAATTCCGACCGCGGGATCACCAACCTGCACGTGTCAAGCGATGTGATCGTCGACGCTTCCATGCCGGCGATGATCCGCGAATCCGGCCGCATGTGGGGCGCCGACGGCAAGCTGCACGACGTCAAGGCCGTGATCCCGGATCGCAGCTACGCGCGCTTGTATCAGACGGTCATCGAGGACTGTAAGGCGCACGGCGCGTTCGACCCCAGGACGATGGGTACGGTTCCGAACGTGGGGCTGATGGCGCAGCAGGCCGAGGAGTACGGCTCGCACGACAAGACGTTCGAAATGGTCGCCGACGGCACGGTCCGCGTCGTTGCCGACGACGGCACGGTGCTGCTGGAGCGTCCAGTCGAGACGGGCGACATCTTTCGGATGTGCCAAGTCAAGGACGCGCCGATTCGGAACTGGGTCGAGCTCGGGGTGCGCCGCGCGCGCCTCACCAACACCCCGGCGGTGTTCTGGCTGGACGCTAAGCGCGCGCATGACGCGCAGGTGATCGCCAAGGTCGAGACATATCTGAAGGATCAGAATACCGCGGGGCTGGATATCCGCATCCTGGCGCCGGTCGAGGCGATGAAGTTCTCGCTCGATCGCATCCGCAAGGGGCAGGACACGATCTCCGTCACCGGCAACGTGCTGCGCGATTATCTGACCGATTTGTTCCCGATCATGGAGCTCGGCACCTCGGCCAAGATGCTCTCGATCGTTCCGCTGATGGCGGGCGGCGGCTTGTTCGAGACCGGTGCTGGCGGCTCGGCGCCCAAGCACGTCGAGCAGTTCCAGCAGGAAGGCTATCTGCGCTGGGATTCGCTCGGCGAATTCCTTGCCCTGTGTGCATCGCTCGAACATCTGGGGCAGACCCACAAGAACGCCGACGTGCAGGTTCTCGCCGAGACGCTTGATGCGGCCAACGGCAAGATCCTCGAGTTCAATCGCTCTCCGGCGCGCAGGGTCGGCGAACTCGACAATCGTGGCAGCCATTTCTACCTGGCACTCTACTGGACGCAGGCGCTGGCCGCGCAAGGCAAGAGCGCAGCCTTGCGAACTCGCTTCAAGAAGCTGGCCGCGACGCTCGCGTCCGACGAGGTCAAGATCAATGCCGAACTGATCGCCGCACAGGGCAAGCCGGTGGACATCGGCGGCTACTACCTGCCCGATCCGGCCAAGGCATCGGCCGCGATGCGGCCGAGTGCGACGCTGAACGCCGCCCTCGCCGCGCTTTGACGCGGCGTTGACGGCAGCTTTCTGGTTTCATACCGGCGTTGCTGCTCGCCGTCGACGGGCTGACGCAACGCGGTTCCGAACTCGCCAGGGCCGATTGCAAAGCCAAGCCTAGGACCAAGCGGAATTGGGGGCCGCCAACGCGCAATTGTACGTCGCCAAGGCCGAGGTCGCAGTGAAGGCCGCTCATCGAAGCCGCGCTCGGCGGCATGGCCGACGGCATCTACATGGTCACAGCGGCCAGCCGCTTGTCCTTGATGAACCCCAGATGATGCGGGTCATTTCGTCCCCGTCGAGCACGACGACCGGGGTCTTTACCTTGATCTTGGCCATACCACCGTCGTGCAAATGTCGTGTCCGGCGAAGGGCGGGTGGTTGCGAAGGCGTGGACATTCGCATCCGCCGCGATGGCGGCGAGCCGCGCCTCTGTTACGCCCCGGCGATACGCCCCGGAGCGACACCCCAGATGTGCGCCCCAAACCTGCGCTGGTGGGTAACGCCTCTGGCACGCATTGCCTATCATGCTGCATTTGGTCTAGCAGCACAGGATGGCGGAGCCGGTGGCGCGATCAGGGGTAGCGCGGGACGCTATGAACGAATGATGCGTACGGGAGATCGTCGACCGGCCGGGCCACTGGCGCGCTGATGCGCTCACGTTGGGGTGCCGCGCTAAGCCAGATTGGCATCGTCATCGCCGCAGCGGCGCTGATCGCGCTCGCTTGGCTCGGGGCTATCAGCGCCATCCGGGCCGAGCGCGACCAGGCCGAGGCGCGGGTTGAAACCGCGGTTGGCATCGAGGCTCTGGCCTTCCAGGAGCAGGTGCATCGCGAGCTGCTGGCACTCGACCAGACATTGCATTTCCTCCGACACGAATGGGAGGAGAAACCGGCCGGCTTCGACCTCGCCGCCTGGCGATCGCAGAGCCTGCTCCTGGATCAGGTGGCCAGCAGCATCTTCCTGACCGATGAGAACGGGATCATCCACCAGTGCGGCACGCCGTCGGCGATCGGGCTTGATCTCAGTGGCAACGCCTTCTTCCGCACCCTGACCGCGCAGACCGGGACCGCCGACGCCCTGTACGTCGGGCCCGTGGTGCAGGGGCGCATCAGCCCCGAATGGCACATGAACCTGGCGCTGCGGCTGCGCCACAAGGATGGCGCCTTCGCCGGGGTGATTGGCGTAACTTACGAGACCGAGGCGCTGTCGCGGTTCTTCCGCGAGGCCCATCTCGGGCCGAAGGACATGATCGCGGTCGTCGGCACCAGCGAGGGCCGCCTGCGCGCCGAGGTCGGGCCCATCCCGGTGGCACCCGACGCCAACCTGCGCGGTAGCGCGATGCTGCAGGCGATCCAGGATATACCCGAGGGTGAATGGATCGGCCCCTCGGCACCAGACGGCATCGAGCGCATCCACGCCTTCCGCCGCGTGCGCGGCCAGGACATGGAGGTGGTGGTCGGCTTCGAACGCGACGCCGCCCTCGGGTCCTCCGCCACCTGGGCCGGGGGTGCGCGCCTGTTCGCCGGCGGTATCACGGCCCTCGTGGTGCTGATGGCGGCGCTGCTGCTGCGGGAGGTGCGCGCGGCGCATCGGCGCGGCGAAACGCGCGAGAAGGAGCATATGCGACTGGCCGCAAGCCACGCGGAACTCGACGCCGCACGCGCACGCGCCGATGCCAAGGCCGCGCAGTTGGAAGCCACGCTGGCTGGTATGACCGATGGCGTCGCCATGGTTGATACTGATCATTGCCTGATGGAATGGAACGATCAGTTCTCAGACATCTCCGGCCTGCCGCCGTCCTCGCTGCGGGTCGGTCTGACGATGGAAGAGATGATCCGGATCCAGGCCGAAGCCGGGGAGTTCGGACAGGTCGACGTCGAGCAGGAAGTGGCGCGCCGCATGATCCTGCTGCGCACCGGCCGGCTCACCCAGACCACCGAACGCGCCCGGCCGGATGGCCGCATCATCGAGCTGCGCCGCAACTACCTGCCCGATGGCGGCATGGTGACGCTCTATACCGACATCACCGCCCGCAAGCAGGTTGAGAACGCGCTGCGCATGGCGCGCGCCGCGGCCGAGGAGGCCGCTGCCGCCAAGTCGCGCTTCGTCGCCATCGTCAGTCACGAAATCCGCACGCCACTGAACGCGCTGCTCGGAAGTTTGCAACTGCTCGCCGAGGGCGAACTCATACCGCCCCAGCGCACGCTGCTGGAGATCTCGCGTCAATCCGGGGACGCACTGATTAGCTTGATCAATGACATCCTCGACATGTCGCGGTTGGAAGCCGGTCAGCTCGCGCTGCGCCGCAGCGTGTTCGCAGTGCGCCCGCTGCTCAATGGCGCGCTGGAAATGCTGCGCCCGCTCGCCGGTCGCCGCGGCATCACGCTGCGCCTTGTTCTCGACGACGAAATGCCACATCTGCTTTACACCGATCCCGTGCGATTGCGGCAGGTGCTGCTGAACCTGTTGAGCAACGCCGCCAAATACGCCGCCCCGGGCGAGGTGCTGCTGATCGGCGAACGGCACGACGCGGAGAACAGCCCCGGCATGCGCCTGGCGGTGCGCGACCAGGGCCCGGTGATTCCAGAAGACGAACGCACGCGCCTGTTCCAGCCCTTTTCCCAGCTCGATCAGCCCGGCGCCGAGGTACAGCCCGGCAGCGGCCTGGGCCTCTCGATCTGCCGTCTGCTGGCCAATCTGATGGGCGGCGAGGTCGGTTACGAAACGGTTGTGTTGACACCCATGGGTCAACCGACCCGTAGCGGCAACGAATTCTGGCTGGCCATGCCCATCGCCGCCTTGCCGCCAGACGCCGCCGTGCCGTCCGACCGCGCGCAGGCCGCGCTGCCCCTTCTGCCACGCACGAGGATCCTGCTCGCGGAGGACGTGATCGCCAGCCGCATCGTCGTCGCGCGCTTGCTGCGCCGCGCCGGTCACATGGTGGATACGGTCGGCACCGGCGAAGATGCGGTCAAGGTCGTCGCGCACAAACCCTATGACGCCGTGCTGATGGATGTGCACATGACCGGCATCAACGGCATCGACGCCGCGCGACAGATGCGCACCCTGCAAGGTGCCGCCGGAGCGGTGCCGATCATCGCGCTTACTGGCACGCTGACTGGCGAGGACGCCATCCAATGCCGCGCCGCCGGCATGAATGCGGTGCTGTCGAAGCCGGCCTCACTGGCCGAAATGATCCACATCCTGGCGCAACACGCCTGGCCAGGCGCCGTGCGCGGCGTGCAGCGCGCGGAGGACGCCGCGGTGATCACCAGCGTCAGTGTCGCCGAGGCGCCGGTCCTGGCTGCGGCGCGGCTGGAGGAGCTGCGCCAGCACCTGTCGCCCACCACGCTCGGCAAATTGGTGGAAGACTGCCTGCTCGATCTGCGCACAAGGCTGCCCCAGCTCCATACGGCGTTCGGCGACGGGGACATCGAGGAAATCATATCGGTGTCACACACCATGGCCGGCGTCGCCGGCAGCTATGGCATGGCCGCTCTGGACGCCAAGATGCGCGCGGTCATGACCGCGGCGCGCGAGCAAGGCTCCGCCGCGGCCGCGGCAGCGGCAGACGACGTGGAAGCCGACCTCGCGCGCGCCGCCGCGGCGCTGCGGGACTTCCTCAGCATCGAAACAGTCTGATCCCTGTCCAAGGGCGGAATGCGCGGTGCATTTTGCCCTACGCGACGACTACCGCGGTGCCGCCGGCCCCAACGCCGCCACCACACCGAAATCCCCCGGCAACGCCCCCTTGGGAAACAGCCGCGTGACATGCCCCATCTTGCGCCCCGGCCGCGCCTCCGCCTTGCCATACAGATGCGGGATCAACCCCGGCGTCGCCAGGATCGCCGGCCACAACGCCGTCTCCACCGGCCCCACCAGGTTCTTCATCACGGCATCGGAATGGCGTACCGCAAGCGGCAACGGCAATCCCGCGATCGCACGAATATGGAGTTCGAACTGGCTGGCCGGACACGCATCAATCGTCCAATGCCCGGAATTGTGCGGCCGTGGCGCGATCTCATTGACCAGCACCTGCCCCCGCGCATCCACAAACATCTCCACCGCCAGCAGCCCTACGAGGTCCAGCGCCGCCGCGATCGTTCGTGCAATCTCCTGCGACCGCGCCGCGATCTCTGCCGAAATCCGCGCCGGCGCCAACGTCACATCCAGAATGTGATCGCGATGCCGATTCTCCACCGTATCAAACGCGCTCATGCTGCCATCGGTGCCGCGCGCGATCACCACGCTGATCTCCCGCGCGAAATCAACGAACCCCTCCAGGATCAGCGGCTTTGGCGCCAACGCCTCAAACGCCTCCGGCAGTTCATCCACCTGCCGCAGCATCCGTTGCCCCTTGCCGTCATACCCCAGCCGGCTCGTCTTCAGCACCGCGGGCAACCCCAACACCGCAACCGCCGCCCGCAGCTCCTCAACACTCCCCACCGCCCGCCACGGCGCGGTCGCCACCCCAACCCCATTGATGAACGACTTCTCCGCCACCCGATCCTGACTAATCCGCAAAATCGACGGCGCCGGCCGCACCGGCTTCAGCGAGGCCAATAAATCCAACCCCTCCGCACTCACATTCTCAAACTCAAAACTGATCACATCCACCGCCGCCGCAAACGCCCGCAACGCCGCCGGATCCTGATAATCACTGATCGTCGTCCCTGCTGACACCAACGCCGCCGGACTATCAACCTCGCGGGTCAAAATGTGACACCGATACCCCAACCGCGCCGCCGCCAACGCCGACATCCGCCCCAACTGCCCGCCCCCGACCAACCCAATGGTCGCATTCGGCGCCAACGGCCCCGTCATGACGCAGGGTTCGCCTGTGCCGTGGGAAGGTCAGGGCGCTGCCCTTGGCTGGGTCCATGGGCAGCGCCCCTGGTGGGGTTCGGGGCAAAGCCCCGACCATCCTGCGGCACGGACGCGTGGTGCATCACATCGGGTCGTGGGGCGCGAGGGCGACTGATTGGGTTTGCTGGGTGCGGAGCGTGTCGAGGCGAGCGGCGAGGGCGGGGTCGGTGGTGGCCAGGATGGCGGCGGCGAGCAGGGCGGCGTTGGTGGCGCCGGCGGGGCCGATGGCGAGGGTTCCGACGGGGATGCCGGCGGGCATTTGGACGATGGAGAGGAGGGAATCCATGCCCTTGAGGGCGTGGGATTCGATGGGGACGCCGAGGACGGGGAGCGGGCTCCAGGCGGCGCACATGCCGGGCAGATGCGCGGCGCCGCCGGCGCCGGCGATGATCACGCGCAGGCCGCGGGATTTGGCAGTACTTGCGTACTCGCGCAGGCGGTCGGGGGTGCGGTGGGCTGACGTGATGCGGGTTTCGTGCGCGATGTCGAGTTTCGTGAGGGTTTCGCTGGCGTGGCGCAGGGTGAGCCAGTCAGATTGGCTGCCCATGATGAGGCCGACGAGAGGGGCTGTGTCCATCTAGGCGATGTTATCCGGGATGAGACGGCTTTCCAGCCAGGAGATCTCGTCTTTCAGCATGAGTTTGCGTTTTTTCAGGCGCTGCAGCTGGAGTTGATCGATCGCGCTTTGTTCGGCGAGGCGGGTGATCACCGTATCCAGATCGCGATGTTCACTGCGCAGTTCGTGCAGGCGGCGGAGCAGCGAATCCCGGTCGGTCAGCATTGTTGCGCCTTAGCATGATTGCGCGGGGCCGGGTTGCGGATTCGCGTAGCGCGGCACATGTCAGTGGAGTTACGGTTGACGGCGCCGGCCGCTGGAGGGCCGGGGATGGAACGACCGGTTGAACAGTCTGATGGAGGCAGCATGACCCTGCAGACCCGAATCGACTCCTTGAGGGAGCGCCATGCGTCACTGGAGGCCCGGATTTTTGAGGAGGACCAGCGACCCCGTCCAGATGGTGAGGCACTGGTGCGATTGAAGGTCGAGAAGCTGCACGTCAAGGAGGAGATTGAGCGGCTGCGTACCCAGGACCACTGACCGGGGGACCGCTGACCCGGCGGCGTTGCGGACGAGGGCCTGATCAGGCCGCCTCGTCCGCCTCTGCGGGCTGCGGTGGCGGCGGGGGCGTGCGGCCCTCGCGGGTGAGGCGATCGTTCGCGGCCTCGACCGCGGCGTAGAGGTCGGCCTGCGAGCACAGGCCAAGGATAACCGGGTCGCGTGGCTTGATGTTCTGGCTGTTCCAGTGGGTGCGGTCACGCACCTTCTGGATCGTCTCCTTGGTGGTGCCGAGCAGCTTGCCGACCTGAGCTTCGGTCAAATGTGGGTAATTGCGCAGCAGGAAGGCGATGGCGTCCGGCCGGTCGTTGCGCTTGGCTACAGGGGTATAGCGTGAGCCGCGCAGCCGCTTGGGCGCCGGCAGGGCGTTGGCGGCGAGCTTCAGCCGCCGCTCGGGGTCGGCCTCGCAGCGATGGATTTCGTCCAGGGTGAGCTGATTGTTGGCGACCGGGTCGTAGCCGACGATGCCTTGCGCCACCTCGCCATCGGCGATCGCTTGCACCTCCAGCGGGTGCATGCCGCAGAAATCCGCGATCTGGGTGAAGGTCAGCCCGGTCTTTTCAATCAGCCACACGGCGGTGGCCTTGGGCATCAGCGGCAATGTCATGGCGTGTCACTTTCTGCGTGCGCCGCGCGCCGGTCGCTGTTTTGCGTCTGCGGTGCGGCGGTAGGCGGCACGGGGAAGCGGGGATATGACCTGCGTCCTGGTGTGGGTCAAGATGATTGCCGGTCGGTATGATCGGGTCTGATGTGCAGGGAGGCCAGTGATGGCGCGTGATGAGGAAGATCTTCCGCCCCGCAAGCGGGCGCGGCTGGAGAAGCTGGTGCTGGACACGCTCGGGATCGAGGAGCTGCAGGATTACATCGCCGAGCTGCGGGAGGAGATTGCCCGGGTCGAGGCGGATATCGCCCGCAAGGGCAGCCATCGGAGCGCGGCTGAGGCGTTTTTTCGGAAGCCCTAGGGGCTGGTGGTGGCAGGGGCGCTTCGGCACCGGAGTCTGCCTGCTGGTGCAGCGCGATCCGACTCGGACAGCGAAGCTGGTCGCCTCGATCGATCAGGTCTCCCACGGTCGGTTCCGGTTCGGCATCGGCGTCGGTTGGAACGCCGAGGAAATGGCGGATCACCGCACCACCGACTTCAAGGGCCGCCACAAGCTGGCACGCGAGCGGATCGGGGCGATGACGGCGATCTGGACCCAGACCAAGCCGGAATATCATGGCGACCTGGTCGATTTCGGTCCGATGTTGACCTGGCCGAAGCCGGTGCAGAAACCACACCCGCCGGTGGTTGTCGGCAGCGGCTTTCCCCATGTCGCGCGCCGCGCCGTGCGCTATGGCGACGGCTGGATTCCACTGGCCGGCCGCGCCGAAACGGGCGACGTCACCACCGACATCTTGCAGTTCCGCCAAATGTTGGCCGAGGCGGGCCGCTCGGCCGACAGTTGCCCGGTGACGATCTTCAACGCGCCGGAGGCGGCCGACACACTGAAGCGGTATCGCGATGTCGGCGTGCTGCACGTCAGTGTCAGCGTGCCGACGGCGAAGGCGGATGTGGTGCTGCCGATCCTCGACCGCTGGGCGGGCTTGATCCGGCAGGTGAAGGGCTAATGCGACGCGGAGACCGCCGACCCAGCTGAGGCAAATCGCGCCGCCGCGAACGCCGCCAGGCTGTCGGGCAGTTCTCCCGCCAAAATAGCTGGGGCCAGTGCAAGAGCGTGCGCGCCAGCCAGTGTCACGCCGCTGTGGCAGGTGGCGGCGAAGGCGCCAGGGTAGCGTGCGGATTGGTCGTAGATAGGGAACCCGTCCGGCGCCATCACGCGCAACGCCCCCCAGATGCGCACGATCGAGGCATCCGCCAGGGCGGGCAGGGCGCGCAGGTTGCGCGCGGCGATGTCGCGGAACACGTGCGGCACCGTTCCGATGTCGAAGCCGACATCTTCCTGGCTGTCGCCCAGCATGACAGTGCCCTCTTCGGTCTGCCGCATGATGTGGGTTGGATGGTGCAGCAGGGGCCGCAGGCGCTCGGTGACCAGGATCTGACCGCGCAATGGGGTGACCGGCACGCTCAGGCCGACCTGCGGGGCCAGGGCGCGGCTGCCCAGCCCGGCGGCGATCACCAGCTTGGCGGTGGTGTATGTTGCTGCACCGCAGCGTACTGTGAAGGCATGCGGGCGCGGGTCGATCGCGTCGATCGTGTGGCCGGGCAAATAGACACCGCCAGATCGGATCAAGCTATCGTGAAGTGCGCGCATAAGTTGTAGTGGACTGGCGTGCCCATCGGCCGGGCAGAAGGACGCTCCGACCACCTCCTCGCCCAGGTTGGGGACCAGCGCGCGCACGTCGGCGCGATCGAGCATCTTCGTGCCGAGGTCGCCGCTTTCGTTGTGCATACGTTGCACCAGGGCGGCGCGTTGCTCGAACTCCTGGTCGCTCAGGCAGAACGCGAGACCTCCTGGCTGGCGCAAGCCGACATCGGTTCCGGTCGATTCGCCGAGCGAACGGGCGAATGTTGGCCAAAGTTCGGCGGCGTGGCGGGTCCAATGCGCATACGGTGGCATGCCGGCACCTTTGCTCTGCACCCAAACCAGGCCGAAATTGCCGCGTGCGGCACGAAAGGCGATATCGCCTTCGTCGAGCAGGGCGACGTTTGCCCCGGCGCGTGCGGCGCCCCAGGCGATGGCGCCGCCGACCAGACCGCCGCCGATCACGATGACGTCGAAACTTTTGGACATGGCGGGATCAGTCTGCCAGAACGCGTGCCGGACGGCCAGTGCGAGGCCGTCATGGTGACCTTTCCGTCGCGAAAGTGATGACGGAATGATAACGACGATTTTTTATGCTGTTCACGAAATATTTTACGAGGTTTTGGCGTTTGGAGTAGGATTCTGGCGCACAGTTTTCGAGCCACCCCAGCACGTGAGTTTCGATCAGGTGGCGAGGCACGCCCGGATGCCCCGCATGGACGC
>Ga0210386_10001471_pt1 | contig 21056 bp, 17 predicted proteins | sample IncBWH32OmetaG_FD_160091 | JGI IMG/M metagenome (GOLD analysis project Ga0210386, IMG submission 160091) | Forest soil microbial communities from Barre Woods Harvard Forest LTER site, Petersham, Massachusetts, United States - Inc-BW-H-32-O ...
GGACCGTCCCAAGGCATTCGGGATCTTCAGTGCGATCGCCGCCGCCGGCACCTCGGTGGGGCTCCTACTAGGTGGCGCGCTGACCCAGACCCTGTCCTGGCGGTGGTGCCTGTACGTGAACCTGCTCTTCGCCATCCCCGCCGCCATCGCGGCATCACGCCTGGTGGACGGGAGCGGGGCCCAGCGCCCACGGCCGCGGATCGACGTCGCCGGGGTCGCCACGGCTTCCGCCGGGTTCTTCTGCCTGGTCTACGGGTTCTCCAGCGCCGAGACCCACGCCTGGTCGGCCGGGCTGACCATCACCGCCTTCACGGCAAGCGCTGTGCTGCTGGTCTCGTTTGTACTCATCGAGCACCGCGCGCAGCGGCCCCTCCTGCCCTTGCGCATCGTGGCCGACCGCTCCCGCGGCGGCGCCTACGCGTCAATGGCCATAGTCGGCGCCGGGCTCTTCTCGGTCTTTCTGTTCATGACCTTCTACATGCAGCAGATCCTGCGCTTCTCGCCAGTCAAGACCGGCCTGGGGTTTCTGCCGCTTACCGGCGCCATCATCATCGTGGCGCCCTTGGTCCAGACGAAGATCCTGCCCCGCCTCGGTCCCCGGGCCGTGATCGTGGCCGGCATGATCTTGGGCATTATCGCGATGGTCATCTTCACCCGGCTGACGCCCGGCGGCAGCTACGCCACCCACGTGCTGCCCGGCCTCATTCCCGCCGGCGCTGGAGCCGCCTGCGTCTTCTCCGCCTCGTTCGCCACCGGCACCCTCGGCGTCCAGCACACCGACGTCGGCGTAGCCGCAGCCGTCGTCAACACCGCCCAGCAGATAGGCGGTTCGATCGGCACCGCCCTGCTGAGTACCATCTTCGCCGACGCACTGGCCAGCTACCTCGCCCGCCACCCTGGCGCGGCCACCTCCCCCGCCGCGGCCGTGCACGCCTACACCGTCGGCTTCACCGCCGGGGGCGTGATCTTCGCAATCGGCTTCCTGATCGCGCTGGTCCTGCTTCCGTCCCGGCGCGCCACCAGGACGCGGACCCCTGCTCCGAGCGCGAGCCCAGCCGAGAGCACTCCTGTAACTGAGTCTGACAGCCGCTCATAACGACGACCGGCGGACCTGCGCCCAACGTCCTTCCGGCCGAAGGTGTGGCCGGGGAGTCATCAAGGAGGCGGCCTCCGGCTCTGGTGCAGCGTTACTGAGGCGGCAGCGGCCAGCGCAAGCAGGACCGTGGCGCTGAGCAGCGTGATCTTCAGTCCCGTAATGTAGCCAGCCGGGTCGGCATCGCGACTTACGGCCACTGTCTGGATTGAGCCGAGGATGGCGACGCCAAAGGCCATAGAGACCTGCTGGGTAGTGGTCAGGACGCCTGCTGCCGTCCCCGATGTGGCGCTTGCGACCACGCGGAGCACAGAGGCGATCATTGCGGGGATGGCGAGGCCGTTTCCCGTCCCGAGGAGTGCCATGATTGGCCACAGGCGCCCGGGCCCGCCGGCAATGCCGCCGTCGCTTGCCTGCACGAGCAGCAGGGCGCAGGCCGTGCTGCTGGCAAGGGCACCCGCGGTGACAAGACGGGGGCCTGCCCGGGCGCCGAGCCTTGCTCCCAGTAGGGACGCGACCGCGAAGGCGGCGCCTTGCGGGACGAAGGTCAGGCCCGACTGCTCTGCGGTTTCGTGCAGGCCTTCTTGCAGGGTGTACGTCATGACGAACAGCACGCCGCCGAAGGCGAGGAAGTACGCGCTGTTGATGGCCAGCCCTACCCGGAACACCCTTTGCCGGAACAGGGCCGTGTCAATCACCGCTGGCTGTCCTCGTACTGCCTGCCGGTTCTCCCAGCGTGCTGTCGCAGTCGTTCCGAGGACGCCGAGAACGACGAGCAGCCACCCCCACCAGGGCCAGTTGCTGCCAGGCGCCAAGGTTACGGCGGCGAAGATCAGCAGCAGACTGGCCGACAAACCCGCTAGGCCGACGGGATCGACGCCTGGGCGGCCTGTCCTGGCCCGGGATGGTTCGGCGGGCACGCTCCGACCGATGAGCCAGGCGCCGGGCAGGGCGACCGGGAGGACGACGAGGAATATCATGCGCCAGGACAGTCCCCAGGGGGCGTGAGTGACCAGGAACCCGCCGAGCGCCTGCCCGAGGACCGCGCCGAGGCCGAGGGTCACCCCGAACCAGGCTGTGGCCTTGCCGCGTTCGGCGGGCGTGAACAGCCTGGTAACCAGAGCGAGGACCTGGGGAACCATGACGGCGGCGCAGGCACCCTGGGCGACCCGGGCCGCGACCAGCTCCGGGCCGGTCTGGGACAGCGCGCACACGCCCGAGGCGATCGCGAAGGCGACCATCCCGGCTCGCAGCAGCGAGCGAGCGCCGAGGACGTCCCCGAACCGCCCTCCGGCCATAAGCAAGGTTCCGTAAGTAAGGGAGTAGCCGCCGACGGCAAGCTGCAGCAGGCCGGTCGTGGCGTGCAGGCCGGCCTGCACGCTGGGCGCGGCGACGTTGACGACGAACAAGTCAAACTGGGCCAGCAGGCTGCCCAGCAGGATCGCTGGCAGGGCACGCCAGTGCCGACCTTGGACGGCCGGCTGACTGCCCCCCTCGAGGGCGGGCCCTCCGCAGATCGCTGGGTTTCCGATGTCAGTCATGTGCCGCGCTGTGTGGGACCCTGATCCGCGAGGGCGCCGCAGTCGAGCTCACCGAGTCGGCGGTAGCCCGACAAGGCGAGGACGCTGTCGGTTTCTGCAAGCAGGTTCGACAGGACCTCGTGGACGCCGACCCGGCCGCCTGCTGCCAGGCCGTATACGTACGGCCGTCCCACGAGAACGGCGTCCGAGCCGAGCGCGACCGCCTTGATCACGTCTGAGCCGCGGCGGACTCCGCCGTCCAGCAGAACCGGGATTGCGGCGGGCACCACGGTTCGCACGGCCACAAGCGCGTCCAGTGCGGAGACCGAGCCGTCGACCTGGCGTCCGCCGTGGTTGGAGACGATCAGCCCGCTAACGCCGGCATCCAGTGCGCGGCGCGCGTCGTCGGCGCGGAGTACTCCCTTCAGGAGGATCGGGAGGTCGGTAAGGCCCCGCAGCCAGGCGAGGTCGTCCCAGCCCAGACCGGGGTTGACGAACAGCTTCATCATTTCCTGCCCGGCCCGGCCCGGTTCGCGGCCGGGGTCGAAGTCGAGCATGGACCGGAAGACCGGATCGCTGGTGAACTGACCGATGCCGTGCCCGTAGGAGAACGGCGAGTAGGCGTTGGCCAGGTCACTTTCCCGCCAGCCGAGCATCGGAGTGTCTACGGTGACCACGAGCGCCGAGTAGCCGGACGACTTGGCCCGGTCAACGAAACTGGCGGTCAGCTCGCGGCTGTTGATCCAGTACAGCTGATACCAGGCGGACAGGCCGGGGGTCTCGGCCGTGACAGACTCCATCGGCTCTGACCCGGCCGTGCTGACGATGTAGGTCATACCGAGGTCGCGAGCGGCTGCCGCGGCGGCGAGGTCTCCTCCGGGGTGGACGATGGTCAGCACACCCACCGGCGCGAGGAAGATCGGCGTGGGGAACGTCTGGCCGAGCAGGGTCACCGACAGGTCGCGGTCGGCCGGGGTGGCTAGCACGTGGGGCGCGAGCCGCCGCTGGGCGAATGCCTGGACGTTGGCGTCGCGGGTGGATCCCGATCCGGCGCCGCCGAAGACGTAGCCCCGCGCGCCGCCGTCCAGTGTGTCCCGTGCCGCCCGTTCCCAGTCCTCGATGGCGACCGGCCAGGGCCGACCCTCGCGGGCTAGCAGCTCCCGCCAGCGGCGGCCGGATATCGACTGGTCAGGGAAAGTCATCGACGGCTCCCCCTCAATCGCCTCGCCCGGCATTGGGCGTGCTGCCGTCACCGCGCATCGGAGCCCACAATCTGCTTGCCCGCGCGCTCGGCCAGCAGGCGCAGCGCCGCCGACCCGAGGAGCTCCTCGAAGGCAGGATCCTCTGCCCTCAGGTCCAGCAGTGTCTCGTTTACGTCAAAGGCGATGACGGTAGTCACCAGCGGTTCCTCGTTCCGGTGTTCAGTTGGCGACCGCGCTCGTGCCCCGGCAGGGCCGCGAGCGCCGCGCGGTGGACAGCAGGGTGGCTCAGGAGCGGAAGAACTTCCTAAGCGCGGCGATGATGTACTCTGGCTGCTCCTCGGTGACCCAGTGGCCGCACTCGGGGATGATCTCGCCCTGCACCTTGCCGGCCAGGGCAGACATGCCCTGCTCGACGATGGGCCCCAAGAAGCCGGCGCCGCCCAAGGCGAGGACCGGGATCGTCAGCGGCTGCTTGGCCGACTCCTTGTTGTGCTCGGCGTCGGTCCAGTGCGTCCGGTAGTAAGCCAGGGCGCGCAGCCCGCCGGGCGCGGCGTAGGAGCGCTCGTACTCGTCAAGGTCCTCAACCGGGAAGGCGGCAGGGTTGTAGGCGAAGGTGCGGTGGAACCAGTTGAGGTACATTCGCTCGCGGCCGCTGATCAAGGCCTCGGCGATCTCCCCGGCATCGTGGAAGAACAGGTGCCAGACGGCCCGGCCCAGTCCGTCGGTCGCGAACGGGACCTGCATGGCCTGCTCGTAGCCGAAGCCGGGCATGATCATCTCCATGATCGCCAGCTTGCGCACACCGTCGCGGTGCGCAGCGGCATAGGCGTACGCGACCGCGGCTCCGAAGTCGTGGCCGCCGAGCAGCACCGGGCCGGTCCCCAGGTGCTCCAGCAGCCCGTGGAGGTCCTCGGCCATCGAGCGCTTCTCATAGCCGTCGACCGGGCGGTCGGTGTCGCCGACGCCGCGCATGTCCGGTGCGATAACGGTGTAGTCACGGGCGAGCGCCGGGATGACGTCGCGCCGCCACATCCGCCAGGTCTGGGCGAACCCGTGCAGCAGCACAACCGGCTCACCGCTGCCGGCGATCACGTAGTGCTGGAGGATGCCGTTGGCGCGCGCGTAATGATGGCGCAACTCAACGCCGTTGATGGTCTCGCTCGATGCCATGAGATCAACTCCTTCGCTGTCGGCCCGCTCCAGTGCGGACCCGAGGGTCTATGTGGTGAAGGCGCATTCCGCGCACAACTTGCAGCGGTGTTACTGCAGGATCATGCCGCCGTCGACCTGGATACACTGTCCCGTCATGTAGTCCGAGTCCGACGATGCGAGGTAGGCGGCGATGCCGGCGCAGTCCTCGGGGGTCGAGACGCGGCCGAGCAGGATGTCCTCGCCAAACTGGGCCATCGCCTCGCCGGCTTTCGAGGTACGGCCGGTGTGCATGATCTGCTCGTCGAGGTTGCGCCACAGGTCGGTGGCGACGATGCCCGGGCAGAAGCCGTTCACGGTGATCTTGCTGGGCGCCAGTTCCCTGGCCGCGGCCTGGGTCAGTCCGACCACGGCGAACTTGGAGGCGCTGTAGGCGCCGACGAGCGCGAAACCCTGCTTGCCGGCCACCGAGGCGGTGTTGACGATCTTGCCGCCGCCGCCCTGGCTGATGAACTGCCGCGCGGCCTCCTGGATGCCGAGCATCACGCCGAGGGCGTTGACGCTCATCAGTCGGCTGAACTGGTCCTCGGTGGTATCGATCAGCGGCAAGGCCTGGGCGATGCCCGCGTTGTTGAACATCACGTGGAGCGGGCCGTACGTCGCCACCGCCGCGGCAACCAGGGCGCGGACGCTCTCGCGCTCGGCCACGTCGACCCAGTGTGCGGCCGCATGTCCTCCGTCGGCGTCGATCGCGGCCGCGGCCGCCTTCGCCTCGTCCAGGTCGATGTCGCCGATCACAACGTTTGCTCCCTCGCGGGCCAGCCGCTCAGCGGCGGCCCGGCCGATGCCCCGTGCGGCACCGGTGATGATGACGCTCTTTCCTTCAAGTCGAAGGCTCACCATTTCCTCCCAGCCTCCCGCCCGCTGGGCGAGGTGCCGGTTCCCGCCGGGCGGGACGGGGCGGGAACCGGCGGGCTGCGTCAGTCGGTCTTGAGGATGTCGGCGCCCTCGTACAGCGCCCAGGTGTAGTCCTTGGTGCCCTGCTCACGGAGGTGCTTGTTGTCGTAGTTGCGGGGGTGGCGCCAGAAGCGGCGGACGTCTTCCTCGGTCTTGTACGTGGCGATGATCAGCCACCGCTGCGCGCCGCCCTCGGTCGTGCCGGGGAAGTACACCGGCACTTCCTCGGTCTTCTTCCCCATCACGACCAGGTCGCCGCCCAGTTCCTGGACGATCGGTCCGGCCGTTGTGAGGTACTTGCGGTAGGTCGCGTAGTCCTCGACGTTGAACAGGTTCAGTGCGTAGAACATGCTGCCTCCTCCGGCCTCTGCCATTGATGCCATCCGGAACGGTCCCGGCGGCTTAGCCACTCTCCGGGCACCGGCCCGCCCCGGCAGGGGTACCGGCGCCGCAGAGTGACCATGATCACGTTGCCGACTGCTTTACCGGGAACGCTACATGCGAACTTTCACATTGGCAATACCAATCTATGATTGGTGCAACCAATTTCGCCGGCCGTCCTGAGCGGCTGCACGCTGCCAGCACGCGGGTTGTTGTCTACTGTTGGTCCATACGTCAAGGAGAAGGGCGTCCGGTGGAGGAACCGCACGAGGAAGTGCTCGCACGGCTGCGCGAGATCGTGATCAGCTCAGCCGGCAACGGCAGGCAGCTGCCCACCGAGCGCGAGTTGTGCCGGCAACTCGGCATCAGCCGGACCGCTCTGCGCGAGCACCTGCAGGCCCTCGAAGTCGTCGGCCTGCTGCGCCGGGACCAGGGCCGTGGCACCTTTCTGCAGTCACCCGACGGCATCGCGCTCGGCAATCTCCTCGACCTGGCAATGGTCGCCGACGACGTCTCCCCGGACGACCTCATGTACGTCCGCCGGGTGCTGGAGCGGGAGTCCGCCGCACTCGCCGCCGGGCGCCTTTCCCCCGACATCTACGCTCGGATGACCGGCCTGTGCGCACAGATGCGCGCCCCGCTACCAGCCGAGCACATCGCCGCGGCCGACCACGAGTTCCACATGCTCCTGCTCCAGTGCAGTGGCAACGCCGCCCTTCGCCTGCTCGGCGCGACGCTGTCGCAGTCGCTGCACCGCTCCATGCTCAGCATGCGCGAGTTCCTGGCCTCCGACCGCCGGGCACAGCTCGACATGGCACGCGCCCACGACCGCGTCCTGGACGCGGTCGCTGGCGGCGACAGCCAGCGCGCGTGGAAGGAAATGGACCACCACTTCACCCTTAACGAGCGCATCGCACGCCGCATCGCCAAACGCGGCAGTTCTCCTGCGCCGCAACCCGGGACTGTGCCGTGACCCGAGCCCTCCGATCAGCCACGACGGAAATGGCGAACCGCCAGCCGGGCCGGCTTCCAGCACGAAGCACACCACCCCGTTACGGTTTATCTACCTTGAGGCGCTCAGGCTTCCGCTACCGGGGCGGCGAGCCCTGCGAGCGTCGCGTCGGCGACGTCCTGAAGAGCCTGGCGGCCGGGCCGACCCTTAGCCATCACGTTCATCCCCTGCACGACCGCCACTAGCATGCCCGCCGACTCCGGCCCGGCCCCCGGGCGCAACTCGCCGTCGGCCCGCGCGCGGGCCAGCGCGGCGGCGAAGCTGGTTTGCAGGCGGGCCAGGTGCATCTGGAACAGGCCGGCCAGTTCGGCGTCACGCGCGGCGAATTCGACCAGCGAGTTGGTGATCAGGCAGCCCCGGGCACGCTTGCCGTCGACCATGGCGTCGACCAGGTGGCCGAAGTAGTCGTACAGGCCCTGCAGTCCGGAAGGCACGCCGTTGATCCGGTCGACCGCCTCGGCCGACACAGTCTCGATGTAGCGGCGCAAGGCGGCCGCGAACAGGTCGCGCTTGCTGCCGAATGCGGCATACACGCTGCCCGGCTGCAGGTCCATGGCGCGGCACAGCGCCTGGACCGGCGTGCCGTCATAGCCCTGCTCCCAGAACAGCTCAAGCGCCACGTCCAGGGCTTCCCCGACATCGAACCCGCGAACCCGTCCCACGCCACCATTGTAGTACATATGCTCAACAAATATTTCCGCATGATCGGCAGTTCATGCTTAAATAGTTGTACGACTGATCAACTAAAAGGGAGGCCTGATGCGGATCGCGGTGATGGGCACCGGCGGTGTGGGCGGCTACTTCGGCGCCCGGCTGGCTAGCGCTGGTCATGAGGTGGCGTTCGTGGCCCGCGGGCGGCAACTCGAGGCGCTGCGCGCCAAGGGACTGCGCGTAGAGAGCCCGCTCGGCGACCTGCACCTCCCCACCGTCGAGGTCACCGACCAGCCGGCCGAGATCGGCCCCGTCGACCTCGTGCTGTTCACGGTGAAGCTGTGGGACACGCTCAAGGCGGCCGAGTCCGTCAAGCCGCTACTGGGGGGAAATTCCGCGGTGGTGTCGTTCCAGAACGGCGTGGTGAAGGACGACATCCTGCGTGATGCGCTCGGTGCCGGGCACGTCATCGGCGGCGTCACCTACATCGCCGCGACCATCGCCGAGCCGGGGGTCATCCGTCACTCCGGCACCCTGCAGAAGCTGGTGTTCGGCGAATACGACGGCTCGCTGTCGCCGCGCGTGCGGCAGTTCCGCGATGCCTGCGCCGACAGCGGCATCGACGCGGAGACCAGCGAGAAGATCGAACAGACCGTCTGGGAGAAGTTCGTCTTCCTGGTCGGACTGTCCGGCACGACCAGCCTGGCCCGTTCGCCGATCGGCCCAATCCGCAGCAACCCACGGTCGCGTACCTTCCTGCACGACGTCATGGCCGAGGTCGTGCAGGTCGCCCTCGCCCAGGAGGTGCCGCTGCCCGCCGACTATGCCGACGAGCGGCTCGCCTTCACCGACACGGTGCCCGCAAGCATGACGTCGTCGATGCACCACGACCTCGAACAGGGCAACCGCCTGGAGGTCGCCTGGCTCAGCGGCGACGTCGTCGAGCGCGGAGCCCGGCTGGGCGTGACCACGCCCTGCAACCGGGCGATCTTCGACATCCTTTCGATCTACAGCGACGGGCGGGTGACTCGGGCGTGAGCGACGCACTGATGATCCGCTCGGTAGCCGCCGTGCTGGTAATGGTGCCCATGCGCCGGGCGCTTGGCACGAGTGCCATGGGCATCCCCGAAGCGCCGCTTGTGCTCATTGACCTTCACACCGACGAGGGGATCACCGGCCACGCCTACCTGTTCTGCTACCTCGAGTCGGCCGGCCACGCGGTGGTCGCCCTGGCCCGCGACGTTAGCGCCGTCCTCACGGGCACGGAGGTCTCCCCCGCCGCAGTGCGACGCGAGCTCGGGGCGCGGTTCAAGCTTCTCGGCGCAAGCGGCCTGGTGTCGACGGTGCTGGCCGGCGTCGACGTCGCCTGCTGGGATGCGCTGGCGATCGCCGCCGGTCTGCCGCTGGCCCGGATGCTCGGCGCGCCCCTGCGGCCGACGACCGCCTACAACAGCAACGGACTCGGTTTGCTGGAGCCGCGGGCCGCGGCCGCCGAGGCACAGGAACTGGTCGCCGAGGGCTTCCTGGCCATCAAAATGCGGCTCGGCCGCCCGTTGGGGAACGACGACCTGGCTGCCGTCCGGGCGGTGCGCGCGGCGATCGGCCCGGACGTGGTCCTGATGTCCGACTACAACCAGGCGCTAAGCGCCAACGCCGCCCGCGAGCGCTGCCGCCAGCTCGACGACGAGGGCCTGGCCTGGATCGAGGAGCCGGTTCGCCACGACGACTACGCCACCAGCGCCGAACTGGCCGCCCTGCTGCGCACCCCGGTGCAGATCGGCGAGAACTTCACCGGCCCGCGCGCCATGTCCGCCGCGCTTGCGAACAATGCCAGCGATCTCGTGATGCCGGACGTAGACCGTATCGGCGGTGTCAGCGGCTGGCTCGCCGCTGCCGCGCTGGCGGACGCAGCCGGGACCGAGATGTCGTCCCACCTGTACCCCGAACTCAGCGCTCACCTTCTCGCCGCGACGCCAACGGCCCACTGGATCGAATACGTGGACTGGGCCGCCCCCATCCTGCAGCAGCCGCTGAAGGTGGCTGAAGGCCGCGTCCTGCCGCCAGATCGGCCTGGCAACGGTCTGGTCTGGGACTCCGATGCCGTCGCGCATTTCCGGCGGGGCTAAACCTCTAGCGGCGGCTCCAACTCGCCGTCCGGTCGGCCCGGGCGCGGAGGCGGCCGCGGCGATCACCGCCGTGGCCGTGGCGGCAGCGGCCGACCGCTGGTGATCGCGATCGCTGAGCGCTTGAACCTCACGGAAGTCGCGACGGTGGACCGCAAGCATTTCAGCATCGTCCGCCACGCGACCCGGCGCCGCCCCGGGCGCCGCAAGCCGTTCGAGGTCCGCTGGCGGGCGGCCGGGCGCAGCAAGTCAAAGTCGTTCATTACCAGGAAGCTCGCCGACAGCTACCGGGCCGAGTTGGTCCGCGCCGCCCGGATGGGTCTGGACTTCGATCCGCTGACAGGCGAGCCGACGGCGTGGAACCTCCCGGAACCCGCGATCGTCACCTGTTACGAGGAAGCCGCCGCGTACGCGGTGATGAAGTGGCCAGCCCTGGCCGCGCACTCCCGGGCCAGCCTGGCCGAAGCGCTGGCCACGGTCACGCCGGCTCTGATCCGGCCCGGTGTACGCGACCGGCCCGATCAACGCGAGCTGCGCACGGCCCTGTACCAGCACGCCTTCAACCCTGCCCGCCCCGCCGACCCGGGCAGCCCGGCCGCGCAGGTCCTGGACTGGGCGCAGCAGGCGTCGCTGCCCGTCGGCTGCCTGAGCGAGCCGGCGGTGCTGCGCACCGCGCTGGAGGCGCTGTCACTCCGGCTGGACGGCAGCCGGGCCGCTGCCAACACCATCATCCGCAAACGCGGCGATGCGGTCCGCCCGCAGCGCCAGCGGCGGGCTCGCGCACGCCACCGCCTCGCGCAGCACCGGGTCCTGCCACGCCTTGACCAGCCAGACCCGCAGCTGCTCGCTGTCGGCCGGGTCGGGCCACGGCGCGAAGGCCGAGTCCAGCGGCCGGGCGGCGGCGCGCAGCAGAAGGACACCACCGGCCTGGTAGATCACATGATCGCTGACGCGAGCCATATCAGCCTCCTCGTGGATTGGCGGACGGCCGGCGGGGGCTGGGATGCTGTGCTCCCCGGCCCCCGCCTCACGTCAGGGCGCTACGAACCGCTGGTGCAGGACGAGGCGCAGGTGGGCGTGCATCCGTCGTCCGTGTCGCACCTGCGGGGCGCGTTAGCCGCGGCGGTGTCGATGACCAGCACCGCGCCCAGGTCGAATGGGTCGTCCTCGCGGATTCGGGTCGGGGTGGCCGTGTGCATGACGTATTCCTTTTCCCATCATTGGGTTACCTGGTGGTGACTGGGTCCGCCGCCCGTGGTGGCCGGGGCGGTGGGAACGGCCGTAACTTTCTGCCGTAGTGGTGACGGCTCGCGTCGGGCCGCCGGAGGGGCGCGGGGCCGCGTACCTCCGTTCACGAGAACCCCCTTCCTGCGGCGTCGGATTCTGGTGCCTGGTTGCGTATTGCCTGCGAGCGCCGCAACGGAGCTAGAGGCGCTCCAGCGCCAACTTGACCCTGGCCAGGATGTCCGGGTCGACAGGCTTCGGCGCTCTGGCCGCTTTAGTCGGGGCATGCACCGGCCGACGCCTGGCCGGCAGCGCCGACGCGGGCCGCTCCCCGGCTGCGCGGACCGCGCCCAGGTGCGGCACTGCGGGCAGCCGACTCGCGGCCTGGCCGTTTCCGGAGATGACCGCCCAGGTGACCTTGGCGGGCTCCGGGTCGTTGAGCGGGTACCAGCCGCACCGGTCGCTGAGGTGCTCGATGATCAGCAGGCCGCGCCCGCCTTCGTCGTCTGCGCCGGGCTGCACGGCCAGGGGGACGCCGGGGTGGTTGTCGCGGACGAGGATGGCCAGCTCTCCCCGATCGAGGGTGAGGACCAGCCTGATGGCGGCCTGGTCCAGGCCGGCGCAGGCGTTCAGGGAATTGGTCACCAGCTCGCTGGCGACGAGTTCGGCGGTGTCGACCAGTTCGGCCGCGCCCCATTCCCACAGGATCTCGCCGGTCCAGGCGCGGGCGCAGCGCGGCGCGGTGAGAACCGCGCCCAGGTCGAGGACGGCGCGAGGCGACCGGGCCGGCGCCCGGCCGGGCGCCCCCTGGCGGTTTCGCGGCGGGCCGGTCAAGGTTGCGGTTCTTGCGGGCACGGGTTCTCCCGGGGGTGCGCTGACGGCGGTGCCCCGAGCCGTGTGGCGGTCTGCCAGGCCCGGGGCCGCTGTGGCTGGCCGGAGAGGTTCAGCCCAGCCAGGACGAGGGCGGCCTCGATCTCCGAGACGCGGCGCGGCCCGATGCCACGGATCTTGCGGAGCTGGCGGCGGGCGCACAGGTCAACCACATCGCCGACCGTGCGCGGCTCGTCGAACGGCGCGTCGTAGGCGCGCGTCAGGGGGTTGAAGCAATGAAAGAAAAAAGACGGTGAGCAGACACTCGACCGGGCAGTCCGGGGTCACCGGCCCGTGGTGGGGCACCCTGCCGGTACGAGCTGCCAGCAGCCGCTCAGCCACAGCCCGCCTCCCTTGCCCCGGCTTGGCGCAGCAGCGAACCGCAGACCCACGCCACCGGCCCGGCCGTCAAAACGCGGTGACGCGACGCGCACCGCCCGGGTGCGGGTCTTGCCTTGTTGACTAGTTGCCGCTGCACAAGTTCGATGGTGGCGGGCAGGGCACCCGGCCGGAACCGGCGATTACCAACAGAGGACGTCCTATTACCGTTGGTGGTAGGAGTCGCGTGCGGTGACGTGCCGTAACCTACCCTCATGGACCAGACAGACAGGCCCCTACCGCCAGAGTTTTGGTCTTCTCCGGCCGTCGCCGGCGCGCTCGCAAGCTGCGACTTCGCAACGCTGCTGGAGGAGATCCGGCGAGCGCACGGCTGGAAGCAGAAACAGCTGGCCCTGGCGGCGGGGTACTCCCAGAGCTGGGTCTCGAACGTGCTTCGGAGACAGCAGGCACTAACCGTCGACCAGGTCCGGGAGATATCGCGCCGGATCGGGGTACCCGTTCACCTACTCCGGTTCGGCGACCCGGGAGGTGACGATCCGACGAAACGGCGAGACTTCGGCAAGGCAATGGCGCTGGCCCTGGTCCCCTTTGCCCACGCGGGCGGTAGTCGATGAGACGACGGCCCCGACCTTGACAGCGATCACCGGCGCGCAGCGCAGGCTGGACGCCACCACGTCCGCCCGCGAACTGGCGCGTGGCGTGACCGCGCACGTGGAGATGGCCAACCGCATGCGCTCACGGGCCGGCAAGACGCCCTACGCCGCGGACGTGGCCGCCGCCAGCGAGGCGGCAGGGTTCGCGGCCTGGCTCCACGCCGACATGTACGACATCGGCAGCGCACGCGCCTACTACCGCATGGCGATCGGCCGCGCCCGCCAGGCCGGGCAAGACCTGCTCGCCGGGTACATGCTCGGCAGCCTGGCCGCGTTCGAGACCGACGGCGGCGACCCCGAACTCGGGCTCAGCCTCGTCGGCGAGGCACGCCAGCAGATCGGCGCCACGCCGCACCCGTCCCCCCGGGCATGGCTGGATGCCACCGAGGCCCTCAGCTTCGCCGCCGCGCGACGCGACGGCGACGCCGCCTCGCACGCGCTGGCCCGCGCCGCGAGGGCCATCGACCGGGTACCGGGCGCTGGTCGCGGTCAGGCTCACCCGCCCCGGCGACGCGCTGGCCGCGTTCACCGAGTCCCTGTCGGCCGCCCAGCCCGCCCCTAAGCAGCGGGCCGTCATCATGCTCGAAGTCGCGACCGCAGCGCGCAGGACGGCACGGCCCGGCGCGACAGCAACCGGATCGATGAGTCGTTCCGGCTCGCCTGCGAGGCCCTCGGGGTCGGCACCGCCTACTCCTCCGAGCGTATCGTCGACCGGGCACGGCGCTTCCGCCGCGAGTACACCGGCCCGGCCACCAGCTACATCCGGGACTTCGATGACCAGCTCCGCTCGGCACTGCTGTTAGATAGCGCGCATGCACCGCATCGCGATCTCAGGGCACCGGGGCCTGCCCGACCCGACCGTGCGCCTGGTTGACCAGGCTATTCGCGCCGCCCTCGCCGAGCGAGCGCCCGACGTGACCGGCCTGTCCTGCCTGGCCGACGGGGCCGACCAGATCTTCGCCCGCGCCGTCACCGACCTCGGCGGCACCCTCGAAGCCGTCATCCCCGCCGCCGAGTACCGGGACAAGCTGCCGGAGGACTCCCATCCCGGCTACGACGGCCTGCTCGCCCGCGCCGCCGCCGTCCATCACCTGCCGTTCACCGAGTCCACGCCCGAGTCCCACATGGCCGCCAGCAAGCTCATGGTCGATCAGGCAGACGAGCTGTACGCGGTCTGGGACAGCAAGCCCGCCCGATCATACGGCGGCACCGCCGACGTCGTGGCATACGCCCGCGCGCACGGCACCCCCGTGCGCGTGATCTGGCCCGACGGCGCACAGCGCGACTAACGGCCGGGCAGGCAGGGCAGCGACCATACCGATGCCTTGGTCCGCAGATGTACCTGCGATGTACCTGCGTTGTACCTGGCCCGGCGGCCAGCGTCGGCGACCTGCGCCTGTAGGGGCCAGACCTACATGGCGAATCGCCAAGGCTAGTTGGCGCTACTTGGCGAGTTTTCGGCTAGTTGGCGATCCAGGGGCGGCCAGCGGCTGTCGTGGTTGCGTAGAGAGGTCCCCGCCGGTCCATTTTGGTTGGCGGCTTGCCGACTGTGCCCGGGATCCGGGGTGGCCGCGTGTCACAGTGGTCGCCCTAGGGTGAAATTCGGGGTCGCGCCTAAACGGGGTGCAGGGTAGAGTGACCGCTGGCGGTATCGGCCGCACCTGGGTCCGCGGGCAGAGCTTCGAGCTCACCGGTTCGAGTGGTTGCACGTGCAGGCACGTCTTTCCAGCCCGGTGAACGCGGATCCGCGGGCGCCGAGGAGAGACCGCCTTGTCTGATCAGCCCGGGGCTGCCGCCCGCGACGACTCCCGTGACCTCCCAGACCGCCTGAGCCTGCGCCACAGCAAGCTCGAGGCGAAGCGGCGGCTGGCCGCGGGAGAGTTCACCACCCTGCACGACGCCCAGTTGGCCGTCGCCCGCGAGCACGGGATGAGCAGCTGGGCCGCGCTCAAGGAACACATCGCCGCCGCCGAGGCCGAGGACGGCCACGCGCTCGCGCAGGTGCGCTGGGTCATCGGCCGCCACGCCGGGGCCGGCACGCCGGGATGGACCGCGCCGTCCCGCGACGAGCTGAGCGGGCACTTCACCGAGCGCTTCCTCGGCTTCGCGTCGCCGGATGAGATCGCCAGAACCCTGGCGGGTCTGGCGGGCCGGCTGGGCGAGGACCTAGTGGTCACCGACGCCGGCTCCCTCGGGCTGAGTGCGAGGGCCGGGAACCTGCGGGTGGAGGCGGTCGTCGAGCCGGAGTCCCCGCACCGGCTCGACATGCTGCGATTCTTCTTCTCCGACGACGTGGCAGTCGCTGACGAGCGGGTAGCCCGGCCGCCGGCCGCGGACGCGGGGCCAGTGCCCGAGCCGGTGCCCGGCCTCATCGAGGACTCCCGCGCGAGGTTCGGCCTGGTCGGGCTGGCGGCCACGGGCAACGCGGGAACCGGCCCGGGCTCTGAGGTGTGGACATGCGCACGCGGCTGGGCCGACCTTGAGGGGAACATGCCGCTGGAACCCGGTCACCGCTTCCCGGCCTGCCAGATCACCACGCTCGTCACCGCCACTACCGTGCTGTGCCTGGCCGCGGAGGGCGCTGTCGCGCTCGACGATGCGGTCAACGGGCACCTGCGCTCGCTGCGGCTGGCCGATGACACCATCACCGTGCGGGAACTGCTCGCGCACACCGGCGGCGTCGACAGCCCGCCGTCGCTGTCGCTGTGGGCCGACTCGGCGGCGGACGCCGCCGGCGTGCTCGGGCCGGTGGCCGGCTGCTCAGGACCACGCGGCGAGTTCGCTTACAGCGACGGCGGCTACGCGGTGCTCGGGCAGCTCATCACCGACCTCACCGGAATCCCGTTCGCGCAGGCGGCGACCCGGCTCGTCCTGGAACCGCTCGGGATGGCCAACTCGTGGTTCCCGGCGCAGGCCCCGGTCCCGCCGGACGCGGCATGCGGTTACCGGCTCGCGGAGGATGGCTCGCTCGTGCGCGAGCCGCCGCAGGTGTTCGCGCTGCAGAGCGCGGGCGGGCTGTGGTCGACCGGGCCGGACCTGGTCCGCTTCGGGTCCGGCTGGCGGGCGCTGCTGCCCGCCAGGCTCGCCGAGCAGGCGCTGCGCCCGCAGGTCCCGCAGCGTGACCCGGCGGAGGAGACCGGGCTCGGCTGGGGGCTGCGGCGCAAGATGGATGCCGCCGGCCAGGCCGGGGCCGGGCCCGGTTTCGCGGCCTCGCTGATCATGCGTCCGAGCACCGGCCGCACCACCGTGGTGCTGACCAACCGGCTGTTCACCGTCCTGGCCCTGAACGCCGAACTGATCCGCTCGGCCGCCTGAGCAGCGCACGGCCGGCCGCGAGGCGATACCGCCTGCGGCCGGCCATGCGCCCGGGGTCCCTGGATGCGCTCGACATGACCAGGTAACTGTGTGCAGGAGTTCAGATCTTCGGAAAGAGGTAGCGACCATGAGCGTGCGGAATCCGGTCGTCCTGGCGGCGGCCTGCGCGGTGCCGGGCGGAGCCACGGCGGCGACGACCGTGCACCCGGAGGGGGATGCCTTATGCCCGGGTTTCCCGATCGGCCTGCCGTGCCCGCGGCCAGATGGTCTTTCGGCGGAGGCGACGCCATCGGCACTCGGGCCGGCGCGCTGCTGCCCGAGGTACTGATCGCCGGTCCCGGCCAGGCCGTCTTGCACGGGTCGTTGTCGCTGTCCGGGGCCAGCCACCGCGCGGCGGCGGTCCCGCGCCCGCCCGCGCTGTCGCCGGGCGCACTGGCCCGGCTGGTCCCGGCAGCAAAAGCCCGAGCGGCCCGGGACCGTGCCCAGGCCGCCATGGAAGCCGTGCGCACGCTCGCCGCCAGTGTCACCATCATCGATGACCGCGGAGCACGATATGCACTCACCGAAAGGGGCGTCTCCGGCGAGGTCCTGGGGACAGAGATGCTCGTGCACCTGAGGGTGAACCCGGCCCCGGGGCCAGAGGCCGGATGGGTAGAGCTGCAAGGCCACGACGGCACAGCCGCCCGCCTGTTCCCCTCACCCCGCGCGATTGCGCGGACCGCCCAGCCCAGGCCAGCCCAGGTAACCGCGGCCAGGTGGACCGCCATCGCGGGCGCCGTTCTACGGGCCGACGGCCCCCAGCTCCACCGCGGCATCGGGGTTACCCTCCCCGAGGCCGACGGCGTCAGCATCCACCTGGACACCCTGGTCTCCCTGCCCACCGGCTGGCACCTGTACCTGCACTCGTCCCGTCCGCGAGCCCGCGGACGGGACGGCCGGCGCAAGAAGAGCCTGATCGCGGTGCACGCCGAAGACGACCGCGGCCGCAGGTACCTGGCCGGCTACGACAGGAGCACCAGTGCCCCCGGGAGCGAGGAGCCCGCCGGGGAACCCGGCATGTACCAAGAAGAGCTCATAGCCCGGTTCATACCTCGCCTGGACCCGCTTGCCTGGAACCTCAGGCTGACGTTCCAGGGAGCACACCAGGAGATACTGGTAGACCTTGCGATCGGTCCAACCTGACCCAGGACGGGAGCACCCGGACGCACAAGGCACGGCCAACGAATTTCGCTCGCAAGAAAGACGCTCACAAGAAAGAGCAGCAACAGCCGACAGGCCAGGGCATTCGCCGAGCCGACCTACGCCGTCAGGCGCTGACCATCTCCACCCCAGCGGCGGCCAAGCCAGGTTCGCCAACTACGCGGACCTTCGCCATCTAGAGGCGGAGCCTACAGGGCCACAGTGGGGCAGACGGGCGCACCCTCGCCCGGCTGAGGCACACGCCAGGTACATCTACGGCCAGTCGCCGGGGCGGAGACATCAGCAGGGCACGGAAGCTCGAACCACGTGACGGTCCGCCCGCCGCGCGCCTTCGCCATCCCCACCGCACTGCAAGGCGGGCAACGAGGTGGAGCCCCCGGCCGTCTTCCGCGTCGCTGCCAGCGGGTCGCGGTTCTGGCACCCCTGGCCCGCTCCGGTCAGTGACCTCGACCCGGATAACGTCGTTCACAGTCTTGACCGCAACCGTGACCGTCTCGCCCGGGGCACCCGAGCCGCTATGCCGCAGGCTATTGGAGAAAAGCTCGCCCACCAGCAGCGCGGCCACGTCCCCGCATGGGTGACCGGGGCCCAGCACCCCCTCGACAAAAGCGCGGGCCAGCCTCGCCCGCTCCGCCCGTCCCGCAAGCGTCACGGTCTCCAGGACCGCCCGCTCAGCCATCAGCGCACCCGCCTTCCCGGCCGCCCTCATCCCGGGAAATCGCGCGGGCCGACGGGCGGACAACGGGATGCACGCTCGACTCGGCGGCAAACGTCAAGGCCAGACAGCCCCCGGAACGGGCACCGGAACCCCGTCAAGCGGCTACCCGCACCGCTCCCAGGCCCCGATTCCCGTCCGCCATGCGTCCGTGGACACCGCAACACAACGCCCTACAGCGCTACAAGGTGACACACCACCGGACCGAGAAGAAACGCCCCGCTAGCGCGAGAATTCGCAGCTAGCGAGGCGTTTTCGCTGGTGTGGCAGGTGTTGGGTTCGAACCAACGTAGGCTGAGCCGACGGTTTTACAGGCCGCTCCCTCGGGGCTCACCCACGTCTACCTTTACGCTCCACGCCTCGGCACCTGGCTCCTCGGCCTACTGGCACTCTCTAGATACCGCCGCCCAGCAACCGCTGCCAGCGCGCCGCCGCCGAACGGGACTTCTCCGCTCCTGCCTGCCCATGCAAGCAAAGGGAGATGGTCGCGCACCGGCTGAGTGCGGCAGTAGCGATCAGTCGGCCTTCGGGGGAGAACGGTGGAACATCCGGAAGGTTACTGCTTTTGGTGCGGCAGATGGCGGGCATTCCAATACCTCCGGATAATCTGCCGCGAATGCCGCGAATCCAAATCTGGGGACCAGCGGAAACCCGCCGACCAGTTACCGGGCTTAGCGGCTGAGTGCCTCATCGAGCCAGTGCCGGGCATATTCGTCTCCGTGTGCGGCGCGATCGCGAAGTTCCTCAAGGCGGCCTTGCCTGGCCAGGGTGCGGGCCAGGTGCACCAGGGAGGTTTTATGGCCGAAGTCAGCCAGCACGCGCACGGCATTCATCCACGCCGAGCTTGCCCCGCCTTCCGCATCGAGGATCAGCGACCGCGTGTCAGCATCGGCGGCCTCGAGAAGTTCCCGAAGCTCCTCGTGCATGTCACGCTCGATTAGCCGCCGGGCCAGCGCACGCAGGGCGTCCTGGTCGCCGCCGCCAGAAGCGCGTTCTCGCAACGCCTCGAGCGAGTCATGGCCGGCCAGTAGCCGGGCCAGCTCACGTGAAGCGTAGTAGCCGCCAGTTCCGGCGCGCTCGCGCAGCTCATCGAGGCGGTCGCAGTCGGCCAGCCAGCGCGCCAGCCACAGTTCGGCTACGTCGTCCCCGGCATCGGCCAGCGGGCGGATGACCTCAATGGCCTCTTCCAACCTGGCCTGGTCGGCCAGCCTCCCGAAGTAGGCCCGGTCGGATAGCCAGCTGGCCAGCTGCCGTCTTGCATGGTCATCTCCGGCAGCGGCCAGCCTTCTAAGCTCATCGACCTGATCGCTGTCGGCCAGCTGGTAGGCCCGCCACCAGCGCGCCGCATCATCGGTGTTGTCACCGTGGACGGGGTCAGCCATTTCCTCATTCTCCGGCCGGGTTTCTCCTCCAACCATCCTGACGGGAACGGCGGATTACATCAACCGCGGCCGCCGGCGCCCGTCGCGCGGAGTGATCTTCTCCTTTGTCAGGCTTCAAGGAGGGGCTGGCCTGACTCGGAGTCAGGAACGGGCGAGGTCGCGGCTGATGACCAGTCGCTGGATCTGGTTGGTGCCCTCGAAGATCTGCATGACCTTGGTCTCGCGCATGTAGCGCTCGACCGGGAAGTCCCTGGTGTAGCCGGCTCCGCCGAGCACCTGGACCGCGTCGGTGGTCACCTTCATCGCGTTGTCAGTGGCGGTCATCTTGGCGACCGACGCCTGGCGGGAGAACGGGCGCCCGGCGTCCCGCAGCCGCGCCGCGAACAGGTACGTCGCCCGCGCGGACTCCACGGCGGCGGCCATGTCGGCGAGCAGGAACGCCAGCCCCTGATGCTCGATGACCGGCTTGCCGAAGGACTCACGCTCCTTTGCGTACTTCACGGCCACGTCCAGCGCCGCCTGGGCGACGCCGGTGGCGACCGCGGCGATGCCAAGCCGCCCGGAATCCAGCCCTGCCAGCGCGATCGGCAGGCCCTGCCCTTCGGCGCCCAGGCGCCGCTGCGCCGGTACCCGCACGTTGTCGAACAGCATTGTCGCGGTGACCGAGCTCATCAGGCCCATTTTGTCCTCGGGCGTGTCCGCGGTGAGGCCGGGGGCATCGGCGGGGACCAGGAAGCAGGAGATGCCGCGCCCGCCGTCGTCGCTGGTCCGGGCCATCACCTTGTAAAAGTCAGCCTCGCCGCCGTGGGTAGTCCAGGCCTTCGCCCCGGTGATCAGGTAATCGTCGCCGTCGCGGACCGCCCGGGTGCGCATCGCCGCCGGGTCAGAGCCGGCGTGCGCCTCCGACAGGCAGTAGGCACCGAGCAGCTCACCGCCGAGCATCTCTGGCAGCCACCGCTGCTTCTGCTCCTCGGTGCCCGCGTAGAACAGCCCGAAGCAGCTCAGTGAGTGCACGCTCACTCCGACCCCCACGGCAGCCCAGGCCGCGGCGATCTCCTCAAGCACCTGCAGGTAGACCTCATAAGGCTGCCCGCCGCCGCCGTACTCCTCCGGATAGGGCAGGCTCAGCAGGCCGGCCTGGCCAAGGATGGCGAACACCGCCCGGGGAAACGTGTGCGCACGCTCGGCCTCATCGACCAGCGGGCGCAGTTCCTTGTCGGCGATGCTGCGCGTCAGCTCGATCAGGTCGGCCGACTCCTGCGTCGGCATT
>Ga0210386_10001474_pt1 | contig 20993 bp, 18 predicted proteins | sample IncBWH32OmetaG_FD_160091 | JGI IMG/M metagenome (GOLD analysis project Ga0210386, IMG submission 160091) | Forest soil microbial communities from Barre Woods Harvard Forest LTER site, Petersham, Massachusetts, United States - Inc-BW-H-32-O ...
CCGGCGCCGACGCAACCCACCTCAATCGCCCCACATATATCGACTGGCTGCCCGATGGCACGTTCTTCGTCTCGGATGGCTACACCGGCACGCGCGTAGCGAAATTCAATAAAGAGGGGAAGTTCCTCATGGCTTGGGGTAAGCTCGGCGGCCCACCACGCGGTCCGATCGACACTCGGCCCGGTTATTTCAGCAATGTGCACGGGGTCGCCGTGGATCCGGCCACTCGTCACGTTTTTGTAAACGATCGCAACAACCACCGGATTCAGGTGTTTGACGAAAACGGCAAGTATCTTTATGAATGGAAGATCAGCGCCGATCCCTCCAGCCTTCACCTGCTCTACATCGGGTCCGGCAAAACCATTTGGACCTATGACCGGACTACCAACAAAATGGTCGAGTGGGACTTGCAAGGCCACCTGCTCTATTCCTGGGGCAGCATGGGCGATTTCCCCGGCGGGTTGTGGGGCGTGCACGGGATGAGCGTGGATCAGGAAGGGAATCTGTACGTAGCCGAAGTCGACTCGGGCCGCGTACAAAAGTTTCGCCCCAAGCCGGGTGCTAATCCCGCATTTCTCGTTGCGAAGCCCGTATATTCGGCCTGGAAATGAGGAGCTCGGATGAGCAAGACCGTAGCCTTGGTCGGGGCCATCGGTTTCTCTTGTCTGGTCGCCGTCTCTCAGGACTACGGACTTGGGGTCAAGTATTCCAGCGCGGCGATCGATGCATTGTCGAGGCAGATCGCAAATGGCGATCAGACCACGGACGCGTTCTGGCGGCGAGTGACAATCTCGGGCACGCCACTGGTAGAGCCCTTCCAAGAAGATAATCGCTACCAGCTCGTAACATTCCTATGGCGAGGAAGCGCCGACACTCGCTACGTACTCGTCAGCGGCTCCTTCACCAAACCGCCCGCAACTGACTACTTGATGAAACAACTTGCCGGAACGGACGTGTGGTACCTCACCCTGAAGCTCCCTAACGGGGCGCGCTTTGCTTATGGTCTTTCCACTCTTTCGGACTTGCTGGAGACTAACCTCATGCGAGGAGAGGCTCGCGGACACCGTGATCCTCTCAATCCACATCTATGGTTGGATCAGTCCATGGCCGAACTGCCGGGCGCGACGCCGCAACCCTGGATCGTCAAGAACGCAGCCAATCCGGAGGGCAAGTTGGAAGAGCATCGGATCAAGAGCGAGTTCTTGAAAAACGAGCGCGGCGTCACGGTGTACACGCCACCCGGCTATCGGGCAAACGGGAAACCATGCGCCTTGCTGGTGGCTTTCGATGGAGACTCTTATCTAGACCTAGTACCCACGCCGGTCATCCTCGACAATTTGACTGCAGCCTCGAAGATCCCGCCCACGGTTGCTGTGTTGATCTCCAGTCCTGGCCGGGAAACGCGCAATCTGGAACTTGCGCCCAACCAAAACTTTGTCGATTTTCTCGCCCAGGAGCTCATCCCCTGGACGCGCGCTCATTACAACGTCACGAGTGATCCGCGACAGACCGTCGTTGCAGGATCGAGTCTCGGGGGAACCGCCGCGGCCTATGCAGCGCTTCGGCATCCAGAGCTCTTCGGCAACGTTCTCAGCCAATCGGGCGCGTTTTCGTGGACGCCTTCGACGGAGCTAGGTTGGCTGCCGAAAGAGTACATCAAGAAGACCAGGCTGCCGCTGAAGTTCTACCTGGATGCCGGTGTTTTCGAAGTAGATCGCTCCGGTAACGGCGACGGTATTCTCGAATGGAGCCGTCAAATGCGGGATGTGCTTCTGGCCAAGGGATACGAGGTTCACTACCGGACCTTCGTCGGTGGGCACGATTATCTGAGCTGGCGCGGCACGCTGGCCGATGGACTCCTGGCGCTGATCGGCAAACCGGACGGGTAGCATGTACGCAAATTAGTTTTAGGAACCTTTTGGTTCAATCGACGTCTAAGCCGGAAGTAGCCGAAAGGATTCAGGCACCCTTGTGAGCGAACTGTCAGGCAATGTGCGCTACGCATTGCGCGGGCTGGTGAAAAATCCCGAATTCTCCGTCGTGTCCCTGCTGACACTCGCCGTGGGAATCGGCGCCAACACGGCAATTTTCAGTTTCGTTGACGGCGCGCTGCTTCGGCCCCTTCCCTATGAACATCCCGAGCGCATTGTGCGTGTGCTTGAGAAGCCGCCTGACGGCGATTTCAACGGCATCTCCACGCTGAACTACCTGGATTGGCAGAAGGAGAATACGGTTTTCGAGTACATGGCCGCGCAAACCGGCGGTCCGGTCACATTGACCGGATCAGGCGCGCCGGTGCAACTCCGCGGAGGACGAGTTTCGGCGCAATTTTTCGATATCTTCCGCGTTCCGGTCGCGCTGGGCCGCACGTTTGCACCCGGCGAAGATGAATCCGGCAAGAATCTCGTAGCAGTGCTGAGTAATCCGCTCTGGAGAACCCAATTTGGAGCGGACCCCGGCATCGTCGGTCGCAAGGTGCTGCTCGACGGCCAGCCTCACCTGATTATCGGGGTCCTTTCGGAAGGGAGCGCGTTCGACCGCGCCTTCAATCAGATTTGGCGGCCCCTGGCTTTTGAGCCGGAGAACATGACGCGGAATTTTCACTGGTTCGGCGCCTACGCCCGGCTGAAACCGGGTGTCACATTAGAGCAGGCGCGTTCTCAGATGAACGCCATCGGAAGCCGCATCGCCCACGATTATCCCGATTCGAACAAAGGTTGGGGCGTGGCCGTAAACCTTTATTCTGACGTTTTGATCGGTAGGTCTGTTCGTCAATCCTTATATGTCTTGCTGGCTTCGGTTGTGATGATCTTGCTGATTGCATGCGCGAACCTGGCGAATCTCACACTGGCGCGCAGTGTGGAGCGGGCTCGTGAAGTGTCGATCCGCGCGGCGCTCGGAGCGGGGCGCTCCAGATTAATTCGGCAGTTCTTGACTGAAAGCGTATTGTTGTCCTGTTGCGGTGGCATTCTGGGTATCGGGATCGGTTATGCGACGATGGCCGGGCTGAAAGTTGCATTACCGCCGTATACGTTTCCCCGAGAGGTGAATATCGCGATGGATGAACGCGTCCTCCTATTCGCGCTCGCCATCTCTGTGCTGACTGGAATCGTATTCGGCCTGGCGCCCGCGCTGCATGCGAGCCGCGCCAGCCTGACGGCGTCGATGAGGGAAAGCGGACGAGGCTCCAGCACCGGAAGGACGCAGCAGCGGTTGCGGGGCGCGCTGGTGATCACCGAGGTAGCGCTGGCCTTCGTTCTTTTGACCGGTGCCGGTTTGCTGATTCGGAGCTTTTTTCAGATCCAAGGGGTGGAAACCGGTTTTGACGCGACGAACGTAATTACCGCTGGGCTTCCAATTCCCGAAAAGCGATTCCCCGATGCGATTCAATTCAACAACTATCTACGCCAGATTGTTGACCGTGTCGAGGCGCTGCCCGGCGTCCGCGATGTCGCAGTCACCTCGGCGTTGCCGATGCGCGGTTGGGGCTATGGAATGCCATTTCTGATTGCAGGCCGTCCCTTCGTGGACCGCTCTCATCGGCCCGCATGCTTCTTTAAGATGGTGAGCCCATCCTATTTCCGGGCGCTGGGAATGCGCCTTCGCAAAGGCCGTGGGCTTACTGACCGCGATCTTGCCGGTGCTACTCCTGTGGCCGTCATAAACGAAACGATGGCCAAGAAGTATTTCGCAAATCAAGAGCCACTGGGCCAGCGAATTCTAGTGCAACAAATTGTCCCCGGTAAAACGCAGTTGGGACCGGAGATCTCGTGGGAGGTAGTGGGTGTTGTGGCCGATGAAAAGGTCGGCGATCTCGACGACACGATTGCCGCGTCCGGCATGTACGTTACCAACGAGCAGAGCCCGGCGTTCTTTACGGCGCTGGTGGTGCGGGCCGCCACCGACCCGGCGCTGCTCGGAGAAGCGCTGCGGAAATCAGTATATGCGTTGAATAAAGATCAGCCGCTTACGGACATTAAATTGCTGGAACAGATCAAGTCGGAATCGCTGGCGCCGGACCGGCTCCGCGCCGTGCTGATCGGAGTCTTTGCCGCTGTGGCGATGGCGCTTTCCGCGATCGGGATCTACGGCGTCATTTCGTACTCGGTGGTGCAGCGAACCCAGGAAATCGGAATTCGCGCGGCCCTGGGCGCCAGCCGCTCCGCGACGCGCTGGCTCATATTGTCGAGCGGGTTGCGCATGACTGCCGCCGGCCTGTTGATCGGATTCGTCGGAGCGCTTGCGCTAACCCGCCTGCTCTCCATCCTGCTTTTCGGCGTAAGTGCGCGCGATCCTGTCACTATGACCATCGTAGCCGGAATTCTGGCCGTGATAGCGCTGTTGGCCTGCTATCTGCCGGCGCATCGGGCGACTAATGTGGATCCACTGGTGGCGCTGCGATATGAGTAACCAGGCCGTCCGCGGCCCGATCACTGCTGTCGAGAATACTGGACGGTCATCAGAACCTCGTGTGACTGCGGCGTCGCGCCTGGCTCGGGTTCTTGACCCATCACGCCGCCTACCCATTTGGCCGCAGCCGCCAGCGCCGGGTCATTGAGTGAGGCGTCGGAAGAAGCCAACAGTTCTACTTCTGTTAATTGGCCATCCGGCGATTGATTCCCGTGCAGCACCACGATCTGCGCAGTACCGCCCGGCGCGCCCGCTGGCGCCGGCCTCATCGACCTGACGTGCCACGGCGCCGACATGACAGGTCCCACACCGATCTGATTTAAACCGGCAGTCTGAAACGCTGTGGGATTGTTGGACGGGTCGCTTATACTCTCGGTCTGCGCCTCGACTACCGTCTGGCCCGCTTGCGTAATGGTGAATTTATTGGCGATCAGCTTGCCGTGAAACTGTAGCGCCTTAGAGTAATCGTACTGGACGTACAGGCCCGGCGCCAAAGAGTAAGTCATTAACGTTCCCGCCTTGGGATCCACGCAATATTCCTCTTCGTCCCACCGCCGGCCACCGGTTTGGCTCGAGGTATTGGCATTGTGGGAAATCAGCGCGCAAACCACGCCAATGCCGTTAAGGCTCCCGGTCGCCGTCCGAAGCGATGCGCGCGGTCCCACCATCGGCTCCGAATAGAAAATGGCCTCGCGAACCTGAAGCAGCCGCAAGGGCAGGGAATTTGCGGGCTGACTGCTATATAGTATGCGATTGGCTTGCAGGTTCACGGCGGAAAAGTTAGGGCCTTGAGCCGTCCAGCGATAGAACCCGGCCACCGACATGTCTTCCAACTGCCAGACGCCGCTCGAAATCGAAGAACCAGTCGCAGTGAATGTAGTCTTCAGGTCATAAGGCTGCGCCCGCACATTGGAATTCCGGTGCGCATTGAGGAGCAGGTTGATGATTTCGGCCCGCTGGCTCACGTCCTGCACGGGTTGAGCGTTACCCGTGACCAACTCCAAAGGATCGGACGGGACTGGAGGCTGCACCAGTTGCGGCAAGACCCGCGCCCCGCGAGCAACCTGCGCCACTAGTGGCGCCTGCAAAAAAGCAATACCGATGACAATTGCATTACGGAGAGTAGGCATGGCAAGTCTCCTCAAAATATGTATAACCCAAAATCCGATGGTTTGGTTACACGTTCGTGTCGAAATTGCCCTCTATGTTGTCCCGCCCACTCTCCGCATGTTATTCTTTTGCCACTGACAATGGCCGACTTTGCATACGCCCCGAGGCTCGCGATTCCAACCTCAGACGTTTTGGATTCGCCCCGCCATTCGGCGCTGGTTCGCATCACTCACTGGATTTTCACGCTCAGCTTTTTTGGACTGGTCGTCAGCGGCTTTGCCATCATCCTGGCACACCCACATTTCTATTGGGGCGAAACCGGGGGCATCGGCAGTCCCTCTCTTTTCGATCTTCCGCTTCCAACCATGTTGGGCGGACCGTCCGGCTGGGGCCGCTCGCTGCACTTCCAATCAGCCTGGATCGCCGTCCTCGCAGGTTCGCTATATTTTGTTTCCGGCATCCTCACGCAACACTTCCGCACGCACCTGCTCCCTGCCATGGCCGACCTCTCCTGGCGATCCCTGCGCGACAGCATGGTTGAGCATCTGCGTTTCAAGCGCCCGGTCGAAGAGGAGTCCTACAACGTCCTCCAGCGGCTCTCTTACCTCACCGTCATATTTCTAATCTTTCCGCTCATTATCATCACAGGATTCGCCATGTCTCCGGCCATCACTTCCGTGATTCCACAGTTCGTTACCGTCTTCGGAGGCCACCAGACCGCGCGCACCATTCACTTTTTCCTCGGGGACATCCTCGTTCTTTTTTTTCTCGTTCACATCGCTATGGTGATCGTTGCCGGATTTTCCAGCCGAATGCAGGCCATGATCACCGGTCACCCCGCTATCAGAAAGGAGCCCTCGTGAGCAATCCGGTCTCCCGCCGCAAACTCATTACCGGCAGTCTAGCCGCTGGCGCCGGAGCCGCCGGGTTGACCTACGCCGCACGCCTGGCTTCCCGTTACGGACTCATCCCCCCCGACAGCGGCGGCATCTGGGGCGTCGGCGAAACTCTCACGTATGCCACCCAGCGGGTCCTGATGTCTTATCATTCGCTCGCGCGCGAATTCAATCGGAGCGACATCTCCAAAGTCATTCCCGTTAGTGGCGATCCTCCCAAGACGGAACGCTTCGAGCGTCTTCTGGCCGGCCGTTTCGCGGATTGGCGGCTCACCGTGGATGGTATGGTTGCCCGCCCAACCACTTTCTCGCTTGATGAACTCAAGCGTTTGCCTTCGCGCTCTCAGATCACGCATCAGGCTTGTGAAGAAGGCTGGTCCTTCATCGCTGAATGGACCGGCGTGCCTCTTTCTACCGTTTTGAATTCCGTGGGAATCAGCCCGCAAGCCAAGTTCGTAGTCGTCTTTCCTTTCGATGAATCCTGGGACAGCTTGGACTTGCCCGATGCGTTTCATCCCCAGACGCTTCTAGCATACGGCCTGAATGGCCAGGATCTGCCCACGCCTCATGGTGCTCCCATTCGTCTGCGCGTCGCGCGCCAGCTCGGCTACAAGAGCGTGAAATACCTGTCGCACATCAAGGTCACCGACACTCTGAAAAACATCGGCAAAGGTCTGGGCTCAGCATCCCCGGAGTTCGGCTACTCCTGGTTTGCAGGCATCTGAGACAATGCTCTTCGTCTACGATCCCGCGACCAATCCGCTCAACAACAACGAGTGGGCCTTCCCACTCTTCGAGTGCATACATATCGCATCGTTCGCCATGTCGGTTGGCACGATTGCCCTGGTGGACCTGCGGCTCCTCGGCTTGGGCATGCGTCACCAAACCGCCGCCCAGCTCGTCAAGGATACGATGTTGTGGACACTCGCCGGTCTCATCATCGTCATCACCTCGGGGCTGGTGATCTTCACCTCAGATCCGCTCCGCTATTATTACAGCCCTGCTTTCCGGCTCAAAATTATTTGCCTGTTGATCGCCATCGTCTATAACTACACGATCCATCGCAAGATCGCGTTGTCCAAGCCTCCGCCGCTGGTCGCCGGGCTGGTGGGCGCGGTCTCTTTGCTGCTGTGGATCACCATCGTCTTCGCCGGACTTTTTTATGCCTTCACTTAGAAACTGCGGTGGGCTCTAAATGCCAATACTTGCCCAATTCAGCCAATGGGTCTCAAGCTTGGATTTCTTCACAGCCCTGCGCGAATCCGCCTTGGCGTATCCCGTCATCATGTCGCTCCATCTCAGCTCCATCGCGGTGTTTGGCGGACTGATCCTGATGACCGACCTGCGATTGCTCGGCCTCGCCATGCCCAACACGCCGGTCTCGGATGTGATTGCGCAGACCCGCCTCTGGAAGCGGATCGGGTTCGTCGTCATGGTGACTTGCGGTGTTTTGCTGGCAGGAGCGAAGCTCGACAAATATTACGACAACCCGTACTTTCAACTGAAGCTCTTGTTTCTGACATTGGTTGGAGTCCACGCTCTCGTGTTCCATCGCAGCGTCTACGGAAACGCATCCGAGCTCGATCGCGCGCCGGCAATTCCAGCCGTTGCTAAAATCGCGGCCTGCCTCTCGCTCGTCCTGTGGATCGGAATTTTGTCCTTTGGTCGCTGGATCGCTTACTACGAACGGCCTGGACAAGTCGGCATCGCTCCGGCAGCCGCTACGCAGTCGTTGAGCCAAGTGGTGCCGTCCCGATAGCTGCTACGCATGCAGAATCCGTGGTTGCACCGTTATACCGTTCTGGTCGCGGCCTGCACCGCCATGCTTTTCGTTAACGGCCCGGTGGTGTCCACCAGCGAGGAGCGGCCGCTGTACTCCTTAGGTCAGACCCACGCGTGGTCAGGAGTGGCCATGACCATCCTGATGGCTGGCCTGGTGTTTTCGCTTTCGCGGTCAAAAGCACAGTCTTGGTTGCGACTGCTCGGCTGGGCCGCGTTCGCCGCCACCGTGGTTCAGTGGTCCGTTGCGCTCGAGACCGGTCCACTTCCGGTGCCCGTGAGAGTCGCCCACACTGTTCTCGCTCTGCTCTTGTTCTCGGCCACAATGGTGGTCGCAGTCTTTACTTCGGAAAGCTGGAACAAAGTTCCGAAGCCGATCCAGGATGGTTCGCGCGTCCGATTTCTGGCGACCACCACCGCCGCGCTCGTGCTTCTGCAAGTCAGCCTCGGCGCCATCTTCCGTCACGGCGTCACCGGCGGGATCCCTCACATACTCGGCGCGCTCGTTGTGGCAGTTTTTCTCGGCCCGGCTATGGCGGCGATTCTGCGTACCGAGACACCCGAGGTGCGTTCCGCTGCCATTGCCTTGATAATGCTGACGACCGTCCAATTGCTATTGGGTTTCGCGCTCTTGACAATGCAGTCGTTCGACGACATTGACCCCCTGATCGTAATCATCGCAACCACCGCTCACGTGGCCATGGGAGCGTTCACTTTAGCCGCTGCGGTGGTCACTGCTATCCTGATCCGGCGCGCTATAGCCAAACCAGACCCATAACTGATTGGGTAGTTTTTGTAATTCTGATTTCAGGGCGCCTTTATCGTGGCGTCAAAGGAGATGCTCATGCGGCGATGTATTCTTCGATTCTTTTTGCCGGGGACGGTCCTGCTCCCCATAGCCTTCCCTCTGATGGTTCCCAAAGCACATGCAATTCCGGCGTTTTCCCGCCAGTATCAAACTTCCTGCAGTACCTGCCACGTCGACTTCCCAAAGCTCAACGACTTCGGAAAAGCATTCAAGGACGCCGGTTTCAAGTTTCCCAAGGACGACGAAACGTATCTCAAAGTTCCGGCCACACTACTGGGTGCCCCGGCGCAAAAAGAGGTGTGGCCTAATGCCATTTGGCCCGGCACCATCCCAGGTTTGCCACCGATCGGTTTCCGCATGAACACCTTTTTCCAGGTGACCACTGGACGTCGCGGCAACTTCAACAGCGTCGGAGGACCGAATACCGTCCCGCCTTTCATTCCGGCCACCGACTTCGAGACCGGATTATTCAGCATATTCTCGGCTGGTAACCTGGGCAGTGACATAGCATTCTGGGTGGATAACGATGTCAGCGTCGGAGGAAGCAACGCCGCCGGCGGATTGGGCGACGGTTACTTGAAGTTCGTAAACATCGGGCGGGTTTTCCATCTCCCCACCGATGCTCTCCATTTCCGGGCTGGACAATTCGAGCTGGACTTGCCTTTCACCCAGGCCAGAAGCATCAATCTCAGCCCCTATGATATTTACTTGGAAAGCAACATCGGTGTGATCAATTCGCTCACCAGTCAGCAGAACGTTGCGAACCAGTTCATGTTCGCGAATGCAGCCAAGGGGATCGAGCTGAGTGGAGGCCATCTCTATGGCGGCTACCATTATTCGGTCGCGGTTGTCGATCAAAATACCAGCGGCCTCAATCAGTCGGACAATACCAGCCCGTTTGTTCCCTCTGCAACGGGGAGCACAAATGGCGGAGTCGGGTTTGCCTCCGACACCAGCGCCAAGGGTCTCTACACGCGCTTTTCTTACCGCTTCAATCTGGAGCGGAATGAGGCCAGCCGCAAGGATATTCAGGCCGCCGGTCCAGCCGGCCCGCGCGACCACACGTATCTGAATTTTGGCGGCTTTTATCTGCGTGGAAATTCGCGCCAGGGGTTCTTTGGGCTGGAGTCGAGCGGCGTGGACACTACGCTGCTGACCGTTCACGAGCCTTACTATCGCGCTGGAGGCGACTTCAGCTTCAATTACCGGAAACTCAACATCTACGGCCTTTACATGCATGGCAAAGACGACAACCTGCTGCCCGTGGATTCGTCGGGCAATGTGATTCTTCTTCCGCTTTCCCCCACCATGGGGCCCTACCCGGTGCGGTTCGTTTCCAACATGCCGGCCACCTTCAGCGGCGGATTTGTGCAGTCCGATTTTCTCCTTTTGCCTTGGGTAATGCTGATCATGCGGTACGACGGCGTCAACTCCAGTGCTGACCGCATCAACGGTTTCGCGTTGGCTAGTGGCACTCCCTTCTTCGCGCCGCTGCGATCCACTCGCAACCGCTTCACACCCGGCGTGCAGTTTTTGATTCATCCTAATATCAAAGCGTCCTTTGAATATCAATTCCGGCCTGAGCAGAGCGTGGAGAGCGTAACATCAACCACGAACCTTCAACAGGCTCAGAATCCGTTTCGGATCAATACCGCGCTCTTCGGATTGGAGTTCGTTTACTAATTCATGCGACAAGCTATGTCAATCCATGGTCGTTTCTTGAAAGCCGTCCTAACTTTTGTGGCCGGTTGTGTAATCGCCCGCGGCGGCAATTTGAGCGGAAAAATCAGCGGCGGGAAGGGAGCGGCCGTAGTCTACGTCGACGCCATCGCCGGCAAAAACTTCCCTCCGCCCGAGAAACACATCGTGATGGACCAGAAGTCTCTTCTGTTCCAGCCACACGTCTTAGTCGTGTTAGCCGGCTCAACTGTCGATTTCCTCAACGGCGACAACGTGCAGCACAACATCTTTTGGCCGTCGATTTCGGGCAACAAGAAGCTGAACCACAACCTGGGTACCTGGCCGAAAGGCGAGATTCGCTCGTTCAAGTTCGATACGCCGGGCATCGTTCCTCTGCTGTGCAACGTGCATTCCGAAATGTCCGGATATATCATCGTCGCGCCTACGCCGTATTTTGCCGAGGCCGACGCCTCCGGGAACTACAAGATCGACAACATCCCGGACGGCGGCTACACCGTCACTGCCTGGCGCGAAGGCATGAAATCGCAATCCAAACCCGCCGCTGTGGCGAGCAATACAATGCTGGACTTCACGCTCAGCAAGTAGGAGCTATATATGTACCAACGGAAAGTTGTTTTGTTCGGCGCGGCTGTGGCCGCTCTTGTTCCTCTGTGCTTTGCCCAGGTGCTCTCGCCGCCGGAGATTCTCGACCCGGCTATGCGTGCGCTCCAGCAGAAGCATTTTCCGGAATTGAAAGCCGCCGCCGTCGACATCACATCGCACCAGTATCCATATCGGTTCTATCTGAGCCGCAAGTTGGACCTCACCGAACAGCAGGAGCAACAGAACGACCAGCGCTCCATCCGCTTCACGAATTTCCAAGGCCATACGGTGCTTCAGGTCACGGGAAATTATTTCGCCTCTTACTCTGAGGAGTCCATGAACCAGAACGAGCGGGTGAAGCAGACCTATCGCGACGTCATGCTTCCGATCCTTCAGGCGACCGCGTCGCGGCTTAGCGGCGAATCTGAGCTGAACGCGTTTGCCATCGAAGTGGCCCACCACGTTCGTAAACAGGTGTTAGGCGTCCCTGTCGAACATCCCGAGAACCTGGCGCTTATCGTTCCGTTCGCCACCGCCGAGAGAATCGCCGCCAGCACCGATGTGGATCAGCGGATGAATGCTTTGCTCGAATCGCAAGTCTTCATCAACGGCAAGCCGGCTTCATTCTGGCCGGATCCCCCGGAGGCTCGAGTCGTTCCCCCTCCACCTCCACCAGCAGTTGCTCCGCCTCCACCGCCGGCGCCGGTCCACGATCTATCCATCGCCGCGTTGCAGCAGAAACAGATCTCATATCAAGGCCTGATCGACCGCATCGTGCATGAGTTGGATGCCGATGCGCACTTCGTATCCTACGCGCCTCCGGTGCTGGTGGGCTTTCACGGAAAATCGTATCTTCAGTTATCGGTCACCACCAACCTTGCTCCTTCCGGCCTGGGCTCCCAGTACCGCATCGCTGCCTTGGCCTTCGACCGGCACGTCTCGCATCTGATCCGGCCGCTGCTGGCAATGGTCCCAAAGGATTCTGATTTCGACGGCATCGTCTTCAGTTCCACCGTTTCCGCGGCTTCGCAATCCACCGAGTTTTTCTTTCCCCTGGCCGAGCTGCGGCGTTACGCCGATTATGATCTAACCGGTCAGCAACTAATTAATTCGGCGCTCGTGCTCATCAACGGCGAGCGGGTTGGTCTGGAACTGCAGAGCGCCGAGGCCGACATTCGCTAGTGGCGAAATTGCCTCGAGTTGACACCGAACCATCCGCCGGTTAGGATCACGGCAGGTACCCTATGAGCAGTCGAGCAATAACTACCATTGCAATCGCCTTGATGTTGTTGACTTCGGCGATGTTGTCCGGTCAGCCGCGGACTTCCGACGGCCAGCCGGATCTGCAGGGTACGTGGACCAACGCCACCATCACTCCGTTCGAACGCCCCAAAGAATTTGAAGGGAAGCCGATACTGACCGAAGAGGAGTCGGCCGAACTTGAGAGCCGAGCCGCTCAAAATCGAGTCGACGGTCCTCCCAAAGAAGGCGATGTTGGCGACTACAACCGGCTGTGGCTCGACTCGGGCACTAAAATCGTCTCAACCCGGCAAAGCTCGTTGGTGGTGGATCCTCCGGATGGAAGAGTTCCGTTATCGCCCGCCGGGGAGTCCAAGCGAAACTACAATCTGGCGCACAACTCCGACTCTTACAAATACATGAGCCCCTGGGATCGATGCATAACCCGCGGATTGCCCGGCGGAATGTTCCCGGCCGGTTACAACAACGCATATCAAATTGTGCAGACTCCTGGATACGTGTTGATCGTTTCCGAAATGATTCATGAAGCTCGAATCATTCCACTGACCTCGAGCCAGCACCTTCCCGACACTATTCGCCAGTGGAACGGAGACTCGATTGGGCACTGGGAGGGCAAGACCCTGGTCGTCGACACAACCAACTACAACGGCAAAGGCTGGATAACGACCAGCGCGGCGAGCGGGCGCATCAAAGGGGTTCCGCAGAGCAAAGGGCTGCATGTAGTCGAGCGCTTCACCCGCGTCGACCCCGGCACAATCAGCTACGAAGTAACCATCGATGATCCGGCCGTTTACACTCGACCCTGGAAAGTGTCTTTTCCGATGACCCGGGATGACAACTATCAGATCTACGAATACGCGTGCCACGAGGGGAACGAAGCCGTTGGCTTGGTGCTTCGCGGCGGCCGCGCCAAGGACCAGGACCGCTGAGCGCAGTCGTATTCGTGCAGGTTGGCCTCATTTCCGACACCCATGGCTTCCTCGATGAAGCGATATTCAACCACTTTGAGAAATGCGCAGAAGTGTGGCACGCCGGCGACTTCGGCCCGGTGGAAGTGCTTGACCGGCTGAAGAAGTTCAGGCCGGTGCGTGGCGTTTTCGGCAACATCGACGGCGCCGAAATTCGCTCTGAGTTGCCCCGCGACCTGGAGTGGGCGTGTGAAGGCGTGCGCATTTACATGACACACCAAGGCGGCTATCCGGGCCACTACGATGCCCGCGCGAAGCGGGAGTTGAAGCAGCGTAAGCCGGACCTGTTCATCTGTGGGCATTCACACATCGTCCGCGTTATGCGTGATCCGGAGCTGAAATTGCTGCACATGAATCCTGGCGCCAGCGGACGTGTTGGCTGGCATCTGAAACGCACCGCTATGCGCTTTGCCGTCGAGGGGGCGAGGATCGGCAACGTAGAACTGATCGAGTTAGGCCCGCGCAGCGCTCCCAAGCCGTAAACAAATACACTATAGTGTGTAATACGTTTCCCCGAGGGGGAAGCCCATCGACATCAGCGTCCCAGGAGGACAGGAATGACCAGGCAAAGAAAGCTTCGAATTTCAGTGCTCGCGTTGTCAGGAATCGGTTGCATGAGCGCGCTCGCTCAATTGGCCCAGCGGCCGGCGGAGCAATACATCGCGGCGATGGATAAGCCGGATCGCGTTCTAAAGATCGACGAGGTGATTGAAAAGCTGAAACTCAAGCCGGGAGATATCGTGGCCGACATCGGGGCCGGCAGCGGAGTCTTTTCAATTCCCATGGCCAAAGCGATCGCCCCGAACGGAATTCTGTATGCGGTTGATATCGACCAGAAGATGCTCGATTACGTAGCCACGCGGGCCAAGAAGGAAGGCATTACAAATCTCCGCACTGTGTTGGGCGAATATGATGATCCCAAGCTGCCGGTGAAAGATGCCGATGTGGCCTTCTTCCACCGGGTGTTGCACATGATCGAGCACCGCCAGATCTACGTGAACGCCACCGCGAAGTACCTCAAGCCCGACGGCCGCTTTGTGGTGATCGATAAGAATCGCGAGGACTCGCCCGAAAGTTGGATGTGGCTCAATCAGTCTGACGTGGACACCTGGATGGCGGCCATCAGCTTTTATCCGGCCGAGAAATTCGCTGTGTTCGACGACCGGTATTTCGTCAGTTATCAGCGGCCTTATGGCAACAGTGTGCTCCTGAAGAAGCGCGACGTGAAAAAGGACTGACCGATCCCTACGGTTTGGCCGCTGCGCGCAGGTACGTGAGGATCGCGGTCAGCTCCGAATCGTCGTACGATTTGACCGCGGAAGAGTGCCGCCAGTTACTGCCATCCGCGAACGCGACTGAGCCCGGTTCGGCGCTTCGCTGCACCGGCGGGACGGAGGTCAGGTCGTAGAATACGATGCTCTGCTTGCCTTCGCTCAACACCAGCACCGGCATCGATTCACCATCCATGGTTGCTGTCTTCACGGCGGGCGTGGCCAGTGCCTTCAACTCGGCGACGGAGGACGGCACCTTCGCGATTGGAGCCGCCACGGAAATCCCGAGATCGTCCACTTCATGGCAAGTGGAGCATCGTCCAAAGCTACGCACTGCATCGGTGAACAGTCGCGCGCCGCGAGCGGCTTCGCCGGTTAGTTTGGGCCGTGAGGAAACGGTTGCTGCTGCGCCTCCGGGGCCGACAGTGGGATTGGTGATGCCGTTCAGCGTCGCGACATAAGCAATCACAGCCACCAAATCCGGTCGTGACAAGCGAGTGGCGAAGGACGGCATGCCCGTATCGGGGACGCCGCGCGTGACCACGTTGTTGATATAGGCCTGATCGAAGTGCCGGCCCACCAGACGTGGAGCGCCCCCCGCCCCACCCTTGACTCCATGGCAGTATCCGGTGGCGCAAGACTTCGCGAACACCTGCTCGCCCTGCTGCAAAACTTCGGTCAGATTCTGCGCCGCCGAGGACACCGCCAGCAGAAACGCGGTCACCGCCAGTTTCTTCATCGCGAGCCCTCCGGCAGGGCAAATATTACCAGCGTCGAGCCCAGCCGCCACTCCTGATCGGGAAACAAAGATTGAGCGAGCGCACCCACAACAGAAACATGCCACCCGGTCGGCGTGGCGATGTACTGGCGCCCGTTCACGGCATACGAGACCGCCGATCCGCGATTGCCGGCGCCGGTCTGATAACTCCATAGCTTGTTTCCGCTTTTGGCATCGAGCGCGAAGAATTCGCCTTCCGGGTTCCCGGTAAACACCAGATCGCCTGCCGTGGACAGCATCGAAGCCAGCAGCAGATATTTGTACGGCATGCTCCAGGCGCGTTTGCCGGTAACCGGATCCCAGGCGTCCACATGGCTGTAAGTGGTGCGCCCCGGCGCCAATTTCATTGGGAACTCGCCGTTCATGTAACCTCGTCCTTCATCTGGCGCCCGATTGTTCGGTGTAATGTCGTTGCAAATTTCATTGACCGGCACGTAGAGAAAACCGCTGCGTGGCGAATACGCCATGGAGTTCCAGCTCTTCGCGCCGGCCGCGCTCGGGCAGACGGTGATGGTCTTGCCCAACTGAGGCTCGTTGCGGCCGACTAATTTGCCGTCCTCGGTGACTCCGGTAATCCAGGTCCGCGCTTCGGGAACCGAGAATGCCCCCAGATATTCACCAGTAGCCCGATCGAGCACTGACGTCAACCCGCTTTTATTCATGTGAACCAGCGTCTGCCGCAAACGGCCCCGGATCTCGCGGTCGATAAGCAGGACTTCGTAGGCAGAATCGTAATCCCACAGGTCATCGGGAACTTCCTGGTAATGCCAACGCAGTTTTCCTGTGTCGGCGTCCAGCGCGACCACACTGGCGGTGTAGAGATTTATATCCCTGCTCTTGTCGGCGCCGGCAGCCACGCGGTCACCATCAAAAAAATCGGACGCGGCGTTACCGGTGCCCCAGTAGACCAGATTCAGCGCAGGATCATACGAGCCCGTCAGCCAGGGAGCGCCTCCGCCAAATTTCCAACTGTCGCCCTTCCACGTCTCATTCCCTTTTTCCCCGGGGCCAGGGATCACATACCAGCGCCACGCCAAACGCCCATTCGTGGTATGGAAGGCCGTGATGTAGCCGCGATGCGCTCCGTCGCCTCCCGTGCCGCCCACAATGACCTTGTCCTTCACCACCAGCGGCGCAGCGGTGATGTTGCACCCGCACTGCCGCGCGTCGTCGATGTTGACTCGCCACAACAGGCGCCCGCTCTTTTGATCCAATGCCACCATGTAATCGTCCTTGGTGCCAAAGAAGACCTTGCCATCGCCCACGGCCACACCGCGATTTCCAACAAAGCCGGGAACACTATGTGGTGGTTCGGGATATTCATAGTGCCAGATTAGGCGGCCTGTCGCGGCGTCCAGCGCGAACACGCGCGCCCGAGCCGTGATCACGTACATCACGCCGGCCACCACGATGGGCGTGGCTTGCAGGTTCTCGGCATAGTCGCCGGTCTGGAACATCCAGGCGGGCGTAAGGGCCTTTACGTTGGTGGTGTTGATTTGATCCAGGCTGCTATAGCGCCACGAAAACTGTGTGCCGCCATAGTGCGGCCAATCGGCGCGCGTGGCTCCCGCATCCTGCGCGAGCAGCGAAGAAATCGTGAACAGGAACAGGGCGAATCGCATGCTGACTATCATAGTGAATTTTCCAGGCAGTGGCGACTTGACGCGCAGCTACTCCGAGACGATGTGGTGTTCTTCGCACCAGTCGAGCGCGATCTGCTTGAGGGCTTCGTCGTCGCCTGACTCCTCTGCCTCAAGCAAAAGATCGCGGGAGACGGTTTTTACCTGGCCGGTGTCGAGATCCAAGAAGGAAGAGGATTCGCCGAACTGCATCTCCAAAGCGCCGACGATATCGCTCAGGCGGACGGCCGGCATGGCATCGAAACATCATACTGCGTTGACGCGCAGGAGGCTCGGCTCAAGTGATAAGATCGCCTCCAAGGAAACCATCATGACTCCTAACCGTCCGTTCGCTCCGTTTACGCGCCGGGACTTCTTGAAGCACGGCTCGGCTTTCACTGCCTCTGGCGTTCTCTTGCTCGAAGAGTTAAGGGCGCAAGGCGCCAACTATGCTACCGCCGAAACTACCTATGGCAAAATTCGCGGCGTCGACAACAACGGAATCAAGACCTTCAAAGGGATCCCGTACGGAGCGAGTACCACTGGACTGAACCGCTTTATGGCGCCCGTGGAACCGGCCAACTGGACGGGTGTACGCGATGCTCTTGAATATGGAGACAGCGCTCCCCAACGTGACCCTGCCGCTCCGCCGCGTACGCCGGGCGCTCTCAGTATCTCGGGTGAGAAGCTGCCGGCCGAAGGCGAGGATTGCCTGGTGCTCAACGTTTGGACACCCGCCGTCGGCGCTAATGCCAGTAACGGCCGGAAGCGCCCGGTGATGTTCTGGTGCCATGGGGGAGGCTTCGCGACCGGTTCCGGATCGTCTCCCGATAATGACGGCACGAATCTCGCGCGCCGTGGCGACGTGGTGGTCGTGACCGTAAATCATCGCCTCAACGTGCTCGGTTTTGGAAACCTAAGCGAGTTCAGCACTGATTTCGCGGCCTCCGGGGACGCCGGGATGTTGGACATCGTTCAAGCGTTGAAATGGGTGCGCGCGAACATCTCCCAATTTGGAGGCGATGCAAACCTGGTGACGATCTTCGGCCAATCCGGCGGCGGGCGCAAGGTGGAGACGCTGCTGGCCATGCCCTCGGCTAAAGGGCTTTTCCATCGCGCGATCATTGAAAGCGGCGCGGCCATCAAAGTGGTGGATCGCGACGTCGCAGTGCGCGATTCAGAGAGACTTCTCGCCAAGCTCGGCATAGAGAAGACGAATATACGGGAATTGCAAAGCCTTCCCGTGGAGAAAATCATGGCGGCGTACTTCGCCGTGATGAAGGAAGACCCGGGTGCCGACCAGTCGATCGTAGGATTTTCGCCGACAGTGGACGGCAAGATCCTGCCACAGCATCCGTTCCATCCCAATGCTTCGCCGGTCTCGGCCGATGTGCCGGTGATGATCGGCTGCACGCGCACCGAGATGACGTTGTTCTCTCTGAACGACTCCTCTGCATTTACGCTAAACGACGAGGCGATGCGGGCGCGCGTAAAGGATCTGCTGGGCGGTCAGGCGCCGGGTATCATCGATCTCTACCGCAAGCTCAATGCCGGGGCGTCGCCTTCGGACATCTACTTCTTGATCGCCAGCGACTACCGCTACGGCGCACCGACGATGAAGATCGCCGAACGTCGAGCTGTACTGGGCAAAGCGCCGGTGTATCTGTATTACTTTACTTGGGAGACTCCGGTACTGGGTGGACGTCTCAAGTCGCCTCACACGATGGAGATCCCATTCGCGTTCGACAACGTGAAGATTTCCTCGCGGCTGACGGGTGGTGGAGCGGATGCGATGGCCCTGGCCGATAAGGTCAGCGACGCCTGGATCGCCTTCGCGCGTACCGGCAATCCAAACACGCCGAAGTTGCCGCGCTGGCCGGCTTTCAATGCGCAGGACCGCCCGACGATGGTCATCGACAACGTGAGCAAGATAGTTAACGATCCGCTGCGGGAGCAACGCATCGCGATGTTCCAGGCGATGGGTTTGGTCTGAGCCAGCTTCTGATGATTTTCAGAAGCTGACCCTCAGGTATATTGTTTAGGAGGCCAACGCACTGATGACGCGACCGTACGCTGCTTTTTTGCCAATCCTTTTCTGCCTGCCGGCCGTGCCGGTTTTTGCGCAGACGACCATCGGAAGCAGCACCTGCAACTCTTCGAATCTGAATGGGACCTATGAATTCATCTTGAGTGGGCGCCAAGTCACTTCTACCGGGGCAACCACAAAACTGTTCCAGGCCGTCGGCACCGCGGCCTTCGACGGGCTCAGCAAAGTCACATGGACCATGACGGCGAACACCATCACCACCAGCCAGACTTTCGGAACAGCGTTGGTGTATTCGGGATCGTATAGTCTGCAATCCAACTGCCTGGGGTCGATCAGCATCGCCACTGGAGACACCGGCACGTTCACGCTGGAGTCTTATAACGAGGGGAAGTCGTTCGCAGTAATCGGGTCGGACGCCACCTATGCATATAACGGGAGCGGCAATGTGCAGCCGTCGACCTGCCCGGCCACGTTATCTGGTGTGCACGAATTCAGCGCTAACGGGAGTAGTCTTTCGGGTGCCTCTGTCATCGGTGTCCTCGATGTGGGAGGTGTGCTGCAATTCGACGGGCAAGGCAACCTGACCGCCAACTGGACCCAGGTGGCGAACCTCGCCACTACCAACGTCACGGCCACGGGAACCTACACGGTGAACTCCACCTGCGGGGCATCGGGCACGCTCACTGACACGGAGAACAACAAATATGCGGTCACTTTCAGCATCTATTCGACCGTACCGGACTTCGCTCTCGCAGTCTCAAGCCCACAATTGGTTTTCGACGGATCCGGTTCCGCGGCGCAAGCCACCAATGCGAGCGCGTGCTCCGCTGCTACATTGACCGGAACCTATGAGTTCACTCTCAGCGGTCGGCTGGCGCCAGGAGGAATCCCCACGAAAATTCTGGTCTCGGACGGAGCGGCGGTGTTTGACGGGCAAAGCAAAGTCACTTTCAACCTGACGTCCAACGCTGTCAATGGGAGCCAGGCTTTCGGAATGCAGGTGGTGTACTCGGGCACGTACTCGGTCCAAGCCAACTGCCAGGGGTCGATCACCATCACCAACGGGGATACCGCCAGCTTCTCGCTGGTGGCTTATTCCGTCAACGCCACCACCCAGCAAGCTAGGTCATTCACGCTAGTCGGGACCGACGCCAACTACGCCTACAACGGAGGCGGCAACGTGCAGCCGAGCGCTTGCGCTGTCAGCACGCTTTCAGGCACGTGGCCTTTCAGCGCGACGGGCAACTTGCTTTCCGGGGCTTCCAATACGGGAGCCGCCGATATCGCGGGCGTGCTGCAGTTCGATGGGCAAGGTAACGTGACTGCCAATTGGACTCAGGCGTCGAACACGCCTACGGTCAACGTATCGGCAACGGGAACTTACTCGGTCACGTCCGCTTGTCTGGGTTCCATCACCCTGACCGATACCGCGAGCAACAAATACGCGGGCTCCGTATCAATTTTTGGAACGGCCGAGGCCAACTTTGAACTAGTGGCCGCCACGCCGCAGTTGATTTTTATAGGCGCCGGCCGCGCGGCATCCGTGAATCCAGAGCAGGCGGTGGTGAATGCGGCGAGTTTCCTCCCCGACCAGACGCCGGCGGGAAACGTCTTCTCAATTTTCGGCGTGAACCTGGCGACCGGGACAGGGCAAGCCACCTCGGTGCCCCTGACCACGACGCTGCTTACCACGACCGTGACGGTTAACGGCGAGTTGGCGCCGCTGTTTTACGTGAGCGCGAGTCAGATTAACGCGCAGATGCC
>Ga0210386_10001477_pt1 | contig 20968 bp, 19 predicted proteins | sample IncBWH32OmetaG_FD_160091 | JGI IMG/M metagenome (GOLD analysis project Ga0210386, IMG submission 160091) | Forest soil microbial communities from Barre Woods Harvard Forest LTER site, Petersham, Massachusetts, United States - Inc-BW-H-32-O ...
ATCTGCGATCTCGCCGAGCGGTACGGCGCCATGACCTATATCGACGAGGTGCACGCGGTCGGCATGTATGGCGCGCGCGGCGGCGGCATCAGCGAGCGCGACGGCGCCGCAGCGCGCATCGACGTGATCGAGGGCACGCTGGCCAAGGCATTCGGCTGCCTCGGCGGCTATATCGCCGGCTCGCGGATCTTGATCGACAGCGTGCGCTCCTACGCGCCCGGATTTATCTTCACCACCGCCTTGCCGCCAGCGGTCGCCGCGGCGGCAACCGCCGCGATCCGTCATCTGAAAACCTCGCAGTGGGAGCGCGACCGTCATCAGGACCGCGCTGCCCGCACCAAGGCCGTGCTGACGGCGGCGGCGCTACCGGTAATGACCAGCCCGACCCACATCGTTCCGGTCTTTGTCGGCAATCCGGAACGTTGCAAGGAGGCCAGCGATCTGCTGCTTGCCGATCACGGCATCTATATCCAGCCGATCAACTACCCGACGGTGCCGAAAGGCGCCGAGCGGCTTCGCATCACGCCGAGCCCGTATCACGACGACGGGCTGATCGACGCGCTGGCCGAGGCTTTGGTCGACGTCTGGCAGAAGCTCGGATTGCCGTTCAAGACGCGCGCGCTCGCGGCGGAGTAAAGCTCCCTTCCGCTCGTCCCCGCGAAGGCGGGGACCCATGAGTGCACATTTCGTCGTCATTGCGAGGAGCGATAGCGACGAAGCAATCCAGGCGTTTCCGCTCGCTGGATTGCTTCGCTTCGCTCGCAATGACGAAATAGCTCACGGATTCCCGTTTTCACGGGAATTGGTGGAATTTATTTCCGCTTCTCATCCCCCGCCATCCAGCGCGCCGCGATGGCGATGGAGAACGCCGTCACCACAAAACGCGCGACATGATGCGCGGCGACGTAAACCGGGTCGAGATGCAACGCCAGCGCCAGCACCATCATCGTGTCCTGCGCGCCCGGCGCGAACGCCACCGCGACATTGGCGATCGGGAACGGAAAGAAGTGCGCGACGATCAGCGCGAATAGGGTGGCGACCGACAGCGACACCGCGAATGAGCCGAACGCGGCGCCGAGATAGCCGAGCAGCAGCCGGAAGGTGACGGTGGCGAAGCGCGAGCCGACCAGCGCGCCGAGAACCAGCACGCCGGCGCTTGCGACCCACCACGGCAGCACCGCCTGAACGAGGCCGAACCCGTGCAGCACGCCGGATCCGATCATCGCGCCGAACAACAGCCCGGCCGGGAACCGCAACCTCCACAGAATAATCGCGATGACGGTCGATACCGCAACGACAATGGCGATCGCCGCGAACGAAGAACCACTGGCGTCGCCGCGCGCGACCGGTAACGCCGGCGCGACCAGCCCGAACAGCGCCAGGCCCGCCGGAATTCCGGTGGTCAGCAGCAGCACCCGCATGGTCTGCACGATCGCGACCGCCGGCAGATCGGCGCCGAGCTCGGTCGAGAGCGCGATCACCTGCGTCATCGAGCCCGGGCTCGCACCCATCAAGGCCGACAGCGGGTCCCAGCGGTGCACGACACGCAGATAGGTCGTGGTGGCGACGAGCATGCCAAGCGCCGCGATCATCACCAGCGCGATGCTCACCGGCCAGGCGACGATTCCCCGAAGCGTCTGCGGCGTCACCACGGCGCCGAGCAAAATGCCGATCAGCACATAACAGGCGCGCGCCAGCGGTACCGGGACCTTGACTGGCCGCCCCAGCAACGCCGCGGCGGCGACCGCCAGAACCGAGCCGGAAATCAGGCCGGCCGGAAAACCGATGAGCGTGAACGCCGCCCCGCCGGCCAGCGCGATGATCAACGTTTCGACGGTTTCGATGAATGTCCGGAGCGCGGGGGCAGGGGGCATTTGTCCGGGTGAATGCCCGCTGTGGCGCGCGTCGTCAAATAAGGAACTCACCAGCATTGCCAACAAAAGGGCGCGGCCAATTGTGCCCTCTCGCCCTGCGGGAGAAGGCAACGCGGGCCTTTCAACAATCGTTACCGGGTGAGGGGCGCCGAGCCCTCCTGTAAATGCGAATCTTGGAAGAATCTCGGAGGATCACTCCTGGCCGCATGAGCGAGTGGTCGGGTGGGTCAACCCTGTACTGAAGCCTCAAGGGGGAACGCGTCCGGCTCACTTCTCAAACCGCTGCTCAAAGCTCTTCCGAAAGCCTGAGATGTTCTCACGCAGAATGGCGTGGGCCGCCTCGCGCTTGACGAGGGCATCCGTTTTTAGCGCGGCGAAGATTGAAGATCCCTCGTCCCTGACGAAATCACGAAGCAGGTAGGCAGCGATCGTGTCGTGCCGGAGACCGGTGTAGGGAGTAGCCGCGTCGGGAAAGGCTGGCCGGAAAACCGTTCCATCGCCGCTTTCACCTTTGCGACCGACGAACTTCAGGGAAGCGAGTGCAAAGGACATCGCCGTGTGGGACTCGGGGGTGAGCTTGAGAAAACGCTGCACGGGCTGTTCTTCGAGCCATTCCGGCAATTCGTCGCGCAGCGACGCGAACCTTAGTTCACATTGCAAGTTGGAGATGCTGTCGTCGACGCGTGCGCCGGTCGCGCTGATTTCGGTCAGGGACGCCAGCACGTAGAAGGTGTTGTATTCATCCTCGTCTTCGGGAAGATACACAGCGTCCTCCCCAAGCGTGGGGCCGATGCTCCCCACGAAGAAGGGATGCAGCGAGTTGTCCATCAGGGGATATTTCTGACCGGGGTAGAAGCCTCCCGGGAGACAGGTGGCGGCATACAGACACGGAATCAGCTTGTTCGGAAGCGGGAGGATGATGAGCCAAACCGGTAGCCGATGAAGGAGCCTGGCCTCGGCGATATGCGGAGGCGTAAGGAACGGTTCGATCACATCGTAATAGGTGTTGCTGTAGCGCTCCGGCTCGCCCAGCTGCAGCGCGCGTACTTCCGCGGCCTTGTCCTCAGGCAGGCGGACGCACGGGCAGGTGAACGGAATGTACCAGTACCCGATCAGGCACCGGGGTGCCCACCAGGGTATCCATTCGCTAATTTCATACTCGTCGGTATCCCAACCCCAGTCGTAAATCGAATTGGGTTCGTGATTGGTGTTCAGCTCAAGCGCGTGCGTCCACTGATACCAAGCTTGATTCGGAAAAATAGGATGCTTAGCGAGCAGCGCAAGGAATTCGGCAAGGTCGGTTTCGTCCGCGAGCCGGTCGGAGATTGCTTGCATATCCGCGGCGAACTGGACGACATCCGCTTCGTTCGGGTTCGCAGGCATTCGAAACGGAGCGGGGGGTCTGAACGAAGTTCTCGAAAGCGCTTTGCGAACTATCTCGCCCTTGGCCCGATCGCGGTTCACGTGTTCGCTGACACGCAACGCAATAAGCCGCTCAATGATCCTTGCGAAACTTCCCCCGGAAGCCGCATGCCGAGTTGACGCGCCGACGCGCTCGCCGGGAATCCGGATGTATCGCTTGCGCTTTTCACGCTCATTGTCTTCAAGAAGGTTTCGGGCGATGGCCTTTGCATTATCGGGATAAAATTTCACTATCAGCTGGCCAAGATTGTCGACCAGTATCGCCTGGTCGGTCTTGTCCAGGCGCTTGGTGCGGTTCAGCGTGCGGAGAAGCTCGTCGGGATCGTGCGGGTGGTTTCGCAGCGGTGAGCGCGCGCTGCTTGTAGTCCGGATGAAAGGAACGACGTTGTCGGTGTTCATCGTCGTGGTCTCGTGTGACGGTATGAAACGCGCCGTTCTGGGCTGCACTTGACGATGGTGACGACGCGGCCTTCGGGATCGACAAGCACGACAAGCCGGCGCGCCTGATCGATGTCGGAAACCCTAAAGCTGCCTTCACGCTGAAGGCGGGCGACTTCCCGGTGTGATAGCCGCACATAACGGCAGCCGTTTTGGGCGGGAACGTCGATATCCCCGTAAGCCATTATAACAGCGACGTCTTTTGGCCGGCTGCCGCGCTGCTGGAGCCGTTGCCGCGCGTGACGCGTCATTCGCAGATGTTGCATGGTTAGAACTCCGTCCATCTGCCGATTACGCTATTTCAGCCGCGGCCTCAGTGCACGGCCCAAATTGGTAATTATTTTGGCAATTTTGTCCCCATCGGTTGGCAATTTTGGAAGCTCCCGGAGGCCGCTCACGGGTCGATCTTTGGCCTTATGTCAGGGTCGATTGGGCTCGATCCCGACATCTTCAGCGCGATCTGGCTCGACAGCGGCGAAATCGTCATCGACGAGAGCCACGTCCCCGAAGACGTCCTGCGATGGACGGGCGTTACCGTAACAAGAGCAATTATTTTTTAACGACGGCCCTGGGTTTAGGAAGCAGTCCGCACCGTCATTGCAGATTTGGAAACAGTTAGTCGGAAATTTGTTCTGAAAGATAGCATGTCGGCAAATGGCACTTCTCGGACCTCCGTTTCAGTCCATTGGATGTCTGCTATTCGAGCAAATTGAGAAGTGAGCGTTCGGCGGGCCTGTTCTTTCGGTCGGTCGCGCTCTATTCGTCGGCGCATGCGCCGGCGACCGGAGGCGCCTTAAGTTGGAGTCTCCACCCATTCGGGTGACGATTGCTGGCGCGCAGACTGCGTCGCAATTCGCTAGACTTCTGCCTGGTCAGCGCTTCTGTCCGGAGCTGACCCATCCTTGTTGTTGCGACGCCAAGCCGCCCTCTGCCGCACAGGGAGAGGCCCTCTCGATCGGCGACCTCGGCTCCGCTAGGCACGTTTCCAAACCATGACAATCAGGTAAAATCAGTCATCGCGCGCCGGAAAGAGCGCGCCTGGACCGAGCTGGAAACGCCTGTGCTGCAAGGCTGGATCGTCGTCATCATCGCGCTTGCCTACATCGGGTTCTTGTTCCTGGTGGCGAGTTATGGCGACCGGCGGCATGAGCTGTTCCGCGGCAGCCGCGCGCGGCTCATGATCTATCCGCTGTCGCTGGCGATCTATTGCACGTCGTGGACGTTCTTCGGCTCGGTCGGCGTGGCGGCGCGAACCGGTTTTGATTTCCTCACCATCTATATCGGCCCGGTGCTGATGGTGGGCCTCGCCTATCCGCTGATCATCCGCATCGTGCGGCTTGCTAAGGGCCAGAACATCACCTCGATCGCCGACTTCATCGCCGCGCGCTACGGCAAGAGCCAAGCGGTGGCGGCGACGGTGGCGCTGATCGCCATCGTCGGCATGATCCCCTACATCGCGTTGCAGCTCAAAGCCGTGTCGGCGTCGGTCGGCACCATCCTGGCGGAAGTCTCGGCCGGCGGCGCGGCGGCGCAGCCGGTCATCGGCGATATCGCACTGTTCGTCGCGCTGTTGATGGCGGCGTTCGCCGTACTGTTCGGCACCCGCCACATCGACGCCACCGAGCATCAGGACGGACTGATGCTGGCGATCGCAACGGAATCGATCGTCAAGCTGGTCGCTTTTCTCGCCGTCGGCATCTTCGTCACCTTCGTGATGTTTCCCGGCCCGCTGACGCTATTCGCCAATGCGCTGGCCGAGCCGCGGACGGCGGCGGTGCTGACGCGCCTGCCGCCGCTGACCGGCGTTTTTGCCACCACCGTGTTGTCGCTGTTTGCCATCGTACTGCTGCCGCGGCAATTTCATGTCGGCGTCGTTGAGAATCGCGGCGAGGCGGAAATCCGCCGCGCCGCTTGGCTGTTTCCCGCCTATCTCGTGCTCATCAATCTGTTCGTGATGCCGATCGCGATGGCGGGCCTTTTGACTTTTCCGTTGGGCCTGACCGACGGCGACATGTTCGTCTTGGCGCTGCCGCTGCGGGCGCATTCCGAGCTGCTCACGCTGGTCGCCTTTGTCGGCGGGCTGTCGGCGGCCACCGCGATGGTGATCGTGGAATCGGTGGCGCTGGCGATCATGGTGTCGAACGACATCGTCATGCCGTTCATCCTCAAGCGCCGCGCGGTTTCGGCCGACGGGCCGAGCGATGCCGGCGCGCAGCTTTTGACGGTGCGCCGCATCGCGATCTTTGCCATTCTGCTGCTGGCTTACATCTATTATCGCTCCGCCGGCCCGGCGCAGCTCGCTTCCATCGGGCTGTTGTCGTTCGCCGCCATCGCGCAACTGACGCCGGCGTTTTTCGGCGGGCTGGTGTGGCGGCGCGGCACCGCCAACGGCGCCATCGGCGGCATGACCGCCGGCATTCTGGTCTGGGCTTATACGCTGCTCCTTCCCAGCATCCTCGATAGCGGGATGATCGGCGATGGCATCCTTAACGACGGTCCGTTCGGGCTGACCTGGCTGCGGCCGCAGGCGTTGTTCGGCCTCGATCTGCCGCCGCTGGTGCACGGCGTGGTGCTCAGCCTCGTCGTCAACATCGCGGTTTATGTCGGCGGGTCGCTGCCGCGCCGGCCGAGCGCCATCGAACGCATGCAGGCTGATCTGTTCGTGCCGAGCTCGCTGGCGCCGATCGCGCCGAGTTTTCGGCTGCGCCGCGCCTCGGTCACGGTCGGGGAATTGACCGCCACCATCGCCCGCTATCTCGGCGAGGAACGCACGCGCGAGTCGTTTGCGAGCTTCGCCGCCTCGCGGCGTGTCAGCCTCGAGCCGCAGGCCGAGGCCGATTTTGCGCTGCTGCAATACGGTGAATATCTGCTGGCGTCGGCGATCGGCGCCGCATCCTCGCGGCTGGTGCTGTCGCTCTTGCTGTGCAAGCGCACCGTCTCGACCAAGGCGGCGCTGAAACTGCTCGACGATGCCAACGCGGCGCTCCACTACAATCGTGAGATCCTGCAGAGCGCGCTCGATCACGTCCGCCAGGGCATCGCCGTATTCGACAAGGGGCTGGCTCTGGTCTGCTGGAACCGGCAATTCGGCGAGCTGTTCGACCTGCCGCATGGCCTCACCCGCGTCGGCATTCCGCTCGACGAGATCCTTCGTCACATCGCCGGGCAAGGCCCGGATGAGGCCAAGAATAATGAAAAGAATTGCGACCAGGATATCGACGAGCAGGTTGCCGCGCGCGTCCGGAAATACACCTCGGTCGCCGAGCCGTTCCTGGAGCGTTTCGCCGAGCGCGGGCTGGTGATCGAAGTGCGCGCCGACCGCATGCCCGACGGCGGCCTGGTCACGACCTTCACCGACATCACGCCGAGCGTGAAGGCGGCGGAGGCGCTGGAGCGCGCCAACGCCACGCTCGAGCGCCGCGTGCGCGAGCGCACTGGCGAACTGACGCGGCTCAACGCCGAGCTCGAGCGCGCCAAGGCGGAAGCCGACGACGCCAATGTTTCGAAGACCCGCTTCATCGCCGCGGCAAGCCACGACATTCTGCAACCGCTCAACGCCGCCCGGCTCTACGTCACCAGCCTGATCGAGCGCCAGCGCGCCGGCGAGGACGGCGATCTGGTGCAGAATATCGACGCCTCGCTGGAGGCGGTCGAAGAGATCTTCGCCGCGCTCCTCGACATTTCGCGGCTCGATACCGGGGCGATGCAGCCGGAAATGAGCGATTTCCGCATCGATGAATTGCTGGCCCGCCTGGAAGTCGAATTCGCGCCGTTGGCCCGCGAGAAAGGGCTCGAGCTTAAATTCATGCCCTGCTCGCTGGCGCTGCACTCCGACCGCCGTCTGCTGCGCCGCCTGCTGCAGAACCTGGTGTCGAACGCCATCAAATATACACCCGAGGGCACCGTGCTGGTCGGCTGCCGCCGCCGCGGCACCAAGCTTCGCATCGAGGTCTACGACACCGGCATCGGCATCCCGCATTCCAAGCGCGGCGCGGTGTTCAAGGAATTTCATCGGCTCGACCAGGGCGCGCGCGTCGCCCGCGGCGTCGGCCTCGGCCTGTCGATCGTCGAACGCATCGCGCGCGTGCTCGATTGCGAGGTGACGCTGAAATCGGCGTCCGGCCGCGGCTCGCGCTTTGCGGTCGAAGTGCCGCGCGCCACAGCGGCCCTGGCGGCGCCGGCGCCGCAAACGGCGCGCAAGGCGGTGACCGGACAACTCGCCGGCACGGTCGTACTCTGCATCGACAACGAGCCGGCCATTCTCGACGGCATGCAGATGCTGCTCGGCGGCTGGGGCTGCCGCGTGCTCAAGGCCGAGGACCTCGCCGAGGCGCTGGCGGCGATCGAGGGCTCCGGCCTCGAGCCGGACGGACTCCTGGTCGACTATCATCTCGACGGCGGTAATGGCGTCGGCACCATCGCCGAGCTGCGCCGCCGCTACGGCCGCGACTTGCCGGCAATCCTGGTGACCGCCGACCGCTCCTTGCACGTGCGCGAAGAAGCCCGCGCCGCCGGCGCGCATGTTCTCAACAAGCCGGTCAAGCCCGCGTCACTGCGCGCTTTGATCACGCAGTGGCGCGTGCAGCGCGTCGCGGCGGAGTAGGGCGACGCAAAGCTAGCGTTTATCAGCTCAGCTTTGAGACAAAATCAGATTTCGCAATACCTGACTTAAATTTCATGCGACCGATGTCTTCCCCAAACCTGACAGCGCGTATCATATTGAGCGAAGTAGCACGTTTAAGGGAGCGCCTCATGTCGCGCCAATCGTCGCTCAAAATCCCTTCAGCATTATCTGCCGCTTTCTTGCTGGCGGCATCCGCCGCAGCGCTCAGCCCACCATCGGCCGCGGCGGCAAGCCCTTATTACAAAGGCAAGCACGCCGCGCCGGTCGTGCATCGCGGTTACTATGGCTACGCGGCTTATCGCGGACCTCGGGCGGCACACCCGAATACGCTGCCTTACGGACCGGAATACGGTTTCCTCCGCCAGGTCCCGCCGAACGCGATCCAGATGCCGGGCTATACGTTCGTGCCGGGTGTCGGAATTCTCGGCGAGTCGTGCGATCTGCCGACCAGCGCCTGCCCGAACCAGTATCGCGACGTCAAATAACCGTCGTCCGCGAACCGTTCGGATAAGCTTTAGCCGGGCGTCGGCCGCAGGTGCGGGGCTCGGGCGATGCCGGCCAACCGCTCCTTGAGCGCCGACACCTGTTGTGCCGGCTGGGCGGGCGTTTGCCTCTCGCTTTCGATCGCGTTGAGCTGGGCGAGGACCCAGCGCCACAGCGCTTCGATTTCCTGCGCGGCGCGGCCGTCTTGGGCATGCTCGGTGACGCCCAGCCCGGCGGCGATCGCGTCCTGATAATCGATCCGCGCCGACAGCATCGGTTCCGCCAGGACGCCGAGCTGCGTCAGGTCCTTGGCCGCTTCGCTGGCCCGCGAGCTGCGCGGGATCGGCGGGCACTGGTTGAGCACAAAGGCGGCCCGGCGTTTGGCCGCCTGGACTGCGGCAAAGGTGGCCGCGGTCGCCTCGAGATCCAATAACGTCGGGCGCGCCGGCAAAAGGCAAAGGTCGGCGCATTCCGCGACCAGGCCGAGCGCGCCGGTATGGGCGCCGGGGGTATCGAACACCAGAAGGGTGAAGCCCGCAGCGCGCAACCGCTCGATCATCATGCCAAGCCGCGGCAGCCGATCGTATTCGAGCGGCTCGACCACGACGATGTGTCGTGCATTGGCCGACTCGCGGCGTTTGCCCCAGCGAGCCAGCGACGCCTGCGGATCGAAGTCGAGCGCCACCACCCGTTCGCCCGTCGCCGCGGCGGCAACCGCCAGCGAGGCTGCGAGGGTCGTTTTTCCCGCTCCGCCTTTCTGGGTCAGAAATGCGATCGTGCGCATGCCGAATCAGCTCCCCGACCGGCAGACATTGTCATGGAACTAAGACGCGGCAAAGGCGGCCCCTTCGCGGCGGCATTTTTTGCGCCGCCAGCCCGGTTCCGCGGCCTTGTTTTGACCGTCACACCTCGCGCAGCTGCGTCTGCGGCCAATGGCCGGCTTCGATCTTGCCGGCGGCAATAACCGCTTGCGTGCGGCTTTCCACGCCGAGTTTTTGTAAAATAGCGGAGACGTGGGCCTTGACGGTCGCCTCCGACACGCTGAGCTCGTAGGCGATTTGTTTGTTGAGCAGTCCCGCCGACAGCATCATCAGCACGCGGACCTGCTGTGGCGTCAGTGTCGACAATCGCGCGATCGCCGCGGTTTCGGCGTCGGATCGGCGTGTCAGATCGACGTCGGGCGGCGTCCAGACTTCGCCTTGCAGCACGCGCTTGACCGCCGCGCGCAGCGCCTCGATGCCGAGCGTCTTGGGGATGAAGCCCGAGGCGCCGAATTCCATGCAGCGGCGGATCACGGCCGGATCGTCATTGGCCGAGACCACGACCACCGGCAGGCTCGGATATTGCGCGCGCAGATACATCAGCCCGGAAAAGCCGCGCACGCCCGGCATCGACAGGTCGAGCAGGATCAGGTCGATGTCGGCCGCGTTGTGTTCGAGGAATTCGCTGACCTCCTCGAACGTGCCGGCCTCGCTGACGTCGGCGCGGCCGAAGACGCCATGCACCGCCTCGCGCAACGCGCCGCGAAACAGCGGATGATCGTCGGCGATCAACAAATGATGGGATTGCGCCTCGGTCAAAACGCCCTTCTTAAGCCAATCGCAAAGCGGTTGTTATCTTAGGGCCGATTGGCCGGCAGGGTCCACTGGCGGCGTTTCCCGGACGCGGCGCGGCATGCAACGCCCGTCATTCCGGAAGCCGCGTGAGCGGCTGTCCGGAATCCATAACCCCAGGTCGAGCAGAACTTGCGCGGACAGTGGTTATGGATTCCGGGCTCGCGCCTGTCGGCGCGCCCCGGAATGACGTTCACTCCTCCGCGCAACTCCCCAAAAACTGCAAGACCACCTCGCGGCGGTGTGGCTGGGCGCGATGCTCGGCGACGTAGATGCCCTGCCAGGTGCCGAGCATCATCTTGCCGCCGATCACCGGCACATGCAGCGACACCCCGTTGAGCATGGCTTTGACATGCGCCGGCATGTCGTCTCGGCCTTCGACATCGTGCACCCAGGGGGCGTCCGCTGGCGCCAGCCGCGACAGCGCGGTGACGAGATCGGTGCGCACGTCCGGATCGGCATTCTCCTGAATCACCAACGAAGCCGAGGTATGGCGGATGAAAAGCAGCAACACGCCGTCGCGCGACTTGACGTGATTTAGAAATTGCGCCGCAGCGAGGGTGATCTCGAAGAAACCTTCGCCGGACGTATCGACCGTCAGCGTTGTCGTGACGATCGTTTCGATGGGGGTGCGGTGTGTGGCCGGAGGATTCATAAGACGCAGCCATTGTGCTGATCCGGGATCGTCCCAAACTCGGTGTGTGTAACGATCCCGGGTCTGCGGCGCACCACTTCGTGCTGCGCCGCGCCCGGGAAATGCCAAAGCTTTAGCTCTTGTTGTTCAGCACTTGCCGTTGCGCCCGCGCGATGGCGTCGACGAACCGATGCCACAGCCGGCCGGCGGCCTCGACCATGCGGTCGATGTCGTCGCCGGTCTTGTCGCCAGCCTTGCCGCCGGCTTTGGGCGCGCCGTCGCCGGCCGCCGGCGGCTCCGCCGCCACCCCGTTCGGCAAGGACAGGCTGTGAGCGATCAGTTCTTTCTTCAGCGCCGCGTTCTCGGTGCGCAGCCGCGCGATCTCGTTCTCAAAGACGACGCGATCGTCCGGCGCCGCCTGGCAGGCCCAGCCGACCGCGCGCTGGCTGCAGAGCGAAACCTCGCCGGTCTTAAGGTCGAGCCGCAGCAGGCCGTCGGCTACCTTGCTGAAGCTGAAGCGGCCATGATCGCTGTCCGGCGTGTCGTCGTCGGCCGAGACTGGCGCAAAGGCAGGCGCGACCAAACAAGCCAATGCGACGACGATGGCAGCCGAGCTCTTGATCATGGTGATCCCCGCGTGGCGGTTCATTTGCGACCCTGCGACCCGCTTTCGGCGCCGCGTTGAGAGATAGAATGCCGCCATCTTGGCAGCATTGTAACTGCATCGGCTGTGCGCCGCACAATGGCGCGTGCGCGGCTGCCGACAATCTCTCTGATGCGGCCAAGATCGTCTGTTATTCCAATGCATTAGAACCAATGTGCGTTTCTTGACTTGGTGAAACCCAGTCAGTATGGTCCGCGCGGCTTTAAGGGGGCGGGTCTGTCTCGATTGCCGCGAGCCGCGAGTGTCGGACATGAACAACCGCACGCGCGAAAACGGCGACCGCGACAAGGCACACACCGACGAAGCCGCCCTCTCCGCGAGACTCCAGCGTCTCGGTGAAGGTCTAGGCCAGGCGCATGGGCGCGCCCCGCCGCCTTCCGAAGGTCCTGGTGGAGATCGGGCGACGACTGCATCGGGCTACGCCAGGGGCTTCCGGCTCTCGAGCGAACTCGTTGGAGGCGTGCTGGTCGGCGCCGGCCTCGGCTGGCTGATCGACCGGGTGCTCGGTATCGCGCCGTTGGGGTTCATTGTGTTTCTTTTGCTCGGCTTCGTCGCGGGCGTGCTCAATGTGATGCGCTCCGCCGGAGTCGTCCCCGGCCCCACGCCTGGCAACGGGGGAAAACAGTGACGTTGCGCATGGTGCGCCAAACCGCGATGGAACCATGAAGATCGATCCGATCCATCAATTCAAGATCCAAGATTGGGCGCCGATCTTCACGATTCACGGTCATCAGATCGCGCTGACCAATTCGGCGGTGTTCATGCTGATCATCATCGTGCTGGTATCGGCGCTGCTGATCGGCGGCACCGCGCCGCGGGCGATGGTGCCGGGCCGGCTGCAGTCGGTGGCGGAAATGTCCTATGAATTCGTTGCCAACATGCTCAAGAGCTCGGCAGGCAACGAGGGTATGAAGTTCTTTCCGTTCGTGTTCACGCTGTTCATGTTCGTGCTGTTCGCCAACATGATCGGGCTGATCCCGTATTCGTTCACGGTGACGAGCCAGCTGATCATCACCGCCTGCCTGGCGCTTCTGGTGTTCGTCATCGTCGTCGGCTACGGCTTCTGGAGGAATGGGCTCCGCTTCCTCAATCTGTTCGTGCCCAAGGGCGTGCCGATCTACATTCTGCCGGCCATCGTGGTGATCGAGATATTGTCGTTCATTTCGCGGCCGATCTCGCACAGCGTGCGTCTGTTCGCCAACATGCTGGCCGGTCACATCACGCTGCAGGTGTTCGCCGGCTTCATCATCATGCTCGCCGGCTTCGGCATCGCCGGCTGGTTCGGCGCCGTCATCCCGCTGGCGCTGGTGATCATGCTGACCGCGCTCGAATTCCTGGTGGCCTTCCTGCAGGCCTACGTGTTCGCCATTCTCACCTGCATCTATCTCAACGATGCGATTCACCCGGGCCATTGACGGCCAAACGCTAAAACGAAAAGGAGCTTTCTCATGGATCCGACCGCCGCGAAATACATTGGTGCCGGCATCGCCTGCATCGGCATGGGCGGCGCCGGCGCCGGCGTCGGCATCATCTTCGGCAGTTATCTGGCGGCGGCGTTGCGTAACCCCTCCGCCGCCCAAGGCCAGTTCGGCAACCTGATTTTCGGCTTCGCCGTGACCGAAGCGCTCGGCATCTTCTCGCTCCTGATCGCGCTCCTCCTGCTGTTCGGGATCTGATCGACGCATGGCCGAGACGACTGCCCATACGCAAGCGCCCGGCGAGAAGCACACCTTCCCGCCGTTCGACTCGCAGCACTTTCCCTCGCAGGTGTTCTGGCTGGCGCTGAGCTTTATCCTGCTCTACGTGCTGATGTCGCGGATCGCGTTGCCGCGGATCGGCTCGATCTTCGCCGAGCGAGCTAAGCGCATCAGCGACGATCTGGCGGCGGCCAACCGCTTCAAGGAGCAGTCGGAAGCCGCCAACGCGGCTTACCTGAAGTCGCTCGCCGAGGCCCGTGCCCGCGCCCAAGCCATCGCCGCCGAAACCCGCGAGCAGCAGGCGGCGCAAGCCGCCGCGACCAACAAAAAGCTTGAGGCGCAGCTCAACGAGAAGCTTGCCGCGGCGGAGCAGTCGATCGCGGCGACGCGCAGCACCGCCATGGGCAATGTCGGCAGCATCGCCGCCGAAACCGCCGCCGCCATCGTCGAGCGCCTGATCGGCACGACGCCGGCGGCGGGCGATGTCACCGCCGCCGTCGCCGAAGTCTCCAAGAGTTAAGGGTTAGAGGGGCAACCATGCTCGAAGCCGAAGCCTGGGTCGCCGTCGCCTTTGTCATCTTTCTCGGCCTGCTCGTCTACTTGGGCGCGCATCGCCGGGTGATCACCGGTATCGATCAGCGCCAGGCCCGCATCAAGGCCGAGCTCGACGAGGCGGTGCGGTTGCGCGAGGAGGCGAAAGCCGTGCTCGCCGAATACGAGCGCAAAGGCCGCGAGGCCGAGAACGAAGCCGCCGCCATCATCGCTGGCGCCAAGGCGGAGGCCGAGCGTCTGGCCGTCGAGGCCAAGGCCAAGATGGAAGACTTTGTCGTGCGCCGCACCAAGATGGCAGAGGCCAAGATCGCCCAGGCCGAAGCGCAGGCGCTCGCCGACGTGCGTTCCGCCGCCGCCGACACCGCCGTCGCCGCCGCGGAGAAAATCCTCGCCGCCGCCGCCAAGGGCAAGGTCGCCGAAGATTTGCTGGCCAAAGGCATCGAAGACGTCCGCAAGAAATTCAACTGAGGCGCTGCGACCCCTCACCCTGCAATGTTTGTTGCTCGGCGTGCGTAGCCCTCTCCCACAAGGGGAGAGGGCGCGATTAGATGGGCCGTGTTGCTGATGAGCTCTTGAATTGTCGCCGGTCGAGACGGCCTTGCCCTCTCCCTCGTGGGAGAGGGCGGCTCGGCGTTCCAACACCAAGAATGGGTGAGGGGGCGCCCCCCTCACCCTGCAATGTTTGTTGCTCGGCGTGCGCAGCCCTCTCCCACAAGGGGAGAGGGCGCGATTAGATGGGCCGTGTTGCTGATGAGCTTTTGAATTGTCGCCGGTCGAGACGGCCTTGCCCTCTCCCTCGTGGGAGAGGGCGGCTCGGCGTTCCAACACCAAGAATGGGTGAGGGGGCTCGGTCAGCAAAATCAATTCGCGCCGGCGGGCTTCTTCGATTTCGGCCGTACTTTCGGCGGCCCCTTGGTCTGCGCTTCGGCCGCGAGCGGATCGAAGCCGACATAGACGATGTAATCGTCGAGCAACGCGGTCGGTGTCGGAATCGGAAAAGCCATTGCCTCTTCGACGTGGGCGAAGAGCGTGTTGCCGGTCGCTTGCACGTCCACCGGCACGATCACGAACTTGGTCGCGATCGGCCGCATCCCCGATGGCGTTTCCTGAACGACGGCGAAACGCAGCGGCACATCGACCCGCCCCGGTCCGCCGGCCGGTCCGACAACGATCCGCCCCTCGATCCCGACCTTCACGATCATATTGCCGTCGGCGACGGCGCATTCACGCGCCGCGCGCACGAAGCTGCCCTGGTATTTCACCGTCATCGCCGAGCGGTCGCCGGGCGGCGCGATGGTCAGCGTCGCGGCGCCGCGGCGAATCTCCACCGTCGGGCAATTGACGTCCGGCTCGGCGTTGGCCGCCGTTTGCATACCTTTGGCGGTCGAGCCGGTGAAGATTTCGTTCGTTGAGCCCAAGCCGCCATCGCCGCGCGGCACTTCGGCCGCGCCTGCGCTCGGCGCAAGCAGGCCGGCGCTCGGCACGCTGGTGGTGGAGCAGCCGGCCGCCGACAGCGCCAACGCGAACGCAACCAAAGCGCGGCCGCACCTTTGCGTCCCTCGACCGGTCCCCGGCATTGCGCTTGCGGCCCTACCCTACCGAAATGTCCCCGATGCCGTTGTTATATCAAGCGAAAGGTGGCCATCCCAAGGCGGCATCAATAGCGTGGTTAAGGCTTTGCTCGTTCATCTGTCTTGCCCGCATCGCCCCTCAAGATTTGGCATCTTTCAAACGCCCGTACAGCAAGTGGTCCTGCCAGACGCCGTTGATGCAGAGATAGTCGCGCGCATAGCCCTCGCGGATGAAGCCGGTATTTTCCAGAAGCCGGATCGACGCCGCGTTGGTCGGGATGCAGGCGGCCTCGAGCCGGTGCAGACGCAACGTGGCGAAAGCGAACGGGATGACGGCGCGCACCGCGGCCGTCATGTAGCCTTGGCGCACAAAGGGCAGCCCCATCCAATAGCCGAGACTGCCGGCCTGGGCGACGCCACGGCGGATATTGGCGAGCGTCAAACCGCCGACCAGCGTGTTGCCGCCGCTGCGGACGATCAAGAAGGCATAGCTCTGGTCGGTGCGCAGATCCTCGGCATAACGCCTGATCCGCCGGCGGAAGGCGCTGCGGCTTAAATCATCGGCCGGCCAAGTCGGCTCCCAGGGGGTGAGAAAGTCGCGGCTCAATTCGCGCAGCGCCGCCCATTCGCCATAGTCGGTCACCTGCGGCGTGCGCAGAATAATGCCCTCGCCGACCACCGACGGCACTGGCTCGGAGAAGTTGATGGTGCGGAAGAACGCCATCGGACCTGCTCAGCGCCCAAAATAACCCTCCGCTCATTCCCGCGAACGCGGGAATCTAGCAAGTGCGGGAAACTGGGTCCCCGCCGTCGCGGGGACGAGCGGACGTTTGGATCGGTGCCCCCTTTATGCGGCCTGACGCGCGAGACTTTCGGCAATGGCGGCCGCCCTTTCAAGCCCGGAGCCGAGCCCGATCACGGCCAGCGCCGGCTTGCCGCGGCGGATCAGCGCCCGTCCGGCGGCGCGGGCGCTGTCGACCGTGACCGCTTCGACCTTGGCGACCAGTTCTTCGGTCGGAATCGGGCGGCCCCAGGCGAGCATGTGGCGCGCCAGTTGGCTGCTGCGCTCGCCGGAGCTCTCCAGCGCCATCAACAGGCCGGCCTTCATCTGCGCCTTGGCGCGGGCGACCTCGGTCTCGGAAATCGTCTCGGTGGTATTGGCGATCTCGTCGACCACGAGCTGCATCAGCTGCACGGTGTCGGCGGCGTCGGTGCCGGCATAGAGCCCGAACATGCCGACATCGGTATAGGTGACATGGAACGAATAGATCGAATAGCACAGGCCGCGCTTCTCGCGGGCTTCCTGGAACAGCCGGGACGACATGCCGCCGCCGAGCACGTTGTTGAACACCGACAGACTGTAGAGCGACGGATCGGTCTGCGCCACGCCGGGGAGCGCAAGCGCGATGTGGACTTGCTCGAGCTCGCGCTTCTCGACGTGCGTGCCGCCGCCAAAGCGCGCCGGCTCCGGCGCCGGGCTTGCCGGCGCGCTGAAGCTCGAGAATCTTTTTTCGACTTCGGCGACGATTGCCGCGTGGTCGACGGCGCCGGCCGCGGCGACGACGATGTCCGGCGCCCGATAGTGGCGGGTCAGATAGTCGCGCAACTTGGCGCTGTCGAACGAGCGCACTGTTTTCGGCGTGCCGAGGATCGAGCGGCCGAGCGGCTGGTCGGGAAAGGCCACGGCCTGCAGGTGCTCGAACACTAGGTCGTCGGGCGTGTCGGCGACGGCGCCGATCTCCTGGACGATGACATTGTGCTCGCGAATGAGCTCCTCGCGATCGAATGCCGGCTCGGACAGAATGTCGGACAAGACGTCGAGCGCCAGCGCCACGTCGGCTTTGAGCACGCGGGCATAATAGGCGGTGGTCTCGGCGCCGGTCGCGGCGTTGAGATCGCCGCCCACCGCCTCGATCTCCTCGGCAATCTGGCGGGCGGTGCGCCGCCGCGTGCCTTTGAACGCCATGTGCTCGAGGAAATGCGAAATGCCATGCTCGTCGCGGCGCTCGTCGCGGCTGCCGGCATAGACCCAGACGCCGAGCGAGGCGGTCTCGAGATGCGGCATGGTGTCGGTCACGACGGTGATGCCGGATGTCAAGGTGGTGACCGCTACGCTCATGCTGCTGCTCCTTCTTGCGCCGCGCGGCTCGTCTGCACGACGAAACGCTCGACTGCTGATTGATCGACCGGCAGCGACGTGACGCGCTCCGGACGTTGATTGAGATCGCAAAGCCATTCCGGCAGTGGCGGCCGGATACCGCACGCCGCCTGCACGGCTTCGGGAAACTTGGCCGCCTGCGCGGTCGACAGCACCACCATCGGCAATGCCGGATCGCGCAGCTCCTTTTCCGCAACCGCAATGCCGACGGCGGTGTGCGGATCGACGAAATGGCCGGTCTCGCGCTTGACCGTGCGCATGGCGGCGGCGACCTCTTCTTCGTCGGCGCGATCGGCTGTGAACACCGCGCGGATCTGCGACAGCGCCCGCCCTGAAATCGTGAAACGCCGCGATTGTGCCAGTGATCCCATCAGGCTTCGCACCGCGCCGGCGTCGCGATCGTAGGCATCGAACAACAAACGCTCGAAGTTCGACGACACCGCAATGTCCATCGACGGCGAGGTCGTCGATACGACGTCGCGCAATTCGTAGGTGCCGGTGGCGAGCGTCCGCGTCAGGATGTCGTTGACATTGGTGGCGATGACCAGCCGGTCGATTGGCAGTCCCATCAACAGCGCCACATAGCCCGCGTAGATGTCGCCGAAATTGCCGGTCGGCACCGTGAACGCGACCTTGCGGCGGGGCGCGCCGAGCGACACCGCGGCGGTGAAGTAGTAGACCGCTTGCGCCACGATCCGCGCCCAATTGATCGAATTGACGGCGGATAGCTGCACCCGATCGCGGAACGCGGCGTGATTGAACAGGCCCTTCACGATGGCCTGGCAGTCATCGAAGGTGCCCTCGATCGCCAGCGCATGGATGTTGGCGGCGTCCACCGTGGTCATCATGCGCCGCTGCACGTCGGAGATGCGGCCGTGCGGGTAAAGGACGATGACATCGACCTGGCTTCGGCCGCGGAACGCCTCGACGGCGGCGCCGCCGGTATCGCCCGACGTGGCGACCACGATGGTGCGGCGTTCGCCGCGCGCCGCCAGCACGTGATCCATCAGCCGCGCCAGAAGCTGCATCGCCACGTCCTTGAACGCCAAGGTCGGGCCGTGAAACAGTTCGAGCGCGAAAGTGTTGACGCCGAGCTGGGTGAGCGGCGCCACCGCCGGATGGCGGAAGGTGCCATAGGCTTCCCGCGCCATCCGCGCGAGGTCGGCTTCCCTGACGGCGTCGCCAGCGAACGGCCGGATCACTTCGACCGCGACTTCGGCATAGGGCCGGCCGGCGAAACCGGCGATGGTCTCAGGCGGGAGCCGCGGCCAGGCCTCCGGCACATAGAGGCCGCCGTCGCGGGCAAGGCCTGCGAGCATAACCTCGGCGAAGCCGAGGCCTGAGGTTTCGCCCCTGGTGGAGACGTGACGCACTCACAGACTTCCTGGCCCGGCGCGAACCCCGGACGACATAAGCTATTGATTTTCCAGGATGTTCGCTGCGGGCGACCCATCTGCCGCCGCTCCCGGACGTCCGTCACACTAATAGATAAGGCCGCCCGTTCACAAGGAAAGCGAAGTCCGTCATTTTGGGGCCGAGCGCGGCTCGGAACCCCGGAAAAATGCATAACGCCGCCTGAGTCAATTTGGCTCAGCGCCTCGCCGCGACCTCGCTAGTCGTGGCTCTAGCCTTGGCTATGGATTTCCGGACTCGCGGGTTTCGCTCGCGCTCCGCAATGACGAGCGCGCCCACACGATAAAAACCACGACCAGGACCAGCGCCAGGCCGTACCAGGTCACGACATATTGCAGGTGGTTGTTCGGGAGATTGACCACGAGCTTGCCCGGTTGCGGCCAGCCGCCCGGCGGCACCGGCGACTCTTGCTCGACATAGAACGGCGCCACGGCACTAATCCCCTTCGCCTCCGCCATCGCGCGCGGATCGCGCACGAACCAGAGATTATGCGTAGCATCGTCGGCCGCGGAGAACCAAGTGCGGGCCTCCGGCCAGCGCAGCTCGCCGACGATCTCGACCGGCCCGGTAATCTCGCCGGCGGCCCGCGATGCCGTGTCTTTGCGATCCTCAGGTACGAAGCCGCGATTGACCATGACAACGGCGCCGTCGGCGAGCCGGGCCGGCGTGAAAATCCAATAGCCGCGGCCGGTCACGTCGGGACGGAATGCCGAGGCGGCGGCATAGACCAAGGCTTCCTTGCCGTGGTCGAAGGTGGCGGTAAATTTCACCCGGCGATATTCGTCGCTGGCCTGATCGAGACTCGGCCACGCGGCCGAGGCCGGCAATGCCGATGGCGGCGCCGCGAGCCGCTCGGTCAGCGTCGCGGTCAAATTCTCTTTCCAGGCCTTGCGTTGCAGCTGCCAGGTGCCGAGCGCAATCAGGCTTGCGAATAGCAACACGGCCGGGATCAGCAGGCCGAACCAAGTGCGGCGCCGCGCGCGCGGCCTCGCTACCGGCCCGGGCGCGTTCAAGACTCGCGTCCGCTGTGCCGTCCTTCGGCGGCCTTGTGGAAATATTGCAAGTCGATCAGCAGTCCCTTCATCGGCCGCAACGGACCGAGCGTGACGATCGCGATCAGCGGCAGCCACAAGGCCGCATGCACCCAATACGGCGGCTGATACAGCACTTCCGTCACCAACGCCGCGCCGACCACGATGAAGCCGGCAATGAGGATGATAAAGATGGCGGGCCCGTCGCCGGCATCGGCGAAACTGTAATCGAGCCCGCAAACGTCGCAGCGCGGCCGCAGCGTGACAAAGCCCTGGAACAGCTTGCCCTTGCCGCAGCGCGGACACGCGCAGCTCAGACCGGCAAAAGCCGCTCCGGAAAGTGTGTCGATCGGTTTGTCCATGGCAGCGATGTCGTGACCCGTTCGTCCCCGCGCAAGCGGGGACCCAGATCTTGCATTTCCCAAACTGGATTCCCGCCTTCGCGGGAATGAGCGGATTTCGTCGCTGTTCTATTCCGGCACCGGCACGCCGGCGCCCCAGACATAGATACAGGCGAACAGGAACAGCCACACAACGTCGACGAAATGCCAGTACCAGGCGGCGAACTCGAAGCCGAGATGCTGCGTCGGCGTGAATTGTCCGGCGAGCGCCCGGCCCAGACAGACGATCAGGAAGATCGTGCCGATGATGACATGGGCGCCGTGGAAGCCGGTCGCCATGAAGAAGGTGGCGCCGTAGATGTTGCCCGAATAGTGGAACGCCGCGTGCGCGTACTCGTAAGCCTGCACGCAGGTGAAGGTCATCCCGAGCAGGATCGTGAGCACGAGGCCCCA
>Ga0210386_10001479_pt1 | contig 20955 bp, 18 predicted proteins | sample IncBWH32OmetaG_FD_160091 | JGI IMG/M metagenome (GOLD analysis project Ga0210386, IMG submission 160091) | Forest soil microbial communities from Barre Woods Harvard Forest LTER site, Petersham, Massachusetts, United States - Inc-BW-H-32-O ...
ACTGCAAATCGCCGTATCCACACTGCTCCGCATTCGAAGCAACGCCCACCGCTGAAATCTCTGCCTGCGGAGCACTGTCGATACGGCACTAGAGATTTAGCACTCTCCGAGAATCGAAGCAGCGCGAAGTGCAGTGTGCCTGAAGCCAGGTGCGTTCCCCAGACTGACGGCCATGGTCCAGTTGCGGGGTTCGGCCGGTCGATGGATATGACTTCGAGCTCTGAGCAAGCCGAGTCACCTGTTACATAATTTGCTCCCTAGCGCACATCGGCCCTACCTCGCTTCTTTGAGCAGTTCAGTTCGGTACTTCGGAGCCAGCTCAATTGCTTTCTTGATGAACGCTGCTTCCTGCGCTGCATCTACCCTGGGAGGCGGAGTGGTACGCGTCGCAACCACTGTTCCCAACTCTTTGAAGAACTCCTCTTGGCCTGCCGGCGAGCAGATGCAAAGCATCCTCACCAGCTTCGACGAGCCGTTATGGAATTGGTGAGGAGCGTTCGCTGGAATGTGGATCGTTTCTCCAGCGCGCACAGTACGCTTCTCCCCTCGGAAGGTAGCTTGCAGTTCGCCGTCGAGAAGAATAAAGGTCTCTTCGAAATCATGGCGATGCGGGGGAGGGCCGCCTCCGGGAGGAACGTGCATATCAATCAGCGTGAATCGACCTGCAGTGTCCGTTCCGGACAGCAGGATCGTGTAGGTGTCGCCCACGACTCCGAGGTGCTGGACATTGCTGTTATCCGGGTTTTCAACCACCAAGTTCCGGCGTAGGTCGTCGGCTGGAATCGCCACTGTATTCGATATCGTAGACATTTTCTGCTCCTTGTTTGAAATTGAGTTTTGTGAACCTAACCAACGTGATTTCCCGACAGGCCTAGCCGCCGCCCTGATGGTTACCTTGCGCCAATCGATAATTGACGCTCCGATCGGCCAATCCGTCCGTTCCAACTCCTCTATCCAGTTCTCTGCCGCCTTCCGACCCCGCTCAGCATCGAACAATTGGTTGACTGCCGTAACAAACGCGCATAGCTCCCTTTCAGCCGATGCCAGAAGCTGCGCGGTTGACCCTCCTTGATCATTTACGCTGCTGCTTTCGTTCCTCATAAGAGCCGTCTCGGATCACGGTTAATGCGCCAAGTTTGTCGCGTGGTTCCATTGCCTTCTCTAGTCAGCTTCACTCGCGATCACCGAATCGCACGTGGGGTCTTTACAGGGACATGCCACCTGAGACCTCGATGCGCTGCCCATTCACCCAGCGATTGTCATCAGAAAGCAGTGCAGCGATCATCGGTCCAATATCGTCAGGTACCCCTGCGCGTCCTAACGCGGTTATTTCCGCGACGCGCTTGTTGATTTCCGGATTGTCGCGGCCGCCGCCGGCGAAATCCGTCTGGATCGCTCCCGGAGCGACCACGTTCGCCGTAATCCCGCGCGGTCCAAGCTCTTTGGCCAGGTAGCGGGTGAACACTTCGATCGCGCCCTTTGCCGCTCCATATGCTGACAAACCCGGCTGGCTGAAGCGCGCCAGCCCCGACGAAATATTGACGATCCGGCCGCCATCACTGATGAGCGGAACGAGTTTCTGGGTGAGGAAGTAAACGCCTTTGAAATGCACGTTTACGATCTGATCGAATTCGGTCTCCGTTGTTTCATCGAACGGCTTCTGCAAGGCGGTACCGGCGTTGTTCACCAGGTAGTCGAACCGTTCGCGTCCCCAATGTTGCAAAGCGTTGCGTGCGTCGTCGACAAAGCGATCGAACGAACTGATATTGCCCGCGTCGAGTTGGAATGCCGCGGATTTCCTCCCGACGGCTTTTATCTCGCCGATAAGACTCTGCGCCTCAGCCGCGTTCGAATGGTACGTGAAGATGACATCCACACCGCGACGAGCCAGATTGACCGCCGTGTTGCGACCGAGCCCGCGGCTCCCACCCGTAATAATCGCTGTTCTGTCGTTTCCGTTGTTCATAGTTTCCTCCTTGCTTGTTACCAGGGAACGATGCCTTGCGTGTTGGAGTACGTGCCAGTGGGGCCGTCGTCGCCGAGGCGTCGCCTAGGGCCGGTTAACCGGCTGCAGCATGGCATCTAAGACTTGACCCGTCATGTTCCCCTCGACAGCCGTTACGTAGGCTTTCGCCACCTCCCCTGCCGGCAGGCCAATACTAGGATCCATGTTGAACGCGATGAGTGTCTCGGTGACCCACCCCGGGGCAATCACATTGATGCGCAGGCCACGTGGAAGTTCCAATGCGGCGGCGCGTCCAAAGCCTTCGAGGGCTGCATTGACCCGCGATATGCCGCATTCTTGAAGAAGCTGAACCGGCCGGCCTGATCAACGCTCATCCCCAGTGCGGTATTGGCCGAATTGAGACGTGGAACGCGTTTGGGGTGGTCGAAGCTGTCGCTGACCGAGAACTGGAGGTGACCGTCCTGCAGTTCCGACTTCACCATGAACTCTCCGCCTGAGTCCTCCATGGCTTCGGTGGCGTTGAGCAGGAGGTTCATCAACACCGCTGCAGCTGCACACGGTCTACCATGATTTTAGGCGTTCGGCGGAAAGGTCCGTGCGCATACGGCCAAGAATCGACAGCACCTTAATCGGGATTTGATCTATTGCACACTGAGCCGATTAAATCCACAAGTGCATCACAGTCCTCAAGCTTTCTGAAGAAGCCGATTGCGCCTCTTTCAAGATAAAAGGTTTCGGAATTTCGGAGGGCTTTCCAGTGATAACCACTAGAGGGACCGCAAAGGTGCTGCTCCTGATGTGGTGGAGAAGGTCGAGCCCACTCATTGTTCGCACCTCGGTGTCGGCGATGATACACATGCACATCGAGAGTCCACCCGATCCTAGAAATTGCTTCGCCGAAAGATAGCCTTCTACCTTATACCCACATGAAGAAAGAAAATTGAGTAGTGATTCGAGCACTCGGGATCATCGTCTATGACCGCGATCGCGCGAGCCCGAACGTTTATCTCAACCCCAATCTTCGCCTGCACTTCACGCCTTCGATAAGCCAACAGCAATGGCGAATCTTGCTTTCTCCTGTTGGCCCGGTTCCTTAGTGCGAAGTTGTGCTGAACCTCCGCTCTGTTGCAGAGCGAGGGTTCGTGCGGCAGTGACGTCCTCACGAATGCAGCCGAGAAGATTGATGAGTATGTGTCGAAAGGCCGCGACAGACTGACGACATTCGGACTCTACAGAGGCTTCGCATAAAGAAATAGTCGTGCCAACTCACGGAAATTGTTTGGCACTCGAAGTGCTTTGCCTATAACTGAGAGACATTTGCGATGGAATCCTCCATTTGCCAAAACTCATTGTCAAGGACCATACAAACCTCCCAGATCGGAAAATCGATGCGATACCGAACACCGAGACGCCCGTGCTTATGCGATAGTCACTCGCGTGTTGGGTCTCTCACGAAATGACGTGAACCGGTGCGGACTGACTGGACTGGAGCAGGCCGGCAGAGGTAGCCTGCTTGGAACACCGAGCGAGGAGAGCCTATGTGGATTGTGCGCTTTGCTCTGCAGAGGCCTTATACCTTCGTCATTATCGCGGTGTTAATCGCGATCTTCGGCATCTCCGCCATCCTAACGACGCCGACCGACATTTTGCCGGACATCGACATCCCCATCGTAAGCGTCATCTGGACCTACAGCGGGATGGATGCGGACGACATGTCCAAGCGCATCATCGCGGTATGTGAACGGGCGCTTCCAACCACAGTCAATAACATTCAATACACGGAATCGCAGTCGTACAGCGGCGTCGGAGTCATCAAGATCCATTTTCAACCGGGTGTGCAGGTGGATCTTGCCATTGCGCAAGTTACGGCGCTTGCGCAGTCGCTTCTGCGCCTGATGCCCCCGGGGATCCTGCCGCCTTATGTGCTCAAATACGACGCTTCCAGCGTTCCTATCGTGCAGGTGAGCCTGGGCGGAGAGGGGCTTTCGCAAATCGAGCTCTATGATTTGGGCCAGAACTTTATTCGCGGGCAGCTGGCAACCATCAAAGGCGCCGCGGTGCCGCTGCCGTACGGCGGCGAGCAGCGATCCATCATGGTGGACGTGGAGCCAGTGCAACTGGCGGCCAATCACCTGACCGCCTCGGATCTTTCAGCCGCGCTGAATAACCAGAATCTGGTCACGCCCTCGGGCACGGCGAAGATGGGCGACCGGGAGTACCTGGTAGGAACCAACAGCAGTGCGGAGACGGTCGCAGAGTTGAACGCTCTGCCGATCCGGACGGTGAATGGCGCCGTGGTTCAGATGAAGGATGTGGCCTGGATCCATAACGGATACCAGCCGCAGACAAGCTATGTGAGCGAGAACGGGCAGGCGTCGGCGCTGCTGACCGTCATCAAGAGCGGCGCTTCTTCGACGCTGACCATCGTGGATGAGGTGAAGGCGGCGCTTCCGCGAATCAAGGCCGGGCTCCCAAGCGCGCTGACGCTGACGCCGATCTTCGACCAATCGGTGCTCGTGCGGGCTTCGATCCGAGATGTCGTGCAGGAGGCGGTGACGGCCGCGTTTCTCACCGCCTTGATGGTGCTGGTGTTTCTGGGCAGCTGGCGAAGCACGCTGATTGTGAGCGTATCCATTCCGTTGGCGGTGCTGTTCGCGATCGCGGTGTCTTCGGCCCTCGGCGAGACGATCAATGTTATGTCGCTGGGAGGACTGGCCCTGGCGGTGGGTATGCTGGTCGACGATGCGACGGTGGAAATCGAGAATACGCACCGCAATCTCGGTGTAGGAGAGAAAAAGCCGCTGGCAAGGGCGATTCTGGACAGCGCAGAGCAGGTAGCGATGCCGGCGCTGATCTCGACCATGTCAATCTGCATCGTGTTCGTGCCGGTGACTCTTCTTTCCGGGTCGGCGAAGTACATCTTCACACCGCTTGCAGTGAATGTCGTATTGGCGCTGATTGCCTCGTACGGGCTGTCACGCACGCTGGTTCCCGCCATGATGCACTTCCTTCTGCCGAAGGAGGTGCCGCTCTATCAAGGGCAGGAGAAGGAGTCGCCGCTGAGCCGAAGCTTCATCTGGCGGTTTCACCAGAGGTTTGAGCGCGGGTTCGACCGGTTTGCAGAGAAGTACAAACGCGCACTGGAGTGGGCACTGGGGCACGCCGCGATGACGCTGATTGCGTTCGCGGTGGTGGTCTTTGGTTCGCTGGCGCTGATTCCAGTAGTCGGGCGGGACTTCTTCCCTTATGTGGACTCCGGGCAGATGGAGTTTCACGTCCGGCCCCCGGTGGGCACGCGGATCGAAACGGCGCAGGAGGTGTTCAAGCGCGTGAACGAGGAGATTCGGCGCGTGATCCCGGCAGAGCAACTTCAGATGGTGGTGAACAACATCGGACTGCCGCCAGGGGGCGTAAACCTGGCCTATTCGGCAAGCGACACAACGAGTAACGGGGATGGGGATGTACTGGTGCTGCTCGCGGCTAAGCATCGGCCTACGCAGGAATGGATGCAGGCTCTGCGGCAGGACTTCGCAGAGAAGTTTCCTCAGGAGACGGTTTTCTTTGAACCCGCCGACATCACGAATCAAACGCTGAACTTTGGGTTGCCCGCGCCGATCGATGTGCAGGTGCGTGGAAAAGACGCAGTGTCCACGGCGCAAATCGCCGCAATGCTTCAGGAGCAGATCAAGGATGTTCCGGGTGCGGTGGACGTGTTCATGCAGCAGGAGGTCAATGCGCCCAAACTGAACATCAACGTGGACCGGCTCAAGGCGCAGGAACTCGCTCTCACAGCAAGAGACGTTTCCGATAACGTGCTGTTGTCGCTTTCGGGCAGCGGGCAGGTGGCGCCCAACTTCTGGCTCGATCCGAAGACGGGAGTCGAATACCCGGTGATTGTGCAGGTACCGCAATACCGCCTGCACGACATGGATGCGGTGGCGCGGACAGCCGTTACGGCGATGCCCGGCGCCAGTACGCAGCTGTTGCGCAATGTTTCGACGACCGAGCGGCAGGTTTCACCGCAGACAGTTTCGCATTACAACGCACTGCCCATCATGGACGTGTTCGCGAATGTGGCCCAGCGCGACCTCGGCGGAGTGGCCAGCGATGTGCAGAAGATTGTCGAGAAAAATTCACAACACCTGCCGCCCGGGGTGGAGATCGTCCTGAGCGGCCAGGTGCTGACGATGAACACATCTTTTGCCAACCTGGAGATCGGGATCGCCGCGGCGGTGGTGTTTGTCTATCTGCTGATGGCGATGAACTTCCAATCGTGGACTATACCGTTCATCATTCTGATGGCGCTTCCGGGAGCGTTCGCGGGCATTGTATGGATGCTGTTCCTCACGCAGACGACTTTCAACGTGCCCTCTTTGATGGGGGCGCTGATGACCATTGGCGTCGCGACCGCCAACAGCATCCTTGTCGTCACCTTTGCGAACGAATCGTGGGGCGAGGGCAACAAGGATTCAAAGCAGGCGGCGCTGATCGCGGGCTCGACGCGGTTGCGGCCAGTATGTATGACGGCCTTAGCGATGATCATCGGCATGTTGCCGATGGCGCTGTCACTGGGCGAGGGCGGCGAGCAGAACGCCCCGATCGGACGGGCCGTTATCGGTGGCCTCCTGTTCGCAACGGTGGGTACGCTGTTTATGGTGCCGGTGATGTACTCGCTGATGAGTAAGCGGGCTCCGGTGAACTGGGAAAAACGGTTAGAGGACGAGATTCAGGGAGCGCAGGAAGGAGCGCACCAATGAGCTCAGACGTGCCAACATCAACGCCCGTGGGTGGCGAGGCGCAACCGCAGCCGAAGCACGGCCGGCGGCTGTTATGGATCCTGATAGCGATCGTCGTGCTGGGTCTCGCTCTTGTGGCGGGCTTGCTGCCCCACTACAACCGCGACAAGGTAGTGAACGCGAGAGCTGAACAACAGAAGAACACGTTGCCGATCGTGGAAGTGCAGACCGTACACACCGCAAGTTCGGAACAGGTATTGACCTTGCCGGGCACTGTGATCCCGCTCCGGAGTGCGCACATTTATGGGCGGGCCTCCGGGTATCTGAAGGCCCGGTACGTGGACCTGGGGGATACGGTACACAAGGGTCAGTTGCTGGCGATCATCTCGGCTCCAGACCTGGATGCTTCGGTCGCACAACAGGCGGCGGCTGTGCAGCAAGCCAGAGACAATGTGCTAACGGCGCAATCCAACCTGCGTCTGCAGCAGGCGACCTACACCCGGGTGCACACCCTGGTGCTCCACGGCATTCTGTCCAAGCAGGACGACGATGCGGCGCTCGCAGCTGTTGAGTCGGCGCAATCGAACCTGCAGGCGATGGAGAATGCGGTGAAGGGAGCGCAGGGAGCGTTGGATCGAGCGCAGGTTCTGGCTGACTTCGAGCAGGTTCGCTCGCCGATCAACGGCACAATCACGGCACGCAACGTCGAGGTGGGCAACCTGGTCTCGGCTTCTGGAGCTGCACAGGGTCTGGCGGCTGCCCCTACCACCCCGACGGGCGGGCCACCCACCGGCGGCGCGCAGGGCGGCGAATTGTTTGATGTCGTGGACCTCGGCAGCCTGGAGGTGTTTGTGTCCGTGCCGGGGCAGGATGCGCCTTTTGTGCAAACCGGCCAGCCTGCGGACCTCACCCTTTCAGAATTGCCGGGGGAGACGTTCAACGGCAAGGTGGTTCGGAGCAGCGATTCTCTAAGCCAACAGACCCGGACGCTACTCGTCGTGATACAGATAACGGATGCCCAGCACAGATTGCGGCCCGGTATGTTCGCTTCCGTGCAGATGCATTACGTGGCCCAGAACCCAGGCATCCTGATCTCCGGCGACAGCCTGCTTAATATGGCGCGTGGTCAGTTTGTCCCCGTGGTAAAGAACAACAGCATCCAGATGCGGCCCGTGAGCGTCGGGCGAGACCTGGGTACCCAGGTATATATCACCGCTGGACTGCAAGACGGCGACCTCGTCGTGGTCAACCCAAACGATGCGGTGAAGCAGGGCGCGCGCGTGACTACGCGACCGGCCCCCGCCGGCCAGCAGGGCGGCGGCAATTAGCTGTGGGGCGACAGAGCGCGCGAGCAAAGAGATGTAACGGCCAGTCAGGATTAATCAAATCACGCTCTATTCGGAAGGGGTTGCGCGAGATGAGCTGTTTTTTCCGATATTTCAATGACCGCTCCGGTGCCCGGCAAGCCTTCACTTACATCGTAGTGGGCTGTGCTTCAGCGTGCGTTTCGGCTGCGCAATCGACTGCGGCCACATTCCAGTTTCCGGCGGCGCCTCAGCCGTCCATATCATTGGCGCTGGCGCCGGGCACCCAACAAGCACCCGCGCCAGCGAATGCACAGCCTGGCCGGCTCGACCTGGGCCTTCGGCAAGCCCTCCAGATGGCACTAATGAACAACCTCGATATCGAGTTGGAGCAAGTCGATCAGACCATCGCGGATGTGGGTGTTTCGTTGGCCAGGGGCGGTGGATTGCCGCGTCCGATCAACTACACGGTGGCGGATACGCCGGCCGGTGAAGCGCCCGTCGCCGTGCCTCTGCTTAGCTTTTCATCTCCCGGTCTGTCTCCGCTGAGCGTGGACCCGATCACTTCAACAATATCCTCCTCCTACAACACAAGCCGGGTGCTGGGGGGATCGCACTCCTTATTACTCAGTCCGGCCCCCTATTCCAGCGGATCGCCGGTGCCCGGCTTCGATGCGCAGCTGCTGGGCCGGTACGGTTGGCTGCGGCGGAACCCGGCGGTCTCGCTCCTGACGCTCCCGCCAGGTTCAGTGACGCCGGCCGACACGGTGATCACCGACAATACCGTTGGCGATACCCTGCTGACCAAAGGCTTCAGTCCGGGAACCACCATCCAACTGGGCGTCAACGACTTCGTGCAGACCTTCTACTCGGGACGCTCCAGCGCGGTTCCGTTCTCCCATCCCAATGCCTATGCGCTCATCGCGCAACCGCTCTTGCGCGGTGCCGGGCGCGCGAACAACACCCGTTATATCGCCATTGCAAAGACGAACAGGAAAATCTCTGCAGCTGTACTGGAGCAGCAGATGATCAGCACGATTGCCGGGGTGGAGAACCTGTATATCGACCTGGTGAGCCTGCAGGACTCGGCCAAAGTGCACGAGCAGGCGCTGAAGACAGCCGAGTTGCTGTTGCACAACGACCAGGAGCAGATGAACGTGGGACGACTGCCACCCATCGAGGTAGCGCGGGCGCAGTCCCTCGTAACGAGCACACGGCTGGTGCTCACCCAGGTGATCGCTTTACGAGACCAGCAGCAGGTGATCCTGCGAACGCTCCTCGATCCGCAGTCGCTCGCGGCAGCACCGGGCAGCACGCCCGAACTCGTGGCGACCGACCCGCTCCTGCCGCCGCAGGCCGAGCCGCGAGCGCCCCTTCCCGAGCTGATAAAGGGCGCGTTCGAGAAGCGCCCTGACGTACTGCAGGCGCGTTTGCAGGTGACCAACGGCGAGCGGCAGGTCGCGAGTGCGGCCAATGCCACGAAGCCTGAGATCGATCTTTATGGAAGCTATGAGAGCCGGGGAGTCGTGATCCCGGGACTGATCGCGATCGGTGGAGACAGCTTGACAGGAAATGTGACCACTGACCCGATTCCGACCGGAGGCAGCCGTTCCTCGACTCTGTATGAGGCCGGGATACAGTTCTTCCTGCCGGTGCAAAACCGCGTGGCGAAAGCCAATCTCGGAGCCGACAGGGCACTCCTGAGGCAGCAGCAGTTGCGAGTGACGCAATTGGAGTCGCAGGTAGCTGCTGAGGTGCAGAACGCGGTCATAGCACTCGGGGCCGCCGAAAATGCGGCTGATGCTGCCACGAAGGCGAGAGAGTTGCAGGCGCAGTTGCTTGCTGCCTCCCAGGAGAGCTTCACCGCAGGCTACGCGACCAACCTCTCGGTCATCGAGCAGCAGACATACCTGGCGCAGGCGCAAACCACCGAGGTGATGGCAAAGGCGGCGTGGCTGAAGGCGGCAACCCAGTTAGACCGGGTACTGGGTAAGACGTTGGAGAAGAGCGGCATTGCTCTCAAAGCCGATCAGTAAGATCGTTGGTTCGCCCCAGCATTGATACCGCAGTATTGATTCTGGAAGGCTCCTCCAGCACCCACGAAGCTGCCGATTCGAGGCCCCCGAGCTCCTTGTCGTAGGCGTATGAGCAAATTGGACTGACACCATCCTCGACTGTTGACAACCGCCAATGCGCTCGTCGAGCTGTTCAGATTGATCTGTATCTTCAGCAAGTGGCCGATATACCGGCTTCTCGGACGAGTGAGGGTTGCTCCCCCACTTTGCGGCTTTTTCAATGAGCGATTAATCATCGTCGCGCGCTTCGAGAGTGGTGGGATCTGGAATGTGTTAATGCCTTCACATGGAAGGCCGAAGCACAATCTAAGGACAGATATGGCTCACCACGTGCACGCGGATCCCCAAGACCTTGACTGCCGCCACGGCCTTAGCTGAGACCGCCTCTCGTGCTCCACGAGAGATCAATTTTGCGTCTTTCACGGCGATAACACGGGTTCAAATCCCGTCGGGGACGCCAGTCCCATCTCGGTATAACCGGCGGCGAAGTATTCGCAGTCCGGGACGCCCCATTCCAGCACAGCGGCGCACCACGTCAGCCCAGCGCCAAAGGCCCCCAGCAGGATCCGGGTCCCATCGACTGGCGTGCGTCCCTGGAGCAAACTCGCAAGCGTGAGCAGCACCGACGCGGCCGCGGTGTTGCCTATCTTCCCAATATTCACGTGCCATTTTTCCGGTGCAATTCCGGTGCGCTCCTGAAGGCGCTTCACAATTCGAAGGTTTGCTTGATGTACCAGCACACAATCCACGTCGGCGACGGAGAGTTGGGCGAGCGAGCAGGCTTCCCGTAACACTTCACAGCCTCTCTCCGTTGCAAAACGGAATAGTTCGCGTCCGTGCATCGAAACGGTGCTTTCGCCGTCAGGAACATGGAACATCGTAGCGCCAGTTCCGTCCGACCCAGCTACCCAAGAGCGCAGCGCGATTCCACGGCGGACATCGTTTTCGAGCAGCAGAGCAGCCGCGCCATCCCCGAATAGGATCCGAGTGTGGACGTCCTCGGCAGCCAAGTGCCGTGTGGTCGTATCGCTCGCCACCAAGAGGATTCTCTCGAAGGTTCCGGCAGCCAACAGGCTTAACGCAGTGATTAGCCCAACGGCCCCGCCAGAGCAGGCGGCATTCACGTCGAAGGCAGCGATCGGTCCCAAGCCCAGGCTCCGCGCGATGGCGGGGGCTGTCGGGCACAACCGATATTCCGGTGTAAAAGTAGCGCAGATCAGACAGTCCGGTTGCTGGGCGGATTGGGTCGCCAGCGCCTGCCTGGCAGCAGCGACCCCGAGGCTGTGGGTTGTCTCACCCGGAGCGACTACACCACGGGATTGGATTCCGCAGCGCGATTCGATCCAAGACGGGGAGACACCAAATTGGTCCGCCAGTTCGCGGTTGGTCAAGGTGCCCGATGGATATGCGGACCCTAACCCGGATATCCGAAACCTAGTCCGGATGAGCGGCGAATTCGATGCAACGGAACTCATCATCATACCTGGCTCCCCTTCTTGACCAGCAGGTACACGACGGAGCCGCTGGGATCATCGTATACGCCGTAGGTCTGGATTTGAGCCGGTTCGATCTGGGCCAGGAGCCTGAGCATAGCCTGTTCGTCGCGGTAAATCAGAGTCCAGTCCATGAACGTCTCCATGTACCCTCGGGCGCGCAACTGGGGTGCGAAATTGGGAATCAACATCTGACCGCCTGGATTCACCATTTCAAACAGGCTCAGGGGATGCGTTTCGACAATCCGCGCCATCGTCATGCCCGTGGCGCCCATAAATTCCTGATCATACTTACCTTTTCTAAAGGATGGCCTTTAGTCCATCGCCACATAAGCTAAGTCTTGACGTGGAGAAATAAGTTGATGTGCTCGGGTCAGTTGCAACGTTGATTTGCTCTCGCCGGATCGCACAACGCTCCGCGAGCTCTATGAGATGCCCGGTACCGCGGTGATACAAGGGCCACTCCAAAAAGTACTTCATGTAGTGTCGGGTCGGATTCCTGGTAGAGAAGTTTCCGACCACTACCTCGCCGTCCGGTAACAACCCTGAACAAAGCCGCTTGAGGACGGCGACGAAGAGTCGGTCATCCAAATAGTCAAACAGTCCGGCAGACCAGACTAGGTCATACTGGGGCTCCGGCTTGAACCGCAATGCGTTATTCTGGGTGAAAGTGATGTTTTTAGCGAAACTGGAGCACAGAGTGCTGGCATACGAAATTGCACTACGATCCTGTTCCACGCAGTGAAAGTGAACTCTCGCGTTATTGCGCGCGTTGAGATACTCGTAGATGTCCCTACAAGGGCCGCTGGCGACGTCCAATACCTTCAGGATGCCAGAATGCCGCGCGACGTGTCGATCGAGCAGATCGTGAAAGTAGGTCTTGCGGTTTCTCACTGCGATGGAGGCGGGAAGCTTCTGAAAGTAACGATCCCAATTTGCCAGATGCTTCTCCGTCGTAATGTGTCGACAGTGCAATTTATCGATAATTTCGTAGTCACCCGCATAGCCATGGGGCTTCAAGAATGAAAATCCATGCAAGGTGGTCAGGGAAAGAGCGTCGCCAAATCTGGTCTGCAACTCGGTAATGTCTTCACGGGACAACTCGCCTACTTCGGCAAGCGCTCCAAGCTCTGTGAGGCAAGTGTCGAGTCGTCCATAATCGGACTCCTTAGGGCCGCCTTGAGCAACCAGGAGATCTATGAATTCCAAATGGCGTTCCAAATTCTGCTGTCTGATCGCGCGGATTGATCTGTAGTCCGCGGTTATTTCCGTGACCAAATGCGATGAATACATGACGGCTTCCTCTCTGCCTGTGTGTGCGTGCCTGTTTTGGTCATTAACTGTTTGAGCCCGAGAATCTCGGGCAGCAGTTCGTTGCTGTGGAATCAAACTCCCTCGGCTGTGCGAGCGCGGGAATCTCTTCTGCGGGTCGGAATATCTCTGGCCGCCAGGTAACGCGATAACAAACTCCGAAAGTAATCAGGGCAAAGCAGGTTTTGTGAGCCTTACCGATGAGTCAACGAAATCAGAGAAGAGCTTGCTCTCCGTGGCCTGATTGCCTCTGCTTCCCCTGCACTTTGAAAAGCGAGATTTTTCGGAGAAACTGATCAGCTTCTTGAAATATTCTCTTGAGCGCGAATTTGCATCAATCGGTCAAGGTATGGGGATTTATCCCCACGTTCTCTGCTTACGAAGAAACCAAAGGAACTTATCTGAAGCAGTTGAGGAGTTCTGGCTCGATCCCGGCGTTCGCGCTGAGCCGCACTTTCACGACACCCATGAATTCTTCTACATCCTTGAGGGATCGGCCAACTGCTCTGGGAAGAGTGGAAGATGGTCGAGCAACAGATCGAGGTGCTCAGTCATGAACTGGAACGCATCGCTGATACCGATGCCGGTTGCAGTCATCCAGCAGATTCCGGGAATTGGGCCGATCGTAGCCACAGCCATCGTTGCGGCGATCGGCAACGGGGCTGCTTTCCGGAAAGGCCGTGAGTTTGCTGCCTGGCTTGGGCTTGTTCCCAGGCAATACTCCACCGGAGGCAAGGCACGCTTGATGGGCATCAGCAAACCGGCAAAACATACCTGCGCAAGATCCTGGTGCATGGTGCCCGAGCTGCGGTCTACCGCATCAAGAGAGACCGAGCGCCAATTGGCGCATGGATGGACGCGCTGGAGCGCAGAGCGCACAAAAATGTGCTCATCGGTGCATTTGCTAACAAGCTGGCACGAATTGCATGGGCTGTGTTGTCCAGTGGTGAACCGTACCGTCCGCGCACCTCTGCGGTGACACCAAGCTGACTCAGCGTTATGGTCGGGTCACAACCATTTCCACCAGTCTGCATAGGAACAGTAAGGACGAAAGAACAGTCACAACGGCGTGTCCGAAAACCTGCTGTCCGAATAGTTCTACAGCGACCGCCCGGCTAATAAGGACAGACACGCGCGCAACTCATCTTGGCCAGGAGCATCGTGCTCCATCACAGGCCGAATAACATTTGCGCAGACTATCTTCTTCGTCTCTAACAATCCTCTTGCAGCCAAGCGGCGGACTATACATATCCGGACGAGTAAGTGTGGTGAATCGACTGCCTCAGCGCCGGCTAATACCCGTGCTCGATCTATCGCGGCTATGTGCTCGCTGGGGAGAATGCTGCCGTTTTACGGCAGAGGTCTGGGCAGGGAAGTCGAGGGTGCTGGCGAGGGTGCTGAAGGAGTGTCTACCAGTGCCTTCTAGTGCTTTTCAGTGGTTATGTTCACCATCGGAGCTCATCAGTTTCAATGAGTTACATCTGAATGCACTTCTGTCACGGCAGAGGTCGCGGGTTCGAGCCCCATCGTCCCTGCCATAAACTACAGAATCTACATTGTTTATGGCTACATTTGTGAGGGTGCTCAAGAGGGAATGACAACCGCGGCAAAAAGGCTGTTGGGGATTCCAATCTCTTGGACGCTGGGGGTGGCGAAGACCGGCACTTAAAGGAAGCGGTCCTAGACAGGGTTGAGCGCCGCACCATCGAAAATGAACGAGCCGCGACGAGGCCCCGAAATACACGGGACCGATGATAAGCCGGGGAGATGGCGAAATCCCCCGGCAGCAACGCGAACGCGCCAAAGACCGGACCGGCTTCGCGGCAAGCATCAAGGCGCAATACCGGCAGTTTGCGCAATTTCTCACGGGGGATTTTGGGATGAGGCAATGATGTTGCACCGCCCGTGTTTCTCGCGGCGCAGCCGCGCCGTTGAAAATTTTCAGAGGTGGCAACGGCGTAATACGTCTTCGAGCAGCGAAACAGCAGTTCCCTCTTGAAATTCCGACCGGAACAAACGTAGAACAGCACCCCCATGCTGCAAACCGTTTATGACCTGATCGGGGCCGAGCAGAAATAGCGCATATATGAACAGCAGAGACCGGAGCTTCGGTCGGGCCCGGCCGTTTCTGGCGTGAGCCTGTGGCTGCTCCTTAAATCACCTGCACAAGGAGAAAACACGATGAATCACCCGATGAAAAACTCACTAAAAGCCGGGCTCATTGCCCTATGTCTGGCACTGATGCCGACCGCACTGTGTTACAGTCAGGCAACTGAGCCCGTTGATGGCCGGGCGGCAGGCCAAGCTCTGCCCGCCGCTGGACCAGGGCGCCCGGCGGTAGTTCCGGCAGACTATGTCATCACTCCATTCGGCTATTTCCATCCAAGCTGCGTCATGCACTTGGGTAACGGGGATGAGGTACGGCAAGATGAAAACTCTGTCCGGCACTCGAATGGAACCTATGATCGCGTCCAGTCGTGCGAGTATGCGCACTACGAAGCCAACGGAGAAGCGGTAATCGGGGATGAGCAGGGCCTTAAAAAGCCCACAATCGACGGTTGGGTTGAAGCTGCCGCCACCAAGAGCAGCACGTCGTTTGGCTATCTGGACGCGTACTGGACGGTCCCGCCAGCACCGAGCAAGAACGACGGCCAGATCGTGTTCCTCTTCCCCGGCATGGAGGATACCAAGGATTTCCCCGTCGTGAAGGGCTCGAATGTGAGCATCATTCAGCCTGTCTTGGGGTGGAACCGTGATTACCCCTCAGCCTGGAGTATTGCCAGTTGGAATTGTTGCGTGACCGGCACTGTGTTTGAGGCCCCGCCGGCCAGAGCCAATTCCGGAGATATTATCCGTGGCTATATGTTCGATACATGTTCTCCGGGAACACTGTCCTGCCCAACGTGGGACATCGTAACTTGGGATTTGACATCGGGAAAGTTCTCCGAGCTGCTAAATACCTCAAGTTTCGGGCAGACCTTCAATTGGGCTTTTGCCGGCGTGCTGGAAGCCTACAACATCGTCCAGTGCGGCGATTACCCCTCTAATGGCTCGATCTCTTTCTATAACCTGGGGCTCTATGACTACAGGTTTAGCAAGATTGCCTCTCCGGCCTGGACCGTACTCGATGCGGCCCAGTTGGCCCAAGCGAAGGGCGAACCCTTCTCTGCATTGACTCCACAATGCGGTTACGGCGGATCACTGCCACAACAGGTAACTCTTACTTATTGACCGTCTGTCCACGGTGGGTGGGGTATCCCACAACGCAATGTTCATTCCGCCGGGTGCCCCATCCTTGCTCGTGTGACGAAGGATATCGTTACTATCTTCTCGAACGTGTTTTGCACTGATGATGCCACCGTGTCAGAGACGGTAAGTTTTGCACAACGCGCGGAAGGCCCGTAAACACTGGCCCTTGCGTGGTTGCACATTCCGCTTGACGACAACGGGCATCTCGTACACATGGTGACTGAAGGGTCGGCGGAATCGGTCCGAAGTCACTTGTACGAGATGCCGACTATACAGACATCTGGAATGTTGGCCGTACCATGACAGAAGTGCTGATCGCCACGTCCCCGTGAGTTTGCGGACGATGTCAATATTCGAGGAGGGCACTCACCAATTCCGAACTCAGGTAAGGGATCATGTCAAAATGCCCCTCGCGAGGCAGCCTCCAATCGGGTTTCCCTGTTCTCGGCGGCTCGACGCAAGAGCAGTCAAGAGCACCCGCACGATTCGGCGGGCCTTAACGATGGCGCGATTCCGATGCCTGACACTGCTTACGGTGATTCGTTGATTGTCTTGCATCGCATTTCTCCTTCTATGAGGGAATGCGCAGAGCGGACGTGAAATCGATCATGCGATGTGCGACATTTTCGGCAGTGTTCTCATCAATCTCGTGCCTCCACGCGCGATTCAGGCCACCTCGTAAGCCATCTCGAGCAGCTCTAACGCACACGGCCTATCGAGGTCAACATCGAGTGTCGCCAGCAGGCCGCCGATCATGCGGAGGTAGCCAATCGTCAACAGCAGTTCCACCATCTCGCGCGAGGAGAGTTCTTCTCGGACCAGTGCGAAGGTATGATCCGAGACGCGCGTGTTGACCAAAACTTCACTGGTGAAGGCAAGTACCTTGCGCTCACGTCGTGTGAACAAATCTGCAGGCGCGTCTCCTCGCTCCAGCGCCGCGATCTGCGTGTCGGTCACGCCGATTGCTTGTGCAATCGCGACGTGCTGGGTCCAGGCATAATGGGCCTGGCAGTGCTGAGTTACTCGCAGAATCACCAGTTCATGAAGAAAGAAATCGAGATCTGCTTCAGCCAGGATGGTGAAGATGAGACGCAGAACAGAGCCTCCGATGGCTGGAGCGTGCGCCAGCATGCGGAAGGCGTTTGCTCGGGTTGCCTCTTCAGGCAAGGGAATCTCGCGCATCAGCTCTTCGCACTGCGCAGGGGTTGCATAGGGAATGCGGGCCACAGTCTTTGTTTCCTTTCAGGCGTTGCTATGTTCGTACGTCGCCCTGATGGTTCTTTCAATATCGAGAAACGACTCAGCATAGCGGTTGATGAGCTTGAGCGAATTGTATTGCGCGAAGTTATTCTGCAGCGTGCGCGCTTTGACTCGATAGGTTTCGTGTTGCATTATCTTGAGCACTGCATCGCGAATCTGTTCAGGCGTGGGGCGAGAGGTTTCAAGATTGATGCCTGCGCCAGTCCAGCCACGCGAGCTGCGACAAATGCTTTGTCTTCGGTCTCGCCAGCAACTACAAGTGGCACGCCCATGCAAAGTGCCTGGTTTACGGCGCCATAGCCGCCATTTGTGACGGATACATCGACCTTAGGGAGCAGTTCGAGAAAAGGAATGAACGGAGTCACGATTGCATTATCAGGAACAGGTGTAGGAATTTCTTCGTCAGGCTTTCCCGTGGCTGCAATGACCGTCACCTCTTCAGTTGAGAGGCCGACGAGCGTGGGTCCGATGAGTTCGTTCAGGTCGGTGTTCGCTACCGTGCCCTGGGTGACGAGGATCACGGGTTTTGACCCGTCGAGTTCTTTCCACCATTCAGGCGGTTGGAACGCAGAGGATCTGGACTGGACAGGTCCGACGAACTGTATATGGTCAGGCATGTCACTGCGAGGAAACTCCAAAGCGTCCACGCTTAGTTGAAGAAGCAGGTCCGGCATTGTGTAAATGCAATCGAGGAAGAAGTCGGGCAGGCTCCTGCAACCATAACCGTGCAAGAGATCATTCAGATATTCGGTTGCGGGCGCGAGGCCGGCCTGAAACTGCGCGGTTTCTTCGCGCCTGCGTTCCTTTTCCTCAGGTGTGATTGCGGGACCAAACGGCGAGGCGTCGATACTGCTCAGCACGATCGGCGAAACGCTTATTGAGATGATGGGCGGCCGATCTTCCCCGGGACTAAGGAGCAGGGGAAATACGCCAAAGAAGATAAAGTCTGTCAGAATCAGATCAACTGTCTCACGACTCATGATCTTTCTGATTCCGTCACACTGAGGGAGCATGGTGTCGCCGAACACATGCTTGAAGTTGTGAATTATCTCTTGCTGGCCTGGCCTAAGCGTTTGGCCCTCAGGGATGAACTTATTAAAGGTGCGGTAGTCGAAATTCGCCCTCCCGATCAGCGGCACAAAGCGGAGGCCTTCGGATTCGACCTGTTTCCGAAATACCTCGGCCGTATTGAAGATGATCGGGTGACCCTGATCACGCAAATGGCAGGCGATGGCCAGCATTGGATTTACGTGACCGGGCGTGGGAGTCACGGTAACAAGAATCGAGCCGTCCCGGTTCCTGAAGCCACCTCCGTTCGTTCGGCGCATGACTGGAGCAATATTATCGGCACGTGTAATGGAAGTCATCGTGTTCTCCTCTAATTGGGATTGCGCAGAACCGGCTGGAATTCGATCATCTGAAAGGCCAGAACCTACGCTGCGCGCGTAGGTATCGGGCGGGCGCTATCGTTCCGGTTAAGCGGACCTTCATGCCTATCGACAGCGAAGGGCTCTGGTTGCCTAGCGATCCACACTGATCGAAGGCGACCTTCCTCCGAAATCCATTGCATTTCAAGAGTCGGTGACTCTGTGGAAGATGGGTATTCAAAATACATCTTGGTAAACATTGCGTTTCTCCTTCTATCCAGTAATGCGACAAATCGGGTCAAATTGGATCACCACATTGCTCGAGCATTCACTTTTTGTCGGATAGAAAAGCCTGCGCAGGATGCGACAGGAGAGACGCGATCGAAATTACCGGACTTCGGCTGCCTCAAGAGGCAGGCCAGATGCTAACCAGCCTTCCACGCCATCGATCAGAATGCCGATGTCGCCGGCGCTTTCCCGAAGCAGGATGCTGGCCGCGCGGTCGTCGCCCGATATCCTTCGTGGCAGTACACAAGGCTTGGTCTGGAGGGATCGATCGACCGCGCCTTGGTATCGAGATCGAGCAATGGGGTGGAAATCGCGCCGGGCAAGTGCCCTTTCAACCATTCTGCGCGGCTTCGAACATCGACGAGTTGGAGAGATGAATCGCGTTGCAGGTCGCTGCCCAGGTTCGCGCACCGCGCCGTAGATACGTTGCCGAGTTCGATGCCTGCGTCGCGCCATTGCTTTTCAGTCGCGAGCGTGTACCCAATCACTCTTCCAAGCCCAACCCTGGTCAGTCGGTTATGTGCTTCCTGAGCGCTTCCTGCATCCTCAGCGACAAGGAACGCCGCAAATTGTTCCGCAGGCCTAACATCCAGAATAAGAGCTCCGCTCTTGAATTCCTGGATGGCCTGAGTTGTGCTCAGCAGCCGAAGTGTTTCAGATCCCGCCAAAGTGATTTATCCCTCTATCAATTATTGCGCCGTAAGTCGAGCATTTCGATCATCCCAAGCCGACTCCTGTACAACGATAGCGGGAGTTGCAAGCAACCTCTCCATCTTGCGCTGCTCGAGTTCACTCTCCGGCGTGGCAGCGCCGCGTTTGTTCCACTCATCCCATACGCCAACGCTGTTCAAATACCAGTGACGTGCATCTGCCTGTGCAGACTTCCGCTCCGAAACGGAAACCGAGTGGCTCATCGCTATCCTGCGTTGCACATCGCCCAGACTTTCATAGCAGAGACCTGCATCGCGCAGAATCCGTAAGTCGGGAGACGTTAGTGGGAACGTATTGAGAGATGGTAAGGATAGATCGGCATACTGGCGGGCCTTTGCAAGATCATTCACTGCCAACTCCGCTTCGCTGAGTCTGCAATACGATCTCATCATGTTCTCACGGTGCATCGGCAAATCGGGTTCGGTGCTTGCCAGTTTTTGCCTTAGCGTATTCGTGTCCTGAAGTAGATGGAGTCGTTCTGCCGCTTGTTCTTTCTTTACAAGTACAGCCGCGAGCGATTCTTCCAGAGTCGCGATGCGGTGCTCCGCTTCAGAGGGCGGGGTCAGCTCCTTCGCCAGCAGGATGGATTTTCGGTACCATTCGCCCGCCATCACCGGTTGCGTTAAACGGAACGCATCCCCCATTCCGGAATACGCAAAACCTAGAATGGAGCGCGCATCCTCGTCCTTGCTGTCGCTTGCGGTCATATCTTCCGCAACCGCTAGAGCCTTGCGGGCGACCGCCTGGTCCTGATTGTAGTCGCCCAAGTTGAGTATTTCCTCTCCCCCTAAAGATTTGACTGTGTAGTGATAAGCGAAATACAGGCGTCGCTTCGCTTGTTTTGATTGGGGAGATTTTTGAACCAAAGCCTCAGCAATCGTTACCGACCTCCGAAGATTCACGAAAGCTACTCCCTGGGCTCCAAGTTCACTCAGCGTGCGTCCGATGAAATATGAAGTCTGGCCAGCGTGAGGTCATGCTCTTGGTCATCGGCGGCCTGTCCTTTTCCCGCCGTGGTGCTCGACCCAAGGCATGCCATGATGGCCCGCTTGGCGTTAATGAGCGGAGATGGACTACCGGGGGGCTGATGATAGATCAGGTCCAGTCATGGCATCACGACGTTGATTTGATCACAAACACAAGTGACAGCACACGTCACCCATCTTGTCCTGAGCAGCTCGGTCGCCGCGGCCGA
>Ga0210386_10001481_pt1 | contig 20953 bp, 16 predicted proteins | sample IncBWH32OmetaG_FD_160091 | JGI IMG/M metagenome (GOLD analysis project Ga0210386, IMG submission 160091) | Forest soil microbial communities from Barre Woods Harvard Forest LTER site, Petersham, Massachusetts, United States - Inc-BW-H-32-O ...
TTCTGCCCGGCGGCAACATCATCAACGTTTCGGTAGCGGTCGGGATGCGCTTTCGCGGCGTGGTGGGAGCACTCGCTTGCTTCGTCGGGCTGATGGCGGCGCCGATGGCGATCGTGCTGATGCTGGGTGTGTTCTACGACCGCTACACCGACCTGCCGATGGTGCGGCACGGCTTGGGCGGCTTGGCCGCGGTTGCCTCGGCGCTGGTGCTGGCGACGGCGTGGAAGATTGCTGAACCGTTGCGTACCCGGCCCACCGGCATAGCCGTCGCGGTGGCGACCTTCGCGCCGATCGCCGTGCTGCACTGGCCGTTGGCGCCGGTGCTGCTGGTGGCGGTGGCGGTGTCGATCCTGCTCGCCTCGCGACTGCACGCATGAGCGGCACACTTGTCGCCCTGATGCTGATCTTCGCCCAGCTCTCGCTGCTAGCGTTCGGAGGCGGGAATACCGTGCTGACCGAGATGCAGCGTCAGGTCGTGCAGGTGCATCCGTGGATGACGGCGGGCGAATTCGCATCCTTGTTCGCTCTGGCGCAGGCGGCGCCGGGGCCGAACATGCTGATTGCCACGCTGATCGGTTGGCGCGTGGCGGGCCTGCCCGGTGCGCTGGTGGCGACATTGTCGCTGTGTGCGCCATCGTCACTGCTGACCTTCGGCATGGCGCAGTTGTGGTACCGGTTCCGTACCGCCCCGTGGCGCGTGTTGGTGCAGCGTGGATTGATGCCGGTGACCGCCGGGCTGATCATGGCAAGCGCGGTGTTGCTGACCGAAAGTACCACGACAGGCTGGACCACGGCGGCGCTCACGGCGGTGGCGATGGTGGTGTTCATGCGCACGAAGATGCACCCGCTGATCGTGCTCGGCGCGGGCATGCTGCTGGGGGTGCTGGGCCTGGTGGGCTGAGGCCTCAGTCGAACAGCGTTGCCAGCCGCTGCTTCATGCTGTCGGCGACGTAGAGCGCCAGTGCCTGGATCGTCGAGGTTGGATTCACCCCGCCTGACGTCACCCAGATGCTGCCGTCGACGATGAACAGGTTCTTCACGTCGTGGCTGCGGCCCCAGGCGTTGACGACCGACTGCTCTGGGTTACTCCCCATCCGGGCCGTTCCCAGCAGATGACCCGGACTGTTGAGCGGATTGCGCTGCTCGTACAGATCCGCCGCACCCGCCGCAGTCAGGATATCTCTGGCGCGCGCGATGCCGTGTTCCATCATGCGCCGCGTGTTCTCACTGATCGTGTAGTCGATCCGCGGCGCGGGGATGCCGTGACTGTCCTTCAGCACCGGATCGAGTGTGACGCGGTTGTGTTCTTCCGGCAGGTCCTCGCAGGCGATACCAATATGCAGGCGGTGGTTTAGCCGGCGGCGATAGACGTGGTGATGGTCTTTGCCCCAAGGCAGCTGCCCGGCGGCGGCGCTGGTTATGGCCTCATTCGCCGGACCGGTGCCGCGGGCGAACTGCAGGGTGTAGCCACGGACGAAGTCGCGGGAGGGATCGGTCTCGTAGAACTGCTTGCTCCAGATCACGTTCATCGGGCCGCGGCCGCCGTCAATCTCGTCCTCGACGTAACCGCGCACCTGCGGCCAGGGATGCAGCATCAGATTCTTGCCGATCAGACCGCTGGAATTTGCGAGCCCGTTCGGAAAGCGGGACGACGCTGAGTTCAGCAACAGGCGCGGGGTGCCGATGCCGTTGCAGGCCAGTATCACCACTTCCGCCGGTTGGAAGTGTTCGATGCCGTCGGCATCGTAATAGATCGCGCCGGCGGCCATGCCATGTTCGTTGGTGGTGATCTCGCGCACCCGGCAACGCGTGCGCAGCTCCACCCCGGCGCGCAGCGCGAGTGGCCAGTAGGTGATGTCGGTGCTTGCCTTCGCCCCCTGCGCGCACCCCGGTGTGCAGTGTCCGAGATTGATGCACTTGGCGCGGCCATCGTAATCGGCGGTGGCGACGGTGCTGTCCGATGGCCACCAGTGCCAGCCGAGACGATTCATCGTTCGCGCGTAGAGCGTGCCGGTCTTGCCCAGGGGCAGGGGCGGCATCGGCGGGTTGCGGCTGGGCGGATAGGCGGGGTCGCCCGCCAGGCCGGAGACACCCATTATGCGGTCGTTCTCGGCGAAGAACGGTTCTAGCGTGGCGTAGTTGATCGGCCAGTCATCCGCCACACCATCCAGCGTGCGCACGCGAAAATCCGATGGATGCATGCGCGGGAAATGCGCGGTGTAGAGGATCGTGCCGCCACCGACGCCGTTAAAGTTGGCGATCTTCATCGGTGAGTCGGCATCGTTGATGGGATAATCCGTCTCGCGGCCCCGCCGGTTCGGACTGATATCGAAATCGGAGAAACGCCGCGCCTCCCAGTCCCGGCCATGCGTCGGGAAGTGGGCGTTATTCATCCAATCACCCTGTTCTAGACAGAGGATTTTCATCTTAGTCTCGGCCAGGCTCCAGGCCACTGCGGCGCCCGATGCGCCCGAGCCGACGATCAGCACATCAACGATGTCGTTGCGGGCTGTCATGGTGCATCCCGCCACATCTTCGTGCGCGTGCGCACCGGGTCGAGCAGCGACCAGTCGCCCTGCTCCAGCGTGTGTCCCAGGGGGAAGGGCGGCCGTGGCTCCAGCCCGAGCGAGCGCATTACGCGGTCGTCGCGGTAATAGCATTGTAGGACCACCCGCCCGAGCGTCACCAGCGCCGGCGTGCGGCTGGCGAGGAAGGTTGCCGCAACCGCCTCGCGCCGCGTGTCGTCCACCGCGCTGAACGCGCCGCCTGACAGCGACGCGAGCTCGGTCAATGCGGTGCGCACATCCGCGAGATCGCGGCCGAGCGTGCGCAGGATGTCGGCGATGATCGTGTCATCGCCAGCGCTGGGCACCGCGTATTCCGTGCTGGCCGGGATCATGACATCTGCGATCCGACACAGATCCTGCACCTGCGCTTGCGTGAGACCCGATGGGGAAGCATCCGGCATGTTCGTCCCTCCATTCATCCGCTGGCGACTTCTTGCAGTATCATGTCTGCCGCCTTTTCCCCGATCATGATCGATGGGGCGTTGGTGTTACCCGAGGTCAGTGTGGGCATGATCGACGCATCGGCGACGCGCAGCCCCACGATACCGTGCACTCGCAAGCGCGAGTCCACCACCGCCATGGGATCGCTGCCCATCTTGCAGGTACCGACCGGGTGATAGGTGGTTTCCGCCGCGCGTCGGACCCAATCCAGAATGTCATCATCGGTGGTGCGTTCCGTGCCGGGCGCGATCTCGTGCACCCGCAACGGCGCCATGGCCGGTGCAGTCATCACGGCGCGCGCAATGCGGACGGCGCGCGCGGTGATCTCTGCATCGATCGGCGAAGACAGGAAATTGAAGTTGATCGCCGGAGGCCTGTGTGGATTGGCCGCGGTGATATGGATGTGCCCTTTGCTCTCGGGCCGCATCGGATGCGCGTAGCAGGTCACACCCGACTCGCGCATCATCTTCGGTCCCCTCGGCCCGGGCTCGGTCAGCATCGGCACCCATCCAAGCAACACATCGGGTGCCGCCAGCCCCTCGCGCGAGCGCACGAACGCACGGATCGGCGCCGCGACCATGCCGAGCATGCCGTCACGCCCCAAGGCGTAGCGTAGCGCCTGTCTCACCAGGCCCAGCCCGCGGCCACGATCATTGAAGGTGATGCCCTTCGCCCCGATCGCCCAGCGCGTGCGCGGCGCGTAGTGATCGCGCAAGTTCTCACCCACGCCAGGCAGCGCGTGCCGCAGCTCGATCCCCAACGCGCGCAGCCGCGCCGGCTGCCCGATCCCCGACAGTTCCAGCAACTGCGGCGAGTTGATCGTGCCGGCGCTGACCACCACTTCGCGCGCCGCCCGTGCCTCGTGTACCGTACCGAGAACGGAATAACACACACCCACGCAGCGCCGCCCACCGAACAGTAGGCTCTCGGCCAACGCATCGGTCACGATATGCAGATTGGTCCGTCCGCGGATTGGCTCCAGATAGCAGCTCGCCGTACTCATGCGCCGGCCCTTGGCGATACTGGCCTGGCTCATCGCAATGCCGTCCTGCGCGGCACCGTTGTAATCCGGGTTGTGCGAGATCCCGACCTGGGCCGCCGCCTGGATCAGCGCGGCGTACAGCGGCAGACGCGGCGGCGGGTTGGTGACGCGCAGCGGCCCCTCGCGTCCGCGATAGGCGTCGTCGCCGCCATCATACCGTTCGATGCGCTTGAAGAACGGGAGCACCTCGTCGTAGCTCCACCCCGGATTGCCCATCTGCGCCCAGGTGTCGAAGTCCTGCGCCTGGCCGCGCACGAACGCCATGCCGTTGATCGCGCTGGACCCGCCCAGGATCTTGCCACGCGGCACCGGCACGCGGCGACCGTTTGTGCTGGCTTCCGGCTCGCCGCTGTATAGCCAATTGGCCGTGGGGTTGTTGATCAGCTTGGCGAAGCCGATCGGGATGCGGGTCCAGGGGTGGCGCGCCGGTCCGGCCTCCAACAGCAGCACCTTCATGCGTGCGTCGGCCGAGAGCCGGTTGGCGACGACCGCGCCGGCCGAACCGGCGCCAACAACGATGTAGTCGTAGCTATCCATCCTGTGCGAACCGTCCCGAGTGTGTTCCCGGCCTCACTGTCAAGCCGGACGGTTGCACAGGTACGGCGCGCGAGGAAGCGGGCCGGTATCGCGGATGTCGCCGTTGCTATAATATTAAGAGCACACGCAATTGTGTCTCGGGGGAGTTGCGCCATGCGATGGATCGTCGGGCTGCTGATGCTGTGCCTAGCAACCGCGTCGGCGTGCGCTACGCCGCTGCCGGACGGCGGGGTGACCGCGCAGGAGGTGGCGGACGTGTTGCAACACGCCGGCTACAAGGCGGAGATCACCCAGGACAAATACGGCGACCCGCTGATCAAGAGCGCGTCGAGCGGTGTCAACTTCTCCGTCTACTTCTATACCTGCAAGAACTCGCCGCGCTGCACCAGCATTCAGTTCTATGCCGGCTTCCAGAAGCCCGGCATCGCGCTGGAGCGGGTCGCCGAATGGAACCGCACCACGCGGTTCGGCAAGGTGTATCTCGACCAGGACGGCGATCCGCGGATCGAGATGGACATGGACGTGGAGCACGGGGCCAATACCGAGGCGCTGCAGAATGATCTTGATCGGTGGGTCGCCGTGCTGGCGGCGTTCGTGAAGTATATCGGGTGGTAGGGACTGGCCGACCATGATGCCAGTGGCACTCGCATCAACCGAACCCGACAAGCCGCATGACACGCTTCCATCGCGGCGGTCCGTGCCGGGCTACCCCCGGCACGGAACAAGAACGAAGGGACAGATCACGAGCTACCAAAACCGGACAGGTTGACGAGCGAGCGACACGCCACCCTGCCGCAAATGTCTTACCCATTTCCCAACGCGCATTCCTTTGCCACCATCCCCGCCATGACAGACCCCATCACCGTCGCGGTCCTCCAGAACCGCCTGAACGCCATCGCCGAGGAAATGGGCGAGGCCATGCTGCGCACCTCCTATTCGCAGATCCTCAACTCCTCGCGCGATTTCTCCGTCGCCCTGATCGACGCGCGCTGCCGCCTCATCGCCCAGGCCGACCACATTCCCGTCCATGTCGGCGCCATGCCGTGGGCCACCAAGGCGCTGGTAGAGGTGTTCCCCGACCCTTCCCCCAACGATGTTTACCTGCTGAACGACCCCTATCGCGGCGGCTCGCATTTGCCCGACCTCACCGCCTTCGTCCCCATCTTCGACGGCCCCACGCTGATGTTCTGGTCCGTCGTGCGCGCGCATCATTCCGATATCGGCGGTGCGACGCATGGCGCCTACAACCCTGGTGCCACCGAGATCTGGCACGAGGGCCTGCGCCTGCCGCCGATCCGCCTGACCGAGAACGGCGTCCTGCGTCCTGATCTGCTGCAAATGCTGGCGCTGAACGTGCGCCATCCGCGCGATTTCCTCGGCGATCTGCACGCACAGATCGGCGCGGCGCGTCTGGGCGAACAGCGCCTCAACGCGGTGATCGCCGAATTCACCGGTCGCACGCTGGCCGCCTCGGTGGAGGAGATGCTGAACGCCGCCGAGCGCCATGCGCGCGCCATCGTCGCCACCTGGCAGGACGGCGTGTACGAAGGCGCCGCCTGGCTGGATGACGACGGTTTCGGTACCACCAACATCGCCGTGCGCGCGAAGATCACCAAGCAGGGCAGGGACCTCACCATCGACCTGAGCGAGTCTGATCCGCAGGTGGTCAGCTTCGTCAACTCCTCACACGCCAACACGCAATCGGCGGTGGCGATGGCGTTCGCCTTTCTGCTCGACGCCGACATCGCGAAGAACGAGGGTGCGTTCCGCCCGGTCACCGTCATCCTGAAGGAGGGCACCATCGTCTGGGCACGGGAAGGCGCGCCGGTCACCATGTGCACCAGCCATTGCGGCAACGAGATCATCGAGGCGATCATCACCGCGCTTGCCCCCGCCTGCCCTGAGCGCGCGATGGGTGGCTGGGGTCGCCGCCTGCGCATCGCCATCGACGGCAAGGACCCGCGTACCGGCCGACGTTTCATCTGGCATATGTTCCAAGCGCGCCCTGGCGGCGGCGGATCGTCGGCTGGCGACGGGTTCTCCACGATCGGAGAATGGCATTCGGCTGGCGGCATAAAATTCGGCTCGATCGAAGTCGCCGAAACCCGCTTCCCGCTGCTGTTCGAAACCCACGAATACCGCGCCAACTCCGGCGGTGACGGCAAATACCGCGGTGGCACCGGCGGCGATATGCGCCTGCGAGTGGAAACCGACGGTCCGGCGCGTGCCAACACGGCGGGGGAGGGGATTGTGCACGGCGCGCGCGGCGAGCTCGGCGGCAAGGACGGCGCACCACACGACTACACGCTGCTACCGCCCGATGCACCGCCGCGCAAACTGAAAAGTAAGGAAGTTGGCGTGGTGATTCCGCCTCGCAGCGTGATCCACGTGCTGTCCGGTGGTGGTGGTGGCTGGGGTGACCCGGCGCAACGCGACCCCGCCGCGCGTGCGGCCGATGTCAAGGAAGGACTGGTGTCGTGAACTACACCATCGGCATCGACGTTGGCGGTACTTTCACCGACATTGTGGTCACCGCCAATGACGGCACCACCACCATCGCCAAGGCTGCCACCACGCCAGCAGATCAATCCGATGGCGTTCTGGACGGCATCGCGCGCGCTGCCGAGGCCCTCGGCTTGAGGCCCGCGGCGTTGCTCAGCCAGACCAGCCGCGTCGTGCACGGCACCACCGTCGCCACCAACGCGCTGCTGGAAGGCAAGGCTGCGCGTGTCGGCATGCTCACCACAGAAGGCCATCGCGACATCATCGAAATGCGCGAGGGCCTGAAGCCCGAACGCTACAACTTGCGCATGACGCCGCCCGCGCCGCTGGTGCCGCGCCATCTGCGCCTAGGCGTGCGTGAGCGCTTGCGTCCTGATGGCCGTATCGAGCTGGGCCTTGATCGCGCTTCACTCAACGCCGCGCTCGATCTGCTTGCGGCATCCGACATCCAGGCGGTCGCTATCTGCTTCCTGCATGCTTGGCAGAACCCGGAACACGAACAGCAGGCCGCTGCTACGGTGAAGCGACGCCTGCAGCAGGTCTATGTCACGACGTCGGCTGACGTGCTGCCGCAGATCAAGGAGTTCGAGCGCTTCTCCACCACCGTCGCCAACGCCGCGGTCGGCCCGGTGATCGACACCTATCTGCGCCGCCTGCAGTCTCGCCTGTCCGAGGCCGGGTTCACCGGTGCGCTGTTCGTCATCCTGTCCCATGGCGGCGTCGCGTCGGTGGAGGAGGCCGTGCGCCTCGCAGCCGGTACCGCGCTGTCCGGCCCGGCCGGCGGCGTCGCAGCGGCGGTGGCACTGGCGCGTGTGGGTGTGGTGCGCGACATGATCACCTTCGACATGGGCGGCACGTCAACCGACATCGCGCTGGTGCAGGACGGCCAGGCCAGCCTGTCGAATGGTCGCGCTGTCGCCAACGCGCGCATCGCGCTGCCGGCGCTCGACATTGTCACGCTGGGCGCGGGCGGCGGTTCCATCGCTCATCTGGATCGCTCGCGCTTGTTGCAGGTTGGTCCGCAAAGCGCTGGCGCCGATCCGGGGCCGGTTTGTTACGGCCAGGGCGGCACCGTGCCCACCGTCACCGACGCCAATCTGGTGCTCGGCTACCTGGATCCCGCCAATTTTCTTGGTGGCCGCCGCACGCTGGACAAGGCTGCGTCCGAGGCCGCGGTGGCGCGGCTGGCCAATGAGCTCGAAATCGAACCGATCGCCGCTGCTGCCGGCATCCACCGTCTGATCAATACCCGCATGGCGGATGGCGTGCGCGTTGCCACCGTCCGCCGTGGGGTCGATCCACGCAAACATGCCTTGTTGGCTTTCGGTGGCGCTGCCGGTCTGCACGTTTCGGCTGTCGCCGCCGGGCTCGGCATGACCCGCGTAGTGGTGCCATTGGCCGCCTCGGTGCTGTCCGCCTGGGGCATGCTGAACACCGACCTACGTATCGAACTGGCGCGCAGCCAGGCGCAGGGCAGCGGCATCGATATCGCCGCACTACAGGCCGCTTTCGCCGCGATGGAACGAGAGGGCCGCGAGCGCCTGGGTTGGTACGGTGGCGAGATCACGGTCCGCCGCTCGGCCGACATGCGCTACGGCGAGCAGGTGTTCGAGATCGCGGTCCCGCTCGATAATGTCGACTGGGCGTCTCAGACGCTTGCCGCGGACCTGGAGAAGCTGTTCCATGCGCGGCACGAGGCGCTGTACACCTATTCGTTGCCCGACCAGGACGTTGTCTTGGTGAACGCGCGTGCCTCGGTGATCGGCCGTCTGCCACCTCCCGCCGGTGTGGCGGCGATGCGCGGGCCCGGCGCAACCGTGGCGAAAGCTCAACGCCGCCTCTATCTGGGCGGCTGGATCGAAGTGCCAGTCTACGACTTCGCTGCGCTCGCCGAAGACCAATCTATCACCGGCCCCGCCATCGTCGAGTCCGACACCACCACCGTCCTGCTGCGCCAAGGTGACTCAGCCCAGTTCGACGCCCGCGGCTGGCTGGACCTGATGGTGGGATGATCATTCCTCGCCCAACGTCATCGCCGGGCGCAGGCCCGGCCATCGACGGACCGAGGGTCCCACAACGAGGAGGAACCGTCCATGCCCTCATCATCTCGCATGCGCGGCGTCTACCCTGTCGTCCCAACCATCTTCGACTCCCACGGCGACCTCGACGTTCCCGGCCAGCACCGCACCGTCGACTTCATGATCGACGCCGGCTCGCAGGGCCTCTGCATCCTTGCCAACTTTTCCGAACAGTTCCTGCTCGCCGATGACGAACGCGAGCGGATCATGCACGCCGTGCTAACCCACGTCGCCGGCCGAGTCCCCGTCATCGTCACCACTACCCACACCAGCACGCGCATCTGTGCCGAGCGCAGCCGCCATGCCCAGGATGCCGGTGCCGCGATGGTGATGATCATGCCGCCCTACCACGGCGCCACCATCCGCATGCCCGAATCACGCATCTTCGAATTCTACCAGACCGTTTCGGATACGATCACGATCCCCATCATGGTCCAGGATGCGCCGGTCGCCGGCACCACCCTTCCGGCGCCGTTCCTCGCTCGCATGGCGCGCGAGATCGGCAATGTCAGCTACTTCAAGATTGAAGTCCCCCAGGCCGCCGCAAAGTTGCGCGAGATCATCGCCCTCGGCGGTGACGCCATCGTTGGACCGTGGGATGGCGAGGAAGCCATCACTCTGCTCGCTGATCTCGATGCCGGCGCCACCGGCGCGATGACCGGCGGCGGCTATCCCGACGGCATCCGCCAGATCACCGATCCCTATTTTGCTGGCGACCGCGACGCTGCCGTCGCCGCCTACGCACGCTGGCTGCCGCTGATCAACCACGAGAACCGCCAATGCGGCCTGGCCGCGTGCAAGGCGCTGATGCAGGCGGGTGGCGTCATCGCGTGCGACGCGCTGCGTCACCCGCTGCCGCCGCTGCATCCCGCAGCGCGTGCGGAACTGATCGCGATCGCCGAACGACTGGATGCGATGGTGCTGCGCTGGGGAAAATGACCCACCGGCGCCGGTTTTTGTGACAGAGATGCCTGGCCAGCGTGCCTGCGGGAGGTGAATTTCGCCGCGCTGTAACTTCTGTTGACCGCGACCACGCCCGCGCCACATGTCCTGGCGGGCGTCGCATGGTGCGGCGCACGAGCATGGGCCGCGCCGTGCCGCACCCCGATCCGCTTTATGCGCTGTCCGGTTTCTTCGTGGGCCTGCTGGTCGGCCAGACCGGTGTTGGCGGCGGGGCGCTGATGACGCCCCTGCTGGTCCTATTGTTTGGCATCCACCCGACCACGGCCGTCGGCACGGATCTGCTGTACGCCGCCGCCAGCAAAAGCGTCGGCACGCTGGTGCATGGCGCCAACCGCACGGTGGAATGGCGCGTTGTCGGACGCCTGGCCGCGGGCAGCGTGCCGGCCACGATCGTGACCTTGCTGGTCTCCTCACAGGTCAACCTGATGTCACATGGGGCCGGCCGTGTGGTGACAATGGTGCTGGGTATCGCCTTGTTGTTGACCGCCGCGGCCTTGCTGTCGCGGCGATGGTTTCTCGCTGCGTTGGTGCCCGTCGTGGCATGCCTGTCGCCAGGCACCCGGCGGTGGCTGACCATTGCCTGTGGCGCGGTGCTGGGCGTTCTGGTCTCGGTCTCTTCGGTGGGTGCCGGTGCGATCGGGGTCACCGTGTTGATGGTACTGTACCCGGAACTTCCGATGGCGCGCATTGTTGGATCGGATATCGCCCATGCGGTGCCGCTGACGCTGGTCGCTGGCATGGGGCATTGGTTCCTGGGCGCGGTGGACTGGCCCCTGCTGGGTTCGCTGCTGACCGGGGCGATCCCCGGCATTGTGCTGGGCAGCTATTTGGCCTCACGCGTGCCCGAGACGGTGTTGCGGCCGATCCTGGCCGCGGTGCTGTGCGTGGTGGGCGGACGGCTGGTGTTCTGAGGCCAGGCAGCCGTGCAACACCAGGGCCGTGTGCATCGCCACGACGTCATGTTTCGATAACCGTCCCTCCGGCTTGTACCAGGTGCAGGCGCCAGTCAGCATCGCCAGGATCGCGTAGGCGGCGATGTGCGTGTCCGGCAGATGCAGCATGCCGCCAGCCACACCGTCATCGAGCAGCGTGATCAGCCGCGCTTCATAATCGCGCCGCAGGGCAATGATGACGCGATGATTCTTCGCCTCCAGCGAGCGCAGCTCGAAATTCGCCGCGAAGACCTCGTGCTTCTTTTCCATGTGGTACAGCAGGTGATTGGCGACGAAGGCGCGCAGGCGATGCAAGGGACCAACGACGGCGTGCAGCGCCGCATCGGACTGTGCCAGCAGCGTCCGCATGTGATCATGGATCAGGTTGAATAGCAGGTCCTGCTTGGTAGCGAAATGATTATAAAGCGAGGCGGGTTGCAGCCCGACCTCGGCGGCGAGCTGGCGCAGGCTCATGGCTTCGAACCCGTGTTCGTGGATCAGCCGCAACCCCACCCGGCGGATGGTGGCGGCGGTAGTCGGGCCGTGCGAGCCGGCGACGCGTGTCATGCTAAGATCGGTGCGATCATCCGGCGCAGTCTAAGGCGCCGATGCTTGCGGTCAATAAGAAACTAACGTATGATCGTATACAAAGCCGTTCCCGGCGGAGGAGCCGCAGAATGACCAACCGGATGCGCGCGCTGGACTTTGATCTGGGGGAAACCGCGGATCTGCTGCGCGACCAGGTGGAAAGCTTTGCCGCCGATGAGATCGCCCCACGTGCGGCCGCAATCGACGCGCAGAACGACTTCCCGGCCGATCTTTGGCGTAAGTTCGGCGATCTTGGTCTGCTCGGCGTCACCGTGGAACCCGAATACGGCGGCGCCGGCATGGGCTATCTGGAACACGTGGTAGCGATGGAGGAGATCAGCCGCGCCTCGGCTTCGGTCGGCCTGTCCTACGGCGCGCATTCCAATCTCTGTGTTAACCAGATCCGCCGTAACGGCACTGAGGCGCAGAAGCGCCGCTACCTGCCCAGACTGATCAACGGCGAACATGTCGGTGCATTGGCCATGTCCGAACCCGGTGCGGGCTCCGATGTGGTCGGCATGCGTACGCGCGCCGACAGGCGCGGTGATCGTTACGTGCTGAACGGCAGCAAGATGTGGATCACCAACGGCCCGGACGCCGATGTGCTGGTGATCTACGCCAAGACTGATCCGAATGCTGGTCCACGCGGGATGACCGCATTCCTGGTGGAGAAGGGGTTCAAGGGATTCGCCACTGCGCAGAAGTTGGACAAGCTCGGGATGCGGGGATCAAACACGTGCGAGCTGGTGTTCCAGGACTGTGAGGTGCCGGAGGAGAATGTGCTTGGCGCGGTAGGGCGCGGCGTGAACGTGTTGATGAGCGGGCTTGACTACGAACGTGCTGTGCTTGCAGCGGGTCCGCTGGGGATCATGCAGGCCTGCATGGATGTCGTTGTCCCCTACGTGCACGAGCGCAAGCAGTTCGGCCAGTCGATTGGCGAGTTCCAGTTGATGCAGGGCAAGCTCGCCGACATGTACACCACAATGAATGCGAGCAAGGCGTATGTGTATGCGGTGGCCAAGGCCTGTGATCGCGGTGCCACCACGCGTAAGGACGCCGCGGGTGCGATCCTGTACGCTGCGGAGAAGGCCACGTGGATGGCATTGGAGGCGATCCAGTGCCTGGGCGGCAATGGCTACATCAACGATTATCCAACCGGCCGCCTGCTGCGAGATGCGAAATTATATGAAATCGGTGCCGGGACAAGTGAGATCCGTCGCATGTTGATCGGCCGCGAGCTATTCAATGAAACGTCGTGAATCGTACGCCTCTCCCGCGTGCGGGAGAGGCCGGCGAGCGACGCGATGGCGGGTGAGGGTGGTGCCGCGGGCACCACCCTCACCCTCACCCGCGGTCGCATCGCTCCGCGACCCCGGATCAAGTCCGCGGCAGGCTCTCTCCCGCGCAGCGGGAGAGGTGTACGATGGGTCAAGGTCGGCGCACCTCTGATGCCCATCCTTGACACCTCCATCGATCCGCGCACCGACGACTACCGTGCCAACGCGGACGCCATGCGCGCGCTGGTCGCCGACCTACGCGCCATCGCCGACCGCATCCGCATCGGCGGCGGAGCGTCTGCCCGCCAACGTCACCTATCGCGTGGCAAGCTCCTCCCGCGCGATCGCATCCGCGCTCTGATCGACCCACTTTCTCCTTTCCTCGAGATTGGTCAGCTCGCCGGCCATGGCATGTATGGCGACGAGGTCCCCTCCGCCGGCATCATCACCGGTGTCGGCCGCGTCTCCGGCCGCGAGTGCATGATCGTTGCCAACGACGCCACGGTGAAGGGTGGTACCTACTACCCGATAACGGTCAAGAAGCACCTGCGCGCGCAGGAAATCGCGATGCAGAACCGCTTGCCGTGCCTTTATCTGGTGGACAGCGGTGGCGCCAACCTGCCGAACCAGGACGAGGTTTTCCCCGACCGCGATCATTTCGGCCGCATTTTCTATAACCAGGCGACGATGTCGGCCGACGGTATCGCGCAGATCGCAGTGGTAATGGGCTCCTGCACCGCCGGTGGTGCTTATGTTCCGGCGATGGCGGACGAATCGATCATCGTGCGTGGCCAGGGCACGATCTTCCTCGGCGGTCCGCCGCTGGTGAAGGCCGCCACGGGCGAGGTGGTCACGGCCGAGGAACTCGGTGGCGCCGACGTGCACAGCCGCCAGTCCGGTGTCACCGACCACTACGCCGAGAACGACGCGCACGCGCTGGGCATTGCGCGGCGTATCGTCGCCTCACTGAACACCGTGAAACGCCCCGCGGTGGCGCTGCGCCCGCCCGCACCCCCGCTGCGTGACCCCGCCGAACTCTATGGCATCATCCCCACCGATCGCCGCAAACCCTTCGACATCCGTGAGGTCATCGCGCGCCTTGTCGATGGCAGCGAGTTCGACGAATTCAAGCGCCTCTATGGCGCGACGCTGATCACCGGTTTCGCGCATGTGTGCGGCTATCCCGTTGGCATCGTCGCCAACAACGGCATCCTGTTCAGCGAAAGCGCGCAGAAGGGCGCGCACTTCATCGAACTGTGCGCCCAGCGCGGCATCCCGTTGGTGTTTCTGCAGAACATCACCGGCTTCATGGTCGGGCGGAAATACGAGGCCGGCGGCATAGCCAAGGATGGCGCCAAGATGGTGACCGCCGTCGCCACGGCGGCGGTGCCGAAATTCACCATAATCATTGGCGGCAGTTTTGGTGCGGGCAATTACGGCATGTGCGGCCGCGCCTATGCGCCACGCTTTCTGTGGATGTGGCCGAACGCGCGTATCGGCGTGATGGGCGGCGAGCAGGCAGCCTCGGTGCTGGCGCAGATCCGACGCGACAACATAGAGGCGCGTGGCGGCACCTGGCCCGCCGAGGAGGAGGATGCGTTCAAGGCACCAATCCGCGCGCAATACGAAACCCAGGGCCATCCGTACTACGCCACCGCGCGGTTGTGGGATGATGGGGTGATTGATCCGCTCGACACGCGGCGTGTGCTGTCCCTCGGTCTGTCGGCCAGCCTGAATGCACCGATCCCGCCGACGCGCTTCGGCGTGTTCCGGATGTAGCGCGATGTTTCATAAAATTCTGATCGCCAATCGTGGTGAGATCGCATGCCGGGTCATCGCAACGGCGAGGCGTATGGGTATTGCCACTGTCGCGGTCTATTCGGACGCTGATGTTAAGGCCCGCCACGTCGAACTGGCTGATGAAGCCTGGCCGATAGGCCCTGCGCCGGCGCGCCAGAGCTACCTGTCGATCGAGCGCATCATCGACGTGGCGCGCCGCACCGGCACCCAGGCCGTGCATCCAGGCTACGGTTTCCTGTCGGAAAATGCCGAATTCGCTGAAGCCTGTGCCGCTGCCGATATTGTGTTCATCGGCCCACCGGCTGCCGCGATCCGTGCCATGGGCTCGAAAGCCGCGGCGAAATCGCTAATGGAACGATCAGGCGTTCCGCTTGTTCCTGGCTATCACGGCGATGCGCAGGATGTGCCCACGCTTTCCGCGGCCGCAGAACGCATCGGTTACCCCGTGCTGATCAAGGCCTCGGCCGGCGGCGGCGGCAAGGGCATGCGCATCGTAGAGCGCGCTGCCGAGCTACAAGCTGCATTGGACGGCGCCAAGAGTGAAGCCCGCGCCGCCTTTGGCGACGACCACGTATTGATCGAGAAATACCTCACGCGCCCACGCCATATCGAAATCCAGGTCTTCGCCGATACGCACGGCAACACGGTCTCCCTGTTCGAACGCGACTGCTCCATCCAGCGCCGACACCAGAAGGTGATCGAGGAAGCCCCCGCCCCGGGAATGGACCCCATCCGCCGGCACGCGATAGGCGAGGCCGCGATCGCGGCGGCGCGTGCGGTCGGTTATGTCGGTGCCGGCACGGTCGAGTTCATCGCAGAAAGCGGCGCGTTCTACTTCATGGAGATGAACACCCGCCTGCAGGTCGAACACCCCGTCACCGAGCTGATCACTGCCCTCGACCTGGTGGAATGGCAGTTGCGTGTGGCCGCCGGCGAAGCACTTCCTCTGACGCAGGATGAGCTTCGCATCCACGGCCATGCCATTGAGGCGCGCGTTTATGCCGAGGATCCTGCGCGCGATTTCCTGCCCTCGATTGGCACGCTGGTGCATCTGCGGCAGCCGCGCGAAGACGCGCATGTCCGTGTGGATACTGGCGTGCGCACGGGCGATGCCATCACGCCGAACTACGACCCGATGATCGCCAAGCTGATCGTCTGGGACGTCGATCGTGCCTCCGCTGTGCGTCGTCTGGCGAGCGCGCTGAGGGAATACGAGGTGGTCGGCGTGCGGACCAATCTCGATCTGCTGCGTGCGATCGCGGGGCACGCGGCATTTGCCGATGGGGCTCTGGATACGGGGTTCATCGCTCGTTACCCGGAAGTATTGGCGCCACCCACTGAGGACATTGGCCCGATCGTCTGGGCCGCCGCCGCGTTGGCGGTGCTGGCGGATGAACGCACCGCCGTCGCGCAGGTTGCAGCGTGGACCGACGATCCCTGGTCGCCCTGGGCGGTGCCCGATGCCTGGCGCATGAACGGCGATGGCTATCAGGACCTGCTGTTCCGGAAGGGTGATGAAATCGTGACGCTGCGGGCACGGATCGGCATCAGTGATGAGATCGATCTATCGTTGCCAACCGGCGCGGTGCGTGCGCGCGCCAGCGAAACTGCCGATGGCATGGTGCTACACCTGGAAGGCATTCGTCATCGCCTGCATGTGGTGCGGCGCGGTGCGGAGCTGGTGGTGATCCATGCCGGACGCAATCACGTATTGTATCGCATCGATCCATTGGCGCCACCCTTGCTCGACCACGTTGGCGACGATCGTCTGACCGCACCGATCCCAGCCCGTGTCGTGCGCATCCTGGTGCGGCCCGGCGATCGCGTCGCCAAGGGCGCGCCGCTGCTGGTGCTGGAAGCGATGAAGATGGAGATCACTCTGTCGGCCCCGACCGAGGGCACGATCGCGACGATCCGTCCCGCGGTGGACGACATGGTCGAGGAAGGCATGGAGCTGGTAACCTTCGCCACCTGAACAGGAGGAACCGCCATGAGTGACGCCCTGCCGACAGCCACGCGCGTGTCGGACCCTGGCATCCGCGCGCTGTATCGACTGGAGAACCGCTGGCAGGCATGGCTGGACGTCGAGGCCGCGCTGGCGCGGGCCCAGGCCGAGCTGGGCATCATTCCCACCGCCGCGGCCGATGCGATCTCCGCCAACGCGAGACTGGAACTTTTGGACCGAACCCGGATTGATGAAGGTTTCGCGCGCACCGGCCACACCATCGTGCCGCTGGTGTGGGAGCTTGGCCGTGTGGTCGGCGACGCGCATGGCGGCTGGGTGCACTGGGGCGCCACCACGCAGAACATCACGCAGACCGGTGATTTGCTGGTGCTGCGCCAGGCCCACGCGGTGTTCCTGCGCCTGATCGGCGAATCCCTGACCGCGATGGCCGACCTCGCCGAGCGCGGTGCCGAGATGGTGCTGGCGGGCCGCACGCATGGCCAGCACGCGGTGCCGGCGACCTTCGGCTACAAGGTTGCGGTGTGGATGGACGAACTGCTGCGTCATCTCGAACGGCTGCATCAGGTGGCGCCGCGGCTGTTCGTCGCGATGCTGGGCGGCGGGGCAGGGACCTTTGCCTCGCTCGGCGAGCTGGGCCCGAAGGTGCAGGCCGGCATCGGCAAGCAGCTCGATTTCGGCACGATGGCCGTGCCGTCACGTGCGCTGGGCGATCACCTGGCGGAGAATATCTGCGTCCTGGGCCTGCTTGCCGCGACCAGCGGCAAGATCGCGCGCGAGATCTACACGTTGATGAAGACTGAGTTCGGTGAGGTCGAGGAGCCCGTGCCGCCTGGCACTGTCGGCAGTTCCACCATGCCGCAGAAGCGAAACCCAAAATTGTGCCAGGACATCATCGCTGCCGCGGCCGAGGTGCGTATGATGGTGCCGCTCGCGCTGGAGGCGATGCAGACCGAGCACGAGGCGGATCGCACCACCAGCCTGATGATGGACGCCGCCGAGGCACGCGCCTGCATTGCGATGGGTGATTTGCTCAGCCGGCTGGGCGAGGTGCTGCGTGGCCTGCATCTGAATCCGGACCGCATGCGGGCCAATCTCGACCTCGGCGGCGGGCTGATCATGGCTGAGGCGGTGATGCTGGAGCTGGGCGCCACAATGGGCCGGCAGCATGCGCATGATGTGGTGTATGATGCGTCGCAGGCTGCCTTCGTGCAGGGCATGCCCTTTGCCGCGCTACTGGCGGCGGACCCACGCGCAACCGCGCATCTGGATGCGAAAGCGATTGCGGGGCTGCTGGATCCGACAGCGTATACTGGGCGGTGCGCCCAGATGGCGCGTGAGACGGCGGCGCGGGCCCGCGCGGCGGCCGCGACGATCGCGGAGGTGGCGCTATGAGCTGATCGTAGGCCAGATACTGTCGAATCCGCGTTGGCGCCGAACGTACGGCACATAAAATGCCGCGGGCGGTGGCGAACTACGACGCACTGACCCGTGTCCTGGGCGCACTGCCGGTGCATTGGCGCTGTACCCGGCTCAAGGCGGTGACACCATGATGGCCGCGCGCTGCGCCGGATTCTCGCGATGCGTCCATCCTGCCACGGCCAGTCGCGTCGGCGCGCGGCGCGCCATCCTGTTGCGATTGCAACGCGCGTTGCATGTGGCCCTGCCACCGGCCACCCGTATGAGCCTCGCGGCCGAGGGTGCCGGCTGGACGGAGGCTCGGGCGGTCGAACAGGCGATGGTGGTCTGCACATGTGTATAGGCCGTGCGTAGCCACGATTGTCGGTGCCATTAGCAACTTTTTGGGAACGTTAAGCGCCAATTGGGCGCCTCCCCTCCTAGCGTCCCTGCTGGTGTTGCATATCAGCTGGCCGCACCAATCTTAGGCCCGATATCCGCGGCAAGGCGCGCGAACTGTGCCCGCAGGCGCGGAACCGCGAAGTCCACGAATGCGCGTACCTTCGGCATGGAAAGCCGGCCTTCCGGCATGATGAGATGCACCGGGACGGGCGCGTGTTCATGCGACCGCAGCACGATCTGCAGCTGGCCGTCCCGCACATGTTCAGCGACCTGATAGGAGTACAGCCGTGTCACGCCGCGCCCCTCGACAGCCGAGGCGATGGCCGCGCGCTGGGTGTTCACGACACAGCGCGGCGCGAATGAAACGGTCCGTGGCGTCGACGAGCCCGCGGCAGGTGGGAAGCTCCACGCGTTCAGGTCTGCTTGCGAATACGTGATGATCCGCTGTTTCGACAGATCGCAGAGCGCCTCTATGCGCGGATGACTAGCGAGGTAGCATGGCGCGGCAACGATGACCTGCTGGACTTCGCCAACCCGCACAGCGACCATCGACGAATCGGGCAAATGCGCAATGCGCAGGGCCGCATCAAGGCCTTCGTCGATCAGGTTCATCTGCCGGTCACTCAGCAGAAGCTTCGCCGACACCGTCGGAAACGCATCAAGAAAGTCGTCCAGGATCGGACGCAACACCTGTTCGCCGCTCATGACCGGAGCCGAGATGCTGAGCGTGCCGCCGGGATGCGACCTCTCGTTCGCCGCAAGAATCTCGAACGCATTGAGCTCGGTGAGCAGGCGCCGGCAGACGGCCGCGTAGCGCTCGCCGACCTCACTCAGCTTGCTTGAGCGGGTGGTGCGATGGAGAAGCGGCACGCCGGCCTGGTTTTCAAGAAAGGCCACGGCGCGGCTTACAGCGGCAGGAGAGCGCCCCAGTTTGCGGCTTGCTCCGGCAAGGCTGCCTTCGTCGAGTGCGGTGACGAAGACCTTGATGGCGTCAATGCGATCCATTGCGTCCTCCTGGGGAGTCGGTGCTGTCCAGAATTTCAAATCGCAAAGCGGCTCGTTTCGAGAGGCGCCGCCGCCAGTCCTTCCGTTGGCGGGCGCCCGGACATGGTGGCCACCGTTCGGGACGGAGCGATGTTCTCGTAACTGTCACGGAAAGCGGCTGCAGCGCGCTGTGACGGCCTGTGCCGTCTATATCGGCCGTGGCCGTATGCTGCCCGTCGGCGACCAGATTGGCGGATCGCTTCGGTGCCCCCTGACCCCATCGCTCCGGCGCTTCGCCGGCGAACGCGGACAGCAGACCCGCAGTTCTGAATACCGTCCGCCCGCGTGCGGCGATTGACGTCGTCGCTAACTTTGAATCACTCATGATTTTCCGCCCCCACTGTGCTGTCTAGAGAGAGGGGTGGCACTGAATCCTGGTGCATGATGTGAATAATTGTGAAAGGCCCTGCGGGCTGAACCTTCCTTAAGCCGCCGGTGGTATCACGACCTGGTGAACATGCCCCGCTGTCAGCCGGGCGTCAGCCGGCGTCTGGCATGATGCGTTCGACGCACAACGTTGCTCAGCGACAGATCAAATTCTTCATATACCTTAAGACTCTATAGGCTATGAGCTTTCGCCATGCCTGCACGGTACGTTCGACAGGACTACGCCTCAGACGACTGCGAGATTGATCTCGCCCGCCGCGAACTGCGGGTTCTTGGATCCCCGGTGCCGCTCGGGGGCCGTGCTTTCGAAGTCATCCAGCTTCTGGCCTAAGCCGCTGGAGACCTTGTCACCTCTGACCTGCACCAGCCGGATATGACTGGTATGGATTGGGCCCAACGATCGTTGGATCAGTACACCCGCTCCTTCGGCGGTATCGATGCAACCTCGTTCGACAGCGGTTGTAAATGGACCGGTCGGTAATCGAGGCGAACACGGCCGTCGTCATCAAGCCAACTGAGCGTGTGTTTCAGCCAGTTCTCGTCGTCCCGCTTCGGGAAATCCTCGCGCGCGTGCGCGCCACGGCTTTCCGTCCGGCCAATCGCGGCATGAAGGCTGACATTCGCCTGCGCCAGCATGTTGTCGAGTTCAAGCGTTTCCGCGAGATCGGTGTTGAAGACCATCGATCGATCGCTGATGCCAAGCTCATCGCGCATCAGTGCGATGACGTCGTTGAGCGCGCCCAGGCCTTCATCCAGAAGCGGTCCATCGCGGAACACCGCGCAGTGACGCTGCATGGTCCGTTGCATCGTCAGGCGCACTGGTCCAGCCCCCACCGTGCCCTTCGACCATCGGATCCGGTCCAAGCGTGCAATCGCACGGTCGGTCGCTTTCACCGGAAGCGTGGGGTGAGTCGCGCCGGGCCGAACTGTCTCTGCCACCCGCAACGCCGCGGCTCGGCCGAACACGATGATGTCCAGCAGTGAGTTGGAGCCAAGCCGATTGGCGCCATGCACCGAGACGCAGGCCGCTTC
>Ga0210386_10001482_pt1 | contig 20951 bp, 18 predicted proteins | sample IncBWH32OmetaG_FD_160091 | JGI IMG/M metagenome (GOLD analysis project Ga0210386, IMG submission 160091) | Forest soil microbial communities from Barre Woods Harvard Forest LTER site, Petersham, Massachusetts, United States - Inc-BW-H-32-O ...
GAACTGACTTGCTGCCTCACCGACGGCCCAATGCTCGCGCGCACCGGCGATTATTTTGAGACAGTACGGCCCTAAATTCCGTTTGTCAACGGTACCAGCGCAATCCCGGCGGTGAACGGTGGTTTCGGTCGAGTGCGTCGGGAATCGTGTCGCGGGTGTGGGTCGCCGTGTTGCTCACGCAAGATTCCTGAGCTCCGCGCGCCGCCGGTTGGCACCACGCTGGGTCTCGTTGGCTATTGCCAATCGCCAACGACTTGATGTGACGCAGCTCACACTTTGATCTATTGGATGCATGCCTGATATCCAGGTACAGCAGCACTAACATCAACAATTAACCTTGGTTAACAGTGTTAAGAGTCAGAGGAGCGATCATGGAGGTCGTCTGCCCCGCGCTGCCGGCGCTGGAAACTTTGCCCTTTGCTCATGACCGCGACGCCGCATGGCACATGCTCTTGGCGCCCGGCAAAGTTGCGGTGTCCGATGCCGGCGTTTACTTCCTGAGCGGCGCCGACGTCGTCGAGGAGGCGGCCAGAAATCCGGAGCTGTTTTCCTCTCAGGGCGCGTTCGATCTGGTGGGAAGCCCGTTTCCCATGGTGCCGATCGCGTTCGACCCGCCAGAACACACCCGCTTCCGGCGGGTTCTGGACAAGTTCTTCGGTCCCCGCCGCATGGCCGAGCGCGCGCCGGAGTTGCGCGAGCAAGTTGGCAAGCTCATCGATCAGATCATGGCGGCCGGCTGTAACCCGGAGGTCATGAGCGCGCTCGCGGTTCCGTTTCCGTCCCAGGTCTTTTTGACGCTTTTCGGCCTGCCGCTCGATGACCGGGATCTTCTCATCGGCTGGAAGGACGCAGTTTTAGCCTTCTCCGCCGCCGAGGGCGCCGCGGCATCTCCGGAAACTCTGGCGCGAGGCAGCGAACTGGTGAGCTATCTGAACGGGCACCTTGCCGCCCGCCGCGGTAGCGACGGCGATGACTTGCTGAGCCAATTGCTCTCCGACTCAAGCGATGGCGCACTCACCGAGGAAGAAATCATCGGGCTGTGCTTTTTGTTCCTCATCGCTGGGCTGGATACCGTAACCGCCGCAACGGGATTCGCGCTGTACGAACTGGCCCGCAATCCGGCGTTGCGAGCCACGGTGATTGATGACGAAGAAGCGGTTACACACTTCATCGAAGAGGTCTTGCGAATCAACCCGCCAGTCCCTTATGTCCCTCGGATGACCACCGCAGAGGTCACGGTCGCAGGCGTGACGATCCCTGCGGGATCAAACTGCTGGCTTGGGCTGGGAACCGCCAACCGCGACCCCGCACGATACCCCGATGCCGACGTCATCCACCAAAGGCGGGACAATCACTTCACATTCGGCCGGGGTCCACACCGCTGCCTCGGTTCACACCTTGCTCGCCTGGAACTACGCCTCATCATCGAGGAATGGAACCGGCGGATTCCCGCGTACTCGGTCTTGCAGGAGCCCACAGTCGGGTGGCCATGCGGGACGCTCCACTTCGGCGAGCTGCATTTGCGGATTGGCTGATTAGTTCAGCTCGTGTTCGGGCTCGCCAGTTCAGATCTGTTACCGGTGAGCCAGTCAGTGATGCCGGCTTGCTCCTGTGCGCGCTCGTCGTCGCCGATGGCTCGAAGCAGCAGCACGACCATCAGGACGAACCAGCAGAAGTAAACGCACAGAGGGACCCACCAGGCGAATATCCCGTTCCACGCCAGGGGGCCCGTTTTGAAAAAGGGGATGATCGCGGCCGGCACCCAGATCATCGCGACCCAGATGTTGAAGTAGCCGGCCCAGCGCGGAAAGACCGGCTTGCTGCCCTTGTCGAGCAGGATCGCGACACCGATTGACGCGACTTGGATGCAGGCCGAGGAGATGATCCCGAGGAACATCAGCCAGGCCATGTCATTGAGCATTTGAACCGTTTCGGGATTCCATTCGTGGAGGCGGTACAGCGCGGTCTGCCAGATCGCGAAAGGCACAAGGAATTCCACGCACAGCAGGCCGCCGGAGACCAGCTGCGACTCGGCAAGAACCGACCGAACGCCTTCCATCCGGCGCATCTGGGCGGCGATGACCGCACAAAACGGCACCAGCAGCGCACACGAGAAGAGGCTGATCACCAGGCCGAGGCGGATGAGGTTGGTGTGGTCGCTGAACTGAGCGACGAGCGCAGCGCGCGATTTGGCCGGGCTGGGCGGCGGGATGAAACGGCAGAGAAATGTGAACGCCGACGCCCAGATGGCGATCATGACCGGACCGCACCACACGCACAGTCGTTGGGCCGTCAGGTTCATGTTAGGCATCGGCCGTCCTCCTCATTCACGTCGAGTTGCCTTGTCGCATTTATTCGTTTCGGAGTGCATGCTGGGCGGCCAGCCGTCCCGGCCACCCGACCACCCCGCCGGTGGGATGCGTGCCGGCGCCAGTCTGGTAGAGCGCCTTGATCGGGGTGTTGTAACCGCCGAGGCCGTGTGCCGGGCGATTCTTACCCAACCGGGTAACCAGCATGTCGACGTGGAAGTACGCGCCCGCGGGTGCGGCGAAGCGGTTCTCCAGATCCTGCGGGGTCGACACGACCCGCCCGATCTCCGTCTCTAGACCACCGAGGAAGCGCAGGCTCGATTTCCAGATCTGTTCGGTGTAGGCGTCTTTGTTGACGTCCCACCCGTTGCTCGGATAGCCCGGCACATTCGAGTGCAGGTAGAGCACGTCACCCTCGGCTGAGGCGATCGACCGATCGGGCGCCGACAAGATGGCCATGTACACCGGGGGAGTGTCCACATTGACTCCCCGCTTCATCGCGTACATCTGCTCGATGTGGTCCTCGAGGGTTCCGGTCATGAAGGTGGTAGTGCGGATGTCTTCGCCATCACGTTTGGCTCGGGCCGCTTCGGCCTTCGGGTAACCGACGCGGCCCGCCGTCGCAACATCGATCTTGAACGCGGCGGCGTTGATCGAATTCGCCGGAATGAGCGCGACCTTGTTGCGGTCTTCGCGGCTCAGCTGGTCTTGCGGGACCAGCTTGCCCAGGGTGATTTGCGCTGCGGCGTTTGAGACGACCCCGCGTCGTGCGCGTAGCTCGGTGCCGTCATCGAGCAAGACTCCGGTGGCGCGTCCGGCGTCGACGCGGATTTGCTTGACCCCGTTGCCCAGCCGCACCACGCCGCCGTGGCTCTGCAGCTTGCCCTTGAACGCCTCGACCAGGTTTGTCATGCCGCCGCGGGGCCGCTGGACACCGAGATGGCGGTGCACGCCGGCGAAACCGAGGAAGTAGGCGCCCGAGCCGACGGCGTCCGCCGGGCCCACCATTGACGACCAGTAGGCCCACAGGCCGCGCATGGCGTCGGATTCAAAGGTTTCCGAGATGAGTTCGAAGACGTTGAGTGCCAGCATGCTGCTGATGAAGCGGCGGGTGGCCCGGTCAGGGCGGTGACGCAGCAGGTATTTGGCGAAATCAAGCTTGCCCCATGCCGAGGCGTCCTGAACCGTGAGAATGTCGACGAGGTCCATCACCCAGTCGATCGGTCCCCGGAGTTGCTCGTAGGTGCGTGCGTCCTTCGGGGAGAAGTACCGGATGTCGTCCAGCGTGCGGGCGAAGTCTCCCCACAGCAGCAGTGTGTCGCCATCCTCGTTCATCCACCCGTAGGGATGCGCCAGGGGGACTGTGTCATAACCGAAGTCGGCCAGTCGCATCTGGCGGGCGAGCGGTGTCTGTGCCATGAAAAGGTCATCCATCGCCCCGATGCTCAGCTTGTGCTCGGGCGCGTCCTGCAGGTAGGGGTAGCTTGCCGAAAGACCGCCCAGAATCGGCAGCCGCTCGACCACACACACCGAGCGGCCCTGCTCAGCGAGGGTGGCTGCCGCGCATAGCCCGTTGTGTCCCGCGCCCACTACGATGTAATCGAACGTTTCCATAACTAGAATCCTAGGTCAGTCGGGATAGGGCAGTAAGAATTCGGGGAATATAGGCTCTTTCATCGACCTTTGGCGGGGTCAACACTAGCTCCGCCCCGGCTCGAACGTAACGATCGTTCCGTCGTAGCTTAAGAATGTGAATACGCATGCTTGCGGTTCCCGGTGAGCGTCTCGGAGGTTTGCGGCGGCAGCAGGCGCCACCGGCCGGTTCCTAGCCGAATGAGGCCGTCGATCGCGATCACCCCGAGCGCCATGCTGAGCAGCGCCGCCGCCATCCGCACCCCGGTGGGCATGTCGGTGTTGGTGATTGCGAAGTACGGCATCGCCAGTACCCAAGACGCCATATAGGTCGCGAACGGCACGAACACGAGCAACAGCTGCCGGCCGCCGGTGAAAAACCACGACAGCCGGACGGCCACCACGGCGCCGAACAGTGAACCCAGGCTGTTGATCACCAGCCAACTGACCGGGAAGCCACCGATCGCAAAGGGTTGATTCCCGTAGTAGACGTACAGCCCGGCGCGCAGCATCGGGATCTCCAGCAAGACGTTGAGAACGCCGAAAATGCCGATGCCGTACCACATCGCCCGGTGGCTGGTGCCTCGTTTGAACGCCGACGCCATCACGTACGACAGCCCACCGAAGAAGACGACGTACGCCAGCACCACCCACACCGGAATGGGTCTGCCGAAGGCGCTATAGGCGATGACCCCATCGACGGGGAAGAAGCAATGGCCGAGCACGTCGACCGTCGCTTCATTGAATGAGCAGACGTAACCGCCGACCAACATCAGCAAGAAGGCCGGCGACCCGGATCGTCTCCAATCAATCAGCGCCGCAGCCACGAAGGCCGCCACCACCACCGCGAGGAGCACGATGATGATCGTCTGCGCTGTTGCCGGAGTGGTCATGCCCCAGGGTGGCTGTGCGATCGCGAGTACTGAGGTTGTCATGGTGCGCTTCCCGTCCGTTGCGTTACCGATGAGCCCCGACTAGCCGACACTCGCCGACATTTTGTCGGCGAACAGAGCCGAGACACGGGCTGCTGCTTCCTTGCCGCTAACCAACCCTCCGTTGAGGCCCGGGATGCGGTCCAGGTCGCTGGCGAACTGCACCCGTGAACTGCGGTCGATCTTCTTGCGGAAGTCGGCTATTCGCTTGAAGCGACCTTTGTCGAGCACCGGAACGGATTCCGGCCAGCGGAACAGTGCGTGCTGCTCCAGGTCGCCGGGAAGCTTGCCGTAGTAGTACTTGACCCGCTCCAGCGCGTGATCGACCAGGTAGTCGTCGTCGCGGTCGTCGGTTCGGTTGAGATAGGTGGGTGACAGCAACACCGAGATGAGGCCCTTGCCCGCCGGTGCTCTGCCCGGCGCCTTGTTGTGGTCCGCGATCACGGCGATGGTGTCGGGGTCGTCGTAGGGGGAGACCATCGAGAAGGTTCCCGGATCGTCCGGTCGCGCCGAGAACCCGAGCGATACGTTGCCCAACCGGTGGTACCGGGCGGTTTCGTAAAGGCCGCGGTGGTTTTCGTCCATTTGCGGATACATCTGCAGCGCGGGTGGGGCTGTCGTCGCTATCACGGCGGTGTCGAAGGTTTGGGTCTGTTCGCCAGACGAGGGGGTCGTGTAGGTGACTTCGACGGCGGAACCGTTGTCGGTGACGTTGGTGACGGTGTGCTCGAGCTTCGTGTCGACCAGCGTCGCCAACTTGACGGGGAGCCCGGCCACGCCGGAGGTCAGGTTGAACACCGACTTGACCAGCATGTTGCGCACCGTCCAGTGCAGAAGGGCCACCGAGGTGTCGTGATCCTCGTGGACCCAGGTGCCGCTGACCAGCGGCGCAGCGATATAACGGGCAAGCTCGTTGTTGAGCACCCGGTGGCAGTAGTCGTAGACGGTTTCGTTGTCGATCTCGGCGAGCCCGTCATAGGTGTCATAGCCGAGGCTGGCCCGGTGCTTGAAGACGTCCGCGAACAGTCGCAGCGCTTTGATCTTGGCCGGCCAGGAGATCACCTGCGTGCCCAAGCTCGCACGGATCGGCTTCGCCAGATCGAGGTAGTGTTGCTTGCCCTGTCGCGGCATCCCGAAAATCACTGGCGTTTCGACGAACTCGTTGCTCAAGCCGACCTCATGGATCATCGCGACCGCCTCGCGGTAGGTCCCGAGATACACGGCGGTACCCAGATCCATCACGAAGTCGCCCTTGCGCACGGTCCAGATCCGCCCGCCCACCCGGTCGCGGGTCTCGAACACAGTGACCTGAAAACCGGCTTTCATCAGCTCGTAGGCAGCCGCCATGCCGGCGATGCCGCCGCCGACTACCGCGGCGGTGCTGTGCTGTGTCATTGATGCCTCCTTGGCAGAAGCTCGGGTCGATCCGGTGCTGATTGACGTGAGATCGGCAGCTTCGGATCGGGGCAATTGAAGGCGGTCGTGGGGCCGCACACCCCACCGTTGCGCCAGGCTCGTTCGATGTGCGCCTTGGGCATGGGCCCGGAGTGCAACGCGTAGAACCAGTACGGCATATTGAAGGCGATCAAGATCGCCAATTGTGCGGCGCCGGCGATCGCGCAGAACCTCGCGAAGGTCTTGGTGCCTTCCCGCTTGAACTTCAGTTTGTCGATGCCGCGTTCGGGCCAGGACCTGCCACGGTCATCGCGGAAGAAGTGCAGGCAGCTCAAGATAATGAACGTTCCCGGCCAACTGAGCGGCTCGTAGATCGGGAACTGGTGATCGGTGCCGGCGAACAGCGTCAGCCACGGGATGGTCGACGAGTAGCTGATCAGCCCGGTCCTGGTCATGATCAGCTCGACGATGAAGTCGCCGACGATCATCACGAGATAGGTCTGCACGATAAGGCGAAATACGCTGCGGGATGGATCTTTTTTGCGCTGATGGGTCATGTACCGGGACCCGGCATAACCCGACATCGCGCACATCCACAAGTAGGCGGTGAAATACACCATCGGCACCGGAATCAGCTGCCCGTTGCCCGAACTCCAACCGGGGATGTGCGACAGCCAGCTGCCGAAGTTGACGAACGTTGTGGCGTATTGGAATTGGTAAGCGGTCCAATCGATCCAGGGCTCCTGGAAGAACATCAACCAACCAGCGAGAAAGAACAGGCCGTCAAAGCTGAAGCGGCCGGTGCGCAGCTTCGGGCCGATCACGAAGTGCCACAGGATCCAGCCGGTGATGAAAATTCCAAAGATCACTTCGACGCAGCGAACCAGGACCACGTACCAGGTGGGCTCTTCACCTCGGCCGAGCGTGTTGGGGGTGAAGTCGCCGCTGACGACCCACATGGTCCAGCAGTAGGCGATCAGTGCAAGCCACAGGAAGCCGTGCACGATCCACGCCTTCGCCCATGTCCGCTGAGCCGCGACGGGATCCGGGCCCGCCGCGTCGACCCCCACCGGCTTCTTTGCCGTTAACGGGCGTTCATCGAGCATCTGACCACGGTAACAGACCGATCTGTCAGTGAACAGATATTTATCTGTTTGTCGACAGAATCGTCGTACACTCATGACGTGCCCAGTGTGATCAAACGCCCACCGCGGACCAATCAGGAGCGCGTCGAGGAGTCGACGCTCGCCCTCATCGCCTCCGCGATCCAGCTGTTCGCCCGTCAAGGCTACGAACGCACGACCGCGGTCGAGATCGGCATCAACGCGGGCTTTAGCCGCAACATGGTCCGTGACCGTTACGGTTCCAAAGAGGCGTTGCTGCAGTCGGTTTTCGATACCTTCGCCGAACTATTGCTTCCCGCAGTGCGACGCGAGCGTGGCGGCACTGGCCTGGATCGTGTTCTTGGTCAGCTGGACGATCTGCTGGATGCGGTTGAGCGAGAACCCGAAACGATGCGGGCGATGATGGTGCTCACCTTCGAGACGCCCGCCGCTTTGCAGAACTTCGCCGGCTGGTTCGATCGCCTCATCGCCGACTACGAGGCTGAACTCGCCGACCACCTCGCCGGGGGCCGAGCGGACGGCTCGGTCAGAAGCGACCTCGATCCCGCGCGCGAGGCAGAAGTGTTCGTCTCGTACGCGATCGGACTGTGCTTCAGGTCGGCCCTGCGCCGCGATGGCTACGACTTCGCCGGAGAGATCAAAGCCTGGCGCGCGCGGCTCGCGCAGCGCTATTCGGTGAAGGAGGCGGCGGTATCTCACGCTTCCGTTCGAGAGCGCGCGTAACTGACGTTCAGCGGGGTCGGCGCGGTGAAAGCGGTTTACGGCAATCGTGCTGACGCAGCCGAAGACCGCTGCAAGGCGCCAAAGGAATCCAAGTCGTCGATCATGGTCGTCATGCGCTCGAGGTTGGCCAGCGATACTTCGTCGGGTTGCATGGCCGGCTGGAGCCGGCCGGCGCCGATGGTGTACAGCCAGAACACCAGGCCGTGGAAGGCTTGTTGGCGGTACGCCAGCCAGGCCTCCTCGAACGAGAGGGCGGGTCCTCCCGCGGCATGCAGGCGGTCGACATACAACTCGATGAGCTCCCGCTCCCAGCTGCGCCGATCATCCACGGTCAGCGCGGAATTGAGCGCGTAGGAGACATCGAGGGCCCATATGCCGCGACTGATGAGTTGCCAGTCGTACAGGCCCATCCCACCGTTGGGCGTCAGATACCAGTTGCGGGAATGCACATCGGAATGCAGCAGTGTGTTGGGTGCCGAGTTATGCATCGCCAGGGAGGTCATCAGCGCCGGGAAGACCTCGGCCCGGCGACGACGGAACCCCGCGGGGAAGACCGACGCCGCGCGGTCGAAGCCGATCAGCGTGCGACGCGGAAAAGCGATTGTCTCGTTGACGTCGATCTGCCACCTGTGCGCATCCTTGACGATTGCCAGATCACCGGCGAAGCGGGGGCTCTCCCACAGTGTTCCGTGGACGGTAGCCAACGTGTTAACGATCGCTTCGGCCCGGGTCCGGTCGATGTAATGTTTGGTCGGGTCGCCAAATGTCGCGTTCTTGGCGCTCGCCACGTCTTCCATCAGGAACATCGAGCGTCCGGATCTGTTATCCACCGTCATGTAGTAGCCACGCGGGGCCTCGATGTCGAGGGTGGGTCGGATGCGGTCGTAGAACAGCGCCTCGCACGTCAATGCTGCTGACGGAACGGTAATTGCTCGCGAGGTGAACTTGGGCGTGGACTTGGTAAATACCGACGTCGGAAGTCCCGCTTGGCGGCCAACGTCGTTGTAGTCGATGGTCAGCACTCGCCTGCTGGTCGACCCGTCGCTTCCTGAGCCGCTCGACACCGCGGTGACCCATGCTCCCGGGTGTCCGTGGCACAAGGCGGCCGTCAGCCACTCGGGTGTCAGCGCGTCCACCGACGGCGGGATTTCAGCGAGGGTCGTGGGTTTCGGACGGCTTAGACGCTCACTGATGATGTGCGCGCCGATTCGGCCCAACTGGCCGGCGACCCTGATCTTCTGGGTAAGCGACTCGGGCATGAGGTTCTTCTTTCGCGACGACGCAACCACTCGGTTATTGATACCATCAATATCAAAATTATGCAGCCAGATTCTGCGAATCAAGCGACAGTCCCCGCCGGAGCGTTCGTTCCCCCACGCACGATTGTGGTCGCCGCCGACGTGGTGGCCAGCGCATTGCGGATTCGTCAGCGGCGGTGAGTGGTCATGTCAGGCGCTGTGTGCCGCCGCGGCCGGTGCGGTAGGCAGCGCCACGATGGAAAGGCGCTCGCGGTGAATCGCTCGACGCAGCACGACGAAGTTGACGATGAAAAAACCGCTGAAGACGACGACCGGGACCCAGATGCCGAACAGGCCGTTCCACGCGAACGGGCCCTTGTAGAAAAAGAACAGCAGCTGATCGGGTAAGACCGTCAACGCCAACCAGCCGTTGGTATACCCACACCATCGCGGAAACACCGGCTCCGCACTTTTGTCGCACAGCGAGGCGACCATCACCGACAGCGGCATAGCGAGGTACATGGTGACGCCGCCGAGAAACTGCAACCACGCCATGTCGTTCATCAGGTGGATCAGCTCGGCGCGGCGGTCAGGACGAAAGGCCGCGGTCAACCACCAGACCGCCGGATAGAAGGTCAGCACCATGTTGCCGGCCGCGCCCAGTAGGAAGGTGTAGGTCAAGACGCCGGCGGTCCCCTCGATGCGTGCGATGAATTGCGATGTCACCGCCGCGAACGGGATGAAGATCAACGCGGCGAGCATCACCACCAGCATCCCGATGCGAATTCGCGTGTAGTCGCTGTGGTAGAGCGCAGCGATCTGGGCGGCGTTGGCCGAAGGGGCAGTCGGCGGTAAGAACCCGGCTATCGCACCCCAGCCGATGAACAGGGCAACCAGATACGCGATTGCACACCACACGCCAAACATTTGGATTCGGGATTTGGTCAAGGGATCCATTGGCGTCTCCTTCAGGTTCGCCCGTGGCCGCCGCGATGAATAGGGGCGCCCGACGGCGTCTACCACGCTACGTTGAAATCTAGCAGATTTGTTAACGTGCGTTTACTCAAACCATCGAACTGACGTTTCGTCGCAGGGTCAAAGCCCACTACGCCCGACTAGCGGGCGATACGCGGCTTGCGGCTGCGCAGCGGTGTTACCTCGGAACCAACGACCGGAGGCTTCTTTTGCCGAACGCTCTTCGGTGCCGACGCCGTGCCGGACGCGTCGGTGCCCAACCACTCCAACCCTTGCAGGGCGATCCCGGTCAGGATGTCAGCGAGCCCGGCCGTCCGCAGCGACTTTTCCGGCCACATGGAGGTTGAGTCGATCAGTCCGTGAGTCGCGTGCACGGCCGCATTGAGCACATCGCGCGACTGGTTCGGGTAACAGGCATGAAGGCAATCCACCCACCGGTCGATGTAGCGCTTGATCCGGGCGCTCAACCTTGACCTGTACGCCTTGGGAATCGAATTGCGTTCTCTGGTCCACACGCTCATGAGTTCACGCTCTTCAAGGGCCCGCTGCACGTGGCCCCGCACCAAGTGCTCCAGCTCCTCCCGTGGATCATCGAATTGGCCGCCTGTCGACATCAGGACCCGGTCGATCGCCTCGTCCAGAAGCGTCATCAGGATCTCGTCCTTACCGCTGAAATAGCGATAGATCGCCGGCCCGGACACCCCCGCCTTCTCGCCGATGAGATCCACACCGACGCCGTCAAAGCCGCGCTCGTGGAACAGGTGCATCGCTGTGCGCAGGATCTGTTCTGAACGGTCGTTACGTCTGGGCATTTCTCAACGGTAGCGCAGGTTAACCGGTGAGCCCGGCATTCGCCCTCGGTATAACCATGAACAACTGGGCTTTGGCCGAGCTTCTTGGTGACCGCGTCCGCCATTCCTGGCTTGTCATCTCATGGCGTCCTGGCTGGGGGCGTGCGTTCGGCCAGCCGCGGTGGCCGCTTGGCGGCGAACGCCTGTGTTGCTTCAGCGAAATCGGGTTGCTGCTGAAGCCGGCCCTGGGTGTCCGCTTCGTACTTCAGCTGACTGGCGAAGTCGGTTTCGAGGCCCCGATGATGTGCTTGCTTGATCGCCGCCACGCTCACCGACAGTTCGGCGAAACGCCGGGCCATTGCGACCGCATCAGTAACCGCCTGACCATCCTCGGACAGGCGGTTCACCAGGCCCCAATCACGCGCCTCGGCCGCTGACAGACGCCCGCCGAGGAATGCTAGTTCGTTGGCGCGTCCCAATCCGACGACGCGGGGAAGTAGCCACGTCAGGCCCGCGTCGGGCATCAGCCCAATCTTGGCGAACGACAACTCGAATCGCGCTGACGGGGCCGCGACCCGCAGGTCACACGCCAGCGCCAATGAGACGCCGGCGCCGGCCGCCACGCCGTTGATCGCCGCGATGATGGGTAGCTGTAGTGAGCGCATCGTCATCACCAACGGGTTCCACGCATCCAGGAGTACCTGGCGGGCGTCGCCCACATCGCCGGAGATGTCGGCGCCCGCGCAGAATCCCCGCCCGGCGCCGGTGAGCACAACAGCGCGGATGCGGCTGTCGGCTTCCAACTCGAGGAACGCCGACCTCAGCGTGTCGGCCGCGGCGGGGGTGACCGCGTTGAGTCGCGCCGGCCGGTTGATGGTGATCACGCCCACGGTGTCGTCATGCTCGACGAGCACATCCGTTGTGGGCTGCGTGTGGTCGGTGGTAGGGATTGAGGACACCATCGCCGTTACCGTCCTAAGAACTGTCGTACGTAGTCGTGCCACTGCACCTGTTGTAGGTCGCCGTAGCAAATCTGGCCTTCACACTCCCATCGTGCGAGGCAGATCCAGGTGTCCATATTCGGCCACACGGGAATGCGGTTGGCTGCAACGACTTCGCCGCGGATCTCGTAGTCGCGGCCGCTCGCGTCCGTCATCAACATCTCGGCGGTGGTGGGTACCAGCGTCGAATAGTCGTGACTGACGCGCTTGCGAGTCGATACGACCGGAATCAACTCGCCCGCACGGTAAACCCAGCCACCCTTTGTCGGATCGTCTCCGGGAATCTGCAGATGCCCTTTCCAATCGGGTTCGAGATCTGGATGGTCGTATGCGGTACAGCCGAACATGAAGTTCTGGTTGAAGACACCGGTCATCCAGTCAATCGGCGGCGTCGGCGCGTGTTGTTCGCTGCGGCTTTGCCCCCACGACCGATCGCGCACATGCGTGCAGTCCACCTCGTACGTCTTGCCGCGCAACCTGAGTTCGCCGCGTGCGTGCATCGCCTGCTCGAAGTGCATGCCGGTTTGCAGCAGCATGGGCTCCATCAAGGCGTCGACCTCGATGTCGAATGCATTCTGCCGGGCTTCGTCGGCATAACGCAGCCGATGCTTCTTGAGGGGTGCGATCGTCTGCACGTGGTAGCCGTTGTCGAACTTGTAGTCCCATAAGTCGTTTCCGAGGACATCCTCGCTCATGAAGGAGGTCCAGTTAAACAGTTCGGATTGGAGCACATGTTGTTTAACGCCTTGCCAGACCCAGGCACCGCCGGAGACAACGCCCAGGTTCGGGTGGTGCCACAGATACGTGAGCGCGTGGATGTCCTCCTCTGGGACGTTGAAACCGAAGAATTGTGTTTCGGTGAGGGTCGGCGATCGGTTCACGTCCTTGAACTGCCGATGGAGTAGGTCGTCCTCCGGTGCGGCGGTCTTGAACGATACGTTCTTTTCTTCCCAGAACGCCTTCGCGTGCGTTTCAGTGGACACTTAAGGCTCCCTTCAGGATTCGACGAGCTGCCAACATGGCTGTAACAGCGGTGCTTGGGCCGCGCGTTCGGCTTCGGTCATATTGCGCTGCAGAGCACTGACCGCCACGATGATCATGTAGGCCGCGAACTTCTTGAAGTAATCGAAGTCGCGCAGCTGACGACCGCCGGCGGCGTGGTACATGGCCAGCCATTCCTCTTCGCTGGGCGGCTGTAACAGCCCGCTGTCGGGTGCGGCCGCGAATATCCGGTTGCTGAGGCATTGCAGCGCCAGATCCGCCTCGGCGCGACCGAGGCTCGACATCTCCCAGTCCAGGACCGCGCTCAACCGCGTGCCGTCGAAAAAGTAGTTCTGCAGCGTGGAGTCGCCATGCATCAGCTCCGGCGCGCCGTCGGGCAGGTGATTGAGCAGCCAGCGGCGCGCCGGTACAAGACGCTCGAACACCGGTAGGCGCACCCAATCCCAGGTCCGCCAATACCAGTTGATCAGCCGTTCCAGCGGTGCGACACCGGGCGCATTCATCACGAAGTCCTGCAGCCCACGCGCTTGGATATCGGTGTTGTGGATGGCGACCAGCGCCGCCATGACCTGGCCAAGCATCTCCTCGCGGTCGGCCGGCGAGGCCTCGGCAATCGGGCCCTGGATGAAGGCCGCGGGGTGCTGCCCCCTTCCTCGTACCCGCGCCATGACATAGCCGGATGTGCCGAGCCAGCGGCCATCGGGGTCGAGCCACAACGGCTCTGGCACCGGTACGTCGCTGCCGTGCAGAGCCCGCTGTAGCCGGAACTGTCGTGACATGTCGTATTCAAAGAACAACCGATTGTCGCTGACCGGCGCATTGCGCAGCACCAGTTCGTGTGTGACGCGGCCTTGGCCGGTGTCGAAGGTGGCATCGAACAGCACTGTGCCATTTGACGCGCCGACTTCACCCGCATCACCGATGACCGTCACGTCGACTTCGCCGTCGACGTTGGGCTGGTTCACGATGAAGTGACGGATCTCATCGGCTCCGATCTTGTGAACGGCGGTCTTGCCCGCGCCGATCACCGAGCTGAGCATCGACTGCACATCAGCCATGAGCGAACTCCTTCGTGTGGCGCCAATGACCGTGGTGCCTATGCAAATTGGCCGCGGCGCGGTTGCCCCAGGCGACGGCCGTGTTCTGGCCGGTCTGCGACAGATAGTCACCGGCGAATTGGATGCGCGATGCCGGATCGATGCTCGAGGTGAACTCGGCGATCCGCTGATAGACGCCAACAGACGTCTGCGGCAATGCCACTGGCCAGCGGCGCACATAGGTGAAATCGACCGTGCCCCGCAATTCGGGGAACAACCGCAGGACTGTTTGCAGCGAGCGCGCGATGAGTTCGTCATCGGAGCGGTGCATCCACGCCGCGGCTGCCGACATCTCCCAGCACACCGAAACTAGGCCGTGGCCGGTCGGTGCGCGGTCGGACGCCTTGTTGTTTTCGATGATGATCATGCAGATCTCGCGGTCCTCGGCGGCCGGCAGCTGGACTAGGAACGCCGGCGTATTCGCCGGTCGTGTCGTTCCGATGGCGACGTTGATCGCCTGGGTGAAGCGCAGCTTTTCGTTGAGCGGGCCGAGCTGTGTTCTGGCCGGCTCGCAGATGGTGGCCGCTATCGGCAACGGGGTGGCGACGACGCAGGCGTCGGCTTCGACGCTCTTCGTCTCGCCGTCGGGACCGCGATAACTCAGATGGACGCCGTCGGCGGTGTCGGTCAGCGAGAGCACGGGGGAGCGCAAGTGCACTGTGTGTACCCGTGACAGCAGTGCGTCGATGATTGCAGCCTGTCCACCCGCCAGCGTGGACAGCCGGCCGGCGACCGCATTGACCAGACCCGACATCAGCTCGACGCGGCTGACCTTGTCTGAGTTGGCAAGCAACAGCGCACGCGTGATGGGTTCGCCGAAGTAGGCGTCGGCCTCGGCGCCGGCCAGCCTGCGTAGGTAATCGCGAGCCGTCTCGGTGTCAAGCGGTGCGGCGGCGCGCAAGTCGTCGTACGACAGCATGCCGCGCAGAGTCGCTCGCACGACGTCGACTACCACTCGCGCGAGCCTGAGCTTGGTGGACAAGGTCAGCACGTCGGTTGTCAGCCCCGACCGGATCAACCGGTCGAGGCGTAACAGTCGGACTCGGCCATCTCGGTACACGCCGAGATACGGGGCCGTGTCAACGATGCGCAGATTCAGCTCTCTGGCCAGCTGCGTGGCGACCGGATAACGCGCAGCGAATGCCGTCGCACCGGTATCGACGCAATACCCTTGTCGCACGATTGTCTCGACGCGTCCACCCGCACGGGGTTCCGCTTCGAAGACTTCTACCCCCCAGCCAGCTTGCTGCAGGCGGTACGCGGCGGTGAGGCCGGCGATTCCAGCGCCGGCGACAACCGCTCGCCGCGGCTTCACAGTTGATGGGCGGGGCACCTTGTGGCTTCTGCGACTCTCGTGTCGGAGGTTATTTTGAGACAGTAAGGTTTATAAATGGCCGTTGTCAACCATCGTTTACTGAAAAGTCTGCAGCGACCCAGCCGCGAATTACATCTGCCCAACCCCATCACGTCTATCAGACGGCCCGCGAGGTAGTGTATCAACGCAGAGGAGGAGTCAACGATCGTTTACGTGTCTCGATTCGAGTCGAGTCAGGGACCACGACCGACCAGGGAGGACGCGAATGCTGTCGCCACAGGCAAATCTGAGACTCCTGCAGCGCACTTCATGGAGCGGGTTCGTCTACATCGCGTTCCTCATGGTCGGTATCTGGCCGCTCGCCGGCTTCTTCCCGTCCCAGCCGCCGAGCTGGAACGCCGCTCAGATCACTCGGGTCTACCACGACAACACCATGGGAATCCGCATCGGGATGGTGCTGGTGCTCGTCGGTTCGATGTTCTACGTGCCCTGGACAGCGATGCTTGCCAAGCTCATCGCGGCCGTCGAGGGAAAGCCGGGAATACTCACCTACTGTCAGATCATTGCCGGCTGTACCAACGTGCTACTCACCGCGTATCCCGCCGGCTGGTGGCTTACCGCGTCGTTTCGGTCCGACCGCGACCCGCAGATTGTGCAGCTGCTCAACGACGTCGCCTGGTTGCAGTTCCTCGGGGTGATCGCGCCGTTCTACTTCGTCGTTATCAGCATCATTTATGCCTCGCTCGCCGATGAGGACACCAACCCCATAATTCCGCGCTGGGTCGGGTGGTTCAACGTATTTTTCATGCTCGACCTGATACCGCTGAGCATCATCTTCTTCTTCAAGACCGGACCGTTCGCCTGGAACGGGTTGTTCGGCTTTTACCTGCCGTTCGCGACGTTCTGGATCTGGTTCTTCGTGATGACGTACACAATCCGTCGCTCGTTGTACCGGCTCGACGATGTGCCCGCTGTGTCGGCGGCTTCGGTCCGGGCGGTGTGAGCATGCCGCGCGCCGCCATCGTGGGAGCGGGCCTTGCCGGGCTGACGGCGGGCCATCGCCTACAGCAGGCCGGCTGGCAAGTCGATGTCTTCGAGGCCACGGACACTCCCGGTGGTCGCGTGCAGACGGTGCGCCGCGATGGCTACGCGATCGACACCGGCGCGTCGGCGCTCGGTTCGACGTACCACGGCTACTTGGCGCTGGCGCGTGAGCTGAATGTCGAAATGCGCCGCACTGCACCATGTATCGCCATCCGCCGCGCGGGCGTCACGCATCTGCTCGACATGGATCACATGGTGCGCTCCGGGCTGAAAACCGGCGTACTGTCGCTGGGCGCCAAACTGCGTGTTCCCCGATTGGCTTTCGACGTGGCGTTGGCCAAGGCGCGTGGCCGGCTGGCCTACGCCGATATGCGCAAGGCCGCGCCGCTCGACACCGAGAGCGCCCGCGCGTATGCGACGCGCGCGCTCTCGACCGAGCTCGATAGCTACCTGTGCGAGCCGATCGTTCGAACGATGCTGATCGCGGACACGGACAAGGTGTCAAAGGTGGAGTTGTTCTCCGGGATCGGCAACATCTTCACCGCGAAGATCCTGGCCGCTGTCGGCGGACAGGGCCGGATGCCTGAGCGGCTGGCCGACGGGCTCAAAGTACACCTGCAGACGCCGGTCACCGAGGTGCGGCGCACCGAAAACCAGGTCCGTGTCAGCCATTCCGGCACGACATCGGATTACGACGCCTGTGTCGTCACCTGCCCGCTGCCCGAGGCGACGGCCATCTGCGTCGACGATCGCGGCATCCTTGGTCAGCTCGATAACAGTCTGGGCTACACCCAATGCATCAGCGTCGCCGTCGGCACTTCCGGGCCACCGGACTGCCCGGCGTTTCTGGTGATGTTCCCGTCGGTGGAGGACCCCGACATCGCGCTGATGTTCCTTGACCACAACAAGGCCCCGGATCGGGCTCCGGCCGGACACGGCTTGCTGAGCTGCTTATGGGAGACCGGCGCGTCGGAGCGGATGATCGACGCGTCCGACGAGCGGGTGGTTGAACACACCCTGGCGACCGTGTTCGAGGTGTTCCCCGAACTGCGCAACACCGTCGAGTTCACCCATGTGACGCGGTGGCGGCGGGCGTTGCCGTTCACCCGGATCGGCGCCTACCAGGACATCGGGCGTCTCAACGCGTCGCTCGATCCGGCATCGCCGGTTCAGTACGCTGCCGACTTCATGTCGGCGGCCGGGCAGAACACCGCGGTGGAATTCGGAAATCGGGCCGCGCGCAATTTGATTGGCGCCCAAGCGACCTGAGGCGGCGGGCCCCAATGGGTGCGTCCGTCGGTGGCGAGCCGAACAGCGGCGGCCAGATCACTCTGGCCCAAATAGCGTGCCCTCCCACATGATCGCCAGGGTCTCTAGCAGGTCCTGTTCATTGTCCAGGTCGTCGTCGGCGTCGGTCCCGGCGAGATAGAACAGTTGCTCGCTCGACCAGAGCAAAACCGCACTGCGCTGACGCGCCTTCCCTCCAAGGGCCGCTTCGTGCTTCGCGTCACGCTCCAATTGTCCCGCGATGGCATCGGTGAATTTCTCGACGAGCGCGAGCCATTTGTCCCGCAACTCGGGTACGGAGTGCCAATTCTCGTGTGTGGCGTGGAAAACCGGGCGATGTAGCTTCCACAGCTTTGCCGATTCCTGCAGGACGGCAGCAATTGCCTGACGTCGATTGGCGTCAGGGAGCCGCTGAAACAACGGATCGAGTAGGTCGAACAGCTCGAGCATGACGCGGCTCAACACTTCGGCGACCACTTCGCCCTTCGACGAGAAGTAGGCGTAGAACGTCGCACGGGAAACCTGCGCCTCGTTGAGGATCTGGTCGATGGTGATTTTGTGAAACGGTGTTTCCGCCAACACCCGCTCGGTGGCTTCGACGATGAGGGTCATGTAGTCCGGCCGTGTGCGGCCGCTCAGACGTTCGGCCCTTCGCTTGTCCCGCACGTCGCGGAGAGTCGACGGCTCTGACATGGGCATTCCTCGCTGCTGCGACGGCCGGAACTGATCAGGCTCTGCCCGACTGTAATACGCACCGCGCCGCAGCCACGCTAGACGTACTGTTTCACCTACTATACAGTATGTTTACGTAAGTATACAATGCGTTCAACTTGAGGTGTGGCAGGGAAGGGAGATGCCGTGGTCTCGTTGGCCTTGAGAGACAACTCGGCTCAAGACGTGATCGTGGTCGGTGCCGGCCATAACGGATTGACATGTGCCGCTTACCTGGCTCGCGCAGGCAAAAAAGTACTGGTTCTGGAGGCGCGTGACGTGGTCGGCGGCCTCGCGTGGACCATGGAAATGCCGAATGCGCCCGGGTACAAGGTCAATCCGTGTTCGGTCGAGTTTCTGCTGACCGGTGTGGAGCCGTCCGTTGATCACGAACTCGAGCTTGAAAAGTACGGACTGCGATGGGTGTACCCCGATACGTTGCTGACGTGGCTGGGCCCCGATGGGCAGGTAATGCCGATTTGGAAGGACCGCAGCCGCCTGGTCGAAGAGATCAAGCGCTATTCACACAAGGACGCTCGCCGCTACGAGCAGTTGTGCGACGACCTCACCACGACTCTCAAGGTGGCCCTGCCGTATCTGCAGGGGCATCCTGTGCGGGTGCGGCCGGCGGCATTGGCCGAGATGCTGGTCCGAGCCGCCAAGGGGCCCAGGTCGATCGCCCGCGGCGCCCGGGCCATGCTGGCCTCCATCGAACAGGTCTGTGAAGAGTACTTCGACCGCGACGAGATCAAGGTGCCGGTTGCCACCTATTCGCTGGCTAGTTTCGCCCCGACATGGGAAGCCGGCACCGGTCTGCACTTGTCGCTCATCGCCGGGTTGCACGAGTGGGGGGTGCGCCATCCCGTCGGCGGCACTGGCGCTTACACCCAGGCCCTGGCCCGCTGCGTGGAAGCGCACGGTGGCACGATCCTCACCGCCGCCAAAGCCAAAGAGATCCTCACCGAAGGAGGCCAGGCACGAGGCGTCGCGCTCGAAGATGGGCGGACGTTCACCGCACGTGAGGTGGTTGCCGCTACCGACCCGATCACCCTGGTGACCAAACTGCTCGACTCCGACGTGGTGCCAGAACAAACTCGGGACGAGGTCCGCGGACTTCAGAATCTGCACTCCAACATCTACACGTTTAAGGTCGACTGCGCGCTGGACCGGCGGCTCACCTTTCCCCGCTACCAACAGGGCCGCAGCCCAGAAGCGTTGTCGGCCATCACGATCTGCCCGAATATGGAGTACCTCAACCGCTCGGCCCATGCCGCGATCAACGGCGAGTTCACCCACGAGATCCCCATCCAGCACATCACCAGTTCGGTCTACGACCGCACTTTGGTGCCCGAGGGCAGTGACGGCGACACGCTCTACTTCTATGCGTTCAACACGCCGCGGAAACTGTCGGGCGGGCGCACGTGGGAGGACGAGAAGGAGCAGTACGTCAAGCTGATGATGGACAACTTCGCGCAGTATGCACCGGAATTGGGCGACGCGGTCCTCGACGTTCACATCACCACACCCGACGACTTCGAGTCGCAGTACCACATTACCCGCGGCAATTACGAACACGTGGACTGTTCCCTGGCGCAGATGGGACCCTGGCGTCCGACGCCGTCGTTGTCGGCGTGGAACACGCCCATCGACGGGCTGTGGCACACCGGCGCAGGTGCGTTCCCGATGGCGTTCCTCAGCGGATGGCCGGGGCGCGGCAGCGCTCGGGAGATTCTGCGACATAACGGCAAAAGGCGAATCACTCGGCGATTGGGCGGGCGTTCAGGGGTGGCGTCATGACGTATGCCGTGCAGCGCGCTATGGCGTGGTGTGGATTGGCCGTCATCGTGTTGACCTTCGCCGGCTTCATCGTCGCCCGGCTGTTTCCGGTGCCGCCGGGCGCCAACCTGAGCGCGAAGCAGATCGCCGAGTTCTACAGTGCCCATCCCACCACGACACGCCTCGGATTGTTGCTGGCTGCAATTGGGTTGGGATTCTTAGGGCCGATCGTCGCTTTGATCACTACACAGATGTTGCGGATCGAATCGGCGCCGCCCGCATTGGCGAATCTCCAGCAGATCGGCGGTATCTGCGTGGTGATCGTCACCGTCTTGCCGCTGATCGTCATGAACGTCGCCGCGTTTCGCCCCGACCGCGATCCCGCGGTGATTCAGGGGATCAACGATTTGGCATGGCTGCTGCTGGTCACCCCGATCGGGCTCTTCTTCCTCCAGGACATCCCGATTGCGGTGGCAATTCTGATGGACCGCGCTGCGCGGCCGGTATTCCCGCGCTGGGTCGGCTACGCCAACATATGGATTCCGCTCACTTTCCTGCCTGCCTTCTTTCCGTACTTCGCAAAGACAGGAGCCGTGGCG
>Ga0210386_10001484_pt1 | contig 20915 bp, 19 predicted proteins | sample IncBWH32OmetaG_FD_160091 | JGI IMG/M metagenome (GOLD analysis project Ga0210386, IMG submission 160091) | Forest soil microbial communities from Barre Woods Harvard Forest LTER site, Petersham, Massachusetts, United States - Inc-BW-H-32-O ...
TAGTGCACAGCGCTTCGCCGCAAGATAGCTTAAGCAAGATCACGTGCAATAAAATCAAAGGAGAGAAGCGATGGACTTGAAGGGCGCGGTGGCACTGGTGACGGGCGGCAACGGCGGGCTGGGGCAGCGCATCTGCCACGCGCTCGCGCAGGAGGGCGCACATATCGCGATCATGTACGCGCGCAGCCGCGACCAGGCGGAAAGCGTCGCCACCGAACTGACGTCGCGTTATCAAATCAAATCTCAAGCGTTCGCCTGTGACATCACCGACGGCGCGGCGGTGGATCGGCTGGTCGGCGAGGTCACGCAAGCTTTCGGCCGCCTCGATATTCTGGTCAATGACGCCGCTTACAACCACGCGATTCCGTTCGCCGATCTCGACAACCTGACGCCGGAGGTATGGGAAAGGATCATGGCCACCAACCTCACGGGGCCGATGCTTCTGACCAAGGCGGTAGCACCTCACATGAAGGCGCAGGGGCGAGGCCGCATCGTCAACATATCTTCGGTCGCAGGGCTGAGCCCGATGGGCTCTTCCATCGCTTATGCCGTATCGAAGGCGGGGCTCATTCATCTGACGCGCTGCATGGCGGTGGCGCTGGCACCCGAAACGCTGGTCAACTGCGTGGCGCCGGGTCTTCTGGACGGCACCCGCGCGACCGCTAACCTCCGGTCCGAGCAGATTCAGAATTCCGCAGCGAGTTCGCTGCTGAAGAAGCCGGCCGACAAGGACGACTGCGCCGACATGGTAGTTACCATGTGCCGCACAGAGACTATGACCGGCCAGACCGTCGTCATCGACTCCGGGCGCATCTTCCATTGAGACGTGCGGCGATGAGGACGATGCCTGCGTCGAGCCTCGGCTGTTTCTGAAGAAGCCATCGCGCCGATTACACAGCCGTTCGCGGAAATTGGCGCATCGTGATAGGCCTGCAGAAATGACATGACCTGACAAGGAAATGAATATGAGCGCCATTCCTGTGATTGATGTCGCCCCCCTGATGACCGGCTCAACGGAGCAGGCCAAAGCGGTTGCAGCAGCCTTGGGCCGGGCTTGCCGCGAGGTCGGCTTTTTTTACATTGTCGGACACGGCATTCCGCCCGAGTTGAGGGCAAAGGTTTTCACGACTTCTGCCGCGTTCTTTGCAGGGCCGGCGTCGGTTCGCGAGGCGGCCTCCTTCACGGGGGCCGGAGGCAACCGTGGCTACATCAAGCTCGGCGGTGAAGCGCTCGATCCGGATAAACCCGCCGACGTCAAGGAAGCCTTTAATATCGGGCTCGAACTGGAGCCCGACGATCCGGAGCTGATTGCCCGTGCACCGTTTCGTGCCGCCAATGTGTGGCCGGACATGCCGGGCTTTCGCGATACCATGCTCGACTATTTCAACCGGGTCTGGCGGCTGGGACGCGATCTGCATCGCGGATTTGCGCTCGATCTCGGCCTCGAGCCTGATTTTTTCGAGGACAAACTCGACAAGCCGATCGCCACCCTTCGCCTGCTGCATTATCCGCCGGTCAAGGCCCCGCTGTCCGACGGACAACTCGGCGCCGGCGTGCATACCGATTATGGCAATGTCACGCTGCTCGCGACCGACGCGGTTGGCGGCTTGATGGTGCAGGATCGGTCGGGCCGCTGGCTCGACGCGCCGGTCATCCCCGACGCCTTTGTCTGCAACATCGGTGATTGCCTGATGCGATGGTCGAACGATGTCTACGTATCGACGCCGCACAAGGTCGTCAGCCCGCCCGGCGCGGATCGTTATTCAGTGGCGTTCTTCCTCGATCCCAATCCCGACGCCATGGTCGCTTGTTTGCCGACCTGTGTCAGTTCCGATCGGCCGACCAAATATACTCCGATTACCGGCGCCGACTTCCTGCGGTCGCGGCTTGAGCCGACTTACGCCAAGACGACATATGCCGAGACGGCCTCGACGGAGACTGCCTGAACCGGTGACACAACCCTCGCGTTGATGCTCACTGAGCCATCAGGTTCGACGCGCCGTGAACCTTCGTAATGGACGGCGGGTTCCACTTGCCAGTGAGGGCGTCCGACTTCGGAGCGTAGAGGCGCATCGTCAAGTTGAAGGGCCCCTTTGGCGCGGGCAGCCAGTTGACCTCTTTGTCCGCTCCCGGGCTCTCGTTCTGGAAGTAGAGGTCAAGAGAGCCGTCCCGGTTGTATTTGAATGGCATCCAGCTACTCACTGCAAAGCGATTGAGGCTGTTTGCTACCTGAAAGCCGTCGCTGTCGTAGAGCGTGAGCGACCAAAAGGCATTAGCCGGCGGTGTGGCGCCCTTGTCGAAGTGGATTGTATATTTGCTTGCGCCGTCGAGCGGCTTGCCGGTTTCGTCGGCGAGGTTGAGCGGGTAAATCGCATCTTCCGGCAGGTTAGCACCGAGACCAAGCTGCGCGACGATGGCGCGCTTGAGGTAATAGTTGCCGTACACGCCCATCGTGTCGGTATTCATCGACCAACCATTCGCGACCCGCGCCACCGTTGGCAATTTCCATTCCATGAGTTGTTGCCCGGCCGCCGGCGCATCCTCCAGCGCCTTCCTGACCACGGGATCGAGCTTGCCAATCTCCAAGCTCTTACCCGGCTCGAGACCGATCCGCTTCATCTGGGCAATAATCGGCTGGTCGGTGAGGTGAGGCGGTTGCAGCTTGAGAAGCTCAGCCGCATAGACGAAGTAATCGCCGCCCTTCATCGTATCGACCTGAATTTTTGGGGGCGTCTTCATGTCGATCCCCGGATCGATCTTTACCTCGACCGGTCTGGGCGGTTTGCCCCACTCCGACAGCGCTGTGATTTTGAAACCGGCCTGAATTTTGTGAACCGCATCGTAATCCGCTGGACCGTCGGTTTTGGTGCGGCCAATGATCCAAACGTAGGAAGTCGGCGCTTCGATTTGCGTAAACCCTTCCGGTGCAGTTCCGCTCCAACCGCGTGGCGTGAGGAGGAATTTTCCCGCTTGCGTTCCTGTCGTGCGCCAACCCGGCGACGCAAATACGTCTGTCCACATGTCGAGCATGGGCAGCAGGTAATAACGGCCGCCCGTGTCGGGGACCGAAACGACCATTGGCTCCTTTGTCAGGTCGGCGTACCCGAAGGAATACAGCGTGTCGAAATTAGGTCGCACGACCTGTTTCATGTCGGCAGCGGGAAAAGTAGGAACATTGAACAGGTTGTTCATCGGCGCGCCGATCGCTTTGGCAGGATCGACATTTGTAAGCTGCTTGCGGGTCACCTCCATGGTCACTAGCGGATAGAAGTAGATGTAGGCATCCTTGGCAATGGATTGCGCCTCCTGCTCGGTGATGGCGCTCTGTGCCCGCGCGGTGAGTGAAAGGGCGGGCAAAAGCATAAGGCCCCATATCAAGGCAATCGTGCTTCTACTCATGTTCTGCTCTCCCATTGAATGCGGTCGCCCTGCCTGGATTGTTTTGCACCGGAGCGCTTTGACATAAGTCAAATGCAAGCTTCCCAGGGAGCAATAGCTGCCGCCGTTTTTCTTGAGCGGCGGGCCTCGATGTCTGGCGTAACGCACCTTTGCGCCAAACGTCGAATTTGTCGAAGCCGATCAGGCTGATGCTACCTGTCCAGTCTTGCTACCAAAAATAAATCGCTTCGCGTTTTGCCCAAATCACATCCATAAGCCCCGCCGTCCCGCGCCCTTGAACAGAGGGGCGTTTCGCGATCGTCACGAACGTTGGGCGCGGGATGCGGTGGACGCTTTGCGTGCGAAAGACGAACGCATGGCGAAAGCGGACGGCGAAGTCGTGGCGTCCTGATACCCCGATGCTGGTATCCGGTGCAACGCGCAAGCGTTGTCACCCACGGAGACAAAAAGCCGGTCTCCGGGGAGACTACGAAGGAAACCGTTAAAACCATTCGCGTGCGGGAATGCCGGGTGATTCCGGCGTGTACCTGCGGTGACTAACTCGCGTGTTTTCTATTTTACACGCGAGGCTGCGGGTGCAACCGGCACCCGGCATTCCCCACGCCCTCTTCGGGCGAAGGATATCTGGACAACTCGGGCGTGATGCGTCGCGGGGATGCTGGATTGTGTTTACGTCATTGCGAGGAGCGGAGCGACGAAGCAATCCAGTCTTATCGCCTCTGGATTGCTTCGCTTCGCTCGCAATGACGGTTACTAGATTTGTCGTGGCTGTTTGACAGGTGAAGCAGACAAGGGCCATGCATCGCAGATGCACGTGTCCCGGACGCGGCGCAGCGCGTTAGCGATGTGCTGCAGAGCCGGGACCCACACGAGCCGGATATTTCTCGGCCCCGGCTCAGCAGCGCAGCATTTCATGCCGCGCCGCGTCCGGGACACGAGAGCTATCTCGCCTTCTCCGCCCGGCTCAGCAGGAACACGCCCTGCTCGCCGAACATGTTCCAGAACCACCAGGGCGCGCTGAGCCGCAACGGCCGACCGTAGAGATCGAGCGCGACCGCGCGCTCCATCTTGACGTTGATCTCGTCGCAGAGCTGCACGAAATCCTTGATGGTGCAGAAATGAATGTTCGGCGTGTCGTACCAGGTGGCGGGCAGGTTTTCCGTGCGCGGCATGTGGCCGCCGATCAGAAGCTGAAGCCGCATCCGCCAGAAGCCGAAATTCGGAAACGATACGATGGCGCGACGGCCGATCCGCAACAGGTTTTCCAGCACCACCCTCGGCTGCCGCGTCGCCTGCAAGGTCTGCGACAGGATCACATAGTCGAAGGCATCGTCGGGGTAATTGATGAGGTCGGTGTCGGCGTCGCCTTGCACCACCGCCAGCCCCTTGGCGACGCAGCGGTTGACGCCCTCGCGCGACAATTCGATGCCGCGGCCGTCGATGCCCCGGCTCTCCAACAGCTGCAACAGGTCGCCGTCGCCGCAGCCGACGTCGAGCACCTTCGAGCCGGGCGCGACCATTCCGGCGACGAGAAGATGGTCGCCGCGATGACTTTCGCTATCGGGTTTGACTGCCGGGGTCAGCGGCAAAGCCTGCTGCTGCAGCGTCATGTGTCGCCGACCCCGGAAAGCCCGCGCGCCTTGCCGGCCGATTGCAGGAAGGCGCGGGAGATGTCGAAGAATTCCGGCACGTCGAGCAGGAAGGCGTCGTGCCCGCGGTCGGTTTCGATTTCCGCGAAACTGACTCGCGCGCTGGAGGCATTGAGCGCGTGAACGAGCGCGCGGGACTCCGAGGTCGGAAACAGCCAGTCGCTGGTGAAGGAGACGACGCAGAAGCGGGTCGCGATCCCTCGAAATGCCTGCGCCAGCACGCCATTATGATCGGCGGCGATGTCGAAATAGTCCATCGCGCGCGTCAGATAGAGATAGCTGTTGGCGTCGAACCGCTCGACAAAGGACGAGCCCTGATAGCGCAGATAGCTCTCGACCTGGAAATCCGCGTCGAACGAGAACGTCGGCAACTCGCGATCCTGCATGCGGCGGCCGAACTTGCGGTGCAAGGCGGCATCCGAGAGGTAGGTGATATGCGCGGCCATGCGCGCGACGCCGAGGCCGCGATGCGGATGGGTGCCCTTCTCAAAGTAACGGCCGTTGTGCCATTCGGGATCGGCCATGACCGCCTGGCGGCCGAGCTCGTGGAAGGCGATGTTCTGCGCCGAATGCCGCGTCGAGCAGGCGATCGCCAGCGTCGAGAATACCCGCTTCGGAAACGCCGCGGTCCATTGCAGCGCCTGCATGCCGCCCATCGAACCGCCGACCACGCAGAACAGCGTCTCGATGCCCAGACGATCGAGCAGCATCGCCTGCGCCCGCACCATGTCGGGAATCGTGATGATCGGGAAATCCAGCCCCCACAATTGGCCGGTCGCGGGATTGATCGAAGCCGGTCCGGTCGAGCCCATGCAGCCGCCGATCACATTCGAACAGATGATGAAGTAGCGGTCGGTATCGAGCGGACGGCCGGGGCCGACGAGCGTTTCCCACCAGCCGGACTTGCCGGTCACCGGATGGATGTTGGCGACATGCTGATCGCCGGTCAGCGCATGACACACCAGGATGGCGTTGGAACGCGCGGCGTTGAGTTCGCCATAGGTCTGGTAGGCGATCTGAAACGGCGCCAGATCGATGCCGCAATCAAGCCGCAGCGGCTGCTCAGTGCCGAACTGCGCAACTTTGGAGCTCGGATGATCCGCTTCCTGCGAGCGTTCCTCGGCGTGGATCGCGGCACTAGGTACTGACTGTACTTTCACCATCTTGATACCGATCCCTCGGGGAGGCTCTTTCGAAAAACCACCCCGGAAATCAGGCCATAAAAAACCCGGCCTGAACGATAAGTTCGGCCGGGATCCAATTGTCCCCGGCCTGTTTAGCGAGTTGTTTAACGTGGCTGCAAGCCGGCCGGCTCAAATGACCACGGAATGACATAAAATTAGTCACTTGCCCCCGCATCGTCAAGGCAAGGCCATGGTTAACCGGCACTGACGGCCCACCCTTGCGCTGTCGCAATCCATGAGAGAGAACGGGGCGAGATTTCGCCGGATTTCCCAAAATGTCCAAGCTGCCTCCCTCCCCGCCCTCGCTCGCCGACCTGCGCCAGGAAATCGATACGATCGATGCCCAGATGCACAGCCTGTTGATGCAGCGCGGCGATATCATCGACCGGCTGATCCAGGTGAAGCAGACCCAGGAGGTGGGCTCGGCCTTCCGCCCGGCGCGCGAGGCCGACATGATGCGCCGCCTGGTGCAGCGTCATCGCGGCATCCTCCCGCTCGACACGGTGGAGAGCATCTGGCGGGTCATCATCTCGACCTTCACCTACGTCCAGGCGCCGTTCTCCGTGCATGCGGATATTTCGATCGGCGAGTCTCCGATGCGGGATTCAGCGCGGTTTCATTTCGGCTTCACCGTGCCTTACCTCTCGCATTTCAGCGCGCCGGCCGCCGTCGAGGCGGTCGCCAAATCCAAGGGCGACCTGGCGCTGGTGTCGGCGACGTCCAGTCACGAACCATGGTGGATCGCGCTGGAGACCGAAGGCGCGCCGAAGATCATTGCGCGGCTGCCCTTTGTGGAGCGCGCCGACCATCCGGCGGCATTGCCGGTTTTCGTGGTGTCGCGCGTTGCCGACAGCGCCATGGTGACCGAGGTCGAAATGTGGAGCGTGCGTGTCTCCGGCTGGAATGCCGACATCGCGCTGGCGCTGTCGCCGCTGGCCGAGATCGTCGCGGTGCCCGATACCGCCTTCGATGGCGCGGCCCTTCTGATGTCGGTCGCCGCAGGTCACCTTGAGAAGATCAAGGCAGCGCTGGTCGAGGCCGGCGCCTCGGTGCGCTCGTCGGCCCTCGTCGGCAGCCACGCAACGCGCTATACCGTCCCGAACGGATCAGCGGCCAAATAGCCGCCCCGCCATTCCGGAGCTAAAAATGTCCCGACCCGTGCCGAATCCCGGCATCCTCGATATTGCGCCCTACACGCCCGGCAAAAGCCCGAAGGCGGAGGCCGGCCGCAAGGTGTTCAAACTGTCGGCCAACGAGACGCCGTTCGGCCCGTCGCCGAAGGCGATCGAAGCCTACAAGAGCGTCGCCGCGCATCTGGAGGACTATCCGGAAGGCACCTCGCGTATTCTGCGCGAGGCGATCGGGCACGCCTTCGGGCTCGACCCCGACCGCATCATCTGCGGCGCGGGTTCCGATGAACTTCTCAACCTGCTGGCGCACGTCTATCTCGGCCGCGGCGACGAGGCGATTTCCACCACCCACGGCTTTCTGGTCTATCCGATCGCGACCATGGCGAGCGGCGCCACGATTTTGGTCGCGCCGGAGACCGATTACACGGCCGATGTCGATGCGATGCTCAAGCTCGTCACGCCGCGGACCAAGCTCGTCTGGCTCGCCAACCCGAACAACCCGACCGGAACCTACCTGCCGTTCGACGAGGTGAAGCGGCTGCGCGCCGGATTGCCGGGACATGTGCTGCTGGTGCTCGACGCGGCCTATGCGGACTATGTGTCGCGCAACGATTACGAGATGGGCATCGAACTGGTGGCGACCACCGAAAACACGGTGATGACGCACACGTTTTCGAAAATCCACGGCCTAGCGGCGTTGCGTGTGGGGTGGATGTTCGGGCCGGCTCACATTGTCGATGCGGTCAATCGGATTCGCGGGCCGTTCAACGTCTCGACGCCAGCGATGCTGGCGGCGATCGCGGCGATCGAAGACACCGCGCATCAGGAAATGTCGAGGGCCCACACCGTGACGTGGCGCAATTGGCTGACCGAAGAGCTGACCAAGCTCGGCCTGAAGGTGACGCCAAGCGTTGCCAATTTCGTGCTGATCCATTTCCCGCTTCAAGCGGGCAAGACGGCGGCCGAGGCGGACGCTTTCCTCACCGAACGAGGCCTCGTGCTGCGCGGTTTGAAAAATTACAAGCTGCCGCACGCCTTGCGGCTGACGATCGGCACCGAGGAAGCCAACCGGCTGGTGGTCGACGGCTTGCGCGATTTCATGAGGGCCAAGTGAACGCCTCACCGCATTTTGATCGGATCGCGCTGATCGGCTTTGGGCTGATCGGCGGCTCGATCGCGCGCGCCGCGCGTGAGCAGGGACTGGCGAAAGAGATCGTCACCACCGCGCGCTCGGCAAAGACCCGCGCCCGCGTGATGGAACTCGGCGTCGTCGATCGCGTCGTCGAAACCAATGTGGAAGCAGCCAGCGGCGCCGACCTCGTGATCCTGTGCATCCCCGTCGGGGCCTGCGGCCCGGTCGCGGCCGAGATATCAGGCCATCTCAAGCCGGGCGCGATCATCTCCGACGTCGGTTCGGTCAAGGCGTCAGTCGTCAAGGACATGGCGCCGCACTTGCCTGCGGGCGTGCATTTCGTCCCGGCGCACCCGGTTGCGGGCACTGAACATTCCGGACCTGACTCGGGCTTTGCCGAACTCTTCATCAACCGCTGGTGCATCCTCACCCCGCCGGAAGGCACCGAGATCAGCGCAACCGAAAAACTGCGCGCGTTCTGGGCCGCGCTCGGCGCCAAGGTCGAGATCATGACGCCCGAGCATCATGACCTCGTGCTCGCGATCACGAGCCACCTGCCGCATTTGATCGCTTACACGATCGTCGGAACCGCCGACGAGCTCGCACAGGTGACTTCGTCCGAGGTGATCAAATTCTCGGCCGGCGGCTTCCGCGACTTCACCCGCATCGCCGCGTCCGACCCGACCATGTGGCGCGACGTGTTTCTTGCCAACAAGGACGCGGTGCTGGAAATGCTCGGCACCTTCAACGAGGATCTCTCGAAACTCACTCGCGCGATCCGGCGCAACGACGGCGAGGCGCTGTTCGAACATTTCACCCGCACCCGCGCGATCCGGCGCGGCATTGTCGAGACCGGCCAGGATTCCGCCGCGCCCGATTTCGGCCGCCCGCACGAGCAGCTGACGAAAAAGTAGTTCTCAGAACAACGGCGGGACTTGTCCGACTTTGATCGGCCCGAGATAGACCGCGCCATCGGCAAAGCGCAGCGGGAAGGTACGCGCCGGTTTACCTTCCAGCGTCGCTCCCTTGCCGAGCGAATTGATCGCGGCAGCGACGCCAACATTGGCGTTCTGTTTGACTACTTTGCCAAGACCAGGAATCGCCCTGTCGAGCGCCCCGAGCAGATTATTGACATCCTGCGTCTTGACGCCCGGCGCGACCCGATCGAGCGCTGACTGCGGCACGCCCTCCTCCAGCATCTTCTCGAGGCCAAGCGCGGGAATGATCTTCTCGATCCCGGTCACCGTCATCTCAAGCTCGCCGTCGATACGACCCTGCGCGTTCAGCGCAAGGGTGCCCGTGGCAACCGCGACCAGATCGTCCTGTTGGATACGCGACTGAACGATTTCGACATGACCGCCGATCGCCTGCAATTCGCGGAACCGCTCGGGCCAGGGCTTTGGCGCGAGGTCCTTGAGGCCGGTCAGCTTGGCACGGATCTCCGCGCCAAATGGGCGCGTCAGTACGGGATGAACGTCCTGCACGCTGCCGGATTCGATCCGCAACACGCTTTCAATCACGGGATCCGCAGGCGTCGAGCCCTCAGCCAAGCGGCCATGCAGCTCGACATGTTTGGCGCGCGCCACCGGCACCTGCACCGTGTTGTTGCTGCGATCAATCGCAATGTCGTCGAACACCATCGAGGCACGCTGCGGAATGGTCGGTAGCCCGACGACGCTCGCGCGCGCCGTGCTCCAGTTCACTTGCATGGCCGGCACATTCGACGTTTCGGAAATGGTTGCGGGCGCCTTGAATTCGGCGATCAGCAATTTCGGATCGTAGATCTGCGCGACCGCCAGGATCTCGCCGAGATTGATCGTGACCGGCATCGGCGCAGCGCCTGCCGTTTGCGAAGTCAGCGTGACGCGCGCGCCGTCGCAGCGGACCTCGAAACGGAACGGATAGCCTGACATCGACTGCTTCGCGCAATCGTAGCTTCGGCCCGATCTCGCCTCCTGCGCACGCCAAGCATCGGCCTTCACTTCGGCCTGCGAGACGGCATAAAACCAGAACGCGCTCCATGCCGCTGCGGCAATCAGGAGCAGGATCGGCATCACGAAGAGCGGCCAGCGCGAGCGGTGACGCGGAGTATCGGAGGGCAGGGTCATGGTGGTCATAGACCGACCATTGGCTGGCAATTTTGTCAAATATAAGCAGCCACTTGCCGGGTTATATATTGTGGAATTTCCGCTTCGTTTCGCAATTATGTTCTGGTAGCGACTGGGAGCATGGCTGACACAAAACCCCTTACACCTGCGCCCTCTCACGAAGACCTCTGGGTCTTCGGTTATGGCTCGCTGATGTGGCGGCAGGGATTTGCGTTCATCGAACAGGTGCCCGCGCGGCTGATCGGCGAACATCGCGCGTTGTGTGTCTACTCATTCGACCATCGCGGCACGCCGGAGAAGCCTGGCCTCGTGCTCGGCCTCGATCGTGGCGGCGCCTGCCGCGGCATCGCGTTCCGTGTCGCCGCAGCCCAACGCGACGAAGTCGTCGATTATCTGCGCGGTCGCGAACAAACCACCAACGTCTATCGCGAAGTCATGCGCTCGGTCTGGCTGGGAAATGAAACGCGCGAGCGGGTTTCGGCGCTGGCTTACGTGGTCGACCGCGGCCACGTTCAATATGCGGGGCGGCTTTCGCTGCATGAACAACTGCGTTACGTGCGGCAGGGCCACGGCCGCTCCGGTAACAATCGCGACTATGTGCTCGAGACGGTGAGATCAATCGAAGCGCAGGGTTTCCGCGATGCCCCGCTGCATCAACTCGCGCTGATGCTGCACGACGAGGCGCCGCTGCACCGCTGAAGCACTTTACGCTTTGGCGGAGGCCGAGTTCCGAATGCGGCCGAACAACTGTTCCTGTTCGCACCGCGCTACCTCGACGAGCCGCACCGTCGCATCCTCGATCACGGCGGAAATACGCGTCAGGAACTCATCGCGCGCCAGACCCGGCGGCACCGGATCGAGGAACTCGATCACGAGCGTGCCGGGATAACGCATGAAGGTCCGGCGCGGCCAGAACAATCCCGAATTGAGCGCCACCGGCAGACAGTTCACGCGGCAACTCGCATAAAGCTGCGCGACGCCGGGCTTGTATTGCGGCGGGGCACCGACCGGCCTGCGGGTGCCTTCTGGAAAGATGATCAACTGACGGCCGCGCCGGACTGCCTCGCTGGCCTGCCGCACCATCTTCAACAGTGCCCGGCCACCGGCGCGGCGGTCGACGGCGACCATGCCGGCCTTGATCAAATACCAGCCAAAAAACGGAATCAGCGTCAGCTCACGTTTGAGGATGTAAAGCGGCTGATCGAAAAATTGCAGCAGCGCGAAGGTTTCCCACATCGACTGATGCTTGGAGGCGACGAGCAACGGCCCGTTCGGAATTTTCTCAAGCCCGCGATATTCCACCTTCACGTTGCACACGACGCGCAGTAGCCAGATGCTGCTCCGTGCCCAGGCCCGCGCGATGCTCATGATGCTGGAGCGGGGCATCACAAATGTTGGAATCGCTACGATGATCCAGAACCCCAACATCAGATAGAACAGGACGTTGTAGACCAGCGAGCGCAGAAAAATGAGAAGCATCGGCAACCCGATCAATTGGCTTCGGCAGTCGCCGGCCGGCGCGGCACGACAAGCGGGGAGTCGTTGGCCTCGTGCGTCACATCGAAACCGGCATCCGCCAAGCGTACCCGTACCTCGGCGGCGACATATTTGACGTACTCCGATAGCAGCAGCCGCATCGTCGCGCCATTGCTCCACCAGGGTTCCTCGCGCCATTTGTCGCCGACCACCGCGTAGGGAATGAGGGTGATATCGGGCATCGCGTGGGACAATTCGACGATCGCCCGCGGCATATGGTAATTCGACGTGACGACGATCAGCGACTTGAAGCCGCGCTCATGCACCCAGCGCCGGGTCTCGGCGGCATTGCTGCGGGTATTGACCGCCGAACGGTCGAGATCGACGCAACAACTCAGCAGCGATTGATTGTCGGTCAGTGAGCGCGAAATGTCGCTGGCGCCGCTGGCCGGATGCACGCCGGAAATCAAAAGCCGCCGGCCATAACCGTCTGCCAGCAGTTCCATCGCATCGGACACCCGCGACGACCCGCCGGTGAGCACAACAATGCCGTCGGCCCGGCGCGACGGCTTGGCCTCGGTTCCGTGCAGCTGCGACAAAAATCCGACGAAGCCGGCCGCGAGCGCGACGAAAGCGATCGCAAGCACGCTCACGATCACAGCACGCCGCTTCTTCCGCGGCGCGGCGGAAGCGAAGGCGTTCGGTTGGTTGGCGGGCGTCCGGCTCATGACGGATGTCAAATCCACTCCACTAGCCCAATTCTAAGGCATGATCCGGAGAAACGGGAACCGGTTTTCGCGTCTCGGCGACGCTTCGCCGCCTCATTCGATATCGTTGAGGGTAGCAAACAACGTCCGCCGCGACGCCCAGGCGGTGATCGCAGCGATCACCACCGCCTGCACCGCCAGTATCAGGTAACCCGAGGGACGCAACGAAAACGTCCCCAGCAAAGCGGCGAATTGATCTCCGACCGGAGTGCCCGAGAACCAGTTCGCGATCGACTCCGAAAAGCCGAAAACCAGCATCGCGATGCCGCCGCCGATCACCCCGCCTTCGAGACCAAGCCTGAGGAAATGCCGAAGGAATCGGTTGGCGATGTAGCGGTCGCCGGCGCCGACAAAATGCAGCACTTCCACGATCGGGCGGTTCGCGGCCATCGCGCCGCGGGTGGCAAATGAAACCGAGATGATGGTGGCGACGATCACCAGCATCAGAATGCCGATACCCGCGACCACGGTGGCGCCGGTCATCGAACGCATCCGCTCGATCCAGGCCCGGTGATCGTCGACGCTTGCGGACGGCGCGGCCTGCGTCACGCGCCGGCGCAGCATTTCGAGATCGATGGCCGATCCCGGCTGGACGCGGGCGACAAGGACGCGCGGCACCGGCAAATCGTCGAGCGAAAGTCCGCTGCCGAGCCATGGCTCCAGCAGTTTGGCGGATTCTTCCCGCGAAAAAGGCCTGACGTCCAGAATACCGGACTGCGCCCGCACCGCATCGGCCACCGCCGTTGCGTCGCGATCGAGGTCACGGCCGGGCGTCGGGCGAACCTGGATCGTGATCTCGCTTGCGACCTCCGATTGCCATTCGGCCGCCGACGCGCTCACCAGCAACACGGTACCGGTCGTGATCGAGGCCAGGAAGGTCATGATGGCGACAACCGCGACCAGTGCGCTGCCGGCGATCGAACCGCGCGGCACGATCGGCGACATGTTGCGCGCCCGCGCCGGCACCTGCGGGCGCTCGCGCCCGAGATCAACCAACGGTCCGTGATCGATCCTACTCATAGATGTGCAGCCGTCCCTCGTGCAGCACCAGCCGCCGGGCGTCATACTGGTCCATCAAGGTCATATCATGGGTGGCGATCACGACCGCGGTCCCCGACTTGTTCAATTCGATGAACAGCCGCAGCAGGCGTCGCCCGAGCGTCGGATCGACGTTGCCGGTCGGCTCGTCGGCCAACAACAAAAGCGGCCGCGAGATGACCGCGCGCGCGATCGCGGCCCGCTGCTTTTCTCCGCCCGACAAAACCGGCGGCAGGGCGTCCATGCGTTCGCCCAGCCCGACCCATTTCAGGAGATCGATGACTTCCTTCCGGTAGCTCGATTCCTCCCGGCCCATCACCCGGAACGGCAACGCGACGTTCTCATAGGTGGTCATGTGATCCAGCAGGCGAAAGTCCTGCAGCACGATTCCGATCCGCTTGCGCAGGTCCGCGACCTGATCCTTGCTGAGCAGCGAAACGTCGTTGCCGAACAGATTGACCAGGCCACGGGTCGGCCGCAACGAAAGGAACAACAGCCTCAACAGCGAGGTCTTGCCGGCTCCTGAGGGGCCGGTGAGGAACTGGAAGGAATGGGCAGGAATGGCGAAACTAAGGTCGCGCAAAATCTCCGGGCCGAGCCCGTAGCGCAATCCGACATTTTCGAACCGAACCAAGTTCAGCTCCGTTCGGTGAAGGGCGCGACCGGAAACCCCCGAAAACCGGCGGCCTCAGCCCGTGGGCCCGGTTGCTGCCGGGAACCAAACGAAAGAAGTTTTGCTTCGTTTATGGTTTCCGATTCGTTAACGGTCGCCTTGTAGCATTCTGGGGCCCTGCTTCCGAAGTCAATTGCCCCGAGGCTTATTCCTTCAGGCATCGACCCCGGAAATGAGGGGCACCGGCAATCCCAGATTTCCGGAACCGTCTTTCGATTTGAGTATCCCCAGAGGGCGCGGGCGCGAACGGCCGGGGGCTTCAAATCAACGGCACCGGCCAGCGCTCTTGCGGAGACCTGCTCCATGCAGATCATTTGTCCTCATTGTTCGACCTCCTACGGTATTGATCCGGCAAAGCTGGGCGAGGCCGGCCGCAGCGTGCGTTGCTCCCGCTGCAAGGAAATCTGGCTGGCGCGGCCCGAGGATGCCGTCGAATTCGCACCGACGCCGGTGATGGCGGGCGCGGAAGGCGAAGGCCAGGACGCCGCCGCCGAATGGGAGGCGGCGCTGGCTCGCGAGCAGGATGATGCAGGCGGCGAAGCCCCCCACATCGACAGCCCCTCCATTGCCGGTGGCTGGCAGAACTCGGCCGACTGGCCGGCGGAGCGAAACGATCAGGACGGCGAGGAAGGCTCACACTCCGAACGCTTCCGATGGCTCGGCAGACTCGCCAATGCCATCCCTCGCGCGCCCCAATTCAGGGCGCCCGTCAGCCTTGCCACCGCAAGTGCTGCGATGGGCGCGCTGGTGCTGGCACTGGTAATCTGGCGCGCCGACCTGGTGCGCCTGCTGCCGCAAACGGCCGCCTTCTACAAACTGGTGGGTCTCGACGTCAATTTGCGCGGGCTCCGCTTCAAGGACGTCAAGGTCTCTTCCGAAATGGTCGAAGGCAAGCCGGTGCTGGTGATCGAGGGCTCGATCACCGGCGAATCCAACAAGCCGCTGGAGATTCCCCGGCTGCGCTTTAGCGTGCGCGATGCGCAAGGCGCCGAAATCTACGCCTGGAATGCCGTGCTGGAGCAGTCTGTATTGAGGCCGGGCGAGAGGGCCCAATTCAAGTCGCGTCTCGCCTCTCCGCCGCCGGCAGGCCGCAATATCGATGTGCGCTTCTTCAACAGACGGGACATCACCGGCGGCCACGCCTGAGCTGACCGCAAGTTCAAGGGATTTCCAAGGGGCTTCAATGTCACGCGTGCTGATCGTCGACGATGAGGAGCCGATGCGCCTTCTGGTCGCGCGCGCGATCGCGATGGACGGTCACGAAATCACCACCGCCGCCGACGGCGCCGAGGCGCTCGACATCCTGAGCGGTACGCACAGCCCGTTCGATCTGTTGCTGACCGACATCCAGATGCCGGTAATGGACGGAATCGCGCTCGCGCTGACGGCCGCGCGCGATTTTCCGCAAGTGACGATTCTGCTGATGACCGGATTTGCCCATCAGCGCGAGCGCGCCTCCGGCCTCAATGCCATCGCCTACGATGTCATCAGCAAACCGTTTTCGGTGGCGGACATCCGCACCGCGGTCGCGGACGCGCTGGCTTCACGTAAAACAGGCTAGCAAAAGACCTCAGTAGTCCTTCAGCAGCCGCTCGATGTAATCGAGTTCGATCTGGGGACGCTGCGGGTCGGCCAGACGCCGGCGAAGCTCCTCGAGAATCCGACGTACCCGCTGCACATCGATCTCGCCGGGAATTTTCACCGTCAGATCGTCGCCGAAATCCCGCCCGTGCAACGGCCGTCCCAAGGGATCGCTCTGGGTGCCGTCGCCCGCCTGGCGGCCGGCGCGGTTGCCGGCGGGGCCATTGCCCTGACCGTCGCCGTCCTGCTGCTGCATGGCCTGAAGGTCCTGCGCGCCCTTGCGCAAGGCCTCCAGCGCCTTTCCTTGCGAATCGACAGCGCCATCGGCATTGCCCTCGCCGAGCTTACCGCCGGCATCGCCCATCGCGTTATCGGCGGCGCCAAGCCCGTCCTCGTCATCGCCGGCTTGCGGGTCGCCATCCTGACCCGGTTGCTGGCCCTGTTGACCCTGCTGGCCGCGCTGGTTCGGTCCCATGCCGCGCTTTGCCAATTCCTCCTGCAGTTTCTTCAGCCGGTCGCGCAGGCCCTGCTGGTCCTGCTGGAGATCGCCCATGGCCTGATCGCCCTGCTTGCCGCGCTGGCGATCGCGCCGCGAATCCTGACCCTGCTTGAACGTCTTGTCGCGCAATTGCTGCTGCTTGCGGATCATGTCGCCGAGTTCGTTCAGCGCCTGCTCCATGTCGCCGTCGCCGGACTGACCGGGCTGGGCGAGTTGCAGGTTCTCGAGCATCTGCTGCAACTGGTCGAGCAGTTGCTTCGCCGCATCCTTGTCGCCTGAGCGCGACAGCCGCTCCAGGCGGTCGAGCATGTTGTTGAGGTCTTGCTGACGCATGACCTTGGCGTTGGGATCCAGCGGCCGGGCCAAAGCTTGCGGATTGTTGCGGAACTGCTCAGCAAGCTGACGCATGAAGTTATCGAGTGCGGCACGCAGATCCTGGGTGAGCTTCCGGATTTCCTCGTCGCTGGCGCCGCGCTCCAGAGCCTCCTTGAGCGCGTCCTGCGCCGCACGGAGCGCCTTGTCGACATCGGTGATATTGCCGTCCTCGATCGTGACCGCGAGCGCCCACAGGCTCGCCACCGCCTCGCGCATCGCATCGTCGGTTCGTGCCAGTTCGATTTCCCGTGCCACGCTGCGCAGGCCGAGATAGTGACCCATATCCGGCATGAACAGTTCGGGTGCAATCATCAACGCTTCCAGCGCCTCACTGACCTGCGGACGTTGATTGGCATCGAGCGCGAGAGCGCGGCGCTGCTCGATCAGCGCCCGCGCCAAGGGCTTGGTGAAGAGACGTTCGGGCAGGCGCATATCGAACGGCTCGCTGCGTCCCTCGTTGCCGGCCTGATCCTTGGCCGTCAGCGTGAGCGTGACGTCGGCGCCGGCATAGGGATCCTCGCTGAGGTCCTTGACGGTCTGACCGACGCCGTTGCGGGTCCGGACATTCGGCAGCACCAGCGGGAATTGCGGTGGATCGAACAGCGGCCGCGCCTCGGCTCCATCGGGCGCTTTGCGGGGCGCAAACTGCGCGTGCGCTTCGGTGACGCCGTAGTCGTCCTCGATCTTGTAGGACAGTTGCAACGAACCGCGCGCCTGGCGTTCCGGATCCTTGGCGAGCGCAATGGTCGGGGGATGGTCAGCCAACGCGCTGAAGCGCCATTGCGGCTGGCCCGACGGCGCGCGGACGTGCGCGGTGCCATCGCCGGTGATGGTGTAATGTCTTTCGCTGGTGCCCTTGGGCGCCTGCTCGGCGGGCGCAGCCTCCGTGATCCCACCGCCCACAACGACGTCGAGGGCACCGCCGCTGGAGCGCACGATCAGCTTGCTGCCGGCCGGCACCGCCAATGGACCCGACGGCGGAAGCGCGGCCTCCTTGTTCGCTGCCGACAGGATGATCGGCGGCTTTCCGGTATAAAGCGGCGGCGTCACCCAGGCATCGACCCTGACATTGTCGGCCGCGAATACCCCGTTCCAGTCGAAGGCGGCCGCGACGCGAATCCTTCTTTCGTCGCCGGCCGCGATATAGGTCGCGACCATCAGCACAACGATCAGCGCGCGCAGCGCCCAGGGATCGTGAATCGCCAACCGCGGCGAAGGCAGGCCGGCGCGGATACGCTTGATCGAGGCCAGGGTGCGCTCGCGCTGCGCCTGCCACAGCGCCAGCGCGACCGGGTCTTGCGACTTCAGCGTGTCGGTCAGGGTTGTCGCCGGGCGGTGGCGGATGCCGGTACCACGATCGAGCCGCGTCAGCGCGTCCGGCCGGCTTGGCCAGCGAAACTGGAACAAGGGGAATAGCGCTGCCAGCGCCACGACCAGAAAAACGCCAAGCCCGACGGCGCGGGCGGCGAAGGGAAGAACCAGCCACAGGCCCGCCCAGGACAGCACGAGGAACAGCCCGACAACGGTCAGAAATCGCGCCAGATGCGGCCAGCTGCGTTCCCAGGCGATCGCAAATTCCGCCCGCCGGACGGCTTGCGCAATCCGCAGCCGCGAGGCCGCCTCAGGACTGCGTTCCGGCTCCGGCGAATCGAGGGTGGGTCCGCTCAACAATCTCTCCAGGTTCCCTGGAACGGAAGCCTAACACAACGGCAACCGTGAGGCACCCTCGCAAGCGCGGTATCCCACACCCGGATTAACGCATAACACGAAGGCGTGACTGTGCCGACACGACCGCCTAACGTCGTTTTGGAGCTACCCAAATCCTAAAAACGCTAACTGGAAACACCATGGACAAGACGACACACGACAAGGGACTGGAAATCAGAAAAGCCGTGATGGGCGAGGCTTTCGTCACCAACGCGCTGAAAAACGTCGACGACTTCAACAAGCCGTTTCAGGAACTGGTCACCGAATACTGCTGGGGCGCGATCTGGGGCCGCGAAGAACTGCCGCGCAAGACCCGCAGCATGCTCAATCTCGCCATGCTCTCGATCCTTAATCGGCCCAACGAATTGCGGGCCCATCTCAAGGGCGCGCTGACCAACGGCGTTACCCGCTCCGAAATCCGCGAAGTCCTGATGCAGGTCGCGATCTATGCCGGCGTTCCCGCAGGCGTCGACAGTTTCCGTATCGCGCGCGAAGTCTTCGCTGAACTCGACAAGGCCTAACGAGCATGGACATTGGATTTATCGGCCTCGGCAACATGGGCTTCCCGATGGCGCGGCGCCTGATCGAGGCCAAGCACCAGCTTTTCGTCTTCGATCAGCGCAAGGAGGTGATGGACAGGCTGGTTGCGCTCGGCGCGAAAGCCAACTCCTCGCCCAGGGGCGTCGCCGACCACGCCGAAACCGTGATGGCAAGCCTGCCCTCGCTTCAGGCTTCGCTCGACGTCGCAACCGGCAAGGACGGCGTGATCGAAGGCAAACGCGTGAAGCGCTTTGTCGATCTTTCCACCGTCGGCTCGCAAATGGCGGTGCGGATTCACGACATTCTGGCCAAGCGCGACATCGTCCAGGTTGACAGCCCGGTCTCCGGCGGTGTCGGCGGCGCCGAAAAGGGCACGCTGGCGGTGATGGTCTCAGGCCCGCGCGCGGATTTCGACGCGATCAAGCCGGCGCTGGACGTGATCGGCAAGGTGTTCTTCATCGGCGAAAGGCCCGGCTCCGGGCAGACCATGAAACTCGCCAATAACCTGTTGTCGGCGACCGCCATGGTGGCGACGTCGGAAGCCGTGGTCATGGGCGTCAAAGCCGGGCTCGATCCGGCCGTCATGGTCGACGTGCTCAATTCGGGTTCAGGCATGAACACGGCAAGCCGCGACAAGTTTCCCCGCGCGATCCTGCCGCGCAGCTTCGACTTCGGTTTTGCCACCGGCCTGATGGTCAAGGACGTGCGGCTGGCGCTGGATGAGATGAAATCGCTCGGCCTGTCGATGGAAGTCGCCGACGTCGGCCGCCTGTGGGAAGTGGTGATCCGCGAAACCGGCGCGGACTCCGACTTCACCTCGGCGATCAAACCGATCGAAAAGAAGGCCGGCGTCGTGGTCGGCGGGCCCAAAGGCGGGCTTGCGGGGAAATAGCTTTCTTACCTTCTCCCCTTGCGAGAGAAGGTGGCGAGCATCGAAGATGTGAGCCGGATGAGGGGTTCCTATCGCGGTCGATGACCCCTCACCCGGTTTCTCGCCAACGCTCGAAACCACCCTCTCCCGCAAGGGGAGAGGGTGCCAATAGCGATCACAACCACGGCGCCGGTCTGTCCATCGCAATCAAGTCATCGACCTCGACGCGCGGGCGCACCACCGCGTATTGATCGTCCTTGACGAGCACTTCCGGCACCAGCGCACGCGTGTTGTAAAATCCGGACTGCACCGCGCCATAGGCGCCGGCGGTCATGATGGCCAACAAATCGCCCGCCTTCGGCTCCGGCAGGTTGCGGCCGAGCGCGAGATAGTCGCCGCTTTCGCAGACCGGTCCGACCACGTCAGCAGTGATCTCCGGCGCGCCTTTGGGAAACGCCCGCACCGGCAGGATGTCGTGGTGCGCTTCATACAAAGTCGGACGGATCAGATCGTTCATCGCCGCATCGATGATAACGAACTTCTTGGCCTCGCCTTGTTTTACATAGATCACGCGTGCGACGAGGATTCCGGCGTTACCGACGATCATCCGGCCGGGCTCGAACAACAGCGTGCAGCCAAGATTGTGCGTCACGCGCTTGACCATGGCGGCATAGGCGGACGGCAACGGCGGCGCTTCGCCGTCCATGTGATAGGGAATGCCAAGGCCGCCGCCGAAATCGACGTGCGAAATGGTGTGACCGTCGGCACGCAATGTCTGCACGAATT
>Ga0210386_10001485_pt1 | contig 20911 bp, 16 predicted proteins | sample IncBWH32OmetaG_FD_160091 | JGI IMG/M metagenome (GOLD analysis project Ga0210386, IMG submission 160091) | Forest soil microbial communities from Barre Woods Harvard Forest LTER site, Petersham, Massachusetts, United States - Inc-BW-H-32-O ...
GCTTGCTGCGCGAGCGAATAATTCAACTCGGCAACGTGGCGGCCCACCGGGATTACTTTCTCGGTGTAAAACATGGCAGCGCCCGCCTCGCGCGCCCACGTTCGATCAAAACCGATGCGGCGCGGCGCTCCGGAAAGCGATGCAAGAATAGATGATTTGTAGAGTCCTTGAAAATCTATCGCGCAGGTGTATCGGTTCTCGCGCAGGCGCTCCGCGCACTCGAGAGCCCCCCACGCCGAACGGCGATCGAATGAAATCACCTCGTTAATCGCAGGGCTTCCCTCCAGCACCGGCGCCCATTTCCGCTCGACCACCCAATCGATTTTTGCGTTCTTGTGAGCAGCCCGCAGCGCGGCGACGGCAGGCAGCGTATGCAAAATATCTCCAAGCGCGGTGAGGCGCACGACAAGGAAGCGATCTTCACTGTTATTCATTGCGACGCGGCGCGCCAACGCCATTTTGAAGGATGAGCCGCACCGCTTCACTTAGATTCTCGACAAGCGCGTCAGGCTGCCTGGGCCACTGCTCATGATGCAATTCGTATTCGCCGCGGCCGTATCCGGTCTTCACCAGAATTCCGCGCGCGCCCGCCGCGTGACCCATTTCGAGGTCGCCATAGCGGTCTCCAACGATCCATGAGGCGGCCAGATCCAGACCATGCTCGCGCGCGGCGCGCTCCATCAGGCCGGGATTCGGCTTGCGGCAATCGCACGCATCATCTTTTTTGTGCGGGCAATAATAAATTGCGTCAATCCAGGCGCCGCCCTTGGCGAGTTCCGACACCATTTTTTTGTGAATCTCATGCAACAGCGATTCCGGGAAAATTTTCCGCGAGATGCCGGACTGGTTGGTGACCACGATCACGGGTATTTCCGCCTGATTCAACTGGCGAATCGCCTCCGCCGCATACGGAAAAATTTGAAAGCGATCAATGTGATTGACGTAGCCCATTTCTTCGCTGATCGTGCCGTCGCGGTCAAGAAAAACGGCTGGGCGCAAAATCTGTTTTTCAGGCATTCTTCGCGCCTCGAATCGAAACAGGGTTGGGAGAATTTTTAATTCGCATGGCAGCCGCAAATACGGAATCGACACCAATGCGCGTCATGCAGCGATGATCGACGGGGCAGCGCCTCAAAAAACATGGGCTGCAGGAAACTGGTTCTCGTATCAAGGTAAATTGTTGCGTCACGGGCGCAGTTGCCTCCGGGTCCGTCGAGCCGAAAATTCCGATCACCGGGAGACCAGCTGCGGCGGCCACGTGCATCGCTCCCGAATCATTTCCGATAAACACCGAACAGGAAGCAAACATCGCCGCCAGATCTCGCATGGATGTCTCGCCCACAAGGGAAATCGCGCGCGATTTCATTTGAGAGCGTATGCGAGCTGCAATTTCCTTTTCGCCCGGTGTTCCAAAAAATATCACATCGGCGCCACATTCTGAAATCAGGCGATCGGCCAGTTGCGCGAAACGTTCCGGCGGCCAGCATTTTGCCGCGCCGTAGGAGGCGCCGGGAGCGATGGCGCAGCGCCATTTATTTTCTTCCGCGCCTGCATTTCGCAGCGTGGATTCCGCGGTTGCGCGCGACGCTTCCGAGATGTGGAGGCGAATCGGCGCGATTTCCCGCTGTGTTTGCATCCATCCCGCACTGCGCAACAATTCCAAATAATAGTGGGATTCGTGCTTCGGTATTTCGCCCTCTGCAGGGACTCGAATTCCCTTGGTAAGAAGCGGCCCGCGCCCGTCCCGCGCATATCCGATGCGCTCAGGAATTCCAGATCGCCATGCGAGCCACGCCGCTTCAAACGCATTCTGCAGAAGAACGGCGATACTGAATTTTTCATTACGCAATTCTGCAATGAGCTTTTCCCTACCCCACCAGCCACTATGGCGCACGCGAAAATCATATTGCAGGATCCGGTTGGCAAATGGCTGTCCAGCGAACAATTCAGCCACAGCAGGCCGCGCCAGCAAGCAAATTTCGTCGCCGCGGTGCGTTTCGCGAATCGCCTCCAACGCGGGAACGGCCATCACCGCATCGCCCACCCAATTGGGAGCGCGCACAAGAATTTTCATTGCGCCTCGCCCATCTTCCCGCCTTGCGCACCATCGGAAAGCGCGGCCCAAAAAGATTCCGGCAACTGAAATGATATCCGGCAGCAATACACGGGCAGTTTCTCGAACTTAACATTTCGCAAGTTCCACACATCTTTTTCCGTACACAGCAGTGCATCGGCGCCACTATTTATCGCAGCCTGCTCCAACTCCGCTGCTTCGCGCAGCGTGTAGAGATGATGATCGGCAAAACTTCGCTCTTGCACTGCTTGAAAACCCCAGGCGCGTAAATCGGAAAAAAACGCGGCGGGATTTCCGATTCCGCAAAACGCCAAAAACTTTGCCCTTCGCCAATCCTCCTCGCGCAAGGAAACGTCCATCCCCGGAATTCGCGAGACGCGTTCCAGTCTCGTGGAAGTATAAAAAATCGGCTTATCCGTATGGCGACGAAGAATTGCTTCAAGAGCGGGAGCCGGGGTTTGTACACTGCGCGTAATCACCAGTATATCTGCCCTTTTCACTGCGGAAAGCGGCTCTCGCAAGCGGCCTGCGGGCAAAACTATTTTCCCGCCAAATGGATCCATCGCATCTATGAGTACGATGTCGACACTCCGCGCGAGCTTTCTATGCTGAAAACCGTCGTCGAGCACAAACCAATCGATGCCGTGTCTCGACAGGACCAACCCATTTTTGTGGCGGTCCGCTCCCACGCCGAGCTGGACCTTCCCCGCGAGCCGCTCGCGCAGAAGCGCAACTTCATCGCTCTGCGGAACGCCGCTTTCGCCTGCGGTTTTTGTGCCTCGATACCCGCGCGTCAAGATGGCTGCGTGCTTTCCTTCAGCCGCGAGGCGCTCGGCAATCGCCAGGACCATCGGCGTTTTTCCTGTGCCGCCCACCGTAAGATTTCCGACGCTGATTACGGTTCCGGGCAGTTTGCGCGCGCGAAATATGCCGCGGTCGTAACACCAGGCTTTCGCGCGCACAACGGCGGAATAAATAAGCGATAGTGGATACAAAAGGAAGAGCCACGAGGAAGAGCGCTTCACATTTCGCTCCGCGCAGGACCAAGGACGCCTTCTAATTGCTCAAGGACGCGCTCGGTCGCGCCGCGATTCTGATCCACAAGATTACGCGCCGATGCGCCCATGCGCTTTGCGCACTCTGCATCTTTCAGAAGACTTCGCCATGCGGCGCCTAGTTCTTCCGGATTGTTCACCTGAATTGCCGCGCCCGCCGCAAGAAATTTTGCCGCCATTTCCCGAAAGTTTTCCATCGACGGCCCGTAGACCGGAGCTTTCCCGAATGCCGCAGGCTCAAGAATATTATGTCCGCCACTCCGCACGAGCGATCCGCCGACAAACACGGCGTCTGCCACGCGATATAATCCCGCCAGCTCGCCAATGCTGTCTAACAGCAGCACATTGCGCGATTCAGCCAACGCGGAACTCCCCGCGCCGTTCAGTGAGAGATCGCTGCGGCGTAACAATTTGTGCCCTGAATCCGCGACGATTACCGCCGCGTGATCGAATTGCTCCGGCTTTCGAGGCGCGAGGATCAATAGCGCGCGCGGAAATTCGCCTTCGACTTTCGCAAATGCTTCCAGGACGCGCGCCTCTTCGTTGGCCAGTACGCTCCCTGCCACGATCACCGGACGGCGATCACTGCTGGCCACTTCGGCCTCGAGCCATGCGGAAAGTGGACTTGCATCAGGCTCCGCGAGATCGTATTTCAGGTTTCCGGTTACCGTGACGCGGTCAGCGGGCGCGCCCAATGCAATTAGGCGTCCAGCGTCATCGCCGCTCTGCATCAGATAAAGCGCGGCATCCCCTAGCACTTGTTCCAAAAACCCGGAAAGCATTCCCGCGGAAAGTGAAAGCGCGCGTTTAAATCCGCGAAACGAACGCTCCGACAGCCGTCCATTCACAAACGCGACTGGCACGTTGCCGCGCCGGCACTCTCGCAAAAAATTTGGCCATATCTCCGTCTCCACAATGATTACCGCTGCTGGATTGGCCGCCGCAATCACTCTCCGCACAGGGCCGCGCCAGTCCAGAGGGAAAAAGAAAGTTGCGTCAGCGAACTGCATTCTCTCCCGCGCCAATTTCTGCCCGGTGAGTGTCGTCGTCGAAATCACAAGGCGTCGCTGCGGATATTTTTTCTTGAGCCGCTGCGCCAGAGGTAACACGGCCAGGACTTCGCCTACCGATACTGCATGAATCCAGATCGATTTTTTTTTAGAATCCGGCGCGCTAGCACCAACCAATTCCGGCGAAAACTTGCGTCCAAACCGCTCAGGAAGATTGCTCAGGTATTTCTTTTGAATTAGGCCACGCAGAAGGAAATACGGAGAGAGCAGGAGCATTCCCGCGGCGGTCAGCAGACTATAAATCGCATACATCAAGCATGGCTCTCGGCGAGCCGTCTCCTGTCCGCAAAGATTGCGGAATTTCACCTGTCAATCTTACAAAACGGATATTATAGGCGCTCTGTCGGCGTTGGCATACCAATTGTGGAGCTTCGTGGCGCACATTTGTCGGTCAGACAGTCAAAGAGTGCCCGCCCGGAAATCGGGCGGCCACTACGTAAACCCTAAGCGAACCTATTCGGGGAAAGGCGCATCATAGCCAGCCAGACTATGCTTCGGGGAATCCTGTTATTCATGATGCTTCTTCCTGTTGGCGCTTTGGCTCAAAGCGCGCCGGCGGATCCGATGACGCTGCGCACTCGCGATGCGCACCAGGCCCTTGCGATCATTGCCGATCCGTATCTCAGGGCTGACCGCTATAAAAAAGAAACTTTTGGCAAGGATTCTTTCTACAATGCAGGAATTATTGCCATCGACGTTTACTTCAAGAATGATAATGACGCGCCGATCCGGATTAACGGCAACACCATCGAGTTGATCATTTCGCAACCCGACCACGATCGTCAACGCCTGGGCCCTCTTTCTCCGGAAGACGTGGCCGATCGCACGTTGTTGAAAGCCGAATCGAATATCCGCCAACACCGCCCATTTCCATTCCCTGGTACGGGATCCGGCTCAGGGCACAGCAAGGATTGGGTGCAAATGACCACAGCGCTCCACGCGGTGTCGCTGGGGACGGATGTTCTGCCCCCGCACGCCACCACTCACGGCTTTCTGTTTTTCGATCTAAACCACCAATTCGATGCGATTCACAATTCGCACCTCTACATTCCCGACCTCGCCTTCATGACCGATAAGAAAGCTCTTTTCTTTTTTGAGATTGATCTGGCTGATTCGCCAACAAGATAATTTTGTTGTCGCGCGTTGATTTGCCGAACGCTTGCGTGTCGGATAGAATGTTGACTCCCAAACGGGCCAACTCCTCCAAAATAAAATGACACTCTTAGACGAATTGAATTCCGGCCAGCGCGAAGCCGCCACCACTACAGAAGGCCCTGTGCTGATTCTTGCAGGCGCGGGCACTGGTAAAACGCGCGCGATTACGTACCGCATCGCGAATCTCATCGAGCAAAACGTTCCCGGCAGTTCCATTCTTGCCGTGACGTTTACGAACAAGGCCGCCGCGCAGATGAAGGAACGCGTGCGCGATCTGTTGATCCGCCAGGGAAAGGCGTTTGACGATCCGTGGATCGGAACATTTCATGCTTTCTCCGCGTGGCTCCTGCGCCGCGAAGCGAAACGGCTCGGACTTCCGCGCGATTTCAAAATTTTTGACGCTGACGATCAGGTCGCGGCCGTAAAACTTTCGCTCGATCACCTGAATATCAAGGATCCCGGCGAAAAAATTCGCGGCCTCCTCGAGCGCATCAGTTCCGCAAAAAATCACGCGCAAACACCGGCGCAGGTTTCCGCCGAGGCCGCCCGCCGTGGCGATCCTCTCGGAATCACCGCCGCAAAAGTGTATGGCGAATACGAAAACATTCTGCGCAAGGCGGGCGCGCTCGATTTTGACGATCTTCTGCTCCGCGCCGTGCAAGTGCTGCGTGAATTCCCCGAAGCGCGGGCCGCATGGCAATCGCGTTTCCGCTACATTCACGTGGACGAATATCAGGATACGAACCGCGTTCAGTATGATTTATTGAAGCTGCTCGTGAATGAAAAAAATAATTTGTGCGTCGTCGGCGACGAAGACCAGTCCATTTATCGCTGGCGCGGCGCGGATATCGGCAACATTCTTCGCTTTGAAGAAGATTATCCCGGAGCGCGCGTCGTGCGCCTCGAGGAAAATTACCGCTCGACGCAGGTGATTCTGGATGCCGCCGCGGGCGTTGTTTCCAACAATCGCCGACGTCTTGGAAAAACTCTGAAGGCCACGCGTTCCGCTGGAAGAAATCTGGCTTTTTTTGAAGGGCGCGACTCAAAAGCCGAGGCCGAGCACGTCGCGGATCGCATCCGCATGCTTCACGGCGACGATCCGGCTGTTCACATCGCCGTTCTCTACCGCACCAACGCGCAATCGCGCTCGTTTGAAGAAGCGCTGCGTTCGCGTGGCATGCGCTACCGCATGCTTGGCGGCTTTTCGTTCTACCAGCGCGCCGAAGTGAAGGATGCGCTGGCCTACGCGCGCCTCGCGCTTTTTCCGGATGACGATATCGCTCTGCTGCGCGTAATCAACACTCCGCCGCGCGGCATTGGAAAAACGTCGATTGATTCCCTTTCCGCGCTTGCGCGCGAGCAGGATATTTCTTTGTGGGCGGCCATTGGCAAGGCGCTCGATCCTTCGTTCTCGGGACGTGCTCTTGCTCCGTTGCGCGATTTCCGCACCTTGATCGAAGAATTGCAGAAAGAAATTTCGACCAGCACGCCTGCCGATTTCCTGCAGTCCATTTTGACGCGAAGCGGATATCTCGACATGCTCCTGCAGCGCGACAACGTGGAGGACACGGCGCGCGCTGACAACCTGCGCGAACTTGTAAACGCCATGGCCGAAGGCGCTGAACGCGGCGAAACGCTCACCGATTTTCTCGACCATGCCGCGCTCGTCAGCGATGCCGATAATTTTGACGAAGACGCGCTGATCACGCTGATGACGCTGCACAGCGCCAAAGGTCTAGAATTCGAGCACGTGTTCCTCACTGGCATGGAGGAAGGAATTTTTCCGCACAGCCGTTCGCAAAACGACGACGATGAGCTCGAAGAAGAGCGCCGCCTGTGCTACGTCGGGATGACGCGCGCCAAGACGACGCTGACGCTCACGCGCGCCGTGTACCGACGCATGTACGGCTCCGAGCGACTCTCCGGCTCCATGCCGTCGCGCTTCCTGCAGGAAATTCCCGCGGAGCTAATCGACACTGCCGCCGGTTCACTCGCCGAAGCCGGCGAGACGCGCCGCTACGAGCCCGATCCCGAGTACTCGTTCAGCCAGGAAGAATTTTCGCGCCGCGTCAAGCGCATCGATTCGCCGTCGCGCTCGTCAAGCGCGGTGGCCAGCCGCCCGCGTTCGTCGAGCGTTTCGCCGCGCGGCCCCAAAGCAGGCTCAAACCCGCTCATCGGCCAGCGCGTGCGCCACGCCACCTACGGCACCGGCACCATCGTCGCGGTGGAAGGCGATGAGCCCGAACGCAAATTCACCGTGCGCTTTGCCGATCACGGAACGAAAAAGCTCGTGGAGCAATACGCGAATCTCAGCTGGGCGTAATTGGGCGTGCCCTGGCGTTGATGAATCAGCGGAGCCACTTTGTGGTTCGTGATTCGTGACTTGTGGTTCGTGATTGGTGATTTAGTTTTAGATCCGTAATTTGAAATTTCAAATTTGAGATTTGAAATTAGAATTTTCTAATCTGTGATCCTCATCACACGCATCAGTACTGTACCTCACATCCATCTCCCAACCGTTTGCGTAAACTAATCGTTATATAGCCAGAACGAAAATCAGGAATTCGGCTTAATTCGGGAGGAAAGATGTTCGCGATCGATCAGGCAAAATGTTTAAAGGTGGGCGACTGCGTCAAGGCATGCCCAATCGACATCATCGTAAAAAATGGCGACGGAAGCTACGCTGTTGGCGAAGACTGCACCGATTGTGCCGCCTGCGAACCGGCTTGCGACGCAAAAGCCATCCATCAAGTGAACTGATTTCCACGAGTTGCGTCATAAATGCGTTTTGAGGTTCACGGCGAAGCTAAACCGTCAGTTCCTCCGGACTGAAATTAGTACTTAACTATGACATGGTGGCTTTCGCCGCGCTGCGCTGGGCAGCCCACTTGAGCGCGCGGTATACCGGATAGCTTGCGGCCAGGACTAGAAAAGTCAGTGGCGTGTTTTCGCGGTCCGAGGCCAGCGCGCCTACGAGAAACACGACCGAGGCGATCAGCGCGATCGAGGTGGTCCACGGATAGCCCCAGGCGCGGTGCGGGCGCTCGGCGTTGGGCATGCGTTTGCGCAGGACGAAGAGGGACACGAAGGTGAGCGCGTAATCGGCCACGAAGAAGGATGCGAGAATTGCTGCGACGCGCTCGAAGCTGAACATCGCGAAGCACAGGCCTACGGCGGTGGAAAGCCACAAGGAGGGCGCGGGAATGCCGCCGGCGTTGACGCGCGCAAAGAGCGGAAAGAAAAGGCCATCGCGGCTCATGGCGTAAAGCGCGCGGGAAGTCGCCATCTCCATAGCGTTCACGCTGCTCAATAGGCCAACTACAACTACCACGCGAATAAAATTATCGCCAGCCGCTCCCAGCACGCGCCGGGCGGCAATTCCCATCGCAAAATCGCTGCCAGCGAATTCGCGCACGGATACCAGATGCACGATGGCCGCGTTCACCAGAAAATAAATCGCGAGCACAGAAATCACGGTACCGAAAATCGCGCGAGGAATTTCCTTCCCCGGGTTGTGCACTTCCCCGGCAAAGTACACGACGCCGTACCAGCCGTCATACGTGTAGATCACCGCCTGCAGCGCCACAATGAACGAAACAAACAGCGGCCAACCCACGGGCACAGCTGCGCGCGAAGCCACGGCCGTTACGGGCGTTGCCTGATGAAAAAAACAGACGGCAACCACCGCCAGAAACAGGACTGCTTTCAGGATGGTTGTGAAATTTTGTACGCCGCTGCCGACCTTCATGCTCTTCCATTGCAGCAGCGCAAACAGCAAAATTACTCCGGCGGCAATCGGGCGCACGTGCCCGTGCGCGAACGGCATCAGATCGCCGGCGTATTCCGCGAACACGATGGAGACGGCCGCAAAACTTCCAGCCGTCGAAATCCAATCGCTCCAACCGACAATGAATCCCGCGTAATCACCGAGCGCTGCGCGCGAGAAATTGTACTGCCCGCCACTCTGAGGAAGGAGCGCGCCGAGTTCGGCAAATTGCAGAGCGCCCAACGACATGTAAATGCCGCCAACCGCCCAGGCGGCAAAGTACAGCCACGTCGAGGGCAGCAGATTCGCGATTACGCCCGGCGTGCGCACAATTCCTGCGCCAATCGTGTTGCCGATGGCCACTGCAATGCCGAAGCCCACGCCCAGCGTGGTGATCAGCCGACCGTGTCCGGCGAGATGTTTCCCCACGGATTTGGTTTCTGTCTCTAAAATAATGAGCCGCCGTTCGTTTCGCACATGTAAAACAACGAAAAGCCATCATAGCCGAGCCCATTTTCCGTGCAAGCTGAAGTTGCGGATTGTGCTTTGTGGCGCCGGCGAGACGCTGGCGCTACAAACCTTTCGTTTGGCGGGGAAACCGGATTGTGGTTTACTTTTCTTGAACGGTGAAACTTGGCGAACAGTCTGGACCTCCGGGAGCCATAAACACATGAAGCCACCCTTATCTGATGCCGCACTTAAAGCACTGCCAAAGGCGGAGCTCCATATTCACCTGGAAGGCTCGATCGAGCCTGCTACTCTCGTCGAACTGGCTGCGCGGCATGGCGTTACTCTCACGCCGGAAGAAACCGCGCCGCGCTATGCACCGGGCGATTTCGATCAATTCATTCAAAATTTTATCTGGATCACCTCGTTCCTGCGCACGCCTGAGGATTACGCGCTGATTGCGCAGCGTTATGCCGAATCCGCGCAAATGCAAAATGTTTTGTATGCGGAAGTCACACTGTCCATCGGCGTGATGTTTCGCCGCAATCAGGATCCCGCGGAAAATTTTGCCGCTCTGCGAGACGCAGCCGCGAAAATTCCCGGAGTAAAATTGAAATACATTTTCGATGCGGTGCGCCAGTGGGGCGCCTCAGCCGCCATGGAAGTCGCGCGGATCGCCGCTGAATTGCATTCGCCGGACATTGTCGCCTACGGAATAGGCGGCGATGAGCTTGGTCTTCCGACCGAAGACTTAAAGCCCGTTTACGATTACGTCGCCAGCCAGGGCATGCACCGGCTCATTCACGCAGGAGAAATTGGCGGGCCGGAAATCGTCCGGGAATCAGTGGAGATGCTGGGCGTGGAACGCATCGACCACGGCATTTCGATCATTCGCGACGAACGCACCATGGATTTCATCGGCGAGAGAAACATTCCGCTCGATGTCTGTCCTACGAGCAATCTGCGCACTGGCGCGCTGCCCCGCCAACTCAACCGGCCAACCGCCGGGTACAGCGAACACCCTCTTCCGATTCTCATTCGCCACGGCCTTCCTGTAAATCTTTCAAGCGACGATCCAGCCATGTTCGAGACCACTCTCACTCAAGAATATATGCACGCCCAAAACATGGGATTGACTCCCACAGAAATCGTCCAGCTAGCCGAGGCCGGCTTCGCCCATTCCTTCCTCCCCGCAAAAGAAAAACAAGCCATGCTCGATAAATTTCATACCGCCGTTGCGGCCCTGAGCTTGGTATAATTCCGGGCATGAAAGCACACGTATGGGTAATGCCGAAACGCACCGTGCTTGATCCACAGGGTCAAGCGATCCAACATGCCCTTTCTTCTCTAGGGTTTAGTGAGGTTCAAGACGTCCGCCAGGGCAAGTTTTTCGTGCTCGATTTAAGCGGCGTGGCCCGCGATGCCGCCGAAAAGCAGGTTGAGCGCATGTCCAAGGAAATTCTGGCCAATCCGGTGATCGAGGAATTTCGCTACGAAATCGTGGAATAAGTGTGTGCCCTTCAAGAATTTTCCTCCCCTGAGACCATTTCAATAGACCAGTGGAGTCTCCGAAGTCCCGCAGGAACGTAACAATCTAGCCCACCGTTTTAACGGTGGATCTTGCGGCGAAGCTGTGTTAAGCCCCCAGAGGGGCGACACACTCGGCCAAGCAACTGTGGCGCCCCCTCTTGGTCTTGATTCCGTGTCTGGGACAGTTCCCACCGTTGAAACGGTGGGCTACGTTATTTCGTCCCTTACGGTACTTTTTTTATCTCACGAGGCTTCTCTTACCTGAGGGTACTTCTGTTACCTTACTGGGCCGGTTCGCTGAAAAATTTGGGGTTCTATGCGGGGGGCTAAAACCTTCTATTTTCCAAAGTTCACCTACAGGTTGTTCGCTTCAGGAAACACATGTCTTCACTGACGTAAATACGTATTTCTCTTGTGCTACTCTTTTTTATGCGGGCATCCTCGTCTGTCGCCCAGCCAAACCTGCGGAGATGACTCTGTGTGTGGAATCGTCGGATACATCGGATCTAAAAAAGTTGTTCCCCTGATTCTGGATGGACTGCGCCGCCTTGAATATCGCGGTTATGACTCCGCGGGCATCGCCGTTGTCGACACGGAAGGCAAAGTCCAGATCCGCCGCGCTCCCGGCAAACTGCACAATCTGGAAGAAGTGATTCGTCAGTCGCCCATCGACGGAACCTACGGCATCGGGCACACGCGCTGGGCCACTCATGGCCGTCCGACCGAAGAAAACGCGCACCCGCACCGCGACTGCACGGGAAATATTGTCGTCGTCCACAACGGAATTGTCGAAAATTATGTGGACCTGAAGCGTGAACTCGAAAAAGAAGGCCACAAGTTCGTCACCGAAACCGACACCGAGATTATTGCCCACCTGGTCGAGCGCTACATGAAAGATGGCGGTCCACTCGAGGACGCCGTTCGCAAGACCGTGCGACAACTCACTGGCGTTTATTCCATCGCAATTCTGTCCGCGTCTGACCCGAATAAAATTATCGCCGCGCGCACCGGTCCCCCTTCGGTTATCGGGCTGGGACAAAATGAATTTTTCGTCGCCTCGGATATACCCGCGATTCTTGCGCACACGCGCGATATGTTTTTTCTCGCAGATGGCGACATCGCCGTGCTTACTCCGGGCGGCGTGCGCGTCATGGACCTGGACGGCAACACGATTGCGCGTGCCGTACAGCACATTACCTGGGACCCGATCATGGCCGAAAAGGGCGGGTTCAAGCATTTCATGCAGAAGGAAATCTTCGAGCAGCCGCGAGCTGTCCGAGACACGCTGCTCGCCAGCGTGGCACTCGATTCGGGCAAAGTCTTTCTAGATAAGATGGACATTCAGGAAAGCGAGTTCCGCGAATTCACGAAAGTTAAAATCGTGGCCTGTGGAACGAGCTGGCATGCCGGGCAGACCGGAAAGTTCATGATCGAGAAGCTTGCGAAAATTCCTGTTGAGGTCGATTACGGCAGCGAGTTCCGCTATCGCGATCCGATCGTGGATTCCAAAACGCTCACGATCTGCATCAGCCAGTCCGGCGAAACCGCGGACACATTGGCTGCTCAGCGCGAAGCCAAGCAAAAAGGCTCGAAAACACTGGCGATTTGCAACGTCTACGGCTCGATGATTACGCGCGAGGCTGCCGGGACAATTTTGACTCACGCGGGACCGGAAATCGGGGTCGCCTCCACCAAAGCATTTACAGGGCAATTGACCGCGCTCTTGCTTCTGGCGATGTATCTCGGCCAGGTGCGCGGCACGCTGACGGAAGATTGCGAAAAACTCCTGCTGCAGGAACTCATGCGCGTTCCGCACAAAATGGAAACCGTGCTGCAAGGGGACGAAACGGGAATTTACGAGAGCCTGGCGCGCACTTTCTTTCGCCACACCAATTTCCTGTACCTGGGGCGCGGCGTGCACTTCCCCATCGCCCTTGAAGGCGCGTTAAAGCTAAAGGAAATTTCCTACATTCACGCGGAAGGATATCCGGCGGGAGAAATGAAGCACGGCCCGAATGCGCTCATCGACGAGAACCTTCCTGTAGTTATGCTTGCCACGCGCGATGAAAAGGATCCGGAATCCATGACGCGCTACGAAAAGAGCGTCTCCAACATCAAGGAAGTAAAAGCGCGGGACGGCATCGTCATCTCCATCGTGTCGGAAAATGACCACCTCGCGCGTGAAGCCTCCGACTACGTGATTGTCGTGCCCCCCACAATAGAATTGTTCGCACCATTGCTCGAAGTTATTCCTTTGCAACTTTTGGCCTATCATATCGCCGTCCGCCGCGGCTGCGACGTGGACCAGCCGCGCAATCTGGCTAAATCCGTAACGGTTGAGTAGATTTAAGTAGCACAGGCTGAAGGCTGTGGGTTTGGTGTCACTGTAGCCCGCCTCTGAAGAGGCGGGCTACAGCAGAGGATCAACCCCACAGGCTGAAGGCTGTGCTACTTTCCGTTTCAATCCAGCGACTCGAATCGCGTAAGATATAACAGTCGTGAAACGCTATCTTCTTGCGTGCCTCGCTTTCTATTTTCTTTTTCTCGCCGCGCTCGCGGTGCGCGCGCAGGCGCCGCCCGCCAATCCGGCGCCCAGTTCGACAATTAATTCGATCAAAGTCACAGGCTTGCAGAAATTCCCACAGGACCAAGTCATCACGGCGAGCGGATTGAAAAAAGGCGACGTCGTCACGGCCGCCCAGATTCAGGACGCCACGAATACGCTAGCCGCGCTTGGAATATTCTCGGCGGTAAATTACCGCTTCACATCAAAAGGCACAGCGATCGATTTGGAGTTTCAGGTCACGGAAGCCCCCGTTTATCCGATATCGTTCGACAATTTTCCGTGGTTCACGAGCGCGGAAATCGGCGACGCCATCCGCAGCCAGGTCGGTATGTTTACAGGCGCGGCTCCCGACAGCGGCACAATGATCGACCAAATGACCGCTGCCATCGAAAACCTTCTGGCGTCAAAAAAAATAAATGGAAGCGTGGCGCACCAACTCGTCGCGTTGCCTGTGGGCGACGGCATGGAAATGCAGTTTCGCGTCGAGGGCGTTCCGTTGCGCGTTCAATCGCTGAAGATTGAGGATCCGATTGCCGCGAACTCCGAGCGCTTGAAAGATCGCATCTCTGATGTCAAAGGCCAACCCTATTCCCTTTTTGCCCTGGAACTTTTCGAGAATGAGCAGGTTCGCCCGCTTTATGCTTCCAAAGGTTTTCTTCGCGCGCAAATCGGCCCCCCGCAATCGCAACTGGTTTCGGACGTGAACGATCCCAAAGTGAGCGCGGCAGACGTTATTCTACCCGTGCATCCGGGCGCGGCCTACACGTGGAAAGGCGTTTCGTGGCAGGGCAATATGGCTCAGCTTTCGTCCTCTTTGGACAGCATGGTGAACCTGAAGCCCGGAGATATGGCGGACGGCATAAAAATCGAAAACATCTGGCGGAACATTACATTTGAATACATGAGACGCGGCTATCTGGACATGAAACTGGATGCAGAACCGCAGATGGATGACGCCACCCATCAGGTTTTTTATCGCGTGAACATCACGGAAGGACCGCTGTACCGCATGGGCCAATTGATCATTACCGGATTATCGTTGGATGCGGAAAAAAGATTGCGCCAGGTGTGGCAGATTGCGCCCGGACAAGTTTTTGACAACAATTATTACGAATCGCACATGACAATTTTTGCAAAGCCCAGCCGCGAAATTTTTGGCGATCTGCCAGTCCACTACAACGAATTCGGCCATCTGCTTCGTCCGGACACCAACCGCCACGTCGTGGACGTCTTACTGGATTTCAAATAGCACGACCATTTTCTTATCACAAGGCACAACAATTCTGTCATTCCGAGCGAAGCGAGGAATCTCTCTTTTCCTTCCTACGCATACATCGAAGAGACATTCCTCGCTTCGCTCGGAATGACAGCCTTCTCTGTGGTTCCTTTTTCGTTTGAATCTGCCAGTCCCGCATGGATGGATTTTAGGACACTGCCGATAAATTCGAGTTACAATCCCCGCCTATGCGATACCCAACTCGCTTGCTTTTTTCTTTACTCGCTTTCAGCTTCGTGGGAATGGCGTACGCGCAGCAAACCCCGTCCAGCGCGCCTCCGGCAAAAGCGCCGGCGAAAAAATCGTCGCCATCCTCGCCGTCCACGCCGAAACCCAAACCCGACAGCGCCCCTGCGGAACCGCAGGACTCCCCGCCAGACCAGGACGCCGAGCTGCAAATTCTCGTGCGACAGGCTGGAAACGACCCCGCCACCCTCGTCAAAAATTTAGAATCGTATCTTTCGCGCTATCCGGATTCTCCGCGCCGCGGAGCGATCTATCGCGCGCTTACCGAATCGGAAATGAGTTTGCACAACCAGCAGGCGGCGCTCGACTACGCGGAAAAAGTCATCGCCATTCAGCCGGAAGACAGTCAGACCGTATATCTTGCCGTGACGCTGCTGGAAAAAATGCCCGGCGACGCGAACCAGCTTAAAGCCATCGACTACGACACCCGCCTGATCGACCGTGTTTCAAAAGCCGATCCGGACATGCGTCCGCAACAAATGACGCTGGAAGATTGGCAAACCGGGCGCAACAAGTTTCTGGTGGATCTGTATGTATTGCGGGGCCGCGTGCAACGCAACTTGCACAAAAATGATGACGCGGTGAAAGATCTCAACGCGGGATTTCGACTGTCGCCAAACGCCGAAGCCGCACTAACACTGGGCGAAATCGCGGAGGAAGCCAAGCACGCCGACGAAGCCATCCGCGAATACGCCACGGCATTCATGCTGGCCAGCCTGGAGCAATCGGACGCGTCCGGCCCGGCCATGGATCGCGAAATGCTCCGGCTGCGAATGGGAAATCTCTGGCACTACACGCATCCGTCCGCCACGGGACTGGGCGACATTCTGCTGTCGGCATACGACAGCAGCCACGATGCCCTCAAAGCCGACAAGTCTGACGCTCCGGTTTACAACAAAAACGTCAGCGATCCGCTGCAATTCAGCCTGCGGCACGTCGACGGCAGCGGCCCCGTAAAACTTTCCGAGTCGCACGGAAAAGTTGTGGTCCTCAATTTCTGGACAACCTGGTGCGTGTATTGCAATTCGATGGAAACGATGCTGGCCGATGTCCGCGCAAAATTTGCGGGGCACGAGGATGTGGTTTTTCTTGCGGTGAATGCCGACGAGGATGAATCTTTAGTCGCCCCATTTTTGCAGCAGCAAAAAATTGGCGGCACCGCGGTCTTCGCCGATGGCGTCAATCAGGCGTTGCACGTCGAATCCATTCCCACGGTCGTGGTGCTCGATAAATCCGGGAAAATCGCCTATCGCACGCAGGGCTTCGCTCCGGATGGCTTCACGGATTTGGCGATCACCGCCATCGCGAAAGCTTCCGCCACAACAGCCCCTTAAGTGGGCACGGGCTTCAGCCTGCGGGGGTTGGTGCTTGCAAGGCCTAACCCCCGCAGGCTGAAGCCCGCGCCACTAAAAGCAAACCACCTAATTGAATTGAGTATCAACTGCCAGTAGGAATTTGCCGCAGCAAAACATCACGCGCCGCGATAATTGTATTCATGTGGATTCTCACTGTATCCGCCACGCGACGCGCATATCCGCCAGCCAGCGTTGACGCCACGGGAATTCCGCGTCGCCGCGCATGCTCGAACACCAGCTTGTCACGTTGCTGCAAGCCTTCGAGCGTGAGCGCCAATCCGCCAAGCTGATCCTCGCGATACGGGTCCGCGCCGCCGACGTAAAAAATCAAATCCGGCGTCATCTTCTTGAACGAGTGCAGAAGGCCTTCCTCCAGGGCGTCCAGATATTCGTGATCGCGCGTCCCGTCCGCGAGCCCAATGTCCTCGTCCGAGGGCGGCTTCGGCTCCGGATAATTATTTTGTTGATGGATGGAAAGGGTAAAAACGGTGGGATCTTCCATGAAAATCGCTGCCGTGCCGTTTCCGTGATGGACGTCCGTATCCACAGTCATCGCCGTTCGTATCTTCCCAGTCGCTTGCAGCGACCGGATGGCAACTGCCACGTCATGGATCATGCAAAAGCCCTCGCCGTGCCCCGGATACGCGTGGTGGAATCCTCCGCTTAAATTGGCGGCAAATCCGTCTTCGAGCGCCTTGAGCCCGGCCAGGGTTGACCCTCCCGCCGCGAGCCAAAACCCATTGCGTGTCAGTTCCGTCAGAGGGATTTCCAGTTTCATTCGCTCACTTAGGGTCAGCGAATCCGTGAGCAGCTTATTTACGTAAGCTTGCGTGTGGACGCGCAAGATGTCTTCGTTCGGCGCTTGCTCCGGCTTTAGAAAATCGCCGGCATCGGCGATTCCTTCGGCAAGCAGCGCTTCATGAATGAGCCTGAATTTTTGGGAGGGGAAAACATGCGTGCCCAAATCCAGATCGTATTGAGGGTGATAAATAAGCTTGAACGGCAGCATGGGAAAATCGGCAGCGCACGCCGGTCGTCAGTTGTCGCGGTCGAGAATGAAATCCGGAACGGTCCTAAGCGCGCGTCCATAATCGGATGCGGCGTTCCCGTTCAGGCAGGCTTTAGCGCGAGATGCGAAATCAAAGGCAGCCGCACGGGTGCGATCCAGCGCACCTGATTTGTGAACCAGTTCGGTAATCTCTTCCGGTCGAACGCTATCAAACCCTTTTTCATCGAGTACTGTGCGCACGAGGCGCTTCCCTGCATCGCCATCGGTCTCCAGAGCGTAGATCAATGGAAGCGTAACTTTGCCTTCCTTTAAGTCGCTCAGGACGGGTTTGCCCAGCTTTTCGGGGGAGGCAGTGAAATCCAGGACATCGTCGACCAGCTGGAACGCCAGCCCCATGTAATGCCCGTAATCGGCCATGGCCTGCTCGCCTGCGTCGCTTAGGTTGCCCAAGACCGCGCCCAATCGAGCGCACCCGGCAAACAGGCAGGCCGTCTTGCGTGCGGCTAGCTCCACCGCATCTTGCTCGGTCAAGTCCATTCGCCCGAGCTTGGCCAGTTGCACGAGCTCGCCTTCGACCATGTTCTGCGTCAGTTCAATCAGAACGTCGAGAATCTTAAAATTTCGCTCCGTGAGGGCCATCTGGAAGGACTGCATGTAAAGCCAGTCCCCGGCCAGGACGCTGCGGTGATTCCCCCAACGGGAATTTGCGGAAGGCCTGCCCCGGCGCGTATTCGCGCCATCGATTACGTCATCATGAATCAGCGTGGCGCTATGGATCAGCTCGACCACCGCACCCAGGCGAATCGCACTCTCTCCCCGGTAGCCTGCATATCCCGCGGATAGCAGCAACAGAGCGGGCCGGAGACGCTTTCCACCGCCCTCCAGCAAGTAGCGCGAGATTTCGGCCACTGGCTCAATCGCTGAGCCATTCTGAAGCGCAAGCTCCTGCTCGACCTTCACCAGGTCGTCGCGCACGAGATCGAATATTTCCTTCGCCGTCAGAAGTGAGATGACGCCCCTCCAGGGACTGCCTGATTCCTATTTCCGGATTCGCCAAGACCAAAGAACCGCCGAAAGTTGGCAGACGTGATTTCGGCTATTTGCCCCGCTGGCAAGTTTCTCACATTCCCGATGGTCTGCGCTACTTCCGCGACGTACGCCGGCTCGTTTCTTCTGCCCCGGTGAGATTGCGGGGCGAGGAACGGTGAATCGGTTTCCACGAGCAAACGGTCTAGCGGAATTTCTTTCGCTACGTCACGCAGATTTTGCGCCTTCGGATATGTCACATTTCCTGCAAACGAAATCATAAAACCCATGTCCATCCCGCGCTGAGCTTCTTCCGCTGTACCCATGAAGCAATGGAATATACCGCCCAGGCCGGAACTGCGCCAGTCTTCCTCCAGGATATTCAGGCAATCGGGCCAAGCCTCACGGCAATGAATGATGACCGGCTTCTTTGCGATTCGAGCCTGCCCCAGCTGATGACGGAAAACGTTCGCTTGGACGTCTCGCGGCGAATGGTCGTAGTGATAGTCGAGGCCAATCTCTCCCCAGGCAATGAGACGCGGATTCTGAGCGATCCGTTCCAATTCGGCATAATGTGCGGTCGTAGCATGCTTGGCCTCGTGCGGATGAATTCCAGCTGCCGCGTAAATCCAATCGTGCGCATCAGCGTAAGGAATAGCAGCGCCGAGCTTTTCAAGCTCAGGGCCGTTGCCGATGGCAAGAACTGTTCCTACGCCAGCGGCGAGCGCTCGATTGAGCATTGCGTCGCGGTCCGCGTCAAAGTCGGATACATCCACGTGCGCGTGTGAGTCGGTCAGGTTCATGTGTTTTGTAGAACAGGCTTCAGCCTGTTGATTTTGACTTTTGTAATGTCACAAAAAGTGACGTCGGTGCCGGCACAAAAGAAAACAGGCTGAAGCCTGTTCTACTTTAGCCGGGCCCCAACGGGCACATCTTCCAGGAAGCCGGCAAGTACAGGTGCTCCATCCGGAAGTGAGGCGGCGACGATCATTCCATTTGACTCGACACCGCGCAGTTTTCGCGGCTGCAAATTCGTCACCACCACGACTTTGCGCCCCACGAGGTCTTCGGGCTTATAGGCCAGCGCCAAACCAGCAACGATCTGGCGCACTTCGTCGCCAATATCGACCTGCAGTTGCAGCAACTTATCGGCGCCTGCCACGCGCTCGGCAGCCTTCACGAGGCCGACGCGCATTTCGACTTTGGCAAAGTCTTCGATACCAATCTTGGACGCCGCCGGAGCTACCGCAGCTGCCGCTGGAGCACTCGCTGCCGCAGGCGCGGTTGTCACGGCCGGTGTCGGTGCAGCTTCCGGCGCTTTGGTTGGTTCTTGTTCCATGGTTTCAATCCTCGCAATCGTTTCGGTTTTGTCTACGCGCGGAAAAATTCCTTCCGGCTTCCCTATCTTCGTTCCGGGCTTAAGCTGGCCCCACGCGAGCTGATCCAATTGAACTTGCCCGAGCGGCTCCGTCAATCCCAATTGATTCCAAATTTTTATTGTCGCCTGCGGAAGCACAGGGTGCGCCAGAGCGGCAATCATACGAAGGCTTTCGGCAGCGGAGTACAGGACCGTCGCCAGACGATCCCGGTCTTCCGGCTTCTCGGCAAGAGCCCAGGGCTTTTCCACCGTAATGAATTTATCAATGGCGGCAACCTGCTCCCAAATCGCTTCGAGCGCCTGCGAAAAACTGAACCGGTCGTACAATTTTGTAATATTCGCCAGCGATTCCGACGCAAAATCGGCCGCTCCGGGGGCGTACATTTCTTTTCCCGGAGCGACCGCAGGCTTGGGAATTTCACCGCCGAAATAACGGTCGATCATCGTAAGGGTGCGGCTGGCCAGATTGCCCAATCCGTTTGCCAGATCGCTGTTGTAACGCGTGACCATGGCGTCATACGAGAAGCCGCCGTCCTGCCCAAACACAATTTCGCGCAGCATGTAGTAGCGCAACGGTTCGATACCCAGTGCATTCACGATGGGGCGAGGCCGCACCACGTTCCCGCGCGACTTGCTCATTTTCTGACTGTCAAATAGCAGCCATCCATGCGCCCAAATTTGCTTGGGCAGCGGCAAATCCGCAGCCATCAGGAACGCGGGCCAGTACACGGCATGGAAGCGGATAATCTCTTTGCCCACGATGTGCAAGTCCGCGGGCCACAATCCACGCTGGTCATATTCCGGGCCACCCGCAGCGCTCAAGTAACCGATCAGCGCGTCAAACCACACGTAAAAAACGTGCGGCGCTTCTCCCGGCACGGGAATGCCCCACTTGATGGTTGTCCGCGTAATCGAAAGATTTTTCAGGCCGCCATTCACAAAACTCAGCACTTCATTC
>Ga0210386_10001488_pt1 | contig 20891 bp, 12 predicted proteins | sample IncBWH32OmetaG_FD_160091 | JGI IMG/M metagenome (GOLD analysis project Ga0210386, IMG submission 160091) | Forest soil microbial communities from Barre Woods Harvard Forest LTER site, Petersham, Massachusetts, United States - Inc-BW-H-32-O ...
GTGTGTTTGCCGGACGGATACAGTCTAACAACGCAGCAATACGGTTTTCCTCGGTGTCACCGACGGAAATTTGAACCCGTGTTACCGCCGTGAAAGCGGGATGGCTAAACGTAACTCTAACAAACAACAGGAACACGGACGCACTGAATGGCGTTCTAGGAGCGGTAGGGAACATTTTGTTGCGTCCCCGATGTGTCCCCGGTTTTGCGACGCGGACCGGACACTTCTCGCCCTACTCTCTTTCCATCCGAACTGAATCGCGATTCTCTGCAATGGTAGAGCGCAGCCTTTTCAGAACGCCACTTTTGAGCATCTATAACGCTTTACAAGCCGCCGAGGACTGCCTTAGCACCTCTAAGTACGTGAAAAACGGAAACACCACAGGTGAAGACCACAGGTGATTTTCGGGCTGCTTTCGCAGTGCCGCGGTCGCTCTAGTCCGGATTCTCGGCGAGGACTGTTCGGCTAAGCATCTGACGCTGTGTGAATTCTAAGCCACGAGTTCGTCGCCTAGCAGGCTGCGGAAAAATGCGCTTTCCGAATCCTTGCGGTTATTATCGAGTTTTTGGAGCCCGCGATGGGAGCGGATTTCCCACTGCTATCCAACGAGATTCTGTTGCCGAACTTGGTATTTTTCCGCAGCCTGCTAGTTCGCATGAATTGCACCTCGAAGCGGAGCAATGCCAGGAAGCCTGGGCCGGCGAGCAGTACTTCCCCTAATTTGGGTCATGATTTCTTGGAGACTGCGCCCGGCAGATGGTGGAGTCCTGTTGCCTACGCTTTTCGTGCTTGTCATTGCTGGGATGGTGCCTGTAGGTTGCAATAGGAAGGCAGCGCCGCACGCAACAGCGTTGCTGCAACCGGAGCCAGGCATGATGCCAAAACCTGCGATGTCTCCATTGTCAAATATGGACGGGCATATTGCGTCTGTTGGGCAACCCGCAAGCTGGAGGCCGGAATTTGCGGGAATCAGCTCATTCAGGTCGGAAATGGACCCATTTTGCCAAAGGAACGCGCGAGTTGTGCTGCCATCACACGAGTATGAACTGCCGACAATCTGGCCGCGGGAATTTATGGCATCTGCAAAGCTGTAGCAGTCGCCCTCCAATGTTCCTAGGTCGCTAAGGACACCATTCTGCCACACAGCAGCGTCGAAATCCCGACCAGGGAAAGAAGCTCCCCCTACAATCTGTCCTGCGTCATTAATGGCGCTGGCAAGCCACAGCGTCCCGCCGCTGCTTTGTGCGGTAAGATCGGTGAGCTTGCCATTTTCCCAGAGAAAGAAGTCAGCGGATTGATCTCCCGCGAGATTCGAAATGCCTAAAACCTGACCGCGATTGTTCAAAGCAATCGGCCCGCCGGAAGTTCCGCCGAGCGTTCCGAGATCGATCATCCTGCCGCTTTCCCAAAGAAATGGGTGCAGGGTCGGGAATCCTGTGGTGGCATTCGGGATATCGTTTGTGTAAGACCCACCTGCGACTTGGCCACGGTTGTTCACGTTGAAGGCAGCGGCGTCAGGCCCGCCCAGAGTCCCAAGATTTCGCATGTGACCGTTCTGCCATCGGAAAGCCTGTGTTTGCGTCCCTGTAGTAACCCCCGCTAGTTGAAAGTAAAGAATGGAAAACGGATCGGGGTTGGACGTTGAAGCCAGGCCGACAACCTGACCACGATTGTTGACGCCGGTGGCGAAACTCACGTTTCCGCCGAATGTGCCGAGATCGTGTATTTTGCCGTTTTCCCAAATAACCGCACGGAGTTCGTTGAAACCCAGAATGGGGTCGACGACGTCATTCTCGGAATTGCCGGCGATCAAACCGCGATCATTGATCGAAGTGGCGGCGCTGCAATGGTCGACGCCTCCTAGAGAGCCAAGGTCGGTGATGACACCGTTCTTCGATTGAAACGCGTGAACAACGACGAAAGGTATGGAGGGGTCGGGACCGAAGCAGGGTCCTAAGTGTGGGATTGGCAAGTCAGCGCCGCCAACGGCTATGCTGGAGGCGTTGACTTGGTTTGGGCTGCCTAAATCGTTCGGCGGGTTGATGTAACTCCTCGGTCCTCCGAGTGTGCCAATGTTGATGAGTTTGTATTGACTTTGCTGTGCCGCCAGTTGAGCAGACAGAGCTAGCGCTGTGATGAAGGTCGCTGTGACAATAAATAGGAATGTCTTGGATTCCATAACTCCCCTTCCCCGGGAGTGGGAACCGAAAACCGGCGAAAATCTTGAAATCCCGCTACTCACTTCTGTGATTCGATTCATTGTGATTCTCCTGATTTCCTTGGACGATGGTGGGTAAACCCGACGCCACTTTCCACAAAACTTGCAATCGGTTCAATGCAAAATAGGTCACTGACAGGTCACATTTGAATCACAACAGCAGACCACTTAAATTCAGCAACTTACAAAGAAAGCGCGAAGGAGGGGAAAACAACCCTAACGAACTTCCATGCTAGAATTGCCACCATTCTGAGGATGCCGTGCTGGGGAATGGCCAATCGGAAGGCGTTGCCAGATTCGAGGGATTTGAGCTAGACCTTCGAAGCGCCGAACTCCGCAAGCCGAATGGCACAACCATCCGCCTGTCAGAACAACCTCTGCGAATCTTAATTGCACTCTTGGAGCGTCCCTGCGAACTGGTTCTTCGCGAAGATCTCCGCAAGCGGCTTTGGCCGAACGACACCATTGTCGAGTTTGAGCACAGCATCAACGCAGCGATGAACCGGCTTCGTCAGGCGCTCGGCGATTCGGCTGAAAGTCCGAAATTTATCGAGACACTGGCGCGCCGTGGTTATCGTTGGAAGACTTCGGTGACGTGGGAGCAGCCGCAGGTCGGTCCCGCCCCCCCTAAACCAGCGGATGGAAATCTAGTCGGTAAGAAGGTTTCTCATTATCGAGTTTTACAAGTCGTGGGTGGCGGGGGCATGGGAGTGGTGTACAAGGCCGAGGACATCAAGCTCGGACGCCCCATAGCCATCAAGTTTTTGCCGGAAGAGCTTGCCGGCGACCCCGGCGCCATGCAACGGTTTGAGCGCGAGGCGCGGGCAGCTTCTGCTTTGAACCATTCGAACATCTGCACAATCCATGCAGTGGAAGAACAAGAAGGCCAGCCTTTTATTGTGATGGAGCTGCTGGAAGGGCGAACGTTGCGGGACTTGATCGCCGAGTGTACAAATTCAAATTCAACTCTGCCAATCCCGAATCTGCTTGATATCGCAATCCAAATCACGCAAGGCCTCGAAGCCGCGCACCAGAAGGGCATCATCCATCGCGATATAAAGCCGGCGAACATCTTTATTACTAACCACGGGCAAGTGAAAATTCTGGATTTTGGGCTCGCTAAACTTCATGAGTTCGAAACTGCACAAGCACAGTCTCATCCGTCAACGCAACCGGCGTCCTTGCGAGAAAGCAATCCACTTTTGACACTAACCCGCACTGGCACAATAGTTGGGACCGCAGCGTACATGTCGCCGGAGCAAGTACGCGGCGAGAAGTTAGATGCACGTACAGATCTTTTTTCCTTTGGTCTTGTCCTGTATGAAATGGCAACCCAGCAGCGTGGCTTCGCTGGAGACAGCGTCCCGGTGCTTCATCATGCGATCCTTAACGAGAAGCCGGCAGCGGTCCGGGATCTGAACCCTGGAATTCCTCCGAAGGTCGAATGCGTTATCAATAAAGCAATCCAGAAGGACCGCGAGGCCCGCTTTCAGAGTGCTTTCGATATAAGGACCGAACTGCAGAAGCTGAAGGCTGAGATGGAACCGCGCGGGTCTAGCCGGTGGGGGATCAGTGCCGCCGTAGTCATGCTGTTGCTTGTTATTGCGAGTTTGTGGTTCGCCAGACGACAGCAACGATCGCTCTCGCCTCCACCTGATTTAAAGCTGAAGCAACTCACATCAAATTCTTACGAAAACCGGGTCACGGGCGGTCGGATATCTCCCGACGGCAAGTACCTGGTCTACACCGATGCGAGAGCCATGTACATCAAGGTCGTTGAGACAAATGAGACTCACACGATTGCTCTACCGGAGCCGCTCAGACGCGAAAAGATGGCGTTGACGCTTGCGGATGCCGCCTGGTCTCGCGATAGCAAGAAGTTCTTGGCGAATGCGCATCCCGCGGGGCTCGATGTGGAAGCTGCAAGCGACGAAGATATCATTAAGCGCGGCGGCCTGAGTATCTGGGAGTTCTCTGTCCCCGGTGGAACATCTCGGATGCTTCGATATATGGCGTGGGCAGATTCCTATTCGCCGGACGGCTCGTTAATTTCTTTCAACACAAATAAAGGAAGATACGGCCCGCGTGAAATCTGGCTGATGGATTCGAACGGTGGGCGCGCGCGAAAAATCCTCGACGGTGGGGACGAGTACGGCATCGACGCGTTTTTGTGGTCTCCGGACGGCCGGAGAGTCATCTATATCCGCCACAACGAATCCACGTTCGTGCCGATCAACCTCATTTGGGAAGGAGACCACCTTGGCAAGGAGGTTCCAAGAAACCGCACTGTTCCTCTATTTGGGACGGAGGATGTGCTTGATGGTGCGGAACTGCCCGATGGCAGAATTATTTCCTCCGTGAAAGATGGCACGAGTGGCAGTAATACTTGCAATTTTTGGACAGTGCATGTTGATCCTAAGACCGGTAGCCCTACCGATAAACCTGTGCGGCTGACGCACTGGCCTGGGTTCTGCATGAGCCAGATCAGCTTTACGGCAGACGGGAAGCGGCTGGCATTCTTGGAGTGGGCTAGCCATAGCCATTCGACAGTTGATCTGGCGGAGCTTCACGATAGAGGGACACGAATCAGCAATCTGCGTCATTTCACACTCAGTGAGAGCTCCGACTGGCCATGCGATTGGACACCGGACAGCAAGACACTCATTTTCCACTCAAATCGCGACGGCCACGAGGCGATCTACAAGCAGTCCCTACGTGCGGATTCGCCCGAGCTGCTGGTGGAAGGTTCAGGACCTCAGGGATGCGCTAAGATGAGCCCTGATGGGAAGTGGTTACTCTATGTGCATAGGTCTGATACCGACACCCCATCAGCGCCACGCGAACTCATGAGAGTTTCCATCAGGGGCGGAACGGCGCAGACACTCTTCTCTTTTCCGCATGGCCACGGGGAACCATACTGTGCAAGGTTTCCGTCAAGCAGCTGTGTCATTTTCCGGCGGACCGACGATCGAAAAGAGGTTATTGTCACGGCTCTTGATCCCGTGAAAGGGCTTGGCGACGACCTTACGCGAATCCGCCTCGATCCGAATACGGACAGGTGGGATGCTGCCCTTTCCCCTGATGGAACGCGCGTCGCAGTGATCTCGGGATCACTGGGGCAGATCAGAATTGTCTCCCTGCATGGTGAGCCGACACGTGAATTCCAGGTAAAGGATGCGCCCAGTATCATGAACTCACATTGGGCGGCAGACGGTAAGGCATTGTTCGTTGGCGCAGAGGTTTCGGGCGGATATGCACTTTGGCGAATAGGTCTAGATGGAAAAGCACAGCCTTTAATCGCGAATCACACGCCTGATGTAATACTGGGGCTGCCGTCGCCTGACGGTCGCAACCTTGCAATTATGGCCGTAACTTATAACGAGAATGTGTGGATGATGGAAAATTTCTGAAGAATCCGTAGATGCGGCCTGCAGGCCCCGCTTCGGGCACAAGTAACGCGCTGTGTTGAAATCGTGCTGAATGTCACGAGATCTGCTAGAACTGCAATTGGGCTTTCAATTGAATCATCCGGGGAGCTACATCGCCTCCAAGGTCGTTACCAAGTATGCTGGTAGGTGGTTCTTGCAAGGACCCGATCATTCCGAGCCCCGGCGAAGGAAGCCCAGTATCAGGAAAACCAAAGTTGGGATGATTGAAGAAATTGAAAAATTGAAAACCGATTCCAAACGTCGCGTTCTCCCAACGCGGGATTTTGGTCCTTTTCATAATAGTGAAATCGGTGCTGAAATAGCCCGGCGCGCGAAACTGATTTCGTCCTTGAGCGAAAGACACTACAGGACCGTCACAAACCCCCGAGGGACCTAGACGACCAACATTAAATCCAATCTCACATCCTGCCTGCACAAAGCGCGCATTCGGATTAGGGACCATTGTGCCATCCGGTTGGATAAAAAACTCAACGGGCTGGCAAGGATGCGGGACAAGGGGAATCGCCGCACCCTTGCCGCAAGGTGATCCTGAAACGATAGGGGCGACTGGCACGGCGTATAGCAATCCAAAATAATTCTTCGCTGCCAAATTACCAGGTTCGAGGAAGTCCGAGACCGTGTAGGGCAATCCTGTACGGATAAAAATTGTTCCAGAGACTTGCCATCCATTCACCAGTGCACGGGGCCCATGACCACCCAACGCCGCTTTCACCGGTAACTCCCAGACGTAGTTCGCGTTCAACGAATGCCGCACATCATATTCAGCCGGTCCATAGTTGTCTCGAAGATTGTTCGGGTCCTGCGGAGAAAGCGGTACGGGCTTGTTATTGCCATTTGCGAACGTGAACAATCCCCCGTTGGATACCTCATCAAGAGCATGGCCGAAAGTGTAATTCGCCTGGAACAAGCCTTGAGTCCAGCGGCTAAACCGGTGCTGGAAAGAAGCCACCATGCCGTTGTAATTGGACGCGGCATTCATGTTGTATTGCGTCACGCCGCTGAATCGCGGATCGGGAGCGCAGTCTGGAACAGGATCTGCGCACCGCCCCGACGGCAGCGAACCGAACCCCCAAGCATTTGCGTTTGGGTTCAGTACCACTTCGTGGATGCCGTGATGACCAAAATAGCCGATGCTCACGGAAGTGTTGGTTCCAATCGCCTGCTGCAATTGCAGACTCCATCTCTGGTACTGGGGTGAATGGGTTTGCTTTTCCACTGCGGTTATGCCGGGAGGAAAGAAGTTGGGAACTGTGGCCTGTATCTGAGCGACTGTGTCGCCAGCAGCAAACGCATTAAGAAAGGCCGCATTTGAAGCAGCAGCATCCTTGAACAAGCTTGTAGTCTCATTAGGCGTGAGGTTGTCACCTATAACCGTGAACGAGTTCACCAATGGAGGATTTCCCGAAAAGTTCAGCGCAATGCCTTCAAACACAGGGTCATAGAAGATTCCGATTCCCCCGCGTAGAACGGTGTTGCGCGATGTGCCAAATGGTTGCCAGGCGAAAGTAAATCGCGGCGACAACAAGATCCTATCGGTGTTCTCAAACGCTTGTTTCTGGTTGCTCAGGATCGCCCGATTGTACGGCTGAGTTGGATCGTGACTGACTGAATTAAATGGACCCGTGAGACGAGCGAAACATCTATTTTCGCAGACGGGATTGGACTGATGTTCCACCCTCATTGCAAACGTCAGTGTCAGTCCGGGTTGTGCCTGCCATTCGTCCTGGCCATATAGTCCAAGGTGATTGAACGTCAGTGGTGCCGAGATGGTTGAGGGAAAGGATTGGCTCAGTTGAGTGAAATCAGTGTTGGGTGAGTTCGGGTCGAGCCCGCCTTCATAAAACGCGTCCAGCGTCTGGGGCGTCAGTGCTCCAACAGCGTTAGGAGTTGAGCCCTTAATTTCCCAAACTATTCGTTCAAAGTTCATCCCAAGTCCGACCTTCTGCTTGCGCCATGTTTTGACGAAATCTTCGGAAACCTGATACTGAGTCTGGTAATTGCGGAAACTGGAGGCGTTTCCCAGAGAGTTGAACGGAGCCGCCTCAAAAAAATCTAAGTTGACTGGGAACAAGTTCAGCATTTTGGAGAGGTCCTTTGCACCCCTGAAGCTATCAATATACGAAGCAGACAACAGGAATTGGCTAGCAGCGGATGAGCCAAAGGCGTGTGTCTCAATGACCTGACCTTGCCAGGAGCTCTGGCTATAATAACCATCGAAAAGTGAGTTGACTGGATCTGTATCGCCAGCGCGATATCCATCGTCGTACTGCAGCCGGAGAAACGCACGGTCGCTGCGGCTTACGTTCCAGTCCACACGACCGGACATAAGTGCATCTTGACTTGGGCGCCCTCGGCTCGTGAGGAAATGCATTGCACAGGGGATGCTCGCTCCTAGAACCCCGAATCCTTGGCAACCTGTATCTCCGGGAAAGAAGGTGCCTTGAGTTGCTGAGCTGGCTCCCGGAGCAGCCTTGAAAATGTTGAAAATCTTCTCATAGAACGCATGCGAAGCAGATGTCGAGCCAAACCGAGTTGCGACATTCGCGAGGGTAGCGGCCTCAAACTGTGGGCTGGGAATGACGGCAGGAAGGAATTGCGGAATGAGTAACCTCAGGCCTTCAGTGTCAAAGAAGAAAAAGATCTTGTCCTTTCTAATCGGTCCTCCGATTGAGCCCGCCCACTGGTTGGCGATGTCGAACGGACGTGCAACCCCGAATGCGTTGTTGAACCAGTTGTTCGCGTTGAATACGCGGCCGTTCCAATAATATTGTGCATTACCGTGAAAATCATTGCTCCCAGACTTACTGATGTAAGTTATGTTTCCGCCGGCAGCGCCACCGAACTGACCGGAGTAGCCTGTGCTCACAACGGTAGCTTCTTGGATCTGGTTCTGCCCCAACAGAAGGCCGAGTGCGCCGCTTACGGGATTGTTCATCCCGTCAATCGTGTAAAGATAAGAGGTGCTCGGCATCCCGAGAATTGAAAAATTGCCCCCTCCTTGATCGGTATTCATCACTACACCAGGAGTGGTCTGCACAAGATAGGTGAGATCGTTTCCCGGATTCGGAACCTCGCTAATTTGCTTTTGATTGATGGTGGCAGAAGCGTCTCCATTCTCTGCTTGGAGGAGTGGCACTTCTTCGGACACGGTCATTTGATTACTTACGCTCGCGATCTTGAGAGTCAGGTTCACAGAAATCGGAGGCCCTAGTTGAACTGCCACCATCCGGTTCTCTTGTTGGAAGCCGACGTGTGTAACGGAGAGTGTGTATCTGGTAGGAGGTAGAAAGAAGAAGCGGTACACCCCCTCCGTGTCGCTCGTTACCGATTGAACGGTTCCTTTCGCGAGATCCACGATCTGGATCTGTGCATCAGGAACAACTGCCCCGGTTTGATCGGTTATTACGCCCGTTAGCGCGCCTGACATGGTTGTCTGGGCAGTCATTTCGCATGCGAGAAGTGCAGCGAGCAGGAAGACTGAAGCAACGGCGCGTGTTGGCCCCGAACGCATGGAACCACCTTGTCACGTTTATCGCTTGGAATCATATTCTAAGCCGTAAACCCCGTTAGGCATCTGTTCAGGGAAACACCGTGCCGTTCCAGCCCTAAGCAACTCTCGCTGCAGGTTCGGGGTTCTGGTCCATGGAAGCAATCTTTGGTCCGCAAGGACGGCCGCTATCGCTCGCTGCTGGCTGGAGTCGGCATCGAGCACCAAGAACTTATTGTCCGGGGGAATGCGGTCGAACTCTCTGGGATCGGGGTCCGTTTGTCCTGCATTGATCGCGGACTTTGCCTTACTGTCACCTGCGATTGCGGCGATGACGTCGTGTACGGGAAGATCGTTTGCACGCTCCTGCAGATCCTTCACCATCGCCATCTTCTGAAACGCGAAGTTCCCGAGCACTACCCGTAACCCGATCTCAAAGCCCCTTATATCGGCCATCATGCGCGGGATCTTCCGCAGAGGCCCTTTATGTCAAGAACGGTACCTTCCTCTTCCTCACCAGCGAACTCAGCCAGGAGTTCCTCAGGCTGCAGCTTGACCTTGAACTGGTCCTCCAGCACGTGCAGAAGCACGAGGTTGAGTTGAAAGCTTCCCGCCGCGGAAAGGTAATAGGAGTTACTGCCTTCCTTCTTACTGATGGCAACCGGCAGCAGCAGAACGGGAGCCTCCGCAGGTCGCCCCCCGTCCGGCGCAGGCCACGTCGCCATTCCGAACGTCACGAACAGAGGGCTCAGGCCCTTTTCTTCCGAGTTTTCCAGTGCCCGACGCGAGATGTCCCGGAGAATCTTCGCAGGCAAGTCATCCTCAAGATTCGGGAGCAACTTGGCAGCCGAGACACTCTCTCCAAGCAGTAAGTCCCGAAGCCTTTCGCTTGAGGCCGCGGTGAGTTCCAGCGTGCCCGTCTTCAACGGTCGGAAATAGAGCAGATTGTTTCGTCTCGACAGATCGATCAGTTTTCGGATCCAAGACCGGCAGGCGGTTTCAACGGTCTGGCGGCGCTCCTCCGAAATCTCGGACGCAGGCCGGGTTGCGGTTTGGTCGGAATGGATCGAATTTGCTGAGTTTCTTCTGGGCGCTCATATCTCGAGCCAGGCGCGCGGCGCTCAGTTTTCGTGGAAGCTTACGCCTCACTCGATGACTGCAAGAGCTCGATTTTTCTCCAGCCGACCAAGAACAGCGTGCACGTCGTCCAATGTGTTGTACAGATGAAACGACACGCGCAAGCCATCCATTCGATTGGATACGACGATATTTTCAGCCGCCATCTTTTTTACCATCGCGTCAGCATCTTTCATTTGCAGGACAATCAAGGGGCCGACGCTTTCGGCCGGTGTCTTCACCTTTATCTTCAGGTCACGAGCGCCGTCCATTAGCGCGCGGGTCAGGTACTTGATATGCTCCGCGGTCTTTTCGCGCCGAAAATCATCGAGCAATTTCAGGGCGGCCGTTGCGGTGTAGGCGTGCGGTAGCGAAGGAGAGCCCGTTTCAAAACGTCGGGCGGTGGTGGCCGGATCGAAATGTTTGACGTCAAAGGCAAACGGATTCTGCTGGGCAAACCAACCAGTGATTGTTGGAGTCAGTGAGGAGATCAATTCGGACCGCGCGTACAAAAATGCGATCCCCGACGGGCAAAGAAGATATTTGAGCGCTCCGCTAACATAGAAATCCACATCAAGCGCCTTGACATTAATCGGCCGGGTTCCGCAATCCTGATAGTCGTCGAGCATGACCAGAGCCCCACGCTCATGGGCATGCTTGACGATGGGGGCCACCTCCGACCGAAAGCCGTTCATGAAGCAGACGTGGGTCAGGGGCACGATGAGTGTCTGGTCATCAATCGCGCGCGCGTAACAGTCCGGGCATATTTTGCCATTCTGGGCCGCAAGGAATTCGATTTCAGCGCCACGGCGCTCCTGAGCGAGCCAGATTTGCCCCATCGTGGGAAATTCGAACTCACCCATGACGACTTTTCGGCGTTTGCCAAAATCGAGAGCGCTCGCGATGGAATTGATCCCGGCGGAGGCGCTTGGTATGACCGCGACTTCCTCAGGAGTGGCGCCGATGAAGCGCGCGAATGCGGTCCGCGCCGCTTCGTACTCTTCGACCCAGCGCTCCCATGGGGACCCGTGTTCGTGCCAGGAGCGGATGTGCGCTTGCATTGACGCTTCCACCGCATCACTCAAGGCCCCCTGTGAACAGGAATTCAAGTAGATTTTGTTCTTGAAGATGGGAAAATGTGCACGGGCGGACTCAATCTCAGTAGACAAATATTTGACCTCTAATCAAGATAAGAAACGAACGCAAAACTGCAGCTATTCAGCCCAATTCGTTTTCGTCAAACGCAACTAACATGGGAACACAAGCTCTTAATGCCTATAGCACGGGGGACTCGAATGAAACGCCGCCACTCTAAGTCGACGGAAAAAAACAAAACGAACTCGGAATCCGCGATCGTGAATAAGGTCATCCGTCTTGAAAAGCGCGTATGGAAGACTGCACAGAAGCGAGACGCTGACAGATTCCAACAACTTGTTCCCGCGGATGCCATCATGATCTTCCAATCGGGAGTCGTGCCTCAGCCCGAGTATTTAGCAACAATGAATGAACGAACGATTTCGCGCTATGAACTCCGCCGTTTTCGTGGCTTTATGCCAAACTCAAAAACCGTAATCCTCTACTATGAGGCCCTGCGCCTAGGCGAAGAAGCCGGCAAAACGTTCCCCGAAGGGGCAGTGATTGAGAGCACAACCTGGATCAAGCGAGGCGCTCGCTGGGTTGCCATTCTGAATCAGGAAACGCCGCTCGCCAACCGCTAGCTCTGCCACAACACAAACCATACCTCACCCGGAACAATAAACTTTGGAAGCCGCAACTCCACTCCCTGCCGCTAATTTACAGCCGGCCCTGTCAGTGGCTTGAGGATCTCGTCCAGATAATCCGGAGTGTCTTTTACCCGCTCCAGGTGGGGAAACTGATTGCCGCCATGATACTGAATTTTGTGTGTCTCTAACTTTCCTGCTTTCTCAATTTGGAGCTCGATCGCAATGGAATTTGATTTGGAATCCCGAATCGCGCGCTTCATTTCTTCCACCGAAAACGCGAGCCCATTGATGCCGATAATTTTCGAGTATGGAGTGAGTCCGCTCTCAAATGCGGGCATGCCGGGGATAACATCAACTACTGCACCGTCGCGCTTTACACGGAGTCCAATCGAAGATGTCATGTCGCCGCTTCCCGATAGGTCATCCTCAGCCGATTGAATTTCGTTTGGATCATCGTTGTACACGAGCCGCCAGCCTCCGCCGGAGATCCCGCCCAGCGGGGCATTGGCAGCGGTAGAATCGAGGCGCGAGCGGAAAAAAGATGCCCAGTCATAGGGAGCGATGCCATTCAGGGTGGATACGAGATCCGCAAAGGTGTAGGTCTCGATAACAGGTTGACCCTCATGCCCGGCATAGAAAGCGTGGCAGAAATCGTCCATGGATTTTCGATCGCCGGTAAGCTTGCGAAGGGTTGTGTCCACCTCGAGCCAGATCAGAACCGATTCAGGATAGAAATCTGTTCCACGGCGATATGACGACCACTCCGGAACACTGAAATACAAGATCTGTGCGGCGTTTGCCGTGTTCTGCAGTGAACGCCAGCGGCGGCCAGCCCGGTGCTCCATTGTCGAAGCGACCAGTGCGATCCGGTCGTGCAACTGAGCTGCCGTCATAAGTCCGCTGCGAGCGGTGAGCACGGTGCCCAAATATTCGGTCAAACCCTCGTAGACCCACAAGAGTTCGCCCTTCATGGCTTGCTGGAAATCAGGCGTCGCCAAACCTTCGGGCCTGCGATATTGGCCATTCCAGGAGTGTGAAAACTCATGGGGAAAAAGTCCAGCCATCAGCAGCCGCGCATTCGGATCAACCAGCGTGTGCTGTTTAACGCGATCGTCGCTGCTTTCGTGATGCTCCTGCCCAAGTTCCATTACGTTGTCACTCAAAGTCAGCAGAAAATGGTAATCGCGAAAATGATAGGACTTATAAAGAGCGCCTGCTTCCGCTACCAGTCGTTTGTAGTGTTCTATCAATCCGGATGGAACATCGAGCGCCCATGCATCATCAGAGAGCACATCCAACTCATGGGGAGGGCTGCCGCTTGCATTGAGAGGGAAAGTCCGCATGAACTCACCCGACTGCACCGGCGAATCGACGAGCAGGTCGAGTGGAACAGGCGAGAATGAGATCGTGCCGCCGGATTGGCCGCTGATCGGTAGCGATGTGCTGAATTTCCATTGGCCAGGCAGCGTCAGAGTCGGATGAAAGATGAGATCCGCGGCGGGCCAGCCTTTTGGATAAAGAAGAACCTGGTTCCACATCAGGATAAAAAGATTGGCAGCTCCGGAGGCACTGAAATCAATCGTCGGGCCGGGAGCCGAAATCAGAAAATCCAGTGAAGCGTCGATCGAGGTTGTTCCGGCGGGCACATTGAGATCGAAGGCATACATGTCCACGTCATCCTGTTGCCAAGGAATCTCCTGCGTGCCGGAAAAAAACTTGAGTCCCACTACGTTCCAGACAGGGCCGTCCGGCGAGTGGTCTGCCGGCATCCACTTCGGATAATAGAGTGTGAGCGGCCCGGGATGGACGGGAAAAACGAGCTTCGCATGCAGGATCCGCTGCGAGACCTGCGTCGCATCGACGGATATTGCAATCGCACCCGCAGGAGGTGTAGCCGCACTCGCCGCTACACACGGGGGAGCAACAAGCGCGATTGCCACACAAAACAGGCTCGCGAACTTCCTGCCATAACTCATCATGTGCTCCTCTAATGCTGGGAACATTCCTTTCATCCGCTTCGCACGGGCCGAGTGTCAGGGATTGAGAGCGCCTATCCGCCGACCTCGGCCCGGAGGCTTGCCGTCATAGTCTTGTGAAACCACGAATACTTACCACGTGAGCTTGCCCATGAACTGAATGTTGCGCGGGCCGCCGACGCCAAAGTGCGAATCGAAGCTGCCATCATCTGCGGTAGCGGTGATGAACGTGGCATTTGCTGGGCCGGGGGAGGGCTCGGCAAAGTTCGGGTGATTGAATGCGTTGAAGAAGCTGGTCCGGAATTGGAAGGCGAACCGTTCGCCGAGCCTGAATGTTCTCTCCAGCGATATGTCCCACGCGTTCAGGCCTGGGGCAACCAATGGATCGCGCGGGCAGTTGCCAAACGTACCTGGTGCGGGCTCCTGAAACGAACTGGGCGACGCGTACGGCAGCGAAAAGTTGCTTAACTGATAATGAATCGGCGCGACGCAATTGTACCGCGTGTGATTATTGCCCACACCGCTCTCGTCACCAAAGGTCAACAGGGGTGCAGCAAAACCGTCACGAAAAGTGGTGGTCCCGGAGACTTGCCAATCCTTTACCACGTAGGCGAGCGCATTACCAATTTTCGGGGAGGGGATGGCATACACGTAGGAGATGATGAGGGCACGGCGCTGATCGAATTCTGAATTGGCGTAACTGCCGCTCAGATTTGTGGAGTCTTGCGGCACATACCCGCTGGTGCCGAAGAAATCTTCCACTTCGGACGCAGTGTCGAGATTGTGAGACCAGGTGAATGCGACCAGACTCGTCAAGCCATGAAAGTTATTCGATTTCAGCGAAACCTGCAAAGAGTTGTAATTGGCAAAACCAGGCGTCGAAATCGTATTGATCTGCGACAACGTGGAGAACTTCGCGTTAAACGGGCGCGCGTCCTGCTCACATGTCAAATTGGGTAACGGGGGCGCACATCCGGCACCGTAGCCGGCCCCCAGTGTCGGCTGGTTAACGTCCAGCAATTGAAGTTGGTGGATACTGTGGTTCCCGACATACCCAATCTGAAAGACGACATTGCGGCTGAGCTCCTGCTGGACATTCAAATTCCATTCTTGCGTGTTCGGCGTCTTGAGATTGTGCTGAATGCTTGTGACATTGAATGGCGGCTGGGGTGCGCCCGTGCCGAAAATTGGCACTCCAACGCCGAAGGGGATGGGAAAGCTTGGCACGATCGTGAAGCCGGCCGTCGGCGCGATGGGATTCTGCGCGAGCCCTTCTACGAAGTTATTGAGTGGAATCGTATCGTAATAAATTCCGAATCCGGCGCGGAGAACTGTCTGGCGTCCAGGGATAAGTTGGGACTGAGGCGCCCAGGAAAACGACACGCGAGGGCCTAAGTCGCCCTTGGGAGCGTTATAAATTTGTCCCCCCGGCAATTGCGAGGCTGGGACAAGCCCAAGATTGGGGTCAAATGCGGAGAAATGCCCTCGCGTTTCGTTCACAGTCGTAAAAAAGTCGTAGCGTAACCCCGCAATCAATGTAAGGGTGGGACTAGCCTTGAACGTGTCGATTGCGAAGCCGCTTATGATGTTCTGGTCAATATTGGCGCGGGGGCTGCCGACTCGCGTGATTTGCGTGACGCCGCTGCCGGGCGTAGGAAGACCGGCAATCAAGTCGACCAGAGACGCCATCCCGCCGCTCTGAGCTAGCTGATCTCCAAGCTGTGAACCGGTAAAGGAAAAGATGCCGCGTCCCCCGGCTAGGGTGTAATCGGAATAATTGTGAAGGAAGTTAAACCCGAACTTCAAGGCATGCGCGCCACGGGTCCAACTGACTTCGTCAGCGATTTGATAACTGGTCGCGACGCGTCCCCCCGCGCCATACTGCAGTCCGAGGTTCGCGAAACCATATACGTCGACCTCCGGAATGCCGTAACTGATCGGAGTTACCCCCGTGTTAAAACCGATCGTGGCCGGGTTCACGTCCGAGTCGCGGCCTTTTTGGAATTGGCTGAAGCGGTTCCAGCCGAGCCGGATTGTATTGATCAAACCCGGGTTGAAGACGTGAACCTCGCTGATCGCGAAGTTGTCGACTACAGTAGGGGTCACGCCAAACCACGGGCCTAGCTGAGATCCGCCGCCCGGGCCCGGTCCGCCGCCAGGAAACTCGTCGTCGCCGTTTCCATGAAGGTAGTGGGCTGAAAGCGAATCGGAGGTCGAGATAATTTGATCGATTTTCAAAACCCCGGTGTTGGGTGTTTGAAGACCTCGATTGTTTCTAGCGAAAGGACCGGATAGGCCCAGATTCGAATAAAGTTCCAGAATATTGAGCCCTAGCTGATTTGGCTTGATGCCCTGCCCCTGTACCAAAGCAGTAGCTGTCGCGATCTGTGCTGATGTTGGCGCAACTCCGTTGAGTGTGGTGCCCAGCCTGAGACGGCTTCCGTCATAGCCTGCAAAGAAGAACGTGCGGTTCCGGCCATCGTATACGTGAGGAATAAAGATCGGGCCGCCGATGGTTCCGCCGAATTCATTCCAAACGAATGGCGCTTTTGGTATTCCGTGTAGATTTTCAAAAAAGTTGGCCGCATCAAGAGCAGCATCGCGATGCAATTCGTACACGGAGCCATGAATCTGATTCGTGCCGCTGCGAATGATCACATTCATTACGCTGCCGGAATTTTGCCCGCTATCGGCACCGGCGTTCGCGCTGACGGTAACCTCCTGAATTGCGTCCAAAGGAAGGCGCGTCGCCGCTGTCGCCGAATTTCCACCTTCATTGATGGAGGGAAGGTAGGTGGAAGGGTCTGTATCGGAAACGCCATCGATATTGAAGCCGTTCGAGCGCGCGCGCGAGCCGTTAATCGTGTATTGCGCGAAAGCGAAGTTGCTATTTTGGGTGACTCCCGGCAAGACAAGGGCAAGCCTCGTGTAGTCACTGTTGCCGATTGGAAGAGCTTCGACTTGTACCTCGCTCAACTGACCGCCGAGCTCGTTCGTTTCTGTCTGAAGAAGCGCTGGCGCCGAAGTCACCTCAATTTGTGAGGTAACGGTTCCGACCGCCAGCACGGGGTTGACATTATTTACCTGCCCTTGGGAGGTCACGATGTCGTTGATTACCGTGGTACGAAAGCCCTCTTTACTCACCGTCAACTGGAAAGTGCCGAGTGGCAGCTCCGGGAAATTGAATTCGCCGTTTTGATCGCTGGCGAGCGTCCGCTCCTGGCCGGTGGCGGGGTTTGAGAGTTTGATGGTTGCCCCGGTCACCGCAGCACCCTGACCATCCCGCACCGTTCCGGTGATTCGACCCGGGAAAAACTGGGCCGAGGCAAACGAACCGCAAAGAGCGAGAACAAAGATACTCGAGGCCATGAATCGAATCGCGTGAACGTTCTTCACCTTATCCTCCCCCGAGCCGTCAATCGGCGCATGCTACCCCGTAACCTACTAGTATGTCAATGGTATTCAAACGGTATGTCAAAAAAGTCGAGCGGAAATGCAGGATTGTATTGTCTAGAGTCTCGCGCGAGGTGAAGTTGAACTTGCGACCGAGCGAAGGGGCAGAACGGAAGCCACCCCCATGACCTTGTCTTTCGATTGCATAATGTGGTCGTGCATAAGTTGGCGCGCTCGCTCAGAATCCCGTTCGCGGATCGCGGTGAGAATCGCAAGATGCTCGCGGCCGGGGACTTCGCCAAAATAGTGAATGTCAATGGCGGCCAACATGATTCGTTCCATCTGACTGCGGGCTTCGCTGACGGCCTTCACAAGCATTTGATTGCGCGCCAACAGTGCAACACCGACGTGAAAGGCGGTATCGGCCTCGATAAAGCGCACGCAACTCGCGCGGTTATCCGGGCTGCAGGATGCCTTGGCGAGATCGGTCAACTCCTTCAGGGCCTCGCTGGTGGCGCCTTTTGCGGCGGCAAGTTCAGCTGCAGCGCATTCAACCGCGCTGCGGAATTCATAAATGTCATTCAGAACTTGCAGCGTAATCTGAGCTACGAAATACCCGCGGTTCGGAACAATGCGCAGCAGCCTGTCATTTTGAAGCCGGACCGCGGCCTCACGCACGGGTGTGCGGCTTGCCTTATAGCGGCGCGCGAGATCTTTCTCGCTCAAGGCCTCGCCCGGTTGGAAAATGCCATGAATGATGTCGAGCTTGAATGCAGAATATACTCTCTCACTCAGCGTCGCGGGCACCGTACTAATCAGATGGGGGTGGGATAAAGAAGAAAGGGTACGCGACAGGATACGATATCCCTTGCCCCGCGTGGCGGCCTTTGGCAAGAATTCCTCCACTCAAAACACTTAATTGTTCCCGAGACTCGCTGCTATGTCAAACGAATACAATTTGCTCAAAGAGCGGGAGCCACGTTCACTATGCAGCGAATCATATACAGCTGGTATGTCCATGGTATTCTAGCTGGTTCTAGCCGCTCATGGATGCCTGCCTGGTGCGAGCGGTGGAGGGTGAATGAACAAATCTATTCTTTTGGCAGAAACTGGCGATAGCGCCAAACAATTCCCGGTTGAGACCGCTCGCCGCGCGTTTCCCTCTCTGAATCGCGGTGAGAATTTCATATTCTTCGACAACGCAGCCGGAGCGCAGGTGCCGCAGGTCGTCTTCGATGCAGTCAACAAGCACCTGCTCGAAAATAATGTCCAGCGGGGTGGACGATACGCCAAGAGCCAGGAAGTTGATGCAGTGATCGCGCGCGCTCGAGAGAGTGTGGCTGTGCTCGTCAATGCCCGGCATCCCAGTGAGGTCGCATTTGGAATGAACGCAACTTCGTTCATCCGGCTAATTAGTCTGGCGATTGGTCAAACGCTGGCTGAACGCAACGAGATCATTGTTACGGAGATGGATCACGAGGCGAACATCGCCACCTGGCTCGCCCTCCCCAATGCCAAGTTCGCCTGGTGGAAGATAGGGGAAGACGGAAATTTACACGTAGAAGATTTGCAGAGACTTCTGTCTTCACGAACGCGGCTGGTAGCGTGCACCGTTACTTCCAACGCGCTTGGTTCGATCGTGGATGTGGCGGAAGCAGCCAAGATTGCTCATGACGCGGGCGCGGAAATTTTTCTCGATTGTGTCCACTACGGCCCGCACGGAGCCATTGATGTGCAGGCCTTCGACTGCGATTACCTCGTCTGTTCGGGTTATAAGATATTCTCGCCGCACATGGGATTTCTCTGGGGCCGGCGGGAGCTGTTGAAGAGTCTGCCTACCTTCCGCGAAGATTTCATCCCGGACGAACCGCCCGGGAAGATTGAAGCCGGTACGTTCATTTATGAAAACGTTGCCGGCCTGGATGCAGCCATAACTTACTTAGAAAGGCTTGGGGGCAGTCTCGGCGGAAATTTGAACCGCGACCCCGAAAATTCCAGGCGCAGCAACCTCGTGATTGCCATGAATACAGTGCGGGCTTACGAAGCGTCGCTCTCGTCAGAATTGTTGCGCGTCTTGAAAGAGGCCAACGCCACAATCTATGGCATCGGCGATGAAGAGCGGCTGCGCGAACGCGTCCCCACTTTCTGTTTCAACCTTCAGAAAAGGCATCCGGCACGCGTCACGGAGACACTGGCGGAGGCCGGCATCGGAGTTCGCGATGGACACATGTATGCACCACGACTCATGCGGAGGCTGGGTCTGGACCCGGAGACTGGGGTGGTCCGCGTGTCTCTCGTGCATTACAACACCGTAGAAGAAATCCATCGCTTCCGCGACTTAATTCTGCCAATGAGCCGCTATGCCTGAGGCACCGCCGCCGGCACATCTTCTCGAGGGCTCGCCCGCAAGTGCACAGCCGACAAGTGCTTCGCCGCCGCCCGAGAACCTGCAACGGCGGCTCACCCAACGCCAACTCACCATGCTCGCCCTAGGTGGAGCGATTGGCGTTGGTCTATTCCTGGGCAGCAGCATAACGATCCGGCTTGCTGGACCGGGAGTGATTTTGTCGTACCTTCTCGGGGCAGTCATAGCGATGATCGTTACTTATTCGCTGGCAGAGATGGCGGTGGTTCATCCGGTTGCGGGTGCTTTTGGTGTGTACGCTGAGACTTATCTCAGTGCATGGTCAGGGTTCGCGGTGCGTGCGACCTATGGGCTCGTGCAGATTATCGCGATCGGGGCGGAGGTGACCGCAGTGGCAATTTACTGCGGATTTTGGTTTCCACATGTGCCGCAGTGGGTTTGGGTTGCGGGCGCCTCGCTCGCGTTGGTCGCGATCAACTCTCTGCAGGTCGGACGGTTTGGGGAATTTGAATATTGGTTTGCTTTGATCAAAGTGTCTGCCATCGTCGCTTTTATCGCCATTGGCGCGATGCTGATATTTGGAGTCGGTCCAAAGCCGGCGCTCGGACTCTCGAATCTAGTTGCGAATGGCGGCTTTCTGCCGTTCGGCCTGAAGGGCGTCTGGTTGGCGCTTACGCTCGCCCTGACCAGTTATATGGGGGTAGAGGTGATCGCCGTCACAGCCGGCGAGGCACGCGATCCCGAACACTCCATTCCACGCGCGATGCGCACAATTGTCTACAGGCTGATCTTCTTCTACGTCCTCGCCATTTCCGCGATGTTGGCCATGACTCCCTGGAACCGGGTGGGAAGCGAAACCGGAATTAGCGGTAGTCCATTCGTGAGCGCCTTTGCGGGTATCGGAATCCCATACGCTGCCAGCATCATGAATCTAGTGGTAATCACCGCGGCGCTGTCCAGTTGCAATGCCGATCTTTATCTGACCACCCGGATGATGTTCTCGCTTTCGCGAAGCGGCTACGCGCCGGCCTGGCTCTCCCGGTTGAGCAGCAACGGAGTACCCCATCGCGCGCTTGGCCTTTCGACGGCAGGCATGATCGCGGCGATATTGCTTGCCATTTATGCTCCTTCACGCGCCTTTCTGATGCTTTACGGGGTAGCGG